>Ga0208879_1000014_pt1 | contig 187239 bp, 174 predicted proteins | sample Knorr_S15_td_Bot_FD_185605 | JGI IMG/M metagenome (GOLD analysis project Ga0208879, IMG submission 185605) | Marine microbial communities from Southern Atlantic Ocean transect - Knorr_S15_td_Bottom_ad_5009_LV_A (SPAdes) (version 2) | ecosystem: Environmental > Aquatic > Marine > Oceanic...
CCATGACATCCATGTCACCGCGGCATACCGTACATCCTGTACATAAAAAAGGCTCCGTATAGGAGCCTTTAGTCTAGCGTGGTGTATAGCCTAGCCTGGCGACAAGCCACGTAGTTTTTCGCTACGGCGTCTAAGTAGTTCAAGTACCGTTAGCAAGCACACCGACATCACTACCAAAATACTGGCCACGGCCAAGATAGTGGGGGAGATCTGCTCGCGGATACCCGAGAACATCTGCCGTGGAATGGTACGTTGCTCAACGCCGGCGATAAACAGTACCGCCACTACTTCGTCCAAAGAGGTGATAAAGGCAAACAAAGCGCCAGAAATCATGCCCGGTAGGATCAAGGGCATGATGATGCGGCGGAAGGTAATCCAACCATTGGCACCCATGTTTTGCGAAGCCCGTACTAGGCTCATGTCAAAACCGCTCAACGTTGCTGTAACGGTGATAATGACAAAGGGCACACCTAAGGTCACGTGGGCTAAGATAACGCCTGTATAAGTCTGGGCAATGCCAATAGAGGAGTAAAAGAAGAACATACCGGTAGCGGTAATGACCAAAGGCACAATCATAGGCGATATTAACAGGCTAGTAATCAGTGCCCGTTGAGGCATTTCTGGACGCGACAAGCCCAAGGCTGCCAAGGTGCCAAGTACCGTGGCGATAGTGGCGGAGACGGTAGCAATAAAGAAAGAGTTGCGTGCCGCGCGAATCCACTGAGCGTTATTCCACATGTCAGACCACCAGCCGTCAATGGCTTCTGGTGCTTTCATGCCGTTATGTAAAATATCTAGGTACCAACGCGTGGAGTAAGCGGCGGCATCAAAACTAAGCATACCGTCGGTAAAGGTGAAATACGGTTCGGCGTTAAACGACAGTGGCATAATGATAAGCACAGGCGCAATCAGAAATACCAACACACTGGCACTAATAACAAGGAATATATAGCGCGTAAAACGTTCGCCGGTAGTGGCATAGTCCTGCATTTTTTCCATAAAATACAAAGGTATACCAAACACCAATAAAAACCCGACAGCCGCTTTAATAGTACCCGTTAGCAATACCACTACAACAGTAGCTAAGGCAAGGTACATATAAGCTTTGCCTTTAATTTGAATCTGTTTTTGTAAAAAGTTAGTCATGATAAAGTCTCAATTATTCCTTAACCGAACCTAAGTTTGTCGATGCCGATGAGCCGGTTGTAAACCCAGTAAAGCGCTAATACAACTACCAATAACATAGCGCCCAAGGCCGCACCTAAGCTCCAGTTAAGGGACTTTTGAATATGGTAGGCAATGAGGTTGGAAATGAGCAAGCCATCTTGACCGCCTACTAAGGCCGGGGTGATGTAGTAGCCAATGGCTAAAATGAAAACTAACAAAGTGCCTGCAGCAAGCCCCGGTATAGTCTGTGGTAGGTAAACCCTGCGGTAAGCGTTGAAGGGTTTTGAACCCATGGATAAGGCAGCCCGCATGTAAGTGGGCTGAATGGTTTTCATCACTGAATACAAAGGTAAAATCATAAATGGTAAGAGGATATGCACCATGGCAATGACGGTACCCGTTTGGTTGTAGATCATTTGTATACGCCCATCTTCGCCAATCACACCAAAGTAGACCAGTAGGTCGTTGATGACGCCTTCGGTTTGTAAGATGGCAATCCACGCAGTAGTACGTACCAGCAAAGAGGTCCAGAAAGGTAGCAGTACCATAATCATCAGTAAGTTGGACTGACGTAAGGGTAAAACCGATAGTAAATAAGCCACAGGGTAGGCCAACAAAACGCATATGAAGGTAATAAGGGCAGCTAACCATAGCGTCTTAATAAAGTTTTTAAGGTAGATTTGGTAGAGTTCGTCGGCTTGGACAACCTCACCTACTTCGTTATATTTTAAGTCCATGGCGGCAATGTAAAAAGCTGGACTAATGTCGTGGGATGCCCGCTGCAAGGTGAGCCAAACTTGTGGATTGGCCCACTTTTCATTGATTTTTATAAGGGCTTCTTTGTAGGGCCCTTGCTTAATGTTTATTACTTTGCGAGCAGTTTTTGTGAACAAGCTACGGCTGCCGGGCATTTCGTAGTTAATGCGGGTGGCCATGTTGCCTACGGTACGGCCAACTTCACGTACTTTTTTAGCTTTAGCTAAGTCTTTAACAAAAATTTCAAACACTTCTTCTGACGGTAAGCCTTGCCCATCCCAACTCTGGATGGCAACGGCAAAGTCAGGTACTACACCAGACACCTTGTTGTTATGAATACTATTGAACAACATTTGGCCAATAGGGAAAACAAAGCTAATGAGCAAAAAAAGCACCAAAGGCAGGGTCAGCAAAAATGCGCGCCGGCGCTGAATGGCGGTGGTTTTAGCTAGCTTCTCTTTGAGAGGCATTGCATCAGCTTGATCTATAGATGAATTCGCAGTAGTCATAAACAGTGAGGTATCTAGGAGAAAAAATGAGAGCGGGCCTAATTAAAGGCGCCGCCCTGGGAGGTAAGTGCGATGACTTACTTGGTTAACCAAGCGTTAAAACGCTCGTTCAACTGGTCTGAGTTATCTGCCCAAAATTCAAAGTCGTTCTGAAGAGCGCGTTTGAAGTTAGCTGGAGCAGTAGGCATGTGTGGTGCCATGTCTAGGTCTGGATTGCTGTGGAAAGAACCCACTAGGCCAAATGAAGACTTACGTAGAGGACCATAAGGGATCCAGCTAGCTTGGTCTGCAAGCGGCTTGGTGCTCGTAGAGAACTTAACAAAGTCCATTGTGGCTTCTTGGTTGCTTGCGCCTTTAGGAATAACCCAAAGGTCCAAATCCCAAACCTGGCCGTCCCAGTTGATTACAAATGGCTTGCCTTCAGAGGCAATGGCGTTAAATACGCGGCCGTTGTAAGCCGTGGTCATAGTGACTTCGCCGTCAGCCAAAAGCTGTGGAGGTTGAGCACCTGATTCCCACCATACCACTGAATCTTTAATGGTATCTAGCTTAGCAAAGGCACGGTCTACACCTGCATCTGTGCTTAGCAATTCGTATACGTCTGCTGGTTCAACACCATCAGCCATAAGAGCGAATTCTAGGTTAGGCTTGGCGCCTTTACGCATGCCGCGCTTACCAGGGAATTTGTTAAGGTCAAAGAAGTCCTTAAGGCCATCAACGCCTTGGATCTTGCTTGAGTCGTGGATGAATACGGTAGACCATACAATGTTACCAACCGCACACTCAACTAGTGCACCAGGTAGGAAGTCTTCTGCAGCAGGTACGCCGTTGTCGCCATCTGGAAGTACAGAGTGATCCATTACTTCAAGAATGCCTTCGTCACAACCGCGCACGGCGTCAGAAAGTTCTACGTCAACTAGGTTCCAAGTTACATTACCAGCTTCTACTTGCGCCTTAATTTCGGCCAAACCACCGTTGTAGTCGTCGGAAATAATGGTGTTACCAGTAAGAGCCATCCAAGGCTTATGATAAGCCTCAACCTGAGACTTAGTGTAAGCACCACCCCAAGACACTACGGTAATGGACTCAGCCGCTTGAACGCCGCCAGCAACCATAGTGGTGGCGACAGCAGCAGCGATCAAGGTTTTGTTAATAAATTTCTTCATAAAAATTTCTCCAAGTTTTTTGTTATTGTGAATTACCGAAATAATTCAGCTAGGCGCCATCGTGTTAAATAAACACTATGCATCAAGGGCCAAGCAATCCTCCATCTTCCAGCCGATCGGAACTATATTGCCTACTTGCAATAAGTCATTTGCGGCTGAGTTTGGAACTTTGACGATAAAATCGTCGTGTCCGCACACAGTAAAGCGAGTACGGATGTGGTCGCCATGGTAGATAAGTTCTTCTACCTTGGCGGAAAAGATATTGTCTACGCTGTCTGTTGCTGGGTTAACAAAAACCCGCTCAGGACGTAAGGAAATAGTGGTGCGGTCGCCCACGGCGTCAACATTAATTTTGTTTGCTAGCAGCTTGTCACCGTTATCACTCAAAACTTCAACTTTATCGCCATTAATAGCGGTAACTTTGCCCATCAGGCGGTTGTTTTCACCAATAAAGTTGGCAACAAAGGCGTTTTGAGGCCGTTCGTACAAGTCGGCAGGGGCCGCACACTGTTGCACAATACCATCGTCAAATACGGCAATGCGATTAGACATGGTTAAGGCTTCGGTTTGGTCGTGGGTAACATAAACCACGGTTAAACCTAGCTCTTCGTGCAAGTGCTTAATTTCGTATTGCATTTGTTCGCGAAGGTTTTTGTCCAGGGCGCCTAAAGGCTCGTCCATTAATACTAAATCGGGATCAAAAATCAACGAACGAGCCACGGCCACACGTTGTTGCTGACCACCAGAAAGTTGCATAGGACGACGACCACCAAAGGCACCTAATTGCACCATGTCGAGGGCTTTGTTGACTCGTGCTTCACGTTCTGCTTTTGGCACCTTGCGTACTTCCAAAGGAAAGGCAAGGTTTTCGGCCACTGTCATATGGGGAAATAGGGCATAGTTTTGAAACACCATGCCAATGCCCCGCTTGTAGGGAGGCACTTTGTTGATGGGTTTGCCTTTAAGGTAAATCTCACCTTGAGTGGCAGGTTCAAAACCTGCCAGCATCATCAGACAAGTGGTCTTACCTGAGCCTGATGGGCCCAGCATAGTAACAAATTCACCAGGAGCGACGTCGAGATTAAAATCTCTAACGACGAGGGTTTCGCCATCGTAACTTTTTTGAATGTTTTCAAAGCGTACAAGTGGTGTTTCACCAGTCATAAGAGGGGCTCTTTTGTGATTGAATAAACATGAGTGAAGCAAGTTAGCATAAGGTGTTGTTGGTTTGGCCAAAAAGATTCACGCTGTGGAGCAGCCTAAAGTAACGTCAACAGTAGCATTGCACAAGCCTAATTGGCCATAAGGGGCGCGGATAGATAACAATTGCCGTGTAAACGGACAAATAATGACTATTATCATAAATAATTGGAGTGTAAACGGACAAATAATGACTATTATCATAAATAACTCTAATTACAGTAGATAGAGATTTTTTATGGTAGTGGCTTAATAGCTTGCCAAACTATGGGTATCCCCATCTACTGTTAAGCTCTGGCCAGATATTTTAGCTCCCATATCTGAAAAGCTAAATACAATCATATTAGCAATGTCTTCAGGGTCTACAAAGGTGTTCATAGATGTATTACTAACATTATCTTGGCGCACTTTTTCTAAGGATTGCCCAGTGGCTTGAGCAATACTACTAATCACCCGGTCCATACGCTCACCGTTAACAGAGCCTGGGCAAATGCAATTAACCCGCACCTTAAAGGGCCCTAATTCCATGGCCATGGTTTTGGTTAAGCCGACAATGGCCCATTTGGCGCTGGCGTAGGGGCTGCGCATAGGGCAGCCAAACAAGCCGGCAGTGGAGGATAGGTTCATAATGGCGCCACCATTGAGCTTAAGCATTGGAATGGCCAGCTTTGATACATAGAAGGTGGCGTGCAGATTAACGTCAAAAGTGGCTTTCCAGGCATCAATGTCCAAACTCTCTAAAGGCCCAGCGGGGCCAGAGATACCGGCGTTATTAACGAGAAAATCCAGTTGGCCATCAAACTCATGCTGTAACTGTTCAAACATTGCCGCCACTGCACTAGGGTCTGTAACGTTGGTTATGCTGGTGTGTAGCTGTGGATAGGCCTGTTTAAACTCGGCTAGGGCAGCCGCATTAATGTCACACACGTGTACTTGGGCACCGCCATCTAACAAAGCTATGGCGGTAGCTTTACCTAAGCCTGTGGCACCTGCGGTAATCAGAACTTTCTTGTTGTTGATGCCCTGCATGTTTTATTCCTTTGGTGGTTATAGTTATTGGCGATAGGCCCAAACGTTTGATAGTGGCGCAGAGCAAATGACTAAGCTTGTATTTATCCGCTGCTTATTTGTCTGTTTTTGATAAGAAACTCGTCAAGGTATGCCGATACACTGCCAAGCTTCAGTTCACTCATGAGTCTTTGTATGACTAACTTAGCTTTTTATATTGATGGTCAATGGTGTAAGCCCCTGACGAGCACGCAATTATTACCTGTTATTAACCCCGCCACAGAAACAGCCGGTGCCCAGGTCTACATGGCTGATAAAGATGATGCGCAAGTGGCTATTAAGGCTGCAGCAAAAGCCTTTGGCAGCTGGAGTCAGGTGCCACTGCAACAACGCATTGCTAAAGTTGAAGCTTTTTTAGTGGCCTATGAAGAGCGCTATGCCGACATGGCTAAAGCCATTACCGAAGAAATGGGTGCACCAGCATCTATGTCCTACGACATACAAACTGAAACTGGGGTAGGCCACACTCAAGCGCATTTGCAAGCCGCAAAAGAACAGGCATTGGAACAATCAATCGGCGAACAAGGGTTGTTAATTAGAGAGCCTATCGGTGTCTGTGTGTTGATTACACCGTGGAACTGGCCCATTAATCAAATCGTCTGCAAAGTAGTACCGGCGCTGTTAGCCGGCTGTACTATGGTACTCAAGCCCAGTGAATTAACGCCTTTGTCGGCGCAAATTTTTGCTGAATGTGTCGATGCGGCGGATATTCCTGCCGGGGTATTCAACATGATCCACGGCACCGGAGAGGCGATAGGCGATTTTTTAACCAGCCACCCCTTGGTCGATATGGTGTCTTTTACAGGTTCCACCAGAGCGGGTACGCAAATCGCCATTTCTGCTGCACCTACGGTTAAACGAGTGAGTCAAGAATTAGGCGGTAAGTCGGCCAATATCATCTTTGCCGATGCAGACCTTGCGGCTCAAGTTGAACTAGGCGTACAGGCCTGTATGTTGAATACGGGGCAATCCTGCGACGCACCTACCCGCATGTTGGTTGAGGCTAGCGTGTATGAACAAGTGGCCGCTTTAGCCACAGCGGCGGTGAAGGCACTGCAGCTAGGCGATCCGCAACAGCAAGGTGAGCATTTAGGCCCAGTCATATCAGACCCACATTGGCATAAAGTACAAAGCTTAATTCAAGCTGGCATAGACGAAGGCGCTACGCTATTAGTAGGCGGTGTAGGTAAACCTGCTGGTTTTGAAACTGGCTATTACGTTAAACCGACTTTGTTTGGTGCTGTTAATAACAGTATGACTATCGCTCGCGAAGAAGTATTTGGCCCGGTGCTAGTGCTGATTGCTTTTACTGACGAAGCGCAAGCCATTGCTATTGCTAACGATAGCCCTTATGGCTTAGGCGCTTACCTTGCAACTCAAGACATGGACAAAGCAAAGCGTGTGGCGCGCCAACTGCGCGCAGGTACAGTGCACATTAATATGGCCGATTTGGAATATTGTATGCCCTTTGGCGGTTACAAACAGTCAGGGAATGGGCGCGAGTATGCAGCCTTTGGCCTGCACGAATTTCAGGAAATTAAAGCCATTGCTGGGTTTTATTAATTTACATCATTAAATAGGGCGTAAAATTATGAAAGTAGGTTTTGTAGGGCTAGGAAATGTAGGCGGTAAATTGGCTGGTAGCCTGTTGCGTAACGGCCATGAGGTGATGGTACGGGACTTAAATGCTGATTTTGTGGCCGCTTTTGTGGCCCGAGGTGCTACGGCGGCCGACACCCCCAAACAACTGGCTCAAAGCTGTGATTTGCTGATTACCTGCTTGCCATCGCCGGCTGCCTGTTCGGCGGTGATGGAAGGCGACGATGGCATTATTGTTGGCTTGTCGGCGGGTAAAATTTGGCTCGAAATGAGCACCACCGATGAAAGCGAGATTCGACGCATGGGTGAGTTGGTGAAGGCTAAAGGCGCAGAAGCTGTGGATTGCCCAGTGTCGGGGGGGTGCCACCGGGCCGATACGGGCAATATCTCCATCTTTGCTGGTTGTAGTCGTGCCACTTTTGAGCGCGCCTTGCCCATACTCACCACTTTAGGACGGCGGGTATTGCACACAGGTGCTTTAGGCTCAGCGTCAAAGTTAAAGGTGGTTACTAACTACTTAGCTACGGCTCACTTGGTGGCTTTAGGGGAAGCCTTAACCGCGTGCAAGGTGATGGATTTGGATATGAATGTTAGTTACGCCGCCATCAAAGCTTCATCGGGTACTTCCTTTGTGCATGAGACCGAATCGCAAGTGATTTTAAATGGTTCCAGAGACATCAATTTCACCGTTGACTTGGTGCTCAAAGATGTGGGGCTATTTGATACCTTAACCAAGCGTGCCGGCATGCAGCTAGATTTAGCGCCCCTGTTGGTGGATATATTTACGCAGGCGCAAGCCGATTGGGGGCCCAGGGAAAAGTCGCCTAATATCATTCGCCGTTACGAAGAACCTATGGGGGTGAAGGTGTTAGGGCAGGGCTTTCCCGCCGATATAGTCGATGATGAGCCAGAGGAACCTGGTTATGAGTTGCTGGCAGAAGGGCGCTTAGACCAATTGGGTTAGTTTGGTCTTTTGGTTAGCTTTAATTATGCCGTCGGTTCATAATCTTCGGCAGTTAACATTGTCATCTATGGACTGCATATGCCTAAATATCAAGACGCTAGCCTGCTCGCCCATGGGGGCCATTATCTGGACATCCAATCAGGCGCAGTAGTACCACCCATACAAACTAGCTCCACCTATGCTCGCGATGAACAGGGCGAATTATATAACTCATCACGTATCTATGCCCGCGATCAAAGCGACAATAGCGAGCAAGCCGAAGCGGTAATTTGTCAATTAGAAGGTGGCCAAGCAAGTCGCTTGTTTGCTTCGGGTATGGCGGCTGCTACAGCGATAGTACAGTCATTGCGCCCTGGGCAACGTTTGGTTGCACCCACAGTAATGTATTGGTCGTTACGCTCATGGATGATTGATTTTTGTAATGACTGGGGCATTGAGCTGGCTTTTTATGATACCGACGATGGTGCTGATTTATCTCGAGTGGTGAGGGCCAAATAAACCCACATGGTTTGGCTTGAGTCACCTGCAAATCCCACTTGGCAAGTGGTGGATATTGCCGCCGCCGCCCAAGTGACTCACGCGGCTAACGCACAGTTGGTGGTAGACGCAACAGTATTAACACCACTACTGTGTAAACCCATTGCCCTAGGTGCTGATTTGGTTTTTCACTCAGCCACCAAATATCTTAATGGCCATTCTGATGTGGTTGCAGGCGTTGTTACTTGCGCTCAAGAAGACCAGCACTGGCAGCGCATTTGTAGCACCCGTGCACAACTAGGCGGCATTCTCAGTCCATTTTCTAGTTGGTTGTTATTGCGCGGTATGCGTACCTTGCATTTACGCCTAGAGCGCGCTTGCAGTAATGCTCAAGCCTTTGCCGAGCACTTTACTAACCACGCACAGGGGGTTGAGGTGATGTACCCTGGCTTAACCAGCCACCCCCTTAGGCGGTGTGGAAAGCTTAGTAGAGCATAGAGCCCTCATCGAAGGCCCAGCCAGCCCAGTGCCAGATGACTTGCTGCGCTTTTCTATAGGCTGTGAGGCTATCGAAGACCTGATCGCAGACTTAGAGCAAGCGCTATAAGCAATCAATAGGTGCCTGTACCAGTTACTTGGGCTTGTCCAAAGCCAACCTGCGTTTGGTTTTGGCCGTTGCCAATGCTTGGGTAGGGTCATCGGGCCAGGGGTGCTTAGGGTAACGGCCCTTCATTTCTTTTTTCACCTCGGTGTAGCTGCTGCGCCAAAAATGGGCCAAGTCCTGCGTCACCTGTAATACCTGACCCGCGGGGGATAAAAGATGTACCTGTAGGGCCGTTGAGTAGCCAATCATGGGCGCTTTTTGCATGCCAAACAGCTCTTGTAGCTTAACGGCTAACACCGGCGGGTTCTGACTGTAGTCGATAGCATGATCGTTACCAGACGGCACTTTGAATCGAGCGGGGGCCAGTTTCTGTAGCTCGTTAGGCAGGGGCCAAGCCAATAAACTACTGAGTATTTTTTTTACATCAAGGCGTTGTAGGTCTTGTTGATTATTCGCTCGCTCAAGGTAGGGGCCTAGCCATGAGTTCAAGCTGGCTATTAACGCTGTGTCACTCAAATCAGGCCATGGGTTAGCCATAGTGTCAGGCTTGGCCGCATTGTTAGGGTAAGTGTTATGCAGCAGCTGCACTCTAGCCCGCCAAGTTCGGGCTTGCGCAGTCCAGTTGAGCAAGGCCATATTATCTTGCCCTAAGCGTTGGCAAATCACTTGCGTACGCGCTTGTGGGTCGATGTGTTTGGCTCGGCTTTGGCTTACCGTGAGTTGCCCTATGCGAGTTTGTTGGTAGGCATGTAAGCGCTCATGTTGGGTTTGCCAAATAAGGCCAGTTTCGCGCTTAACCAGGTGCTTTAAGGGGCCTTCAAATAGCTTGACTGGCAATGCCACAGCCAGGCAAATGCGTTGTTGATCGTTACCTTGTTTAGTGTCAAAGCCAATGGTACTGGCTAAGGCTAGCCATGGGTCGGCATTGGTGTTTTGCTGGCTATTGACGCGTTTACCGTTGGCGAGCTTATATTGTTTTGGCTGCGCCGTTTGTTGGGCAATACGTTCTGGCCAAGCTTGGGCGATAAAAATAGCGCTCAACTCTTCTGGTGTGAATGCTGCTTTAATGTGGCAAGTGTCTGAGCCCAACTCAGACCTAAACTCAGGCACCCGGTGGTGTAACTTTTTTGCTTGCTGGCGAATACGCTGACGTAAGCCTTGCTGGGTTGGATGGCAGCTTAGCTTGCCATCCAACCAAGCTAAGCGCAGCATTAAATCATGGTCTTGAGCATGGCTTTGTATGAGCGGGTCTTTTTCGCTAAGCAACGCCGCCAGTTGGCAGCCCAGAGTGAGGTTTTGGTAGCTCTGGGCAACTAGCAATAAATGCGCCAAGCGGGGGCTTAGGGGGATTTGGCTCAAACGTTGACCATAAACGGTTAATACTGCAGCTTGGTCCTCGGTGCGCGCTAGGGCACCAAGGCTAACCAATAGCTCTTCGGCTTGTAGCCATGGTCCTTGAGGCGGCTGGTCGAGCCAACTTAACTCGCTAGGGTCTGCACAACCAAAGGCATAAAGTTGCAAACACAATGCACTTAGGTCGGCCTGTTTGATTTCTACCGTCGCATGGGGGGCTAAGCTTTGGTGTTCTGTTGCGCTCCATAAACGATAACAAGTGCCGGCACACAAACGCCCAGCGCGGCCGGCCCTTTGCGTGGCGGCGGCACGTGATACTTTAACGGTGCTGAGTCGGCTTAAACCAGTGCGGGCGTCGTACACCATTTGGCGGGTTAGGCCTGCGTCAATCACACATTCAATGCCATCAATGGTAAGGCTGGTTTCGGCAATATTAGTGGCCAATACAATTTTTCGTTGACCCGCTTGGGCTGGGGCAATGGCGGCTTGCTGTTGGTCGATGGTAAGGTCACCAAATAAAGGCAATACTTGTACCTTAGTGGGCAACTGGGATAGGCGTTGCAGGGCTTGGCGAATTTCGCCTTGGCCGGGTAAGAAAACTAAAATACTACCACTATGGTTAGTTAAGGCTTGGCTAATGGCCTCAAGTAGCTGGTCGTAGAGTTGGTTGGGTTGGTTGGGTTTAGCTGCTGGCCCTAGGTGAATGTTGGTGACGGGGTATTGCCGTCCCTCGCTAACCACAATAGGCGCGTTACCCAATAATTGGCTAACGCTTTGGGTATCCAAAGTAGCGGACATGACAATCAGTTTAAGAGGTAAACCGTCGCGTAATAGATCACGGCCCTGTAAGCACATGGCAAGGCTCAAATCACTATCTAAACTGCGTTCATGAAATTCATCAAAAATAACAGCCCCTACGCCTTCAAGGCTAGGGTCTTGTTGCAACATGCGCAGCAGCACACCATGGGTCATGACCTCTAAACGCGTTTGCTGGCCTACCTTGGTGTCCATGCGCATGCGATAACCCACGGTTTGGCCGCAGGATTCACCTAAACTTTGGGCTAAAAAGTGGGCGCTAGACAAGGTTGCCAAACGGCGCGGCTCAATGAGCAAAATCTTTTGCTGTTGCAGCCAAGGGCTGTTAAGTAGAGCTAAAGGCACACGGGTGGTTTTGCCCGCCCCTGGGGCAGCGATTAAAACCACTTGGTCTGAGTCAACTAAATGCCCAAGCAGGGCAGGCAAGACCTCATCAATAGGTAATGAGGCTGTGCTAGAGGTCAAAATCAGAAGGCTTTAAAGGTCAGCGTGGTGAGTGACCTAGAAATGCCCTCAATACCCAATAGGTTGTCGTTGATGAAACGGCCTACATCCTCTTCTGTGGGAATGTATAACTTCATCAATAGGTCATAATCGCCACTGGTAGAATACAGCTCCGAGGCTATTTCTCGTTCATAAATAGCGTCGGCAACAGCGTAAGTCTTGCCGGGATTACAACGAATTTGAACAAATACGCAGGCCATGATTTGGTTCCTAAAATAACTTAGAGGTGCTGGCACATTGCCAATGCTTACTTTAAAGAAGGAAGCCTGCTGGCGCAAGTCGCTTGCTTGGTTATTTAGCGCATCGCTAGCTGCGGTATACTATAAGGCCGCGTATCTCTCATCAAATAGATTGACTAGCTACTTAATTGAGCTATCCTGCCTGTAGGTGATTTATCTATTGACCTATACCAACAAACAAATCGGAATCCTTATGACCTTGTTGCCTCCTATTGTTGCCGAAGCCGAAGTTTTTAAAGCCCTGCGACGGGATATTCACGCCCATCCAGAATTGGGCTATAACGAACACAGAACAGCTAAGGTTGTAGCCGATCAACTCACTCAAATGGGTGTCGAAGTGCACTCGGGTATAGGTGTGACAGGAGTGGTTGGCGTTATAGAAGGCGCTAGAGCCGGTGCCGGCATTGCTCTGCGGGCCGATATGGATGCCTTGCCACTAAAGGAAAAGAACGACTTTGTGCACGCCAGTAGCTACCCTGGAAAAATGCATGCCTGTGGTCATGATGGCCACACGGCTACGTTGCTTGCTGCCGCCAGTTATTTGGCTAAGCATCGTGATTTTGCCGGCACAGTTTACTTGATTTTCCAACCAGCCGAGGAGGGCGGCGCAGGTGCCAAGGCGATGATTGATGATGGCTTGTTTAGCCGCTTTGCAATTGACGAGATCTACGGCTACCACAATTGGCCCGGTTCCGACACGGGTAAGGTGGGTTTGGTGGCAGGGGCCATGATGGCGTCGGCCAGCGAGTTTGAAATACGCGTTGAGGGTAAAGGCGCCCATGCAGCTTTGCCGCACTTAGGTGCCGATCCATTGTTAGTTGCTTGCCAGTTGGTGCAGGCATTGCAAACCATAGTGACTCGCAACGTTGATCCCTTGGAATCGGTCATTTTGTCTGTTACTAAGATCCATTGTGGCGATGCCACCAATATTATTGCAGATGATTGCTTGATTGAAGGTACGGTTAGGTGTTTTTCGGAACCGACTTTGCAGTTGCTTGAACAACGCATGGAGAAGATAACCCAAGACTTATGCGCTGCCTTTGAGTGTAAAGGTGTGCTTGATTTTATAAGATCCTATCCTGCCACTGTTAATCATGCTGCTCAAACTGGCTATGTACAGCAAGTGGCTGTGGAGTTACTAGGTGCAGAGCAAGTGGAAACTTTTACCCCAACCATGGGCTCGGAAGATTTTAGTTATTACCTGTTGGAAAAGCCCGGCTGCTATTTTGCCATTGGTAATGGCCTTGGCGGTCATCGCGACCATGGCCATGGTATAGGCCCCTGTACCTTGCATAATCCAAACTATGACTTTAACGATGCCATCATTCCAATTGGCGCGAGCCTATGGGTTAAGCTAGTTGAAGCACGTTTAGGCGAGCAGGGTATTGCGCGCCAATAAAACGATAAGTAAGTGAGTTAATAAAACGTTGGTAAAAAATTTACAGCTAGTGTAATATTTTTCACCATGAACTCAAATTCACCTAAACCGCTCATCGATGCGGATCAACTTGACCTAGCCACACGCGCCGCATGGATGTCGTTTATTGGTGGCTACACTCAAGGCGAAGTGGCTAAACGCTTAGGCGTGTCTCACGTTAAGGCCCATCGGCTCATTCAAATGGCTCAGCAGCAAGGTTTGGTTAAGATCTTTGTTGAGGGAGAGCCAGCGCGTTGCGTGGCTATAGAAGAGCAGCTATTCAAACACTTTGGTTTGCAGTCATGCCTTATCACTCCCTCGGAACACGACGATGGCAGCGATGATGCCGCCAGTTTCAATGCAGTAGGTGCCGGTGCTGCACAGTTTTTTTATAAGCTGTTGCAGCAGCTACCGAAAAACGCTTGTGTAGGTATCGGTAAAGGCCGTTCCTTGTCGGCTATGGCTGAAAAGTTACCCAGAATAAACCGTTCAGATCTTACTTTTGCCTCAGTGTCTGGCAGCTTCACTCGTAAATTTTCGACCAATAGACTAGATGTAGTACAGCAGTTGGTTGAGCGTACCGGCGGTGAAGGCTATTTTATGCCCGTGCCTTATCTGGCTCGCGATGATGCCGAACATGACATGTTGATGGCTCAGCCTAGCGTGCAGTTTAGTTTGAACCTAGCCCGCAATGCCGACTTATATACAGTGGGTATAGGTGCCTTACAAACCAACCATTACCTGCATAGTGTAGGCATGGTCACCGATGATGATCTGGAGCAATTGCGCCAAGCCGGCGCAGTATGTGATCTGATTGGTAGCTTTTACGACATCCAAGGTAAGCTTGTTGATCACCCTTTAAATGGTCACGGTTTAGGTATTAAAGCGGCCGAAATGGCGGGCAAACGTGTAGTGGCGGTGGCTGGAGGTTTGGGTAAAGAACTGGCTTTATTAGGTGCCTTACGCTCCGGTTTGGTGACTGACCTAGTGGTGGATGAAAGCACTGCGGCAAAAATAATTTCCTTAATCGGAGCTTCATCCAATGGCTAATCAAGAGCCTAATCAATTGCCCCACACGGCGTCGATCAGTTTGGTCTCCAAGGCTAATGTCAGCGTTCAGAAACCCACGCAAATTGAGCGTAATCCTGGCATGGCGTTAGACTTGCAACAATTGGACAAAATTCGCGTCAATCGTAGCGCCGTAGAGCGTCGTTGCGCAGGTTATGGCAGTCGTCGTAGTATTAAAAAACAGCAGCAGGCCGCCTGGTTGTTAAAGGCTATTAGTCTGATTGACTTAACCACCTTGTCGGGCGACGACACGCAAGACCGGGTGCAGCGCCTGTGTAGCAAAGCCAAGCACCCCTTGAGTACCGATTTGCAGCAACGCTTGGGCATTGGGGCATTAAATTTAACTACAGCGGCAATTTGTGTGTATCACGAAATGCTGTCTGTAGCAGCAACTAGCTTACAAGCCACGGGCGTTCATTTGGCCGCCGTCTCCACGGGCTTTCCCGCGGGTTTATCGCCCTTGCCACTGCGCATTGCAGAAATTGAGTATTCCGTGGCCGCAGGGGCGGACGAAATTGATATCGTTATTAGTCGCCGGCACGTGCTCGAGGGTAATTGGCAAGCTTTGTATGACGAAGTGAGAGCTTTTCGAAAAGCCTGCGGCCCAGCACACTTAAAAACCATCTTGGCCACCGGCGAACTGGGTAATTTGGCCAATGTGGCTAAAGCATCCATGGTGTGCATGATGGCTGGGGCAGACTTTATAAAAACCTCTACCGGCAAGGAAGTGGAAAATGCCACCTTACCTGTGAGTTTAGTCATGGTACGTATGATCCGCGAGTATTATGCTCTAACAGGCTTTTATATTGGCTTTAAGCCCGCTGGCGGCGTTAGCAACAGTAAAACTGCGTTGCTTTATATGACCATGATGCAAGAAGAGCTAGGGCGGCGCTGGCTAGAAGCAGATTTATTCCGCTTTGGTGCGTCTAGTTTATTAGGCGATATTGAATGTCAGCTCGATCATTATGATACAGGCTACTATTCCGCTGCTTACCGACACTCTTTGGCTTAGGACTAACGCAATGACCTTAATGCAAGAATTTCAACAGCTTAACTACAGTCAAGCCCTAGAAAGTGATGAACAAGCACAAACTTGGCTGCAAAATCATGGACGACGCTTTGGTCAGTATATTAATGGCGCTTTTGTTAGCCAAGCGGATGCCAATTTGGTGGATGTTACTAACCCTGCCTCGTCTGAATTATTGGCTCAAATTGAAGTGGCCGATGAAGTGCAAATCGATTTGGCCGTGGCGGCCGCCCGTAAGGCCCAGCCTAGCTGGTGGGCATTAGGTGGCTTAGGCCGTGCCAAAGTTTTGTATGCTTTGGCTCGAGGGTTACAAAAACAGGCTCGTTTAGCCGCTGTGCTAGAAACCTTAGACAACGGCAAACCCATTCGCGAAAGCCGTGATGCCGATATCCCTTTGGCTATTCGCCATTTTTATCACCATGCCGGTTGGGCCAAGCTGCAGGATCAAGAGTTAAAGGGTTATGTGCCTGTAGGGGTTGCAGCGCAAATTATTCCATGGAACTTCCCGCTGCTCATGTTAGCCTGGAAAATTGCTCCAGCCTTGGCTATGGGCAACACTATTGTTATAAAACCCGCCGAGCAAACACCCCTTACGGCCATGTTATTTGCCCACCTATGCGATCAAGCCGGTGTGCCAGCGGGAGTGGTTAATATACTTAATGGAGCGGGCGCTACGGGCGCCACTCTAGCGGCTCATACGGGAGTAGATAAAGTTGCCTTCACTGGCTCTACGTCGGTTGGGCGTGCTATTCGTGAAGCTACCGCAGGTCAGGGTAAAAAACTGACGCTTGAATTAGGCGGTAAATCGGCTTTTGTGGTGTTTGAAGATGCCGACTTAGATGCCGCTGTAGAAGGTCTGGTGGATTCCATTTGGTTTAATCAAGGCGAGGTATGTTGTGCTGGATCACGCTTATTAGTACAAGCCAACGTGGCCGACGAGCTGCATGCAAAAGTTAGGCAGCGCATGCTGCAACTGCGTTCTGGTTCGCCCTTGGATAAGTCCATTGATGTGGGTTGTCTTGTCAGTCAACAACAGTTTGAGCGGGTAGATCAGCTCGTTAGTGAAGGTTTGTTGGCCGGCGGTGAAGTTTATCAAGCCCAGTCAAAAGACCCACAAACAAACTATTACCCACCCACTTTAGTCACTAACGTCGACACCAGTCACCCATTAGTGCAAGAAGAGATATTTGGCCCTGTGTTGGTGTCGATGACCTTCCGCACCCAAGCTGAAGCCGTGGCTTTGGCCAATAACAGTCGTTACGGCCTAGCAGCCAGTGTGTGGAGTGAAAATATTAATCGCGCCATGGACGTAGCCCCTAAAATCAAAGCCGGTGTAGTGTGGATTAACAATCACAATCAGTTTGACGCGGCCTGCGGTTTTGGTGGTGTGCGCGAATCGGGCTTTGGCCGCGAAGGTGGCAAAGAAGGTTTGTTTGAATACCTTAAGCCTACGGGCTTAACCCCTTTGGCAGATGTGAAATCTGCCAAAGTTGTTAAGGTAGCCAAGCCTGCAGTTGCAGATGCCATCAACCGTACCCTAAAATTCTATGTTGGTGGCAAGCAAACACGGCCTGATTCGGGTCACAGTCAGGCTTGCTATAATGCCGATGGTAGTGTTGCTGCACTAGTAGGTGTGGGCAGCCGTAAGGATATACGTAATGCTGTGCGAGCAGCGCAAAAAGCCAGTGCTTGGTCGGCTCAAACGGGCCATGGCCGTGCTCAAGTGCTGTATTTTTTGGCGGAGAATTTAGCCCAAAGGCAAGCCGAGTGGTTGGCTCGTCTACAACAAGTGTGTGGCTATGACTTAGCCATAGCACAAGCCGAATTTGATGCGGTTATTGCCTGCCTGTTCACTTATGCGGCTTGGGCCGATAAGTACGATGGTGCGGTGCACAATGCACCTTATCGTGGGCTTACCTTGGCCTTGCCAGAAGCTGTAGGCTCTATTGCCTTAGTGGCGCCAGAATTACAGCCACTGATAAGCTGTATTGCCATTATAGCGCCAGCCATTGCCATGGGTAACTGTGTGGTGCTGCTAGCCAGCGAAACTTACCCTACTATTGCTTTAGAACTGGTGCAGGTGTTAGAAACCTCAGACATACCCGCCGGGGTTGTTAATATTGTTGCTGGGCCTAAAGCCGAGTTAGCAAAACACCTTGCTGGACACGCAGAAATTGAGGCCATGTGGTGCTGGGCCGATGCAGATGTTGTGGCTCAAGTTGAACGCATTAGTATCACCAATTTAAAACGCTTATGGATGCATGTTGATAATGATCGAGATTGGCTCGATGCACAGCAGGCAGAGGGTTTGGAGTTTTTGCGCCAAGCCACACAAGTGAAAAATATTTGGGCGCCATACGGCGACTAATTGAAGAAGAAGAAAGCGGCTTTAGCCGATCTATGTAAAACTAGGAGAAGAACCTGATGAAGTTAAATAAAATTACTATGGTTATCGCCGCTGGCGCAGTTGCTTTAACTGCCTCTGTAGCTTATGCCGGTATTAGCCCAGCCGTTGTTTATGACAAAGCTGGTAAGTTCGATAAGTCATTCAACGAAGCTGTGTTCAACGGCGTTAAGCGTTTTACTGCCGACACTGGTATCAGTGTTCGCGAAGTAGAACCAACTAACCAAGCCCAAGTAGAGCAAGGCCTTAAGAAGCTTGCTAAGCGTGGCAACAGTCCAATCGTGGCCGTTGGTTTTAGTCAAGCTAATGCTGTAAGTGCTGCCGCTCAAGCTTACCCAGATACCAAGTTTACCTTGATCGACATGGTAGTGTCTGAAGCTAACGTACAAAACATTGTGTTTAAAGAACATGAAGGTTCGTTCCTAGTGGGTGCTTTGGCAGCCATGAAGTCTGAAACCGGCACCATCGGTTTTGTTGGTGGCATGGACATTCCTCTTATTAGCCGTTTTGGTTGTGGTTATGAGCAAGGTGCTAAGCACATTAATGCCAACATTAAAGTCATTCATAACATGACAGGTTCTACACCGGCTGCATTTGGTAACCCATCAAAAGGTGGCGAGCTTACTCGTAGTCAAATTGAGTCTGGCGCTGACGTTATCTTCGCTGCTGCCGGCGGCACTGGCTTTGGTGTATACCAAGCTGCAGCTGACGCGGGCAAATGGGCAATCGGTGTTGACTCTAACCAGAACCACCTACAGCCAGGCACTATGCTAACGTCTATGGTTAAGCGTGTTGGCGAAGCTGCATACAAGAGCTACGAAGCTGCCAATAACGGCACTTGGACTGCTGGTGTAAGTGTTATGGGGCTTGCTGAAGGCGGCGTTGATTGGGCTCTAGACGAGCACAACCGTGCACTAGTTACTGCTGATATGGAAGCTAAGGTAAACGCTCTTAAAGCGTCTATTATTGCTGGCGATATTTCAGTACATGACTATATGTCTGATAATACTTGTAACTACTAGGTTGTAAATTAACAACCATGTCCCGTCATTGTCTTTGCGAACGCAGTGAGGCAATCCAAGGCCACGGCTTGTGGATTGCCACGTCGCTGTGCTCCTCGCAATGACGGGGGCTTACTTAATTTAAGAACCCGACTATGACTACTTTCGCGATAGAACTAACCGATATTGATAAGCGCTTTGGTGCTGTGCATGCGAACAACAAAGTATGTTTGCAGGTAAAGCTGGGCAATATCCACGGCATTATTGGCGAAAACGGTGCCGGCAAGTCGACACTCATGAGTATCTTGTATGGCTTTTATCAAGCCGATGCAGGTCAAATTGATGTGCTAGGGAAAGCCTATACATTTACCGATTCCCACCAAGCTATAGCCGCAGGCATTGGCATGGTGCATCAGCATTTTATGCTGGTAGAAAACTTCACGGTATTAGAAAACGTGATTTTAGGCAGTGAGGGTGGGGCGTTGTTGGCCAATGGTTTGGCCGAAGCCCGTAAAGAACTAACCCGCTTAGGCGATGAATATGGCTTAAAAGTTGACCTAGATGCCACCATAGATACCCTGTCCGTTGGCCTACAGCAGCGGGTAGAAATATTAAAAGCCCTGTATAAAGGCGCCAAAATATTAATTTTGGATGAGCCAACCGGCGTGTTAACGCCCCAAGAAACAAAAGAACTATTCCGCATATTTGCCGCCCTCAAACAGCAGGGCGTGACCATTATGCTGATTACTCACAAATTGCGAGAAATCATGTCTATTACTGATCAAGTATCGGTGATGCGCGGGGGCCAGATGGTGGCCCACAGAGACACCTGCGATACAAGTCGCGAAGAATTGGCCGAGCTGATGGTAGGCCGTAAGGTGTTGCTTAAAGTGGACAAGGGCCCAGCCAATGTGCGGGCGCTGCTAATGCAAGTTAAACGTCTAACAATGAAAGACGCTCAAGGTGTTGAACGCCTAAAAGACGTGACTTTTGAATTGCGTGCAGGCGAGGTACTGGGCGTAGCCGGTGTTTCCGGCAACGGTCAAACGGAGCTGTTAGAAGCTTTGGCAGGCATTACGCCTATCACTAGCGGCAGTATTGAGGTGCTAGGTAAGAAAATGGATGCTAAACACCCGTTGGCTCCAGATACATTAAGGCAGTTAGGCTTAGCCCACGTGCCGGAAGACCGCCATCGTATGGGCTTGATTACCGATTTTAGCGCCAGTGAGTCGGCTTTGTTGGGTTATCATGCCGATCGGAATATCAATACTGGGATATGGCTAAGTAAGCATAAAGTGGATGCCAATTGTGAGCAGTTAATGCATGCTTTTGATGTGCGCCCAGTGGACCCTCATTTAAAGTCTGCTAGCTTTTCTGGTGGCAACCAACAAAAGTTGATTCTGGCCCGCGAGATGGAACGTAACCCAGAAATACTGTTGATTGGTCAACCCACGCGTGGGGTCGACATTGGCGCCATTGAATTTATTCATGAACGTATTATCGCCATGCGCGATGCGGGTAAGGCTGTGTTGCTAGTGTCGGTAGAATTGGATGAAATTATGTCGGTAAGTGACCGTATCATCGTTTTATGTGATGGCGCCATTAGTGGCCGCATTGATGCTGCAGATGCCGATGAACGCACTTTGGGTATGATGATGGCTAATGCCTTAGACCCCATAGATCCTTTACAAACGATGAATGATGAAAAAGTCTCATCCAACAACCTGTCTGCTCAGGAAGCGCACTCATGAATCGCGAGACCCGCATAGCTTGGATTAACGGCTTACTATTGCCGTTTCTTAATATATTTACCGCCTTTGCCGTGACTGCAGTGGTGTTTTGGCTCATTGATGTGAACCCGATCGAAGCTGCAGAAGTGCTGCTTTATGGTGCCTTTGGTTATGAAGAAGGCATTGGCTATACTATTTACTACACCACCAACTTTATATTTACTGGTTTGGCTGTGGCCGTAGCCTTTCATGCAGGCCTATTTAACATTGGTGGTGAAGGTCAAGCGTATGTGGGCGGTTTAGGTGCAGGCTTGGCTATTCTTATGTTGGACCCAAGCTTGGGTGCTTGGGTGTTTATACCCGCGAGTATTATTGGTGCCCTGTTGTTTGGTGCTCTGTGGGCATTGATACCGGCTTATTTGCAGGCCTACCGTGGTAGTCATATTGTTATTACCACCATCATGTTTAACTTTTTAGCCTCTTCTTTGATGGTCTACATCATGGTGCACGTACTGCGTGAAACGGGGCAGATGACACCCCAAAGCGAGCTCTTTCCCACCAATGCGTGGATGCCGTTTGTGCATGATGTGGCTGCAGGTTTTAGTTACAGCATCGAAGCCTCGCCGCTTAACTTATCGGTACTCTTGGCTTTGCTGTGCTCTGTGTTGGTGTGGTTCTTCCTGTGGCAGACACGCTGGGGCTACGCCATTCGTGCCACTGGAAAAAATAACACGGCAGCGGTGTATGGCGGCATTAAACCCAAGCGTATTATCATTATTGCCATGTGTATTTCTGGTGCCTTAGCTGGCCTTGTTAGTATTAATGAACTAGTGGGATACCAGCATCGTTTAATTATGGACTTCCACCTAGGCTATGGTTTTGGAGGTATTGCTGTAGCACTAATGGGCCGCAACCACCCCGCAGGTATCATTGTGGCGGCTTTACTGTTTGGCACCCTGTACCAGGGTGGTGCCGAATTGGCCTTTGAAATGAGCGGCGTGTCCCGTGACATAGTCGTGGTGATGCAAGGCTTAGTGATCTTGTTTTGTGGCGCTTTAGATTACATGTATCGGCCTTGGTTAATACGTACCTTGGCCCCCGTAGCTAAACAGCCGGTATTATCAGGCTCCACTACGGGAGCGGCAGCATGAGTGATCTGTTATTAACTGTATTGCTGACTTTGGATGCCACCCTACGGGTGTCTTCACCTTTGATTTTAGCCGCTATGGCTGGTTTGTTTGCCGAACGCTCTGGGGTGGTGGATATTGGCCTAGAAGGTAAAATGCTGGCCTCCGCATTTGCTGCAGCCAGTGTTGCCGCGGTATTTGGTTCAGCCTGGTTGGGTTTAGGCGCGGCTATATTAGTGTCATCTAGCCTGGCTTTGCTGCATGGCTTTGCTACTATTACTCACCGCGGCGACCAAATTGTTAGCGGTGTGGCCATCAATATTTTGGCGGCAGGTTTAACCATTATTTTAGGCCTGGCTTGGTTTCATCAAGGCGGTCTTACACCGGCTCTAAATAACGAATCTCGCTTTCTATCCATCACTTTGCCTTTTGTTGAACAGTTGGCCTTTATTCCTGTGCTAGGGCCTATCTACAAAGAGCTGATTAGTGGCCATAATATACTGGTCTACGTGGCTTTTGGTATTGTTCCCATAGTCTGGTGGGTGGTATACCGTACTCGCTTTGGCTTACGCTTGCGGGCCGTGGGCGAAAACCCCACCGCTGTGGACACGGCAGGTTTGTCGGTCATCAAGTTACGTTATCAAGCCCTCATAGTGGGGGGCATTTTATGTGGTATTGCGGGGGCCTATATTAGCACTGCTCACAACGCTCAATTCACCCGCGATATGACCGCCGGGCAGGGCTTCATTGCCTTGGCTGCGTTGATCTTTGGTAAGTGGCGCCCACGTACGGTGATGCTGGCCTGCTTGTTATTTGGTTTCTTAGATGCCTTGGCTGTGCGCTTACAGGGCGTAACCATAACTGGTTATGGCGAAATTCCTGTGCAGTTTATCGAAGCCGCACCCTATTTGTTGACGGTGATTCTGCTAGGCGGATTTATTGGCCGAGCTATTCCCCCCAAGGCCGTAGGTTCGGCTTATGTGAAGGAGCGCTGACGTGGAAACATACGATGAAGATTATTTATCTGCCGTTAAACAGGCTATGGACAAGGCTTACGCACCTTATTCTAATTATCCAGTAGGGGCCTTGGTGGTGACGGAAGATGGCCAAACCTATGCGGGCTGTAATGTCGAAAACGCCAGCTATCCAGAAGGTCATTGTGCTGAAACCGCCGCTATTGCTGCCATGGTATTAGCTGGCCAGCAGCGTATTAAACAAATTTTTATTATGAGCCAAGACCAACAAGGTGCTACCCCTTGTGGCGGTTGTCGACAGCGTATCCGCGAGTTCGCAGACGCGGATACCCCGCTGATTTTGTGTTCCCCTGCAGGTGTACAACAACGCCTTAAGCTTGGTCAATTATTACCCCATGCATTTGGGCCGGAGTTTTTATCATGAGTCAGGTTGAAGCCTGTTTATCTGTGATTCATCAAGCGGCCAAAGGTTTTGTGCCACAGGTTGGCATGGTGCTAGGTTCGGGCTTAGGCCCCTTTGCCGATCAAGTTAAGGCAGTGGCCAGTATTGGCTTTGACGACTTGCCTGGTTTCCCCCAAGCCGGGGTTGGCGGCCATGCAGGACGTTTAGTGCTGGGCCATGTGGGTCAGACCCGGGTGGCAGTGTTACAAGGCCGAGCCCATTATTACGAACAAGGTCAGGCCGACGTGATGGCAGTGGCCATTCAAACCTTTAAAGCCATGGGTTGTGAGGCATTAGTATTGACTAATGCCGCCGGTAGTATGGTTACAGAGGCGGGCCCAGGTAGCGTGATGCTGCTCACGGACCACATTAACATGACGGGTGTATCGCCTTTATTTGGAGCCCAAGGCAATTCACGTTTTGTGGATATGAGTCAGGCTTATCACCATGGCATGAACGATGCCATGCGTGCTGCTGCGGAGGTCAACAATATTACCTTACATGAAGGTGTGTATGCGTGGATGTGCGGTCCGCACTTTGAAACCCCAGCAGAAATTCGTGCCCTTAAGGTGCTTGGTGCTCAGGCCGTGGGTATGTCCACCGTGCCTGAAGTCATTTTAGCGCGGCATCAGGGTTTACCTTTGTGCGCCTTGTCGATTGTTACCAACTATGCGGCTGGTATGAGCCCAACGCCCTTGAGCCATGAGCAAACCATTGAATATGCAGCACTGGCCACCGATGCCGTGCAAAGTTTGTTAACTGCCTTCTTACAAGGCTATGAGACGCCAGCATGACTAAGGCCTTTTTACCCCAAGAACTGATTCGCAAAAAACGCGATGGCTTGGCCTTAAATGATGCCGAAATTACCTTTTTGGTGCAAGGTATTACCAGTGGGCAACTTAGTGACGCACAACTCGGTGCCTTTGCTATGGCCGTGTTCCAGCGGGGCATGACCATGGCCGAACGCATTAGCCTAACGCAGCAAATGATGCTCTCGGGTAAGGTTTTAAATTGGCAAGATCAGCGCCTCAATGGCCCCGTGGTGGATAAACACTCAACCGGAGGTGTCGGCGATAAGGTAAGTCTTATGCTGGGTCCTATTGTTGCCGCCTGCGGTGCTTATGTGCCGATGATTTCTGGCCGAGGCTTGGGCCACACCGGCGGCACCTTAGACAAGTTTGAGAGCATTCCAGGCTACAATGCCACCCCCGACGAAGCCCAGTTTAAAGCCTTAGTGAAGCGAGTTGGTTGTGCCATTATTGGTCAAACGGCGCAATTGGCGCCTGCGGATCAGCGTTTTTATGCCGCCCGTGATATCACTGCCACGGTTGAGTCCATTGATTTAATTACCGCTTCTATTTTATCGAAAAAGCTCGCCGCAGGCTTAGATGCCTTGGTGATGGACGTGAAAACTGGCAATGGTGCTTTCGCCGCTGCCATGCCCATGGCGCAAGAACTAAGTCAGAGCATTTCCCAAGTGGCCACTGGGGCAGGCGTGCCTACGCGGTGTTTGATTACCGACATGAACCAGGTGTTGGGGCACAGTGTAGGTAATGCCGTAGAAATGGTCGAGTGTATTGATTTTTTACTCAACCCAGCTGCTGCTGATCCTAGGTTACTTAGCCTAACCCTAGATTTGGCCGCCCACATGTTGCAGATTAGCGGTGTTGAAGCAGACATTACTAGCGCCCGACGTAAGGCTAGTTTGGCGTTAGAGCAAGGCCATGCCGCCCAAGTGTTTGCCGACATGGTTACTGGTCTAGGTGGTCCCGCTGACTTAATGCAAAAACCGGCGCAGTATCTGCCTCAAGCACCGTTAATTGAACCAATACTGGCCACCCAAGCGGGTTATGTCAGCAGTATGGATGTGCGAGGTGTAGGTTTATCGTTGGTGAGTTTAAAAGCGGGTCGAACTAAGGCAGACGATGTTATTGACCACGCCGTGGGTTTAACCCGAGTGGTACAAATTGGCCAGGCCATCGAGGTCGGTCAACCCTTAGCCTATGCCCACGTGCGCAGTGCTGAACAATTGCAACTGCTGCAAGGGCAGCTAGCGCAATTGATTAAAATCGATGCCCAAGTTACACCACTGCCTATATTGGTGAAAGAAATTATTCAGGCGCCTGCAACAAAGCAGGCAGGAAACTAGTCATGAAAGCCACTATGAATAGAGCCATCATCATCATTTTGGATTCCCTAGGCCTGGGCGCCAGTGCCGATGCCGTCAAATATGGTGATCAAAATGCAGATACCTTCGGCCACATAGTCGAAGCCTGTGCTGCGGGTCAGGCGGATAACGATCAACGCCAAGGTCCGCTTAAGATTCCGAATCTGTTACGTTGGGGTTTAGGTGCGGCTGCTGTGGGTAGCCGCAACAGGGCTTTACCCTTAGACACCCACAAGGGTGTGGTAGGCGCCTACGGCCATGCTGTAGAGTTGAGTCATGGTAAAGATACCCCTAGCGGTCATTGGGAAATTTGCGGTTTACCCGTGTTTTTTGAATGGGGCACTTTCCCCCAGCAAGAGAATTGTTTTCCGCCGCAATTGTTGCAAGATTTGCTGGCCCAAGGCGGCATTGAAGGCACCTTAGGCAACAAGCATGGTTCCGGCACCGATATATTAGTTGAGTTCGGCGAACAGCATATGCGCTCGGGCTACCCTATCTGTTACACTTCCGCCGATTCTGTGTTTCAAATAGCGGCCCACGAAGACACGTTTGGTTTAGAGCGTTTATATGCTCTGTGTGAGGTGGCCAAAAAATTGGTGGATCCGTTAAATGTTACCCGCGTTATCGCTAGGCCTTTCAAGGGCAGCTGCAGTGCCGATTTTGAACGCACGGCTAATCGTCGTGACCTAACGACAGCTCCCATTGGGCCAACTTTACTGGATCATATTCACGATCAACAAGGCACTGTAGTTTCCGTAGGTAAAATTGGCGACATTTTTGCTCATCAAGGCGTTAGCTACACTGTTAAGGCCGCTGATAATATGGCTCTAGTAGATCAGTTGCTTGAACAAATGAAGCTAGTGAAGCAAGGCTTGCTGTTCGTTAACTTGGTAGACTTTGATAGCAAATATGGCCACCGCCGCGATATCGCAGGTTATGCCAACGCCTTAGAAGAGTTTGATGTACGCTTGCCTGAAATTGAAGCCCAGCTGGAAAGCCAAGATTTAGTGTTACTCAGTGCAGACCACGGCTGTGACCCTACTTGGCCTGGTTCTCACCATACCCGTGAACACGTGCCAGTGGTGTTTTACGGTCACTATTGTGGCGCGCCAGTGCAAGCCCGTGACTTGGGTGAGAGAGCAAGTTTTGCCGATATGGGGCAGACTGTGGCACAACATTTGGATCTAGTGCCTTTGGCCCATGGTAAGGCCTGCGCACTTAATTAATTTTTTAACAACGAGTATTTCATGCAAGAAAAAATCCAACAACTACCCAAGGTAGAGCTGCACAGCCACCTTGAAGGTTGTATTCAACCAGACTTAGTTCGGACCATAGCCAAACGCAACGGCATTGAGCTTCAACACGGCCTCTTCACAAGCGGCGATATGTTTGCCTGGGACGACTTTGTTGAATTTCTACAAGCCTACGATGAAGCCAGTTTTTGCCTGCGTAAAGCGCAAGACTATCGCGACATAATGTATGCCTACATGCAGCAGTGTGCCGCCGAAGGTACCATCTACGCAGAAACCTTTATTTCTCCAGACCATGCCGCTGCGGTGGGCATGAGTTATGACGACATGCTGTCTGGCTGTGTGCAGGGCATTGATGACGCCGAGCGTGAATTTGGTATTGTGGGCCGCTTAATCATCTCTTGCGTGCGTCACTTAGGCCCAGAACAAGCGGTATTGGTAGCGCAGCAGCTAGCCGATAACCCACACCCCTATATTGTAGGCTTTGGCATGGGTGGCAACGAATCCATGTTTACCCAAGCCGACTTTGCTCCAGCCTTCAACATTGCCGCGGCAGCAGGATATGCTTGTACTACCCATGCCGGTGAATTACAGGGCCCAGAGAGCGTGTGGGATGCCATTGATAACCTGCCGGTAACGCGCATTGGCCACGGCGTACGTAGTGTGGAAGATCCCGTCTTGATGGCCGAATTAGTTAAGCGTGGTATTGCCCTAGAGGTGTGCCCCGGTAGCAACATTGCTTTATCTGTTTACCCAGACCTTGCCAGCCACCCGCTCAACAAGATCCTCGAGGCGGGTATTAGCACTAGCCTTAACTCAGATGATCCGCCTTTCTTCGCCACCAGCGTGGGTGCAGAGTACCAGTCTGGTGCCAAAGACTTTGGCTTAGACCTGGAGCAGTTGCGTAGTATCTCGCGCATGGCTATGCAGGCATCATTTGCCGATGTGCAGACCAAGGCCCGCTTGTTGGCCATTATCGGTTAAACTTGGTTTATGAAACGATTTCGGCTGACAGATACCAGTGACTATACGGACAGTGAGTATCAAGAGTATATTCTGCAGGGGGTATCACGTACCTTCGCGTTAACTATTCCGCAGTTGTCAAAGGATCTTGTGCAGGTGGTGGGCAATGCCTATTTATGGTGTCGTATGGCCGATACCATTGAAGATGATCCGCAGCTTGCCTTAGCCCTGAAAGGACATTTTAGTCACCAACTAACAGGCTTGTTAGAGAGCCAAGAGTCGACGGCCGCTTGGGTGGCCGAATTACAGCCGCAGCTGCACCGCGATACCGCGCCGGCTGAGCTCGATTTGATTGCCAACAGTCAGCGTATCCTGCGCTTGTTTCGCAGCTTTAGCCCAACCCAGCAAAGCATTATTCAGCAATGTGTAGCCACTATGGTGCAAGGCATGTTGCACTATCAAGCCCACCAACCTCACTCGGGTTTGCCTAATATGTCGGCGCTCAACGACTATTGCTATCATGTGGCCGGTATTGTCGGTGAAATGCTGACGCTGCTCTACTGCGATTACTCAAGCAAACTCAGGCACAACAAAGCCCAGCTTATGCCCTTGGCCGTGTCCTTTGGCCAAGGTTTGCAAATGACCAATATTCTCAAGGATATTTGGCAAGACCAAGGTCGTGAGATTTGCTGGTTACCGCAAGATGTTTTTAGCAAGTACAACATTGAATTGCAGGATTTATCTAAGCAACGCACTAACCCTGATTTTCACCGGGGGGTGAGGGAGCTGGTGGCTATTGCCCATGGACACCTGCAGGACGCCTTAAGCTACACGTTAATGATCCCAAAGGCGGAGCAGGGCTACCGTAACTTTTGTCTGTGGGCCATTGGTATGGCCTTATTAACCTTAAAGAACATCCATAAGCAGCCAGATTTTCAACAAAGTTCGCAGATCAAAATATCCCGCAATAAGGTTAAAATCATCTTTGTCGTGACCCGCTTCATTGGTCGCAGTAATGGCTTGGTTAAGTTGTTTTTTAAACGGGTAGCCCGCGGTTTGCCTTAATAGCAGTTCGCTTAAAACAGGGCCGCGGACTTGCACAGCAAGTTAACCTTACTTACTGACATTAGTAAAAGGGCCACAAACCAAGGCCCGTTGCACCCCTGGTGTTAACTCTTCAAGCCCGTCAATCAGCCGCTCGTGGCCAATTAATACGTCTACAATTTGGCTTGAGTAGCGCACGGCAGTTTCACGCATCATGCCCATCATTGGCCAGCCCCATAGAGATGAGATAAGCACCCCATCTTGCACGAAATAAGGCTTAGTTAAAAAGCTACAACTAACCACGGCTTCAACTGGGCTTCTATTGGTTGGGCTACCGCCGACTAAATCGATAACCACTGAGTGTTCTGGGATTAAGTCTTTAATGTGTTGATTATTCACCAAATAGTTCTTGCCTCTAAGTTCTGGTGATTGATCAGCACCATTAATCACTATATCGGCGTCTTGTAACCAATAGTCTATTCGCCCCTTAGCTGTTTGAGCTCGCCCCAGTACGTGAATATTGTTAATGCCGTGCTGGTGTAACTCGTCTAATGCGCCTTGGGCAACGTTGCCATAACCAAGAATAACCGCTTTGATGTTGGCTTTATCGACCGCTGCTATGCTTTCATTCAGCAAGCCCATGCCATACCTTGCTCCTGCTTGCCCTGTTTCATGTAAACATTGAATGCGACGCAAACCAAATTGGGCAGGTGCATGGCTTTGTTTATAATCATCAATGGCTTGTTGGCCCTGGGATGATTCAAACTCGTTAATATCAAATAAGTGAGTGTTTGCCGAGCCTAGTTTGTTGAGTATGCCGTGGGGATCTTTAAAGCTTTGGCTGTCGTAAAAATACAGCGTATTGGTGCCAATGGCATCGAGTTGATCAAATGTGAGGGAGCTTTGGATGATTTTCAAAGAGCGAGGGTTGCGGTTGCCACAACGGTTAATGGCACCACGCATACGTTCACTCCAGCCAATAACCCGGACTCGCAAACCACCCATACTGTTGTTGCTAAAGAATGGTGTTAACGCAGCGTTCATGGCTACACGTCCTAAAACACGTTGATCGGTATTGAGCTTGGGAGATTCGCATATTTCTTCCATGGCAATAACATTGATATGTCGGTCTTGTAACAATTTAGCTCGGTCTGGGTAGGAGTCAAAATGCGCCATACACAATAATGTACAGCCCTGTGTCATTTGTTCAATAGAGGCAAGCGCGGGCCCTTTAAACTTAATGATAAGGGCTTTGTCTTGGTATATTTGTGCTGCCGTTTGCAGGATGGCGTTATTTTGTAGGTATTCGTCGTCACTAAACCCCACCCCTTCACCAGCGCCATATTCAACATAAACTTGAATGCCCGCTTGTACCAGCTGCCCCACATCATGAGGTACTAGAGCAACACGCTTTTCTAACCCACCTGGATTTTCAGGTGACTCAATTTCTTTAACAAGGGCGATGGACGAATAGCGAGAAAAAGTCTGTTCCATAGAGGTGCTCTCAGGCAATGACTGTGTAAATAGCCAAGCAGAATAGCATGAAAAGCGACGATCCGTATTAACCGTTAGCTCGGCAATGTGGACGCCGCAGGTATAAAATACAGGGCATTGTTGACTTGTGTGTATCTGTGTGTATTATTGATGCATGAACAGCAAGGGACTGATCAAACGCCTCATCCAGGAGGACGGTATAAAACAGGCGGCAAGGGTGATCATGAAAAATTCAAGCACCCGTATAAGTTAGGCCATGTAGTTGTGCCCCACCCGCGCAAAGACATGCCTATTGGAACTTTGCGCAATATATACAGGCAAGCAGGTTGGGAGTGGTGATTTGATTTATCCAGCGTACGTGCACTTAGGCGATGAAAAACATGCTCACGGAGTCACCTTACCTGATTTCGTTGGCTGTTTTACTGCAGCTGATGAATATGTAGATCTGCCTGCGCAGGTTCAGCAGGCCGTAGAGCTGCATTTTGAAGGCGAAGCATTTGATATTCCTGAAGCTTCAAGTATCAATCAATTACAAGCCACAGGTGACTACGAGGGTGGCGTATGGATGCTGATTGACATCGATATGAGTAAGTTAGATGCACGCCCCAAAAGGCTCAACGTGTCTATTCCAGCCTATGTGGTGAGCCAAATGGATCAATATGCGGCGCAAAACCACCTCACCCGCAGCGCCTTAATTGTTAAAGCAACAAAACACTACTTGGAATCCCAACATGGATAATGCTGGAGCAACTCTACGACCATTCCACTTGGCTATTCCGGTACGAGATATCGCTGAGTCTAGGGTCTTTTATGGCCAGTTGTTAGGCTTAAGTGAAGGCCGCTCTACTGATGAATGGATCGATTGGAACCTCTATGGTCACCAATTGGTTACCCATCTAAATCCAAACCTTGGGCCCCAGGGCAAAGTGCCGGTGCATGTAAACGGTGTGGATGGTAAGGGGGTGCCTGTGCCACATTTTGGCGTGGTACTAAGCCTTGAAGATTGGCAAGCCTTGGCGCAACGCTTAGCGGATCAAGTGCAGTTTATCATCGAACCCTGCACTCGCTTCAAGGGTGAAGTGGGGGAGCAATCCACCTTGTTTTTTAGTGATCCTAGCGGTAACGCCCTAGAGTTTAAGGCCTTTGCGGACCTAAGTCAGCTATTTACTAAATAGCCGCGTGAGTCTGTTAGGCGTTATCCACAGCCATTTGCTGCACAATCCAAGCGCGAAATGTAGCCACTGCAGGACTATCAACTCGATCTGAAGGAGTCACTAGGAAGTAGCCTAATTTGTTTTTTTCAGCTATGGAAAATGGTGCAATAAGTTTGCCCGAGGCCAGATAATCTTTGGCTAAAGAGCCTTTAGCTAGGGCAATGCCCCACCGGACGCGGCCACCGCAAGCGCCATGCCCGTACTGTCAAACTGCAATCCTGCAGAGGCCGCTTGCTCCGAGACCCCAGCGGCCTTCAGCCATTGATCCCAGCCACTGCCTTCGCCAATCGCGTGTAACAGGGTATAGCCTAAAATATCGGATGGTGTGTCGAGGTGTACGGGTTGGCCGCCAATTTCTGGCGCGCATACAGGAAAAAGTTGTTCTTCCGTCAGGCGCTCACTACTTAAGCCTAACCATTGCCCATGACCATAGCGGATCTCCAGGGATAAACCTTCTCAATCAGCCTCGTCCGGCCAATGGGTTAAATATATTCTGAGTAGAATAGTAGGGTGGGAGGCCTGAAACTCAGCAACACGACTGGCCAGCCAGCAATAGGCGAAGGAGGTGTTAACGCGTAACGATACAAGGCTTGGGCCGGTTGAACCGAATAAATCGGCAGCAGCCCGTTTGATCGAGTTAAACCCCTTTTGCACGGCAGGGAGGAAGCTTTTGCCTTGGTCGGTTAGCTCCAGGCCCCTGGCTAGACGCACAAATAGCTTGGTCCCCAGGTGGTGCTCTAGCAGGCGCACCTGCTGGCTCACGGCCGAAGGCGTGACGCACAGCTCCGTAGCGGCTTCTGTGAGGCTGCCCAGGCGCGCAGCGGCCTCGAAGCTCCGCAGCCAGTTAGGTGGTGGCATGGCTGATTTCATGGCCTTGTGCTCCTTATAGTTTTTCTAAGCATTGGGCTCAATATTTGTTGCTTGTGTGGCGTTTCGTTGATGCATATTATCCTACTGCAACCCAAACTACTTGGGCTATGGTACTTAACTTAGGCTGGAGTTTAAGATGATTGCAGCACCGACAGCAAGTGAAATCACCGAGCAAAGCCTTAGCACATTGGTCGACCTTTCGCGTTACCCAATTGATAACTCAAATCCTAAGGTACGCGCTGCATTGGTTAAATCCTGCCAGCAACAACTGGCCACAACCGGCTGTGCAAGGCTGCCCGCTTTTCTCAATCCTGATGCTCGAATGGCCATGGTTGACGAAGTTGATGGGCGCTTGTCCCAGGTAGACAGAACATCTGACTGGCAGAACCCCTATCTATCGGATGACGATGAAAGTTTGCCATCCAAGCACCCTGTGCGTAAATTTCATTACCGTAAAAATGCCTTTCTATGTCGTGATCGCTTTGCTGCAGGTGATTGGGTCGATGGGCTTTTTGAGCGTATGGAGTTGCTTAACTTTGTGCGCGATTGTCTGGGTTTGAAACAGCTATATCACTACGATGATCCTATGTCTGGATACTTGATTAACATTCAAGAAACCGGTGAGACATTCCCTTGGCACTTTGATACCAATGAATTCACCATTTCCTTTATGTTGAAAAAATCTACAGGCGGTGGGGTGTTTGAATATGCGCCTAACATCCGTAATTCTGAAAACGAAAATCATGCGGCGGTTACTGCGGTTATGGGTGGTGATAACGAGGCTGTTTTAGCGCTACCACTGGAAGTTGGAGATTTACAAATATTCAAAGGTCGTTATGCCTTGCACCGAGTCACGCCGGTAGAAGGTGAGCGCTCACGCTACATGGCGATTATTGGTTACACTGACCAGCCAGGGGTGATCTCAAAGGCCAGCCGAAAACTGCAGTTGTTTGGGCGTTGCCTTGATGCCCACCTTGAAGCGGAAGCTCAGGGAGTGGTGCGAGTGGACCAGTTACGTGACTGAGATAAATTTAGTTTTTTATAAAGGCATTAAACAATGAATAGTATAGAACCCGTCGATTATTTGAGCCCCGACGTGCCTGCAACATTACCTTGGCACAATGTGCCGGTGATCAAAGCCACCGCCGAAAATGTAAAGGACTATGGCTATTTGGTTGATAGCCCAGATGACTTCGAGATTGAAATTGTACGTTGGCCAGCACAAGGTTGGCGCCCAATTGATGCGGGCACGGGAGACGAAGGCGGTAGTGTTACCGGCATATTTCATAGCCAATGGCATGGCCAAGTGCTTAAAGGTAAAAATGACGCCGTAGGTGGCGACTATGTGCTGGGTTGGGCCTGTAATCCGCAAGATGCACAGCAAGATAGCGTAGAGGACGTGGAACGCGTTTTGTTGTGGCACATGAATTACCATCCAGATGGTGGTCAGCTTTTCTTTCCCCTGAGTAAGCAGCCTTTTGTTGTACCACTGGCTCTACCAGGAGACGATTTAAGCCCAGATAGAGTTGTCGCTTTTTGGTGCGATGGTAGTCAAGGCTTGTACATTCATCCCAATATTTGGCATGAAGGTGTGTTTCCAACCACAGCTCAGCAATCGTTTCACGACCAGCAGGGCAAAGTGCATGCTCGTGTGAGTTGCAACATCACTCAGGAATTTGGTGTGTTCTTGAATGTGCCTCTTACAGAACCCGTAAGTTAGCCCGGGTTTTAATAATCCAGGCTCTTGCTAAGTATCCACTCAAGTGAGTGCTAGTGGATTTGTGTTGCTTGCAGGGCCAAGTATTCTGCGTAGGAACCCATAAAATCGACTAGGTGATTGTCTTTGATTTCCACCACTCGGGTGGCCAAGGAAGATACAAATTCACGGTCGTGACTCACGAAGATAAGAGTGCCATCATAAGCCTTTAAGGCCTTGTTGAGGGATTCGATAGCTTCCATGTCTAAGTGGTTGGTGGGTTCGTCCATGATCAGCACGTTGGTGTCCTGCATCATCAACTTACCAAACAAGAGGCGGTTTTTCTCACCACCCGAACATACCCTCACTTTTTTGAGGTAATCATCAGCGGTGAACAGCAAGCGGCCCAACATGCCGCGCACTGTAAGATCATCGTGCTTAGGGGTGCGCCACTGAGACATCCAATCGAAAAGCGTAGTGTCGCTGTCAAAGTCGGCACTACTGTCCTGTGGGCAATAACCTAGAACCGCATTTTCAGACCATTTGAGCACGCCTTGGTTGGCTTTTAGCTGATCTATCAGGCAGCGCAGGAAGGTGGTTTTTCCGGTACCGTTTTCACCAATCACAGCTAGTTTAGAGCCCGCTTCTAGAATCAAATTGCCGTCGCTAAATAGGGTATTACAGTCAAAGCCATGGCCTAATTTTTCCAGTACTAGCGCTTGGCGATGAAGCTTTTTGTGGGCCTTAAAGCCAATGAAAGGTGAAACGCGGCTGGATGCAATCACTTCGTCTAAATGTATCTTCTCTAGGCGCTTGGCCCGTGAGGTTGCTTGCTTAGCTTTAGAGGCGTTGGCAGAGAAGCGGGCAACAAATTGCTGTAGTTCTTCTTTTTCGGCGCTCTTTTTAGCATTTTCAGCATGCAGTTGTGTTTGTACTAAGTTTGAAGCCTGGGTGAAGGCTTCGTAGTTGCCAGCATAAATTCTTAGTTCGCCATAATCAATGTCGGCCATGTGGGTGCACACGGAGTTAAGAAAGTAGCGATCATGGGAAATGATAATCATGGTGCTGCGACGTTGGTTGAGCACTTCGGTAAGCCAGTTGATAGTGGCGATATCGAGGTTGTTGGTAGGCTCGTCAAGTAACAAGATATCTGGATCGGCAAACAGCGCTTGGGCCAACAATACCCGCAGTTTCCAGCCTGGCGCCACTTGCTTCATTAAGCCCCAATGAAAAGACTCATCAATGCCCGCCTGGGTAAGGATCTCGGCGGCTCGGCTTTCGGCGCTATAGCCATCCATTTCGGCAAATTCAATTTCCAGTTCCGCCACCTTCATGCCATCTTCTTCGGTCATTTCAGGCAGGTTGTAAATGGCTTCGCGGGCTTGTTTAACTTCCCATAGCTTGGTATCACCCATGATAACTGCATCAATAACGGAATATTCTTCAAACGCAAACTGATCTTGGCTCAAGGTGCCAATAGTGTCTGTAGGGGAAAAGGACACATTGCCAGAGGTGGGTTTTAATTCACCGCTCAGAATTTTCATGAAAGTGGATTTACCACAGCCATTGGCACCAATTAAGCCATAGCGATTGCCATGACCAAATTTGGCGGAAATGTTTTCAAATAATGGCTTAGCGCCAAACTGCATGGTGATATTAGCGGTGGTAATCAAGACAATCCAAGTGATGCAAAAAACGGGTGGCATATACTACCAGTTTAGCCTATGGATTTATACTCTTTGTCTACCCAAACAATGCAAACAATGACCCTGCTAAGGTTGTAAGGGACCGCCAAGTTCGGCGATGGTGGCTGCTGTTTGGTCCTGCCACCAAGCATGGGTCTTGTTGGGTTCATCTAAGCGCACTTTCTGCCCCATGATTGGCGTCACAAGGGGGATTTGTTGGGCTTGTGCTAATGCGGACAAACGTTCAAAAGGTTCAAACCAGGGGTGCAAGGCTAGGTCAAAGGTGCCGTTATGGATGGGCATTAATGCGCGTCCTTTTAGGTCCAGGTGAGCTTGCATGGTTTCTTCCGGCGTCATATGCACCTTTGCCCAGTCACGATCATAGGCGCCGTTCTCCATCATGGTTAGATCAAAGGGCCCCAAGTGTTCACCAATTTTCTTAAAGCCATCGAAATAACCCGAGTCGCCGCTAAAGAAGAGGTTGCTGTTGGGTGTGCTTATCACCCACGAAGACCAAAGGGTTTGGTTGCCATCGGTCATGCCGCGGCCAGAAAAGTGTTGTGCTGGGGTGGCGGTGAGCTTGATTGTGCCAAACGCAATGCTCTGCCACCAATCCAATTCATGAATGCGATCTACCTTAACACCCCAGTCACGTAGATGTTGGCCGACGCCTAATGGCGAGACAAAATAATCTACCCGATCCTTGAGTTGCTCAATGGAGTTACGATCCAGATGATCGAAGTGGTCGTGGGATAGGATCACACCGCGAATAGGGGGTAGTTGATCGATGTTGATGGGCGTGGGGTGGAAGCGTTTTGGCCCGGCCCATTGCACCGGCGATGCGCGTTCGGAAAATACTGGATCTATAAGCCAGAATTCACCTTCCAAGGCCATTAGTAAGCTGGAATGGCCGAGCCGGTAAATAGCATTGCCTTGAGATTTGTCGGCCAGTAACTGCTCTTGTGTCATGTTCATCAGGGGCACGGGTAGGGCGGGCGACGCCTGAATGCGCGGTTCCGTTATATAGCGCCATAATGTGCGAGACAGAGTATTAACGTTGGTCAATGAAAAGGCGGTGTCATTATGAAACTTGCCATCCCAGAAACGTTTGGAGTCGTAGCCTGCCTGCGACTGGTTGTTAAAGCCAAATATTGCCATGCTTACAACACCTCCAATTAACCATTTTAATGAGCTTCTCATAGTGCCCAATAACTCAAAAGTAAACTATACGGTGTAGTATATATTTGCTTTTTGAAAAAGTAAACTGCTGAGTGTATAATTTACAAAGCTGCCAATTAGAAAATAATTACCCGAGAGTGACATGGAAAAGACACAGACTTTGAGTCAACGCAAGCGCACTGCTATTATCAACGCCGCACTTAAAGAGTTTAGAGAGAAGGGCTTTCGGGCCACTAGCATGGACGCCTTGTCGGCGCGAGCCAGCGTCTCCAAGCGTACGGTATACAATCATTTTGAAAGCAAAGAGTCTTTGTTCAAAGAGATTATTCGTCAACTAGTGGAGCAGACGGCAGAAGTGATGAGTTTTAGTTATACGCCGGGTCGCAGTCTCTCATCCCAGCTGATGGAGTTTGCCACCAAACAATTGCGTTTGTTTCAGACTGAGCGCTTTCTCGATGTGTCGAAAATCATGGTGGCAGAATGCATCTACTCCCCTGAGTTGGCGGCGCAGGCGTTCCAACAAGCCAGTAAACAAGAGCAAGGATTGGCCGCTTGGCTTCAGGCCGCAATCTTGGATGGACGATTTAAGCAGATCGACCCAAACTACGCCATGGGCCAGTTTTTAGGTTTGCTTAAAGCCCATGCCTTCTGGCCTCAGCTGTTAATGGCCGCGCCCTTGCCAGCCCCTGCGCAGTGCCAACAATTGGCAGAAGACACAGTGGCCATGTTCCTAGGCTTTTACGAAATATGATCCTAGGCTAGCTTAGCCAACCCTTGGCTTGTGCTTCGTCAACCATGGGCTCCAGTAAATCCCATAGTTGCGGGCAGCCTTTTTTAATACGTCCGCCGTTAACGGTCTTTACTTGCTCTTTGCTGATGCCATGCAGTTGCCAACTGTGGCCCTTGTCATTGAGGTTATGGATTAAGGGTAGGGCACGATCCAAGGCCTTGGCAAAGCGTGCGTCGGCACTTTGGGCCGCCTCAAATTCGTGCCAAAGCTTAATGTATTCATCGCCCATGTGCTTGGGCAACATGCCTAAAATACGTTGCGTGGCGGCTGCTTCGGCGGCTTGATGAGCGCTGTTATCCGTGTCGTAAACAATTACATCGCCGGTGTCTATTTCGCATAGGTCGTGAATCAGCAGCATTCTCAATACGCGATTGATGTCCACCGGTTGCTGGGCATAATCTTGTAGCATTAGCGCCGCAAGGGTGACTTGCCATGAGTGTTCTGCTGAATTTTCATAACGTTCTAGGCCTAAGGGTCGTGTTTTTCTGAGCACTGCCTTGAGCTGGTCGATTTCTTTAACAAATTCTATAATTTGCATCAATTCTTGCATGCTTATGCCTTGGTTTTTTTACTAGTGAAGGCCGTGAGCCCGGCTTGGGTTTCTTCTGTCATTAGGTTACACACCATATGCTCTGTGGCAAGCTCATAGGCTTGCTTAAGTTCCATGTTCAGTTGTGGGTAAAACATGGCCTTGCCCGTACGTACTGCAACCTGGGCCTTGCTACTGATCAAGCTGGCCATATCACGGCTGGCTTGGGTGAGTTCATCGGCCGCTACCACGCGGTTAATCAAGCCAAGGCTTTGGGCCTTAGTGGCGCTGATAAACTCACCGGTGAGTAACATTTCCATGGCTTGTTTGGGGTGAATATTACGGCTCAAAGCGACTGCTGGGGTAGAGCAGAATAAGCCAATGTTAATGCCCGATACGGCAAACCGCGCAGCCTCGGCGGCAATGGCTAAGTCGCAACTGGCCACCAGCTGACAGCCTGCAGCTGTAGCCACACCCTGAACCTGAGCAATAATGGGCACAGGACACTCAACAATGGACAACATGAGTTGACTACATTGCTGAAATAGCTCTTGGTAGTAATCACTGTTTACATTAGCCTGCATTTGCTTGAGGTCGTGACCGGCACAAAAGGCCTTGCCGTTGGCCTTAATGATAATGCAGGTGAGGTCATCGTTAAGGCTGGCTTGTTGCAGGGCCAGTTGTAATTCATGCATCATTTTTTGTGATAATGCATTGAAATTGGTAGGGCTGTTTAACGTGATTTCCAACCACTGTTGCTGCTTTTCTACAATAATTAGTGTGTTTTCACTCATGGTAGGCGCCTCTAGGGGTTTATTTGACGATCAACCCAAAGGGCCAGTTTGTGTTGCATTGAAGGCTGTGAAACTTGGTCTTTTGGCAGCGGTTGAATGAGCTTGTCGTGCACTAGCAGGCGGTAAATGTATTCGATTTTGGTGGCCGCCGAATCTGTGGCTTCAAACTGTGCTACACCGCGTTTATTGGCATACACAGTGCCTAAGATAATGGCTTTTTTCAGCAGCTCCTTTTCGTTTTTTAATTTTTTCATAGTCCGTCATTCTCGTGCAATAGGGGAGGCAGTGCTTGGTCTTAGCATAGCCCAGCTTAAGCATGAAAAAAAGGGGTCTATGCAATTGCATAGGCCCCTTTTTGACGCTGGCTAGATGACGCTAGCTAGTGTGATACAGCTAACAGAAATTAACTGGAAGTGAATTCAGGATAGGCTTCCATACCACACTCGGAAATGTCCACGCCTTTATATTCTTCTTCTTTACTAACCCGAATACCAACCACTTTTTTGATGATAAACCAAACCACAAAGCTCGCTAGGAATACCCAGCCAAAGATGGTGGCGGCACCAATGAGCTGGCCTGTTAAGGTAGCTCCGTCGTTGGTTACGGGTACTAGTAGTAAGCCCAGTAAACCAGCGCTGCCATGCACGGAAATGGCACCTACTGGATCGTCAAGTTTGAGCTTGTCTAAGGCCAGAATGCTGAATACTACTAGCACGCCGCCAAGGGCACCGAATAGGCTCGCTTCTAGGGCAGTAGGGGTTGAGGGTTCTGCGGTGATGGTAACCAGGCCAGCTAAGGCACCGTTGAGCATCATAGTTAAGTCGGCTTTACCAAACTTAAGGCGTGCTACCAACAAAGCAGCGATAGCACCACCAGCAGCAGCAGCGTTAGTATTAAGGAATACCATGGCTACCGAGTGGGCCGAGTTGACATCGCCTAACTTGAGTACCGAGCCGCCGTTAAAACCAAACCAACCCATCCACAAAATAAAGGTGCCTAAGGTGGCCATGGGTAGGTTAGCACCGGGAATGGCTCGTACTTGGCCATTGGGACCGTACTTACCTTTACGAGCGCCTAGTAATAGTACGCCGGCTAAGGCCGCGGCCGCCCCAGCCATGTGCACAATACCGGAGCCAGCAAAGTCAGAGAAACCTAACTCGCCCAAGTTATACCAGCCAAACACGTCATCGCCGTTCCAGGTCCAGGCACCTTCCATAGGGTAGATGAAGCCGGTCATGATTACGGTAAAGGCCAGGAATGACCAAAGCTTCATGCGTTCGGCAACGGCACCAGAAATAATGGACATGGCCGTGGCAACGAATACCACCTGGAAAAAGAAGTCTGATGCTGCAGAGTAGACCGAGGCGCCGCCAAAACCCTCGGCGGCAGAGTCGGCTAACACTTGGGCTGTATCAATGACCTCAATGCCACTTAATAGCCAACCACCGCCATACATAATTTCATAACCCACGGTCAGGTACATGACACAGGAAATAGCAAACAAGGCGAAGTTTTTGGTGAGAATTTCGGTGGTGTTTTTGCTGCGCACCAAGCCTGCTTCAAGCATGGCAAAACCTGCGGCCATCCACATGACTAAGGCGCCACAAATTAAGAAGTAAAAAGTATCCAGAGCAAACTGGAGTTCATAAAGGTTATTTTCCATGCTGGGGTTCTCGGTTGGTGGTCTGATTTTTAGCTTTGCTGTTATGAGTAATGCGATTATCGTGCCAATGTGAGAAATGCTATATAAAACAGCCTTATATGTAATAATCACATCTTTAGCGCCCACTTTGATGTATCGTTTTATGCACCATTAACGGTGCATTGAAAATCGACATGAAGTGTATTTGCACTAATATGGAGCGCGGACTTGAGTTTGCATACAACCCCAGAACTGAGCTTAGCAAAGTAACCATTACCTCTGGCTTATGGGCGCCGCAAACGGGATTTTGGCTAACCAGTTTAAGGTGCTTTTATTCAGTGATGTGCCGCCCATGGCGGGCCGCTCGCGGGAGGGGATAAAGGCTAGGGGCACAGGGGATGGCACAGGTCTGACTTTTACTACGGGCGAGCGCCAAGTGCAGTGGGCTAGATGGACGACGCAGCGCTAAGCGACTATTTGACCACCAGGCTAATGGGATCACTGGTTTTGATGTCATAAGGGCGCGAGTCCATGGATAGGTGTAACTTAGTACCAGTGTAAGGCGAGTAGGCTCTGACCACATCCATATTCAGCTCAACACCAATGCCAGGTTTATTGTTGGGTATGATATAGCCATCTTGCCAGTCTATTTTATGTTGCAAAATTTCGGCATGAAAACCATCCCAAGTGCCAATGCTTTCCTGTATGAGGAAGTTAGGTGTGGCCGTAGCCAGTTGAATGCTGGCCGCTGCACCTACGGGCCCATTATACAAATGGGGAGCTATTTGACAGTAATGAACTTCGGCCATTGCGGCTATTTTTTTGGCTTCTAAAATGCCTCCTACGCGGCCCAGGTTCATTTGCAAAATGGATGCTGCCTTGTGCTGTAATAGCTCGTTAAATTCGTACTTGGTGGTCAAACGCTCGCCAGTGGCGATGGGAATACTGGTTTTTTGTGCTACTTGGGCCATGGCCGCGGCTTGCCCTGGGGGCACGGGTTCTTCAAACCATAAGGGGTCATAGGGTTCTAAGTATTTGGCTAAACGGATGGCGCTAGCAGGTGTCATTTGGCCATGGGTGCCAATGAGCAAATCGCAGTCATCGCCCACAGCGGAACGAATTTTTTCACAAAATAAGGCAGATTTTCGCATCGCCTTAAGGGAAAGGTGATGCCCGCTATAGGCCGTATAGGGCCCGGTTGGATCAAATTTAATGGCGCTAAAGCCAAGTTCTTTGTTGGCCACAGCGCACTCTACGGCCAAATCTACGTCGGCATAGTCGTAGTCGCCGTGGGTATTTTTTGGGTACAGGTAGGTATAGCACCTTAGCTTGTCGCGCACTTTGCCGCCAATGAGTTCATACACGGGCTGATTAGCCGCCTTGCCGATGATGTCCCAGCAAGCTATTTCTAGGCCGCTAAAGGCTCCCATCATGGTTAGATCGGGTCTTTGGGTGAAACCACTGGAGTAACACTCACGGAAGAAGCGTTCAATGTGATGGGGGTTGTGGCCTTTCAGGTAGCGCTCAAACACATCATCTAAAACGGCTGTCATCACCGTTGGGTGGAAGGTGGAGGCGTAAACTTCGCCTACGCCTTCAATACCGCAATCTGTACGTAGGCTGACAAAAATCCAATACATGCCACCAATGTGGGGCGGTGGCACTGCTACTATGTGGCTTTCCATGCTGACAACGCGCATTGCTAGTACCCTCGAATAGGCCAATAGGTTTACTTATTTAGTTAATGCCGCGTCTAGCCATTGGTCAAATTGCTGCTGAGGCAGGGCGCCATTGAGTTGCTCCACGAGCTTACCATTTTTAAATAACATTAAGGTAGGGATGCTACGAATGTTAAATTGAGCCCCCAACATTTGCTCCGCTTCGGTGTCGACTTTAACAAATCGAAGCTGCGCCGACTTGGCTTGTGCACTGTGTTCAAACACTGGAGCAAAGCCCACACAAGGGCCACACCAAGGCGCCCAAAAATCAACCACTACGGGCTTATCGCTGTTAATCAGGGCATTAAAATTGGCGCTGGTGCCGGCAATGGGTTTGCCCGCAAACAAGGGCTGTTTACAGACCCCGCAGTTGGCGTCGTCTTTAACCCGTTCAGCAGGCACACGGTTGTTCTTTTGGCAATAGGGGCAACGGCTAGTGATTGTTGACATAAATGTTATTCGTAAGTGCAGTGATACGCTGTTTGACGCACTACTTTAACGTCAAAGCTCGAGTTGGATTCCACTTCAAACTGATCGCCATTGATAAATGTATGCCAGCTTGTGGTGCCGGGTAGTTTAACTTCTAATTCACCATCGATCACCGTCATGACCTCATACTGGCTGGTACCAAAGGTGAATTCACCAATGTCCATAACACCTACGGTGGTGGCTAGGTTTTTGCCTTGAAAGGCGATGGATTTAACCTTGTCGTCGAAATAGGAGTTAACGTTAAGCATGCTGTTGACCTGTGTTAAATGAATATTTAAGGCCGCATCATAGCCTCATTTACCACTGGCGTCATTGCTAAATTGGCCGCGCAACTGGTTCTTAAGCGTCTTGCCTTCGCGCTAAGCTATAGCATTCATGGTTAAAGCGAGTGGGTCACTACGCCGTCTTCGCTATAGGCCATGCAATTGGCTTCGAGCTGATCAATTTGGTAAACATAATTGATCATTAAGCCAAAGGATTCCTGCATGCCTTTAGCACTAACATTGGCCATAAAGTTAAGCCGTCCCGCCATGGCGCCATTACTCAAGTGGAAATGCGCCACTGGGTCTAAGGCGGTGCCACGGGCACTTCGCTCTTGGGTGATGTAGTGCTTGCCCAGAGTGCTTAATAACGACTCAACAAATGCTTGTTGTTCAGTCTTTTGGGTCCAATCGCTGGTTAATACAGCCTCTACATTAGAGTCGATTTGATGCTGCTGACAATATTCGTTGAGAACTTCTTGTTGCTTGGCCGATAATAATTGGGCCACCTTGGTGGGGTTTTTAGTGATCCATTTACGGTATCCTGGGATAGGCGACAAGGTAGCAAAATGTTGTAAATGAGGGTGGTCTTTTACTAATTCTGCAACCACATTTTTAATTAAATAATTACCAAAGCTGATGCCGCCCAAACCCTGCTGGGTATTGGAAATGGAGTAAAAAATAGCCGTGTCGGCGCCACCGGTGTCTTCAATGGGTGCTTCTTGATCAAGCAATTGATCAATTTTGCTGGCCATGCCTTGTACTAAGGCAACTTCAATAAAAATAAGCGGTTCATTGGGCATTTGCGGGTGAAAAAAGCCAAAGCAACGACGATCCGATTCCAGCCGATTACGCAGGTCATCCCAGCCAGAAATGGCATGTACGGCTTCATACTGAATAAGTTTTTCCAGTAGCTCGGCAGGGGTATCTTGCCAAGTCATTTGCTTAAGCTCTAGGAAGCCTAAGTCAAACCAGTCGACTAACAAGTCCCGCAGGTCTTCTTGTAGTGGCCTTAGCTCTGGCTCATGGCGTTGTAGTTGGATTAAATCTGCGCGCATATCAACCAGAAATTTCACCCCTTCTGGTAAGGCATTAAATAAGCGTAACAGGCTTAGGCGGGGTGAGTTGAGGGCCTTTTTTAAGCCTTTAATATTAGGCTGAGATTGGTCCCACTTAGCAACAATGTCATTAATAGCGCCATAGTCGACATCAAAGTCCTTGGCTAGTCGCAACAAGAAATCTTGTTTACCTTCGGCGCTAAGCCGCAAGTAAAAACGCCCAAGGTCGGCGGCGGTATTGCGCGAGGCCATTTCCCCGCCAACGCCATCTATGGCAGCTTGCATTTGGCTGGCAACATAGGCCATTTGATCGACACTGGGATCACCTTGATCAACAATTTCCAGCAGGTTTTTATTGCTGGTGTTTAAGCCGGTGGGCAGGTTGCTCCAAAAACGTTTTAGATGGCCCAAGGTGCGGTTCATTAAGGTGATAGATTGCGTACTTGACATAGGTAATTCCGTTTATTTTTTTGCTATAAGTGTTTGTGCAGCTAATGCTAAGAGGCCTAATGCTAAGCCCCAAAAAGCGCTGCCTACACCCCAAATAGCAACGCTAGAAGCGGTGGTGACTAAGGTGACAATGGCGGGTAGCCGCTCGGCTTCCTGTTCCAAGGCCGTGCTTAGGCTGCTGGCAATGGTGCCCAATAAGGCAAGGCCAGCAATGGTAACAATAAGCGCGGTAGGTAAACTATTAAACAAGCCCGTTAAGCTGCCGGCAAAAACACCGCTGGCGATTAACACAAAACTAGCCCACACAGTGGCCCGATAGCATTGCTTAGGGTCGTCATCAACGTTTTTGCCCATGCAAATGGCTGCCATAATAGCCGCTATGTTAAAGGCGAAGCCGCCAAAGGGAGCCAGTAATACACCGGTAATGCCGGTCCAACTCACTAAAGGTGCGGCAGGGGCGTCGTAGCCATGGCTGCGCAACACCACCAGCCCTGGCACGTTTTGTGAGGTCATGGTAACCACAAATAGCGGAATAGCTACGCCAATGGTGCTAGATAATGACCACTGCGGAGTGGTCCAAATGGGCAATGCAAAAGTTAAACTAACATCTTGCCATACAATCAAATTTAGGTTGGCCGCAATCACTATTCCAAGTAATAAGGTGATCATCACGGCCAGGCGTGGCCACAGCACACGGCTAATAAAAAATGCCAATATCATGGCCAATACTAAGCCCAGTTCAGATTGCAGCGACAACAGCATGTTCATGGCAAAGGGCAGCAATACACCGGCCAGCATGGCGGCGGCAATAGACTTGGGTAAATAGGCCATTAAGCGATCAAACCAACCCGAAAGCCCCACTAAGGTGATAAGCACGGAGCAGAGTATAAAGGCGCCTATGGCCTCGTTCATGGGCACGCCAGCTAAACTGGTGACTAAAATGGCAGCCCCAGGTGTTGACCAAGCCGTAAGAATGGGCTGTTTATAGAACAAGGAAAGGCCCAGGGTAGACAAACCCATGCCAATACCTAAGGCCCAAAACCAGCTGCTAATTAGCGCATCACTGGCGCCTACACTGTGGGCCGCTTGAAAGATAATGGCTGCCGAACTGGTATAACCTACCAATGGCGCAATAAACCCAGCGCTCATGTGTGCCGGGTTGAAGTAGCGTTGCACGCTCATGGGCTATGCCAAGGCGAGTTCGTAGTGACGTTTTTCAAACTCAATGGTGTCGCCACTCACCATTTTACGGCTCTTGCGGGTTTCTACCTCACCGTTAACCTTAACTAGGCCTTCGCTGATGCGTGTTTTAGCTTCGCCGCCACTGCCAACAATGGATTCGAATTTAAGAATCTTAAACAGCTCTACAGGTTCTTTGTTAATGGTGATTATGTGCATAGTGGGGCCTTGTGGTTAAAGTGTTTGATACCAAAGTACGCCCTTGTCATCGGCGTGGCTTTGTAGTTTGTTTTGCGCCACCAGATAATTTACATGAGCCTGGGTTTCCCCCACAGCTAAGGTGAGAACATCATCGCTGATGGGGCGGCGAAATAGTTGGCTAAATAAGTCTACATTGCGTTGTGGTTGGGCACAGGCGTCAAGCAGTTTAACGAGCGATTTTTCATGGCCATCAATAAGCCTTTGCAAACGCGGGTGAGCACCAAAGAAAACCTGCCCATGGGAAGGTAACACTAATACATCGGCAGGCAGTTTTTGTTGCAACATGGCGCAGGATTCTAGCCATTCTTTGAGGGGGTTTGATCTGGGCTCTGTGGGCCAAACGCTCACGTTTGACGATATGCTGGGCAGCAATTGATCACCCGCGATCAATACATTGAGGCTAGGGCAATACAGGCATAGATGTTCTGGCGCATGACCGCGGCCAACAATGATCTGCCATTGAGTGTCTGCCATGGTCACTGTGTCATTGTCTTGCAGCCGTACAAAACTATTAGGCATGGAATAAATCCCCTTGCCATAGCCACCAAATTTACTTTTGTAAGCATCTAGCTGTTGCTCACTGACACCCGCACAGCGGTAAAACTCGGTAGCTTCTAGCGGTGCCTTTTTGCCCGTGTCGGCCATGAGTACGCGGCAAGCCATGTAATCGGTGCGGGACATCTGCAGGCTTAGGTTCCAGCGTTCGCATAACCAGCCAGCAAGGCCTACATGGTCTGGGTGTAAATGGGTAACAATAAGCTGAGTAACAGGTTTGCCCTTTAAGTGTTGATCAAACACTTGCTGCCAAATCTCTTTACAGGCTTTGGTGTTAATGCCGGTGTCAACAATGGTCCAACCTTGGCTATCTTCTAACAGCCACAAATTAATGTGATTGAGGGAGAATGGAAGGGGCATGCGCAACCAATAAACACCCTTGGCTACAGCCAATGGCTGGCCCATTTCCGGGGCCACACTTATAGGGAATTGCAGGGCGTTACTTGTCATTTTTTGTTCCATGGGCTGAAGTGCGCGAAGGCACTCTAAGCCACTATTTTATATGGCCTCAAGCAATGTGCAAAGCGCTTTAAGTAAAATATTTTCCTGCTTCAAGGTGATCATAAACAATGCGCGGTGCCTTAAACCTTGGGCCGTATGCTTGGGCAAGCTGATCGCAACGGCGAATAAACCGCTCTAGACCATAGGTGTTGACGAATTGGGCATAACCTCCGGTCCATAAAGGAGCACCAATACCTAAAATAGAAGCCACATTAGCATCGGCCACATTGGTTAATACGTTTTCTTCTAAACAACGTAAGGTTTCTATAACCGGCCTAAACAGCATGCGGTCTTTAATATCTTGCTGAGGCATATTGAGGTCTGTTTTTAACCAGGCTTGTAAACCGGGCCAAATGGTTTTTTTACTGCCTTCATAGCTATAAAAGCCTTGGCCATTGATGCGCCCCTGACGGTCGTGTTCGGTCACCAGCTGACGCAACATGGTCATGCCTTCTGGGGTGCTATGTTGGCTGGGATCTTTTAACCCCATAGCCACTTGGGTGTCATTAATTTGTAGCGGTAAGCCCAGTTTTAACTGATCCAGCAGGGTGAGCATGCCCACCGGGAAACCTAGGGCTTTACCTAAGTTGTCCACTAGTACTGGGTCGATACCTTCGGCCACTAGCTGCAAGGCTTCATCCATTTTGGTACCGATGGTTCTGGAGGTGTAAAAGCCTAAGGCATCATTCACCACAATTGGCAGTTTGTTAATTTGTTTGGCAAAATCAAACGCCTTGGCCAATGTTGTAGAGTCGGTTTGGGCACCACAAATGATTTCTAATAGGGGCATTTTATCCACCGGCGAAAAAAAGTGTAGGCCTATAAAAGTGGATTTTTGACTGGCTTTCTGGGCCAATAAACTAACCGGTAGGGTGGAGGTGTTAGTGCCCCAAAAACCACCTTCAGCTAGTAACTCTTGGTGTTCTTTTAACACTTGACCTTTTAAGGCTTGGTCTTCAAATACCGCTTCTATAATTAAGTCACAACCGGTTAAATCTGTTGCTTGGTCTGTGGGATGAATGCAGTCCAATATTTGCTGCATTTTATTGCCCTGCAAACGGCCTTGGTCTAGCTGCTTCTGCAATAGCTTGTGGCTATAGGCTTTACCCTTTTCTGCAGCACTTAATTGGCTGTCTTTCAGGTGTACTTGAATGCCAGCTTGGGCTGCAGCATAGGCAATGCCTTGGCCCATCATGCCGGCACCAATAATACCCAAGCGTTTAACGTGATTTACGGGAATGCCTTTAGGCCGTTGTTGGCCGTTTTTCACCTGCTTCATATTAAAGAACATGGCGGTGATAATGTTTTTGGCTTCGGGACTGATGACAACTTCAACAAACTTACGACTCTCAATAGTTTGCGCGCTGTCAAAGTCTAACCTAGCCGCTTCAACCACAATGTCTAAAATCAGTTCAGGTGCCGGTAGTAAGCCCCGGGTCTTTTGTTGAATCTGGGCCGCGGCAAGGGCAATCTTAGCCGCCATTTTGGGGTTGTTAGCGTTACCGCCGGGTATTTTATGGGCTTGCTTATCCCAAGGCTGTTGGGCCGCTTCGGGGTTGTCTTTGTGATCTAACAGCCAATCTTTGGCGGCACTTAATAGTTCATCCTGCTGCTCAACACAGGCGTGTATCAAACCCATTTTTAGGGCTTTTTCTGGGCTCAATTGACGACCTTGCGTGAGCAACGGCAGGCTGACTTCTAAACCCAATAAATGGGTCATACGCACACTGCCACCGCCGCCTGGCAGGAGCCCAAGGGTAACCTCTGGCAAACCTAACTTAACGCTTTTGTGCTGCCAGGCAATGCGGTAGTTACAGGCCAGACAAATTTCAAAACCTCCACCAAGGGCGCTGCCATTGATGGCAGCTACCACGGGTACGGGCAGTTTTTCTAAACGCCTGAAGCTGGCTTTCATGTCTTGCACCTGAGTAAATAGCTGTGCTGCTTGGTCGGCTTGCACCGATCTAAGCCAGTTGAGGTCGCCGCCAGCAAAAAAAGTGGTTTTAGCCGAAGCGATAATGACCCCAGTAAGCCCAGTTTGGCTTTCCAAGCGATCAACTGCGGCTGCCAATAAAGGCATAAACTCTTGCTTCATGCAGTTAACTGGGCCTTGCATGTCCATGGTGATGGTGACGATGCCGTGCTCGTCCTGTTGGTAGTGAAACGCTTGTTCTGTCATGGTCTGATTCTCGTTAACATTAGTCTCTCTCAATGATAGTGGCAATGCCCATGCCACCACCCACACAAAGGGCGATAAGCCCACGTTTGGCGTTACGACGCTCCAGCTCATCAAGCATAATAGACACCAAGCAGCCTCCTGTTGCCCCCAGTGGATGGCCCATGGCGATAGCACCACCATTAACGTTGGTGATGGTGTCATTAATACCTAAATCTTGCATAAAGCGCAGGGCAACGCTGGCAAAGGCCTCGTTAATCTCCCATAGGTCGATGTCCTTTACTTTTAAACCTGCTTTTGCCAAACACTTGAGAGCTGCTGGGCCAGGGCCGGTGAGCATAATTACCGGATCATTGGCAACCACCGCGGTAGCAATAATGCGCGCTCGCGGCTTTATAGCTAAATCGCGGCCTATGCTTTGGCTACCAATTAATACCGCACTAGCACCGTCCACTACTCCAGACGAGTTACCCGCTGTGTGGCGGTGATGAACACGTTCCAATTGAGGGTACTTACGCAGGGCCATATCATCAAAGCCATAGTCGCCAAGGGCACTAAAAGCGGGCTTTAAAGCGGCTAAATCCTGCATGCAGGTGTTAGCTTTAATAAAGTCATCGGTTTGTAGAATGATGCTGCCGATGGCGTCTTTAACGGCTTTAACGGATGCATCAAACCAACCAGCATCGCGCGCATGGGCCGCGCGTTGCTGACTTTGTAGGGCAAACTGGTCTAGCTGCTCACGGCTGTAGCCCTCTAAACTAGCAATCAGGTCGGCACCTATGCCTTGAGGCACAGAAAGGTTATTAGCAATGTATTCTGGGTCTGCCAAAAACGGTCCACCGTTACTGCCCATGGGTACCCGGCTCATGCTTTCTACGCCACCTGCCACAATGAGTTGTTCCATACCACTGGCAACTTTAGCGGCGGCGGTGTTGACGGCCTCAAGACCTGAGGCGCAAAATCGGTCCAGCTGAAAGCCCGGTACCGACTCATGCCAACCGGCGTGAGTGACCGCACTCTTAGCAATGTTGGAGCCTTGCTCACCCACTGGCGTAACGCAACCCATCAGCACATCGTCAACCAGCTGGGTATCTAAATCGTGCCGCTGCTGCAAATCAGTCAATAGCCCCGCTAGCAAATTGATGGGCTTAACGCCGTAAAGGCTACCTACGCCTGCCTTGCCACGGGACCGTGGGGTGCGTATTGCATCGTAAATATAGGCTAGGGCCATGTTTATGTCCTTGTAAAAACCATTGTGTATAGACATCAATGTGTAGTTTGCGCGGGGCCTTTGTCAAGTTGAGCTTAGCAATTGGCTGGCGGGTTACAAGATGACTGGCTGGTCTTGATATATACTGATGTTAACAAGTCACTTAGATTAACTGGATTATGACCATAGATACTCACCCTTTTGCAGTGTTAACGCCTAGCTACATCATGGATGCTATTGAAACACAGGGCTATGTTTGTGATGGCCGTATTTTGGCTTTAAATAGCTACGAAAACCGCGTCTATCAGGTGGGTTTAGAAGATCAAGCCACACCAGTGATTGCTAAGTTTTATCGGCCTAATCGCTGGAGCGAGGCGCAAATTTTAGAAGAGCATGAATTTAGCATTACTTTGGCTGATTATGACCTGCCCGTGGTGCCGCCCTTGCTTAATGCACAAGGTGTAAGTTTATCCACCTATGATTCGTTTAAATTTGCGTTGTTCGAACGTAAGGGTGGCCATGGCCCAGAGCTAGATGATTTAGATAATCTCTATACCATGGGCCGTTTACTGGGCCGTATTCATGCTGTTGGTGCGATCAAAGACTACCAGTATCGGCCAGCCATAGATGCCATTACCTTTGGCCATGACAGTGTGGCATTTGTGAGCCAAAACTTTATACCAGATGAATTAAAAACAGCCTACGACAGCCTCACTGCAGACCTGTTACAACGCATAGATGCAGCCTTTGCCGCGACTCAAGACGTGAGTTTTATCCGCGTGCATGGTGATTGTCATGGCGGTAATTTGTTGTGGCGTGATGCCGCACCTCATTTTGTTGATTTTGATGACTCACGTATGGCGCCAGCGGTACAGGACATATGGATGCTGCTGTCGGGTGAGCGCGATCGCCAACGGCTACAGTTGTCTGAAATTGTTGAAGGATACAACGAATTCTATGACTTTAAACCGCAAGAGCTGGCCTTAATAGAGCCGCTACGCACACTAAGAATGCTCTATTACGCGGCTTGGTTGGCGCGTCGCTGGGAAGACCCTGCATTTCCCCATAGCTTCCCTTGGTTTAATACCGTGCGCTACTGGGGCGAACATATTTTAGAGCTGCGAGAACAACTTTCGGCCCTCAATGAACCATCTTTAGAACTGATCTGATCACCCGCCTAGGAGTTAATGAATGGCCTTGTTTACCGATACCGCCGCATGGGTTACCACCGAACACAGACTCTATGCCGACGGCGTGGAACGCTTTATGCAACAGGCCTTAGTGCCTAATATAGAGTCATGGTGTGAACAAGGCGTAGTGGATCGAGATTTTTGGCGGCAAGCGGGCGAGGCCGGCATTATGGGTGCTTTGGTGCCGGAGGCATACGGTGGTGCAGGTACAGACCTCTCCTTCGAAGCGGTCACCATTTATACCCAGGCCTATTTGGCAGACATTAATTGGGGCTATGGTATCCAATCTATTGTGATGCACTACTTGGTGAGTTATGGCACCGAAGCACAAAAACTGCGCTGGTTGCCTAAATTAGTCTCTGGCGAATTAGTCAGTGCCATTGCCATGACCGAACCTGGTTGTGGTTCCGACCTTAAAGCCGTAGCCACTACCGCTAAGCGTGATGGTGATAGTTATGTGATTAACGGTTCTAAAACCTTTATTACCAACGGCCAAACTGCCGAATTGATTTGCGTAGTAGTAAAAACTGATTTAGCGGCCGGTGTTAAAGGTACCTCCCTTATCTTTGTGGAGACCGATCACGCAGTAGGCTTTCAGCGGGGCCGTAACCTGAAAAAGCTGGGCATGAAAGGCAATGATACCTCGGAGTTGTTTTTTGAAGACGTTAGAGTTCCGGCAGAAAACTTGCTCGGCGAAGTTGAGGGGCAGGGCTTTTATCAGCTTATGAATCAACTGGTGTGGGAACGCACCATGATCGGTATTACCGCATTGGGTGCCATGGACTGTGGCTTACAACTCACGGTTGATTATGTGCGTCAACGTAAGGCCTTTGGTCAGCCTATTATGGCGTTTCAAAATACCCGTTTTAAGCTCGCCGAAATGAAAACTAAAGTGGAAGTAACGCGCAGCTTTATTAATGACTGTGTTGCTAAACTTATCGATGGCTCCATTGATCCAGCCACTGCCTCTATGGCCAAGTATTGGGGCTCGCAAATGCAAAACGAAGTGTTGGACGAGTGCGTACAGCTGCATGGCGGCTATGGCTACATGATGGAATACCCCATTACGCGTTTATTTGCCGATGCACGGGTACAAAAGATATACGGTGGTACCAATGAAATTATGAAGGAACTCATTGCCCGCTCACTCGATGTGTAGCAGGGTTAAGCCATGAGCAAAAACAATCAAAAGCCCTTGGCGGGCATTAAAGTGGTTGAGTTTGAGGGTATTGGCCCTTGCCCGTTAGCGGGCATGATGCTGGCTGATATGGGTGCTGAAGTCACTTTAATTGGCCGTAAAAGCAACAATAAAAATGCCGCTAGCATTACCCCAAAAGACACTGCCCAAGCTTTTTATCACCGCGGCAAAAAATCAATTTTGATTGACTTGAAGCAAGCAGACGGTGTGCAGCTGGCGCTCAAGCTTGTGGCTAAGGCAGACATGCTGATCGAAGGCTTTCGACCCGGCGTTATGGAGCGCCTCGGTTTGGGGCCCGATGTGTGTATGCAGCTGCAACCCAAGCTTATTTTTGGTCGCCTCACTGGTTGGGGGCAAACAGGGCCTTTAGCTCAATCTGCGGGTCATGATTCCAATTACATAGCTCTTTCTGGTGCCATGCACTATGGCGCCCGCCCAGGCCACAAACCTAGCGCACCTTTAACCTTAGTGGGTGATGTGGCGGGAGGCAGCATGATGCTTTTATGGGGCCTTATGTGTGGCTTATGGCAAGCCCAAAGCAGTGGTAAGGGGCAGGTGGTGGATGCCGCCATTACCGATGGCTCAGCCTATGCTTCGAGCCTCTTGTGGATGATGCACAATACTGGCCAACTGCCTGAGCAAACAGGGCAAAGCTGGGTTGATGGTGCAGCCCCATGGAATGACACCTATATTTGCGCCGATGGCCTGTATGTGAATATTTGTTCCTTGGAACCTAATTTTTACCAGTTACTATTACAACAGCTTGGATTGACAGGTGAGCCGTGCCTGCAGCATCAATGGCAGCAGCAAGACTGGCCTCAAGCACGGCAACTGCTGAAGCAAGTGTTTGCTGGCCAAAGCCAAGCACACTGGTGTGAACTGCTCGAAGGGTCGGATGTCTGTTTTGCACCGGTGCTGAACTTTAAGCAAGCTACCCAGCACCCGCATAATATTGCCCGCAAAACATTTACTCAATTAGATGGGGTAACACAGCCGGCCCCGGCGCCAAAAATGGCGCATACATCAGGGCCGTTAAAATCGGTGCCAGAGGCAGGGCAAGATGCCATATCGCTGTTAACCGAACTAGGGCTGCAAGCTGAACAGCTGGCGCAATTACAGCGCAATGGAGTTATATAAGCGGGTTATTTAGCCAAATTTATCCAGTCAACAATGACTTTGGCACCAGCCATAACATAGGGATCCTTTTGCGTATCCTCATAGTCAAATTCGTGATCCTGCGAATCTTCAACTGGCTCAAGGCCTTGGCCTTGGCGTAAGGCGTTAATTTGCTCTAGATACCAGTTTTTCTCTGCGCCCCAACGTTGTTGGCGTTGCTGTAAATTCAAGCTTAATTGATCTGGTCTTGCGCCTTCACGCTGCTTTACAGCTAAGGTATAGGCCCAGTCTGGGCTGTTACTTTGGCGCACATCTTGTTGGGCTTGTAAGGGAGGGATTATACGCTCAAAGGCAAAGTAACGGCGGTGGTCAACGGCTTTCACTTGATCCCATTTAAGGGCGTGGTCCTGGCTACTTTCACCCACCTTAGTCGGGTCTTCTAGGCTGGGTAAGGTGATATCAGGCAGCACGCCTTTGTGTTGTGTACTAGCACCAGAAACGCGGTAAAACTTAGCCTGGGTAAACTTAATTTGGCCGCTGCTTAGGCCGCCAAAGGTTTGTACTGTGCCTTTGCCGTATGTTTGGCTACCCACGATCAGTGCCCGTTGATAGTCTTGCATGGCGGCGGCAAAAATTTCAGACGCAGAGGCGCTGTAGCGGTTCACTAACACCACCAAAGGCCCGTTATAGACAAGTAGGGGATTGCGATCCATTTGCTTTTGAATGACGCCATCGGCATAGCGAATTTGTACGGTAGTGCCCGTTTCTATGAACAGCCCAGTAAGTTGATTGGCTTCGCGCAAAGAACCACCGCCGTTGTTGCGCAGATCAATAACAATGCCACTCACATGCTCTTGCTTAAGCTCTTGTACTAGGTTGAATACGTCGCGGGTGCTGCTGCGATAATTGGCATCGCCGCGTTGTGCCGCAGCAAAATCCATATAAAAAGTAGGTAGGGTGATTACCCCTATCTTCAAAGGCCCTTGGTCTGTATCCACAGTGACTATTGATTGTTTGGCAGCTTGGTCCTCTAAGTTGACCTTATTACGCCGAATTTGGATGGTTTTTTTAGCCTGCTGCAAGTCACCGCCAGGAATAATTTGTAAATTGACTAAGCTTCCCTTGGGTCCACGAATTTGGTCCACCACATCATCTAAGCGCCAGCCGAGTATTTCTTGCATCTCGGCGCCATCTTGACCCACACCAACAATATAGTCAGCCGCCTGTAAGTCTCCGGCTTTGTCGGCGGGGCCACCGGGTATCAAACGCACTACTTTTGTATAGTCGTTGTCTCTTTGCAGTACGGCACCAATACCTTCTAAGGATAGGCTCATGTCGATATTAAAGTCTTCAACATTGCGCGGTGACAAGTATGTAGTGTGAGGGTCGGTTACCATGGTAATGCTATTGCTTATGGCTTGATAAGCATCTCGCAGCTGTACCTGTAACACTCGTTTACGCATGTTTAAATAACGTTTTTCTAGGCGAGTTCTAATTTGTTGGCGGGATTCATCGCTTAGCTGGCCATTAATAAATTCGTTTTTAAGCAGCTTGCGCCAGAGGTCTTTAATGGCCGCTATGTCAGTTTGTCGTGGCGCCTCTCGGGGGTCCATGGTGATGTTTTCGATGAGCTTGTAGTCGAACATATTGGTGTCTTGCGATAACCAAGCAAGGTTGAACTCGATGAACTGTAAACGCCTTTGTTGTAGCAAATTGTAGAGGCTGGCCATTGGGGCTAATTCACCCTCGGCCAAAAGCTCGTCCAACTCACTGTTAAGATATTGATAGGGCGCTAAGTCGGCTTGGCTTAGGTAGCTTTTAAGGGGGTCCAAAAGCTTTAAGTACTTGGCCAATACATCTTTGGCAAACACATCGTCATTGCTTCGCGGCTGGTAATGCTGGCGCTTAAGCAGGCGTATAATTTCCTGCGTTAGTTGTCCTTGTTGCTGGGTAAACTTAATCTCTACAAGACCTTCATCGGTATCTTCAGCGGCACTGACTAATGTATATGAGAGGATGCCAAAGGTGAAAATGATGGCAGTTAAAAAGTAGCGTATTGATATCATAAATGACTAATTCAAGTGGCACTGTAACAGCGCTTGAGTAGGATGGAGTCTATATTAGCTTGATTTTAGTCATTTTTTCAAACCGGCTAGGTAATTATCATCTAATTTAGCCGAGGCTTTACAGAATCATTACGACTGGGGCTTGGAATGTGGCACACTAGCTGCCTTAAGTCGCAGAATTAGTAGCGCTCTTGCGTCCTCATTTATAGCGGCACCTCATTAAGGAATAATTTTAGCCATGACTCAACAAGCATATCTTTCTGGTTTGATGGATTTTATTAGTGCGTCCCCCACACCTTTTCATGCAGTGTCTACCATGGTCAACCAACTTAGTGCAGCAGGCTATAGCCCCTTGAATGCGGCAGCCACTTGGGCCCTAGAAGCGGGTGGGCGTTATTACATTACCCGCAACGATTCCACCATCATTGCCTTTCAATTACCAAAAAACAAAGGCCTGCAAAGGCTGCATATGGTGGGAGCTCACACCGACAGCCCTTGTTTAAAAGTGAAGCCTAACCCTGAGTTGAAGTGCCAGGGTTATCAACAATTAGGCGTGGAAGTTTATGGTGGCGCTTTATTGCACCCATGGTTTGACCGTGATTTATCCTTAGCCGGAAGAGTAGTGTGTCGTAATGCTGACGGCCAATTAGTAAGCCATTTGCTTGATTTTAAACGTCCAATAGCCTGTATTCCTAGCCTTGCTATTCATTTAGACCGTGAAGCCAATAAAGGCCATAGTGTTAATGCGCAAAAAGATTTACCCGTTTTGTTGGGGCAGGCTTTAGGTAATGATTTTGACCTGCGCCAGTTGTTGCAACAAGAACTGGCCTCCAATGGCTATGCAGTCGACCAAGTGATCGACTACGAACTAAGCTTTTATGATACCCAAGTACCTGCCTTGATAGGCGTTAAACAAGAGTTTCTGGCCGCTGCACGCTTGGATAACTTGTTAAGCTGCTACATGGGCTTAAGCGCCATGTTAGGGGCAGACACAGATCAGGGCATGTTGTTGGTGTGTAATGACCATGAGGAAGTAGGCAGTCAATCGGCGGAAGGCGCCCAAGGCAGCTTTTTGATGTCGGTGTTGCAACGAGTTTATCCCACTGCAGAGCAACTGCACCAAGTGCTAGACGCTTCGACCTTTATTTCTGCCGATAATGCTCATGGCGTACACCCTAATTTTGCCAGCAAACACGATGAGCAGCACGGACCAAAGTTAAACGCTGGTCCTGTTATTAAAGTTAACGCCAACCAGCGTTATGCCACTAATGCCGTAACCAGCGCCATGGTAAAAGAGCTAGCGGCCCAGGCAAACTTGCCCATTCAAACCTTTGTGGTACGCAGTGATATGGGGTGTGGTAGTACCATAGGTCCAATAACGGCAGCCCAGCTGGGCGTACGCACTTTAGACTTAGGCGTGCCAACCTTTGCCATGCATTCTATCCGTGAGCTGGCAGGCAGCGCCGACGCTTACATTACTCATCAGCTGTTACAAAAATTCTTTGAGACACAGATGTTGGTCTAATACGAATTGCAGCTGAGTTATAGTTGGCGGATCAAAAAGGCTTGGCTATTGCCAATTTCTGCAGCTAGGGCTAAATCGTTAAGCTGCTCCTCGGCAAGCTCGCCAAACCAGCTGATAACCGCATGGCAAGTGCCGCTCTTTAGGGCTTGCTGAGCCAAGCTCATGGCGTCGTGTTGAGCATCGGGCTGCAATAACATGATCTTATTAAGGTCAAACCCAGCTGCTTGTAGCTGCGCTTTGGGCAGTAACCTGGGAGGGGCCACCCAAGCTAACCAGCGTTGGTCATGACTCAACTGAGCCAGTAAGGGGAGCAGTAACTGTATATTGCTCCACGCCTCACCACGCATAATAATTTCGGTAATGGAGCTAAGATCGGGCTTTGTGTCTACAGTTTCTTCATGTAGCCACAAATCGAGTTGGTGTTCTGCCAATATACCCGTAACTGGCTGGTTTTTTGGTTGCTGTTGCTGTTGCCACATGATGATGACTCCAAATAAGGTGGAATGAGCGCTTAGAGCTTCTTTATTAGGCTTTAATTGCCGCGGCGTATCACGCCAACACTCAAACCTTCAATGCTTAAGTGTTGCTTGGTAAGGTCTACGTCTATGGGTGCGAAGTCTGGGTTTTCGGCAATTAGTTGCACATGGTTACCATTGCGTTGGAAACGCTTAACGGTGACTTCGTCATTAAGCCGAGCCACCACCACTTGGCCGTTGCGGGCCTGGTCGGTTTTATGTACTGCAAGTAAATCACCATCGTAAATGCCAATATCCTTCATGGACATGCCGCTTACTGTCAATAGGTAATCGGCTTTAGGGTAAAACAGATCTTCTGGAATAGCGCAGTAATCACTAATGTGTTCTTCCGCAAGCATGGGGCTACCGGCGGCAACCATACCAATAATGGGTAGGCCTAGGTTTTCTTCGTGCATGTCAGGCACTCTTATGCCGCGTGAGGCGCCAGGCATTATTTCAATGGCGCCTTTACGGGCCAAGGCTTTAATGTGTTCTTCGGCGGCGTTAGGCGATTTAAAACCTAGCTCACGGGCAATTTCGGCACGAGTAGGCGGAAAGCCTGTGCTGATGATATAGGCGCGGATGCACTCTAATACTTCATCTTGGCGTGGGGTTAACTTAATCATATAAAGGCCTCTTAACGGTTTGGCGTCTTACTTATTGTGTACTGGTTGTTTGTACAGTTACTGTATATAATACCAGTAAAGTTGATGCTGGCAAGTTTTATTTTTCATAACCTTCTTTGAGTCGTTTCTTGAGCCAGCTTTTGTGGCCCAAATGGTGTACCCTGAAGGCCCTTGGTTAGCCCTCCTTTAATCCTTATATAGAGCCTAAATGCGTGTCTAATACTGCAGACGTTAAACAAGATATCCAACAATTGTACCGCCAGCTGTTAAAGCAGCTCGAGCTAAAACCGCGGTGGGGCCAAAAGCAGATGATCGCTACGGTGGCCAATCACTTTTTGGGTATTACCATGGATGCCCAAGGTAATCGCAAAGATGATAATCCAGCTTGTATTGTTGAGGCGGGGACGGGTACTGGCAAAACCTTAGCCTATATGGTGGCCTGCTTGCCTATTGCTAAGGCGCTGGACAAAAAGCTGGTTATCTCTACTGCAACCATTGCCTTGCAGGAACAAATTATTTACAAAGACTTGCCTGCCATACGAAAGCATGGAGGCTATGATTTTGATTTTCAGCTGGCCAAAGGTCGGCGGCGTTATTTGTGTGTATCTCGGTTGGATCAGGCGCTCTCACAAAATGCTTCTATTGATCCCACCCAGGCCTTGTTTGAAGATGAGTTGGCGCTTAAGTTGGATGGCCAACAACAGGCTTTATACAAAGACATGGTCATTCAATTGGGTAGTAAAAAGTGGGATGGCGACAGAGACGCTTGGCCGGATCCATTGTCAGAAGACCATTGGCGGCCCATCACTACAGACCACCGTGGTTGCACTAATCGCCGCTGTAGTCACTTTAACGAATGCCCCTTCTTTAAGGCTCGTGCCGGTTTGGAGCAAGCTGACTGCATAGTAACTAACCATGATTTAGTATTGGCGGATTTATCCTTAGGCGGCGGTGCTATTTTGCCTGCCCCAGAAGACACCATATATATATTTGATGAAGGCCATCATTTAGCCGATAAAACGCTTAAACAATTTACCCATCAGCAAGGCATTCGTCAGCTTAATCGCTGGTATGGTCAAACTCGATCTGGCTTAAAAAAGTTTGTTAAAGAATGGCAGGGTGGTGGCCGTGGTGCTCAGCTGAGTGAACAGGTGCAAGAACATGTGCAGGGCTTAGAGCAACAGCTCATTGGTTTAGAACAGTTTTTGGATCAACCTGCCTTTAGCCCCCAAGAGGGCTATCAGCAACAAGAAAGCTATCGCTTCCCCCAAGGTGTGGTGCCAACGGAACTGGTGCAAATTAGCCACGACATGGGCCTTTCTAGTGCTCGTTTAGCCCGCGATTTAGGCGCCTTACATGAACTCATGGATGATGTAGTAAAAGGCGAGCAAAATGGTTTGGCTAAAGATCAGGCAGAAACCTATTTGGCCGCCTTTGGTATGTTGCAACAAAATGCCGAACAACAGCTGGCCCTGTGGCAGGCCTATGCTCAAGTAGACCAACCCGGTGATGTGCCCATGGCGCGCTGGCTGCAACATTGGCAAACCCCAGAACGAGTTGATTTGGAAATTTCTGCCAGCCCAATATTGGCTGCTAATCTGCTACAAGAGAATCTTTGGCAGCGTTGTTATGGGGCCTTAATTACCTCTGCAACATTAACTGCCTTGGGCCGTTTTGACCGCTTGTTAAAACATGCTGGACTCAACCCTAAAAGTGCCATGTTGGCCGTGGCCAGCCCGTTTAACTTTGCCCAGTCGCAAATTTGTGTGCCTAAAGAGGCCATAGAGCCAGGCCCAGAAGCTGTGTTTGTAGACAACCTTATTAAAGGCCTTGAGGCGCAGCTTAAGCGCAACGAAGCCAGTTTGGTGTTGTTTACTTCCAAGCGGGTAATGCAATTGGTGTTTGAGGGCATGTCTGATGAGTGGCAAGATCTTATATTACAACAGGGTGAGTCGTCTAAGCAGCGCTTGCTCGATCAACATAAACTGCGCATCGACGACGGTGAAGGCAGTGTGTTGTTTGGCTTAGCCAGTTTTTCCGAAGGCATCGATTTACCAGGCAACTACCTCACCCACGTAGTGATTACTCGGTTACCCTTTACCGTACCAGACCGTCCGGTGCCAGCAGCGCTGGCGGAGTGGATCGAAAAATCTGGCGGTAATAGTTTTATCGAACTGTCGGTACCCGAAGCGAGCGTGCGCTTGGTGCAAGCCACAGGACGCTTGCTACGCAACGAAAGTGACACTGGCCGTATCACCATTTTGGATAAGCGTATTGTGAGCAAACGTTATGGTCAACAACTGTTGCAAGCCTTGCCACCCTACGAACGCAAATTTGCTTAGGGCTAATCATTGTGGCGCTTTGTGTCTGGCGCCTAAACTCTCTATACTGCCTCGTTTGCAGTTAATCAAAGTGGGGCATTTTGGCCCCAGAATGGAATAACACCTTGAATTCAAGTCAACATCAAAACTGGTCGCTGGACGATTTCCAAGTGCCCGAAGCAGCGGATAAAACGCGCTTTCATGACTTAGATCTACCCGATCAAGTGATGCAAGCTGTAGCCGCATTAGGCTACCAATATTGCAGCCCAATCCAAGCCCTGACCTTGCCCGAATCCCTTAACGGTAAAGACATTACGGGTAAAGCACAAACGGGGTCGGGAAAAACGGCCGCCTTTTTACTGAGTATTATTACCGATTTTCTAGATTTTCCTATAGAAGGCCCGCGTCGTTTGGGTACTCCTCGGGCCTTAATTATTGCGCCCACGCGGGAACTAGTCATGCAAATCGCTAGTGATGCCGAAGACCTAACACGCTTTTGTGACGTTAACGTGCAGCAATTAGTTGGCGGCATGGATTTTGAAGCACAGCAAAAGCAATTAAAGCAAAAGCATGCCGACATTATGGTGGCTACACCTGGCCGTTTGCTGGACTTTTGTCGCCGTGGCCATGTTAATCTGCGTGAAGTAGAAGTTGTGGTGCTAGACGAAGCTGATCGTATGCTGAGCATGGGCTTTATACCCGATGTACGTGCCATTCTTCGCCAAACACCAAAAAAGGAAGACCGCCAAACTTTGTTGTTTAGTGCCACCTTTAGTGATCAGATTTTACGTCTCGCCGAGCAATGGACCTTTGAGCCCGTGCATGTGGAAATTGAATCCGACGAATTGGCTAATGCCAGCGTTGAGCAACGCTTCTTTTCCGTTGCCAGGGCAGACAAGTACAAGGTGTTATTAAATTGTTTGCGTACCATGGATGTAGAACGCGCCATTATCTTTGCCAATCGGCGTCACATTACCCGTACTTTAGCCGAAAAACTGCAAAAAGACGGCATTCGCAGTGCCTTGTTATCGGGCGAAGTGGCACAGGCTAAACGGGTAAAAACCCTCGAGCGATTTCGCAGTGGCGATACCCCAATTTTAGTGGCCACCGATGTGGCGGGTCGCGGCATTCATGTGGATGGTGTAAGCCATGTGTTTAACTATGATTTGCCGGAAGAATTGGAAGATTACGTACATCGCATTGGCCGTACAGGCCGTGCCGGTGCTACGGGCGTGGCCATTAGCTTTGCCTCGGAAGACGATGCGTTTTTGATCCCCGATCTAGAGGTACTGTTAGACAAGCGTTTAACTTGTGAACCTACCCCTAGCGAACTACTGATTTAAGAGGATCTGTTGATGACTTCGCAACATCGAGTGGCAGTTATTGGTGGCGGTAGCTTTGGCACCGTGTTGGCCGACATTGTTGCCCATAATGGCTATCCAGTACGTTTGTGGATGCGTGATGAAGCCTTGGCACAGGAAATTCGCGATACGCGGGTAAACTCGCGCTATGTACCAGATTTAACCTTGCATGCCGATTTGGAAATAGTAACGGACCTAGAGGCCTGCATTAGTCAGGCCGATACGATAATATTTTCTGTACCCAGTAAAGCCTTTAGGCAGCTATTGGATTTGGCTAAAGACTATATCAGCGCCGATCAGTATTTGGTAACCACGGCCAAAGGTATTGAGCCAGAGCGTTTTTTGCTCATGAGCCAAGTGTTAGAAGTTTATTTTCCCAACAATCCCGTGGGTGTTATCAGTGGGCCTAATTTGGCCAAAGAGGTAGCAGCCAAGCAGCTTACGGGCACAGTAATTGCCAGCGATAGTGAACCGCTAAGGCAAAGCGTACAAGATGTATTGCAGTGTAGCTTCTTCCGGGTTTATGCCAGTAATGACCGCTATGGTACAGAGTTAGGCGGCGCCCTTAAAAACATATACGCCATTGCCGCAGGCCTTAGTGCAGCCATGGGTATGGGAGAGAACACCCGCAGTATGTTGCTAACCCGTAGTTTGGCCGAGATGAGCCGCTTGGCGGTGCACATGGGCGCTAACCCCATGACATTTTTGGGTTTGGCGGGCGTTGGTGACCTGATTGTAACTTGTATGTCACCCTTGAGCCGAAACTACCGTGTAGGTTATGCTTTAGGCCAGGGTAAGAGCCTAGAAGAAGCGGTATCTGCATTAGGTGAAGTAGCCGAGGGAGTTAATACCTTAGCCTTAGTTAAAGCCAAAGCAGACCAGTTGCAGATCAACATGCCCATAGTGGACGGTTTATATGCCTTAGTTTACCAAGGTGCAGATATAACCACCGTGGCGCAGTCTTTAATGGCGCGAGATCAAACCTCGGACGTTGAGTTTGTGTTACAACGAAGCTAAGCAATTGCAATAGAACTTGAAGTCGAGCTTGAAGCAGAGCTTGAAATAGGGGTCATCAGCCCTTATGTTTAAAGTACCACATCGAATGGAGTTGAATGCATGCAAGCTTTAAAAGACAACCTCACCTCAGAAGCGTTTTGGCTGCGTTTAGTATTTATGCTACTAAACTTGGTGCTAGTTGAAATTGCCGCCTCAGTAATGGTGTTATTAGTGGTGGGGCAGTTTTTATATCGGCTGTTTTATGGTGCTAGCCACGTAACCATCTTACAATTTAGTAATAGCCTAGGGCGTTTTATTCTCCACAGCTATCGTTTTTTGTCTTACCAAACGCAAACTAAACCCTTTCCCTTTAGCGACTGGCCCGAAGCAGAAGATTTGCCCCAGGACGAAGATTAGTGAAGCTGCTGTTGGTACGGCATGGCGAGGCTAGCTTTAAGGCTATTACCGACGCGCAACGCCCACTGACCCAGCTAGGCAGCCTTGAAATAGAGCAGCAATGCCTGAACCCCAATATCCCTTGGTCAGAGTTCACCGCACTGTGGGCGAGCCCTTATTTAAGAGCTCAGCAAACCGCTCACTTGTTGCAACAACAATTGGCTAAGCAATATGCACCATTGAAGGTGCAAACTTGTGATGTGAGTACTCCTCACGGCGCAATTGAGCAAGTGCAGAACTTTTTACTAAAACAAAACCAGGCAGGTATTATCTTAGTTACCCACCAGCCTTTGGTGAGTGGTTTAATTGGCCACTTTTGTCATAACAATGAAGCTATGGGCGAGCCTATGATGCCCGCCTCCATGGCCTTGTTAGAGGGCGAGGTGGCCGCAGCGGCTTGCATGACATTGATGCAATTGGAGCACCCATGAGACTAAATTTTAAAAGCCTGATTCGATCCACATTAATGGCCTTGTTAATGCCTTTAATGATGATGGCCTACACCGTGAACGGCTATGCTGATGTTGAACTGGATTTTGCCACTGGTGCACGCTTAGTTGCACAGGGCGAAGTTGACGCGCCGTATTACATTTTACCGGTAAGTAGTATGCGCAAGGTGAACGGCGTGATTGCAGCCGAGCACAACCTCTACTTGGCTGGCACAGTGATGACATATACTTGGGAGATTGTGCCTGGTATAGGGGCTGAGCGTGCTCACGCCTTGGCTTTGTCTAAGCTTAAGCAGATAGGGGCAGAGGTTTTGTTTACTTGCCAAGGCCGTGCTTGTGGCTCAAGTAATCAATGGGCTAATCAGGTTTTTCAGCAGTCTCGCTTATATGGGCTAGATAAACAGCAGTCTTACACAGCCTTGCAGCAAACATCTGATTACTATGCGCTCTACACTACCCAGCGGGGCAATCGTAAGGTTTACCTGCATTTAGAGCACCTTCATGGCACGACCAACCAGTTAGGCCAATAACTATGCCCACAGTAGCTCTAGTGTTAGGTAGTGGCGGTGCTCGAGGTAACGCCCACATTGGTGTGATTCAAGCACTGCAAGAACAAGGCTTTGATATTGTTAGTGTTTCTGGCTGCTCAATGGGTTCGGTGGTGGGCGGTATGTTTGCCGCTGGGCAATTAGAAAACTTTACTAGCTGGGTAACAGGCCTGTCTAAATTTGATGTATTTAGACTGGTAGACATATCGCTTTTGTCCATGGGTGCCATTAGTGGCGATAAAATTTATGCAGTGTTCGAAGATATGCTGGGTGATCAGCAGATTGAAAACTTGCCCATTCCCTATACAGCCGTGGCAACAGATTTAGTAAAACAACAAGAGGTGTGGTTTCAAAGTGGCCCCATGATGGATGCCATACGCGCCAGTGTGGCAGTGCCTGGCATGATTATGCCCGTGGCGCAGGAAGGGCGGTTTTTAGTGGATGGTGGTTTATTGAACCCAGTGCCCATTATGCCTACGGTTGCAGACCAAGCAGACCTTATTATTGCCGTTAACCTTAATACCGATGTTGAACATCGGCGTTCGGTGCAAAGGCCTAACTTAAATAGCGATGGCTTGCACGACGAATGGCAAGCGCCCACCGCTAAGGCTAGCAACAACCAAGGGCGTCATTTAAAGTGGAATAAAATGGAAATGCTTAACCAGTGTTTCGAAACCATGCAGGCAACCTTAACGAAATACAAAATGGCGGGCTATGAACCCGACGTTGAAATTAAAATAGATCGTAATGTTTGTAGTTTCTTTGAACTTTACCGGGCTACAGAAATGATAGAGGTAGGCCGCCAAGCGGCCTTACTAGCCCTGCAGGCAGGGCATAAGATTTAAGATTTTATTAAGGTTAAAAACTCAGCTCGGGTACGGGCATCTTCTCTCATTCTGCCCAATAATACCGAAGTCTTCATTACCGCGTTTTGCTTTTGCACGCCGCGCATCATCATGCACATGTGCTGCGCTTCAATGATCACACCCACGCCTTTGGCATTGGTAACTTGCATAATGGTGTCGGCAATTTGCTTGGTCATGTTTTCTTGAATTTGTAAGCGACGGGCAAACATATCCACAATACGTGCCACCTTAGACAAGCCCAATACTTTACCGGAAGGCAAATAAGCCACGTGGCATTTACCAATAAAAGGCAGTAGGTGGTGTTCACACAAAGAGTAAAGCTCAATGTCTTTAACAATCACCATCTCTTCATTGTCAGATGGAAAAAGAGCGCCATTGATAACGTCGTCAATGTTCTTTTCGTAGCCATTGTTAAGGAACTTAAAGGCTTTGGCTGCCCGCTTAGGGGTGTCCTTTAGGCCTGGGCGGTTCAAGTCTTCGCCGATGCCGGCGATGATATCTGCGTATGCTTTTTCCATGAAAATTCTCGTTAAAAAGGGCGTGTTCAAATTTAACGCGCACCATACTTGATGCGCGGGCTGAGGTAAAGAGCCAAGGGCCTTTGGCAGCCATAAATGAACTATATTAACTTATTTTGACTGTTTTTTGCGGCTGTTCTTGAGTAACACATAAACAGCCCCTGTGCCGCCGTCTTTAGGTAGGGCCGAGGCAAAGGCTAAAACATCATCTACTTGTTGTAACCAATGGTTCACATGGGACTTGAGTAATGCTTGGCCAGCACCGCGAATATCACCACTTTCATCGGTATAACCGGCACCGGCCTTGCCGTGAATAATAAGCAGGCAGCGGTCGCCCTCGGCTTGGGCTTGTTTAATGGCGCGCCAAACTAAGTCGCGGGCCTCTTCCACCCGATAGCCGTGTAAGTCGGCATACAGGCTTGGGCGCATGTGCCCATGTTTGAGGCGGCGTAAGCTGGCGGCATCCAATCCAGCACGGTGGTAACTTAAACTTTGCTCTGATTCGAGCATAATAAAGCCATCTTCGCCTAAGGCGGCCACCGTCGGGGCGATTGCGGTTGCAGCTGCGCGGCGTAAGGCCAAACTCTGGGCGTCTTTGAGTGTGGGTTTGGGCGCCAATTGGCGGCCAGACTTTCGCAGTGGCTCTATGTTACCCATGGCTGAACTAAAGTCATGGTCGTCGTCTTGCTGATTCATGGTGCTGCTTCGTGGTAGTTAATGCCCTAGGCAAACATGGTATCGACACTGTGCTTAGCTTACAATGGCGCGTCCAATAATTTCCCTAGTTAAACCTTATGAGTAGCACTTTATTACAGGCCATTGAAGCTACCGAGGCAGCGTTGATAGAAGCCCAGGTGCATTTTGGGCATGGCACCGATAACGCCTGGGATGAAGCCGTGTTTTTGGTACTAGGCGCTTGCCACATGCCCTTGGATGCCGACCAAGATCAATTACAAAACTTGCTGTCACAAGTGCAGGTAGAAAGGTTAGAGCAATGGTTATCGCAACGTATCAATGAACGTATACCATTACCTTACCTATTGGGTGAAACTTGGTTTGCAGGCATTGCTTTTGCCGTTAGCGAAGACGTTATTATTCCTCGCTCGCCTATGGCAGAGCTACTCATAGGCCACTTTTCACCGTTTATAAAGCGGCCTCCTAAAACTGCTCTAGACCTGTGCTGTGGTAGCGGTTGTATTGGCATTGCTATGGCGTTGCATATGCAAATACCGCAGGTAGATATGGGCGATATATCACCTCCAGCCTTGGCTTTGAGCCAAATTAACATAGATTCCCATGACTTAGGTGATAGGGTTAAAGTGTATAACTCCAATCTATTTGATGGGCTTAAAGCATGCCGTTATGATCTAATTGTGAGTAATCCCCCCTATGTGGATGCTAAAGATTACGAGGCAATGCCCGCCGAATTTGGTCATGAACCAAAATTAGCCTTAGTGTCTGGCGATGATGGCTTAGATTTAACGGCTTTAATGTTGTGTCAGGCAGCCGATTGGTTGAGTGACGATGGCTTGCTGGTTATAGAAGTTGGTAACAGTGAAGTGGCGTTACAACAAGCTTTGCCCACAGTGCCATTTTTGTGGCTTGAGTTAAGCCAGGGCGGCAACGGTATTTTTTGCCTTAGCTCGGCTCAATGCAGGCAATATCAAAGCCAATTTAAAGTTTGGCAGCAATCTCGTCCTTAGTAGTATAAATGGCTGTTAGATTGCGGCAAACACCCGTTAGCAGCTATAATTTAACGTGTATTTTTTTTGAGTGAAATAGCCCATGTCTGGCAATACTTTTGGCAAATTGTTTACTGTTACCACCTTTGGCGAGAGCCACGGACCCGCCTTAGGCGCAACTATAGACGGTTGCCCCGCGGGTATAGAGCTGTGCGAAGCCGACTTGCAAGTGGACCTAGACCGTCGCAAGCCCGGTAAATCTCGCCATACCACCCAAAGGCGCGAAGCCGACCAAGTGCGCATTCTATCCGGTGTTTTTGAAGGTGTAACCACAGGTACACCTATTGGTTTGATGATTGAAAACACCGATCAACGCTCTAAAGACTATGGCAATATTAAAGATCAGTTTCGGCCAGCCCATGCAGATTACACTTACATGCAAAAATACGGTGTGCGTGACTACCGTGGTGGTGGCCGCTCTTCAGCACGCGAAACAGCCATGCGGGTTGCTGCAGGTGGCGTGGCGAAAAAGTTTTTAGCCACCCAGGGCATTCACATTAGCGGCTACTTGTCTCAGTTAGGCCCCATCAAGCTCAACTGTTCAGACCCAAGCATAGTTAACGACAACCCTTTCTTTTGTGGCCAAGCCGACAAGCTAGACGAGCTAGAACAGTTTATGGATGCCCTGCGTAAGTCTGGCGATTCTATTGGCGCGCAAGTAACCATTGTAGCCACAGGCGTGGCGGCAGGTTTAGGCGAACCTATATTTGACCGGCTGGATGCAGAGCTAGCCCATGGTTTGATGAGTATTAATGCGGTTAAAGGCGTTGAAATAGGCGACGGCTTTGACGTGGTGAGCCAGCGCGGTACGCAGCACCGCGACGAAATGACCCCTAATGGCTTTTTGTCCAACCATGCTGGTGGTATTTTAGGCGGCATTAGCAGTGGCCAAGACATTATTGCGCGCATTGCCCTTAAGCCTACCTCCAGCTTGCACATACCAGGCCAATCCATTGATATTCACGGCAATGCCGTTGAGGTGATCACCAAAGGCCGTCACGACCCTTGTGTGGGCATTCGTGCCACGCCCATTGCCGAAGCCATGATGGCCTTAACCCTGATGGATCATTTTTTGCGTCAGCGTGGGCAAAACGGCACGCCTAATTATGATTTGCCCACTATAACCTAGAATTGTGTTCATGAGCCCTTTGTACTTGCTGCTACAACGCGTTGCTATGGCTAGCTTGCTGAGCCTTATCAGCTGCGCTGCCTTAGCCGACAGCATTCGTTTAGCCACCACCACCAGCACCTATAATTCAGGCTTGTTGGACTACCTGCTGGGCTACTATGGGCAAACCCATGACACCGAAGTGCAGGTGATTTCTGTGGGTACAGGCAAAGCCCTCAAAATGGCTGAAAATGGTGATGTAGACCTGTTGATGACCCATGCACCAGTGGCTGAAGCCAAGTTTATTGCTCGGGGCTTTGGGGTTGAAGCCCAAGGCGTAATGTACAATGATTTTGTGCTAGTGGGGCCTAAGTTGGACCCAGCTAATGTGAGTGGTGTGCACACGGTAACCGAAGGCCTGCAGCGCATTGCCCAAAGTAATAGTAAGTTTATTTCGCGTGGGGATGATTCGGGTACCCATAAAAAAGAACTTCAGCTATGGCAGCATCTAGGTGCTGCGCCTGATTTTTCGGGTTATTTAGAATCTGGCCGGGGTATGGGCCACAGTTTGCAAATGGCGTCAGAATTAAGTGCCTATACCATGACCGACCGGGGTACTTGGCTAGCGTTAAAAGGTAAACTAGACCTTAAATTAGTGCTACAAAGTGATCCTCGTTTGCTTAACCCTTATCAAATTATGCTCGTTAATCCACAGCGTCACCCCCATGTGAAGGTGGATGCGGCACGTGAATTTGCCCAGTGGCTGGTTAGTGCCCAAGGCCAAGCGGCCATTGGCAGCTTCCGTGTCAATGGCGAAGCCCTATTTGTACCCTCGGCCGAGTAAGCTTAACTTATGTATGAATTATGGCTCACATTTAGCGCAGCTATTGCGCAGCTTGCCAGCGGCGACCCGCTGTTATGGGGCATTGTTGGCGTGTCTTTTAGCGTTTCTGCCAGTGCTTTGTTAATTGCTCTGCTGCCTGCATTGAGTGTAGGGTTTTTTCTGGCTTATTTTCGTTTTCCCGGCCGTTGGGCGGTTATTAGCTTGCTTAATAGTTTGTTAGCCGTGCCCACGGTGGTGGTGGGTTTAGTCCTGTATATGCTCTTGTCTCGGGCAGGGCCCTTGGGCGACCTTAACCTCTTGTTTACTCGCCCAGCCATGATTATTGGACAAATTTTGCTCTGCTTCCCATTGCTGGTGGCCATGAGCTTGAGTGCGTTTCAAGCGGCAGATTATCGGGTTTTAGAAACCGCAAAAACCTTAGGCGCAAGCCCATTGCAAGCCTTTGTAACCTTGTTATTTGAAGTGCGCTTTGCCTTGTTAGCGGCAGTGGTTACTGCGTTTGGGCGCATTATTGCCGAAGTGGGCAGTGCCATGATGGTGGGCGGCAATATCCTCCACCATACCCGCAACATCACTACCGCCATTGCCTTGGAAACTGGCAAAGGTGAGTTTGTGCAGGGCGTGGCCTTGGGTATAGTGCTGTTAACCATGGCCTTAGTGCTCAATGTAAGCCTAGGTTGGATGCAAAGTCACAGCCGTGTGCTAAGGCATGGTGCCTAATGCGCTTAGAGCTCAGCCACATTGTTCAGAGTTATGCCGAGCAACAACTGTTTGCTATTGATCAACTACAGCTTGCCAGTGGTGACGCGGTGCATTTAAGCGGCGCTAATGGCACTGGCAAATCAACCCTAATGAAAATTATGGCAGGCTTGCAGCAACCAACCTCAGGCCAAGTGCGGCGTATTGCCGCTGCTGGCGAAAGCCAATTACAGCAAGCGGTAATCTACCTGCATCAAAACACTTATTTGTTTGATACAGATGTGCGCAGTAATGTGGAATATGGTTTGCGCTTAAGGCGAGAGAAAGCGCCTGATAAGGTGAATCAAGCTTTGGCCTGGGCAGGCCTAGAGCATTTACAACAGCGCCAGGCGCACTTGCTGTCTGGTGGCGAGCGCCAGCGTTTGGCCTTAGCTCGCGCCTTAGTCTTAGACCCAGCGCTGATCTTGTTAGATGAACCAACCAGCAACTTAGACAGCGATTCTTTGCAGCGCATAGAGCATATGCTGCAAGATTTGTTGCGGCGTGGCACTGGCTTTTTGCTGTCGTGCCATCAAAACAACGCTCTTACTCAGCTGTGTAACCAACACTGGTGTTTAGCCGACGGCAAACTATCAGTTCACAGTTAACCAGTCTTTGTGATCCAACTTGCCAGCCACGTCTTTGCGAGCGCAGCGAAGCAATCCAAACCCGCGGTTTTAGACTGCCACGTTGCTTCGCTTCTCGCAGGGACGGGGTGTGCGGTTTCGTTAGTGCTTTTTTCGGCCCTGGCCCTTCTTACCACCAAAACCGCCCTTAGGCTTGTCGGCGGGCACGCGGAACAACAAATATAGATCTTGCAGCAATTCAGGAATCTGTTCGCACAGTTGTTGGCAAAATTCAGGCTTGTGCCTTAGCTCTTCCAATTCGGCATCTTCATCCAGCTTAGCGGCTAACATGAAAGGTAATAAGCACTCTGCAACATCTTCTTCTTGCTGTGAGAACCAAGCTTCTTCTTGGCTAAAGATCAGCTCCATAAAGCCCTGCGCCCAGTATTCCAGCCAACAATCGCCTTCTTCGTCTAGCTCTAAGGTTAAATCGCAGGGCAAGTCTATGTCTTGATCAGATTCTAGACAGTCACGTAAATAAGCAAACTCTAAGCGCACTAGGTCGAGCATTGCATGGCGCTCGGAACTGTCTTCGTGCAGCGGGTTTTCGGCCATCACTTGTTCCAGCCATTGCTGTTCTGGCATGGGCTCTGGGCTAATGGCTAAGGCACACAGGTATCCGTGCAAAGCAATGTAATCCAAAGCTTCCTCTGGCACTTTGTCCGACAAAAGGTAGGCATCGAGCTGGTCGATTTGGCTTGCGGTTAAAGGGTCGCGAGTAGTGGACATGAAGTTAGGCCTAATTCAATGACAATAGGCCATTGTAACTCATCAAAGTGCATAGTGGGGCCGATTATAAACCAGTATCATCAATCATATACACTATTAGAGGTGACAGCAGCAGCCCCTTCGCGGATAATAGCGCGCCATGAACAACACCCCCTTACAACTCCTACATAGTCTGTTTGGTTTCGACCAATTTCGAGGTCAGCAATTAGACGTAATCAACCACGTTATTAGTGGTGGCGACGCCATGGTATTAATGCCCACTGGTGGTGGTAAATCTGTGTGCTACCAAATCCCCGCCATAATACGGCCTGGGATAGGGGTGGTGATTTCACCTCTCATTGCGCTTATGCAAGATCAAGTGGCCAGCATGCAGCAGCTGGGTGTGAAAGCCGAGGCACTGCACTCGGGCATTGATTGGCAGGCGCAACAACAAATTCAGCAAAAAGCCCTTAACGGCGAGCTAGATTTGCTTTATGTGTCTCCCGAACGGCTCATGACGGATGCCTGCATGGGCTTACTTAAGGCCTGTAAAATTGCCCTATTTGCTATCGATGAAGCCCATTGTGTATCTCAGTGGGGGCATGACTTTAGGCCTGAATACTTGCAGCTTGAGTGTTTGCAGCAGCAATTTCCCCATGTGCCACGCATGGCGCTCACCGCCACCGCCGACCGACCCACCCAGCATGAAATGGTTAAACGCTTAGGCTTACATCAAGCGCAGCAGTTTATTAGTAGCTTTGATCGCCCCAATATTCGCTACCGTATTATGCAAAAGCACAAAGGCCGCCAACAGCTGTTGGATTTTGTGCAGCTGCAGCACGACGGCAATGCAGGCATTGTGTATTGCATGTCGCGTAAAAAAGTCGATGAAACCGCCCAGTGGCTTAACGACCGAGGGGTTGCCGCACTGCCGTATCACGCTGGCATGGGCGCCGAACAAAGGGCCCGCAACCAAACTCGCTTCCTTAACGAAGAAGGCTTAGTGATGGTGGCCACCATTGCCTTTGGCATGGGTATCGACAAGCCCAACGTGCGCTTTGTAGCGCATTTAGACCTGCCCAAGAGCATAGAGTCCTATTATCAAGAAACAGGCCGCGCAGGCCGTGATGGGCTGCCTGCCGATGCATGGATGGTATATGGCCTACAGGATGTTATGTGGCTACGCCAACGGTTAGAGCAAACAGACATGGACGTTGCTATTAAGCGTTCGGAGCAGTCTAAGTTAGACGCTATGCTGGGCCTGTGCGAAATTACCCATTGCCGACGTCATGCCATTTTAAGTTATTTTGACGAAAGCACCTCAAAGGCTTGCGGCAACTGTGATAACTGCCTAGAGCCAGTGGCTACCTTTGATGGTACAGAAGTGGCTCGCAAAGCCTTGTCGTGTGTGTTTAGAAGTGGCCAACGTTATGGCGTGGCCCATTTAATTGATATTCTCATGGGTAAACCCACAGACAAAATTAAACAGGCAGGGCATAACAAAATATCCACCTTCGCCCTAGGCCAAGAACTGGATCAAAAACAGTGGCGCTCGGTGTATCGTCAGCTGTTGGCCTTGGGTTTGGTGGCCAGCGACCCAGAACACTTCGGTGGGCTTAGGTTGCAGCCAAGTTGTAGACCGCTGCTTAAAGGCGAAACTCAGTTGCAGCTAAGGCTAGACCGCAAAGTGTCTGTTAAAGCGGGCAAAGCACGTTTGCAAATTGCCGATGAAGATCAAGATTTGTGGCAGTTATTGCGCGAACAACGCATGGCCTTGGCGCAAAACCAAAGTGTGCCACCTTACGTGATCTTTAGTGATGCCAGTTTGCTAGAAATGCTGAAAATAAGGCCGCAAACACTGCTGGAAATGAGCCATATTCATGGTGTGGGCGAAAAGAAACTCGACCGCTATGGCGACGATTTTTTGGCCGTTATTAGGCAACATGGTTAGCCAATATGATAATATGGCTAGCAGTAAAATCATTACCCTTAAGGATGCCTTAAATGGCCAGTTTACAAGATCAGTTACTCAAAGCCGGCTTGGCTAACGAAAAGCAATCCAAGCAAGCCAGTAAGGCAAAAAAGAAGCAAGCGCGAGACGTGCGCAAAGGAGCAGATGTTGGTGAAACCGCCGCCCAGCGCGCCCAGCAAGAAAAACAGGCCCAAGCCAAGCGCTCCAAAGCCCTCAATGCCGAACGTGACGCACAACAAGAGCAACGTGCCATTGTGGCCCAGGTTAAGCAAATGCTTGAACGCTGCCGCATTGATGTGTCGGCAGGCGAGCTAAGCTATAACTTTGTGGATGGTAAGGTCATCAAAAAGCTCTATGTAGATAGCCAGCAGCAAAGCGCATTAAGCCGTGGTTTGTTAGTGATTGTTGCCTTAGACGGACACTATTCTGTAGTGCCTAAAGCAGTGGCGGCGCGTATTGAAGAACGCTCGCCTCAAACCCAAATTATTCGTGCCGAAAGCACCACTGATTTGGTGCCGGAAGAGGATGACCCATACGCCGATTTTGCCATTCCGGATGACTTGATGTGGTAATGCCAGTACTCAACGCTAAAAAACGCCAGCAACAATTGCAAAAGCGCCTACGCCGTGACGTAGGCCGGGCCATAGACGACTACGCCATGATCGAACATGGCGATAAGGTGATGGTGTGTTTGTCTGGCGGTAAGGATTCCTACGCTATGTTGGACATCCTCATGCAGCTGCAAAAAAGCGCGCCCATTGAGTTTGAAATTTTGGCGGTTAACCTAGACCAAAAACAACCGGGCTTTCCTGAACACGTATTGCCACAATACTTAACTCAGGTTGGGGTGGATTTTCATGTGATCGAACGCGACACCTATAGCGTAGTGATGGAGGTGATAGAAGAGGGTAAAACCACCTGCGGCCTTTGTTCACGCATGCGCCGTGGCACCTTGTACCGCTTTGCCCAAGAGCGTGGCATCACCAAAATAGCCTTAGGCCACCACCGCGACGACATTTTAGAAACCCTGTTTTTAAATATGTTCCATGGCGGCAAACTCAAAGCCATGCCCGCGCGCCTGCTCAGTGATGATGGCTTAAACACCGTAATTCGCCCCTTGGCCTATGCCCGCGAGCAAGACATTGCCGAATACGCCCAGCTTAAACAGTTCCCTATTATTCCCTGCAACCTATGTGGCTCGCAAGACAACCTACAACGCCAACACATTAAAGCCATGCTGCAAGACTGGGAACAAAACCACCCAGGCCGTATAGAAAGCATGACCAAGTCACTGCAAAACATAGTGCCTTCCCACTTAATGGACACCAAACTGCACAACTTTAAGCGCTCACAACATATAAGTGACGACCAAGTGAGCGAAGAAGTGGACCTAGCACTGCTCAACCTGCCTTTTTAACATCTCCTTTAAAATTATGTGTTAAATTTGATGGTGGAAATGGCAGGGAAGGGAGTGTAGACATGGCTGGTGGTTGGGCACGTGACGGCGCGGTGCAAGATCAAATCGATGCTAGCGTTGAAGATGCGGTAAATCTTGCCAGAAGTAACTTAGGGCACGGCGAAAGTGCACACTTCTGTGAGGAATGTGACAGCGCTATTCCAGAAGCTCGGCGCCAGGCCGTCCAAGGTGTGCAGCATTGTGTATCCTGCCAATCTAGCTTGGAAGACAAAGCGGTTTCAAACAATGGCATTAACCGCCGTGGCAGCAAGGACAGTCAACTCAGGTAAGCTGCTTATTCGTTGTTACAGGCGTGTTTTTTGCTATCAAAAAAACCATGGTTGGCACAATTAAGGGCTAAAGGGATGTTGATCTAGCCTCGCTTTTGCTAGCTCATAAGTTTTCTGATCATATATAGCGTTTTGGTTTAATAAACTAACACTTGGATCGCCAATGCCCTTAGCGTAATCGATCCACTTTCGAATGATTAGAATGTCATTTAGATTCAAACCCGTAAGGCTTGACCTTAAATTTTCTTTGGCACGTATAGGGTTTTCTCTATCGTAGTCTGCTTCAACCACTTTCCAGTCTTCATTGTAGTTCATTAATTGAGGGCCAGAATTATTGATTTCTTTGTAATCAGGGTAAGAAGACGGGTATTCCGAGCAACCTCTTTTTACCTTGGCGCATAAGTCTGGTCCAATGCTTTGTTGGAGAATTGTATTGAGCTGCACTGCAATTTGGTTGGCTTGTTTTAGCCCGGCGCAGTAGATGAGGCCTTTATAAAAACCCGGAACTTTCGGTCTAAATTCAACCATACACTTGCGAGTATTATTTTCATTCAGCTGCAGCTGATCAAAAACAAAAAACACTTTTATTAGCTCAATGATAGATTTGGGTTCCACTTGAACTTTGTAGCAGCCAAAACAAAACTTGGGGATAACATCATGTTTCTTGAAGATAGACATGTGTCTTTTGCAATCAAAGGGGTCTGTATTTCTGCGGTAAGCCTGGTCATCTTTAGTTCTAACTTCCACGCCAGAACTACTGATGCAGCTTAAAGATTTGGAGAATACATTAACCACTTGATCATCAGCAATAACACTTGAAGTAATGTTTTTTATGTCAATTTTTCGAATTGATTCATTAGCCGCAATTATCGGGCTTGAGCTTTGTTTTTGCGGCCTATAAGAGGTGAGTAAATCCACCAGATTTGATTTAACCTCAGCATAGTTCGGTTTAATTTTTAGGGCCTTGTTGTAGCTGTCTATAGCGGCCTCTGGGTCACCCTTTTCACTTAAGCTGCCGCCTATATTATTATAGATCTCAGCATAGTCGGGCTTAATTTTTAGAGCCTGTTTATAACTTGCTATAGCTGCTTCAAAATCACCCGTACCATTCAGCGTGTTGCCCATATTATTATAGGCCTCAGCATAGTTAGGGTTAATCGACACCGCCTTACTGTAGCTGCCTATAGCTGCCCCTGAATCACCCTTGCTACTCAAGGCCATACCCATATTGTTATAGGCCTCAGCATAGTCAGGCTTGATTTTTAACGCTTGTTTGTAGCTGTCTATAGCGGCCTCTGGTTCGCCCTTATGGCCCAAGGCAATGCCCATGTTGTAATAGGCTTCGGCATAGTCAGGCTTAACCCTTAGGGCCTGCTTGTAGTTGGCTATAGCAGCATCAAACTGCATCAAACCCACATTGGCAGCCCCGGCAATATTGTAAAGCACAACTGAATTTGGAAATCGCTCCAGCATCTGGCTGGACGTAGCCAAAGCTTGCTTTAGCTGGCCTTGAGTATAGAGGTTGATAATAGACTGCAACTGAAGCGCGGGAGGGTCTTGTGGCTTATCTAAGGTATTGGCCTTATTTGCCTGCAACCCTTGGTTAGCAAATTGTTGCTCTAGCTGATCAAAGGCTGCACCCTTGGCGCCTTGGTCTTTAGCTTGCTTGAAGACAACGTGTGCCTCAGCTGCACGGCCTAACTTAATCAACGCATTAATGTAGCTTAGCCAAAATTGAGCTATGTTGGGTTTAGCTTCTAAGGCCGTTTTAAAGAACCGCAGAGCCGCTTGCATTTTGCCCCGGCCAGCGGTCAACACGCCCATATTGTGATTGGCGTCGGGGTGTTTAGGCTGAGCCTTTAGAATTTGAGTATAAAACTTATCCGCTGCTTGAATCTGGCCCGTTTTATGCGCTTCAACGCCCTTCTTCAGGGCTTCATCCAGTGTTAGTTTCATACATCAGTCCGTAATCTATTCATTAGTGCATATTATACCTGCGGGTGGCTAGGAAAATGCCAACCTAAAGCTGCCAACCCCAGCTTACGCTTTATTAACCCCAAATATGTTTGTTCTTTCTAACTTCTGGCCCATTCGCTGGCTTGCTGGGCGGGGTTTTATTGGCTGCCTTGCCTTTCGATTTTGCTGCGCTTTTAGGCTGGGGTGGTTTGCTCGTACGCACAAAATTTAAAATTGAAATGGGTACCACTTTTCTAACCGCAAAGCCTGCAACTTCTTTGCGGTGGATTATATGGTTTAAACGGCTTTCAATGGCGCATAGGTTTTTAAAATCACCCATAGCAACAAAGGATATGGCTTCACCCGTGGCACCAGCACGGCCCGTGCGGCCAATGCGGTGAATGTAGTCTTCTGGCTTAAAGGGCAGGTCGTAATTAACCACCCGGCTAAGTTCACCAATATCTAACCCGCGGGCGGCAACCCCTGTTGCCACTAAGTATTTTAGTTTGCCAGATTTAAAATCAGCCAAAATCTTTTCGCGCATGGCTTGGCTTCTATCACCATGAATAGAATCGGCTTCAATGCCGCGTTTTGCCAGCTGGTCTACCAGTTTGGCAGCGGCGTGTTTTTTCTCGATAAAAATGAGTGCCTGGTCCCACTTTTGGTCATTAATTAAATGGCTCAGCAAGGCCGACTTGGTGTCTTTATCCACGGTAATTAACCACTGATTTATAGTGGATGCCGCCTTGGATTTAGGCGAAATAACAATCTCAACGGCGGGGTTACTCATTTTGCCATCAGAAAAGTCATCGGCAATATCGCGCACCTCGTCACTTATGGTGGCCGAAAACAATAGGTTTTGGCGGCTTTGGGGTAGGCGATCAATAATCTTATGGATATCAGCAGTAAAACCCATGTCTACCATTCTGTCGGCTTCGTCTAATACCAGCACTTCAAGTTCATCAAAATACAGCGCCCGCTGGTGGGCTAAATCTAACAGCCTACCAGGGGTGGCTACCAAAACATCTATGCCTTCAATTAAACGCTGCTTTTGCGCTTCGGTATCCACACCACCATAAACAGCCATAGAGCTTAAGTTTAAATGCTTACTGTAGGCAGCCACATTGGCAGCCACTTGCACCGCTAATTCCCGTGTAGGGGTAAGGATAAGGGCACGTATGCGTTTACCACGCAAGGTACGCTCTTGGTTAAATGCCTCTAATATGGGCAGCACAAAGGCAGCGGTTTTACCGGTGCCGGTTTGAGCCGTGGCAATCAAGTCTTTACCCGCAAGAATAATGGGAATGGCTTGTTGTTGGATAGGCGTAGGGGTTGTATAACCCAAGCCTTCAATAGCTTGGAGAAGAGGATTACATAATCCAAGATTTAAAAATGACATAGCGGCCCGGGCAGATTGGCGTAGAAGTAGGGCCCATTATAGCAGCAAGGCTTGCGCTAAAAAATAGACCTTAGCCTTTAAAACGCTGGATGATGAGTCGTTAATGAGCGACACTTGCAAATCCGCTACGGGTTGTTTAATTAAGTGTTCCAGTACCAACACATGGGCATGGCCGCCGCCAGCAAGTATTAAATGAGTCATAGAGTAGAGTGAGCTTTAACCAGTTAAAACACTTTGGCGTGTAGGCATGGTTTTTTTTGCAACTGAAATGTACTCTATAGACGAACTGGCGTATTTTCAAGTAGTTGGGAGTCGGCTCTCGGGCATGAATAAATTAAAAGAGCGGCTCTCTAATAATTATTATGAGGCCAGTGGCCTCATAAATGGGCTGTTATGTTTCAAGGAGGTTTGGTGGATATCGTTAAGTATGCTGAAAAAGCAATGTCGATGGATGATGAAACATGGAATAGGCATGCCAATCCTTGGAGCGTCTACACCCGGTTTACAACTTTACCATTGATATCTTTTGCCTTTTGGTCGAGAGAGTGGATTGATGTTTATTCTGTAGCATTAATTGCTCTTTCTTTTTTGTGGGTTTGGATAAACCCTCGTTTATTCGACGCGCCTAGTACGACGAATAACTGGGCCTCAATGGGTACATTTGGAGAGCGAATATACTTAAATCGTGACAATGAAGTTATACCAATTCATCACCTTAAAGCTTGCCGTTCTCTTCAATCATTATTAGCAATGGGTCTACCGTTTTTTATATATGGGCTTTATTCCTTAGATATTTGGGTTTTAATACTTGGTAACTTTTGGATAATGGCATTTAAAGCATGGTTCGTGGATCGTATGGTTTGGTTGTACATGGACATGAAAGAATCAAATCCCATCTATCAATCGTGGTTTAAAACATAACAAGGCAATTAAACGGAAAATTTACAGTTGGCTGTTTTTCGTTTCTCAAACATTTTGTCGATTTTTGTAGTGCCCGGAAACCATGACAACGTAGAGAATATGAAGGAATCGTTGGTGAGCGAATCCATAAAAATGCAAGTGAATGCCGAAATCCAAGGCTGGGTGATCGCATTTGTAAACTCACAAGTATTTAGTCAAGATTATGGGTTTGTAGATCAACAAGAATTGTCTAGGTTGGAAAATACACTATCAACAGCTACCGTAAAGCCTTGTCTAGTGGCTCTTCATCATTGCGGGACATACTCACTGCAGCACTGAAATTATGCACTCCGATATTGCATTATTGACAACGCCTTGGACCTTTTTGCACGCGAGTCATGCAAAACAAGGGGAATCTGAGGATCATGATAACTTCGGGAAATCTCACCAACTTGATGGTAGCCGACGAGGTTACCGAATAATCGATTTATTCGAAAATGGGGATATTAATAGCGAAGTGCGTTGGGTTTAAATAAAACGGGACGCTACCCTTTAATTAATAAAGCGTTAAATGTCAAATCAAGTAAGGCGTAAGCATTGAAGAATACAGCAACATTATCTGAGTGTAGAAAATACCGTTTTGCTTTATGGCGAACCTGGGATGACTCAAAGCCTTACGTGATGTTTGTGGGATTGAACCCATCTACAGCAGATGAAGCGACTGATGACCCAACGTTAACTAGATGCATTAATTATGCTAAATCATGGGGTTTTGGTGGTGTGTGCATGGCAAATATTTTTGCGTATCGTGCAACTGAACCAAATGATATGAAGGCTGCAACAGACCCAATAGGCTCTGGAAATAATGACTGGCTAAAAAAACTATCAAATGATGCAGGCTTGGTTGTAGCCGCGTGGGGAAATGATGGTTCATATCTAGGCCGCTCGAAGCAAGTAAAAGAACTTCTACCCAATATATATTGTTTAAAATTAAATAAATCAGGTGAGCCTACACACCCTTTGTATCAAAAAGCTGATATAGAGCCTGTGCCAATGAGCATCTAGCAAGCGGCTGACCGGATAAATATCCGCTGTCACCGTTTACGCAAAAATATGTCATCAAAATTTTGCTCGGGGAGCCGAGCATTAACTAACCAAACTCACTACAATCAGTGATGCGTCCACAGGGGTAGGGTATAAAGCCCCAAAGCTATAATGCTGCCACCCAGCAACCACTGGCTCATGCGCTTTTGCAGTAACACTTTTAATTGCTGGGCTAATAGCCCGGTGGCTAAGTTGGCAGGCAGGGTGCCTAGGCCAAAGGCCAGCATGAGCAGGCCAGAACTTTGCCATTGGCCGTCGCTAGAGGCCCATATCAGGCTGGAATAGACTAAACCGCAGGGTAGCCAACCCCATAAGCCACCCAGCGCCAAGGCTTGGGGTACAAACTTAATAGGCATCAGCGGTTTGGTGAGCGGTTGCAACCAGCGCCAGATGAATTTACCTAGGAAAACCTGGAACAGTCGCAGACCAAATTATTTAAATCTGGCAACACAAAGTATCAAAATGAATCAAACCACGGATTTTTAGCTCAACAGTCGACTATTTCTTTCTATACGTTATAATGCCGCGCTTAATTCAAACGTTATATTAGCGGAAGTATCATGCACAATTTGTACTATAAGGGTAGTATCGACACCAGACTAAACCATGTGAAGTCCGGCTTTAATGTTGATCGTACTATTAAACGTGGTACAGAAAAAAGACCATTGGCACTAACCGTCGGTAGTGAAATTAAAAAACGTGAAGTTGAGGCCATAGTTGCCGAAAATGGGTTTTATGCCAATATAATTGTTGATAGCGCTGTCGATGAAGATATCAATGAACTTAACTCTATATTAAGTAAGCCAAAGGCCATTGTGGTTGAGAAAAAACCAAATCGTAATGATCCTTGTTTATGTGACAGTGGGAAAAAATATAAAAAGTGCTGCGGATTTTAACTCGTTGTTTTTATAGGGTAAGTATATAAAAATCACTTAAATTGGACAGTAACAACTGACTACCATCTTGCAAAACTCCGGAAGCAAGTTCAGCATATGATGTCTAGAGAAGCAGGGGGAGAGTCACTTCCTGAGATTTTTAGAAAAATAATCTGCCAAGATAGGTGGTGTGCATTGACTCAACCAGCGGTAAAAATTAAGCAGCAGGGAATCAGTGGACAGGCGTCACTCAATAAAAAAATTAGAGAACCAAAATCAGACAAAATCAGAGGACAGGCGTCGTTCGTTGATGGTGGCAGTGTGTGTCCTTCGTTGATGTGCATAACAAGCAAAGGCAATCGGACACATAAAGGTGCTGCTGCTTTGGGCGTTAGCCAAACTCACCCTATCCCTACATCGAATGCTGCGCCCACAGCGGCAAGGTATAAACCCCCAAAGCAATAATGCTGCCACCTAGCAACCACTGGCTCATGCGTTTTTGCAGTAACACTTTTAATTGCTGGGCTAACAGGCCAGTGGCCATGTTGGCAGGCAGGGTGCCTAGGCCAAAGGCTAGCATGAGCAGGCCAGAACTTTGCCATTGGCCGGCGCTAGAGGCCCATATAAGGCTGGAATAGACTAAACCGCAGGGTAGCCAGCCCCATAAGCCACCTAGCGCTAAGGCTTGAGGCACAGACTTAATGGGCATGAGGGGCTTGGTGAGGGGTTGTAGCCAGCGCCAGATAAACTTACCCAGGTGCTCTAGCCGCTTTACCCCTTGCCACCACTGGCCGATAGACAAGCCCATGAGTACTAGCATGAGCCCAGCAAGCCAAAGGCTAAGGTGAACGTATTGATTAAGTTGCAACACTTGGCTGCCTAAGCCTACCAGTACGCCAATGGCGGCGTAGCTGAGTATGCGGCCTAGGTTAAAGGCTAGGCTGTAGGCTAGGGCCAGGCGGCCTTGAGGCGCGCCAAGGCTCAGAGCGGCGCTAATGCCGCCACACATGCCGATGCAATGGCCACCACCGGCTAAACCTATTACAAAAGCCGCTAAAAGGTTGGGTTCCATTAGCTTGGGTCGGCTTTTTCGTTGTTTTTGTCGCTAGTCTGGTTGCTAGCTGGTGGGGGGATTTTAGCTTCGTCTGGAATCATGTGCTCGTCGTCATCAAACAATATGCTGCTGGCAGGGGAGTCCATGTCATCAAACTGGCCGTTTTTTAATGCCCAACGCATACCCCAAGCGGCAAAGCTCACCAAAATGATGGCTATGGGCACTAAAATAAACAGCATATCCATAAAAAACTATTCCTTAAAAATTGGCGGCTAATTCTTGCATACGCTGCCATAGGCCCGTGCGTATGCCAATGCCGTTGGCTTCGCAGCGAGCGCGGTAGGCTTCTATTTCGGCGGTGCTCACCACAGCTTTGCAGTCGGATGGTGCTGGGCCTATGGTAATGCGCACTTCGTTCCAGGCTAAGTCACGCTCACGGGGCTGCAACAGGCCCTTTAGCTGGCCTTTTGAGGCTAGGTCGAAGCGGCGCATACCACCTTCTAGGTTGTTGAAGTAAATGCACACACCATGGCCCTTGGCGCCATGCTGGGCCAAATAGCTGGCAATGGCAGGGATGGCAAAGGCACCGCAGGCGGTTTTGTGTATGCGGATTTCGTTAATGCCATTTTTTACCGCGTGGTCGAAGGCGGCTTCAAACTGCACCAAAGCTGGTTGGCCGTGGGCGTCATAGATTAAACTTTCGCTATTTTCCACCAACATCTTTGGCGCGCTTACACTGGAATCTAACGCAGCCAGAGAAGTTTCTAACAAATCACTATTGGCCAAACCATGTTGCATGGCAAAGGTGGCGCGCTTGCCGGCTGTTTGTTGGTTGGCTTTATCAAAGCCACGGCTGGCTACAACGCGTTGTACTAAGGCATTTAACTGTTCGGCGCTAACTAGGGTGGTGTCGCTCATGTGTGTGTCTCTTATTATTGTTGGCTTATATTAACAGCGGCTTTAAGGCGGGTGGCATTGAGCACCACCAACAAGGAGCTAAACGACATGCCAATGGCAGCGCCCCAAGGTGGGATCAAGCCCATCGCTGCAAGGGGCAAGGCCACTAGGTTATAGATTAGAGCCCAGCTTAAGTTTTGCTGCATGATAGTATGGGTTTGTTGGGCTTTGCGCAATAACACTTGAATTAAGTTGAGGTTGTCGCGCAATAATAGCGCAGGCGCACTGGCTTTGCTTAAGTCGGTTCCAGAGGCCATGGCAAGCGCCACATCTGCAGCGGCCATTACCGGGGCATCGTTAATGCCGTCGCCCACCATGAGCACGCGTTTACCTTGCTGCTGCAAGTGGCTTATAAAATCGAGTTTTTGTTGTGGGCTTTGGCCTGCGAGCCAGTTGGGAATGCCTACCTCTTGCGCCAATTGAGCCACGTTATTGGGCTGATCGCCAGACAATAAATGCAGCTCATAGCCTTGGCTGGCAAGCTGGCTAATAGTGCTGTGTAAGCCTTTGCGCGGGGCATCGCTAATGTTAAACCAAGCTAAGGGCTGTTTATCGTTGGCTAATAACAGCCACAAGCCCTGTTTGCTGGGTGGTGATATTGGATCTAGCTTGCCTGCAGAAAACTGGGCCTGGCCTAAGCGAATGGACAGGCTTTGGCCCGCAATAACATAGCTGCCACTCACGCCTTGGCTGGGGTGGTTTTTTAGTTGGGAAACCTGTAATTGAGAACTGTTGTCAGGGTCTTCATTTAGATTTTCAACTTGAGCAAAGGCACGGGCAATGGGGTGTTCTGATTGGCTTTCTAGTTGGCAGGCTAACGCCAAGCATTGGCTTTGTCTAAGTGGCCCCAGGATGATGGTTTTCACCAGTGCCATGGCCCCTGTGGTTAGGGTGCCAGTTTTGTCGAACACAATGGTGTCTACCTTGGCAATTTGCTCTAGGGCATCTTCGCGGGTCATTAATACGCCTTGCTTGCGCAGGCTTGCCGTAGCCACCGCCGTGGCTGTGGGGGCAGCTAAAGACAGGGCACAAGGGCAGGTGATGACTAATACAGACAAGGTAACCCACAGGGCTTTGTCGGCATCTATAAAGTACCAAGTGCCATACACAAGGGCAGAAACAACAAGTACCGCCAATACAAAGTAATGGGCTACTTGGTCGGCCCTGTGGGAAAGCTTAGGCCTAAAGCTATGGGCTTGTTGCACTAAGCTAAGAATTTGTTGTAAACGGCTGTTGTCTTGCAGCTGGGTTACTTGTATATCAATGCTGCTGGCCACGTTAATGGTGCCAGCAGTAACTTGGTCGCCTAGTTGTTTGCGCACGGGCAAAAACTCGCCACTTAAGGCGGCTTCGTTAATGCTGGTGCTGCCGCTAATGATCACGCCGTCGGCGGGCAGGGTGGCACCGGGCAGCACCCGTACTATGTCGTCGCAAACTAGCTTGGATACGGCCACCTGTTGCACAACTTCGGCTTGCGTAGCATGAGCTACAACGCGGCTGCACATAGGTGGCAATAGCTGGTGCAGTTCATTACCCGAATGGCCTGCATGGTAGCGGGCTTGGGCTTCTACGTAGCGCCCAAACAGCAATAAAAAGGTAAACATACAAACCGAATCAAAATACACTTCGCCAGAGTTGGTTGCGGTGGCCCAAAAGCTAGCTAGATAAGCCCCGCCTATGGCTAAGGATACGGGTACGTCCATTACCAAGTGGCGGTTTTTTAAAGCCCGGTAGGCGGCCTTAAAAAACGGCTGGGCGGCATAGAACACCACCGGTGTGGTTAAGCCTAGAGCTACCCAACGAAAAAATACCATTTGCAGCTCGGTCATGTCTTGCGACTGGCCTGCATACAGGCCAAATGACAGCATCATTACTTGCATGGCGGCTAAGCCAGATACACCTAGGCGCATAATGGTTTGGCGTTTGTCTTGGGCTTTCTTGAGGGCGGCTGCAGTGGCTTGATAGGGGCTGGGTTGGTAGCCAACGGCGGCGATGGACGCCATTATTTGGCTTAAATTGACAGTTTTGTCTTGCCACTGCAAATAGGCTCTTTGGGTGGTAAGGTTCACGTTAAAGTGAATTACGCCATCTAATTTGCGCACTTGTTGGTGCAACAACCAAACGCAGGCGGCACAGGTGAGGCCGTCTATCACTAAGTCGGCTTCTTTAAGGCTAAGCTGGTCTCTTTGTTGGCCGTTGTGTTGGTCCCTTTGTTGGCGGCTGCGCACAAAGGTGCTTTGCACATCGGCGTCGTCGTAGGCTTGCCACTGGGCTTGGTCGTTGGCTGCAAAATCTATGCTGGTGGGTAGCGCCGCCAAAGCAGATGAGGCGCTTTGTGACATGCTTCGGTGGCGGTAATAGTCGGCTAAGCCTTGGTCTATAATAGTTTGCGCCACGCTTTGGCAGCCAATGCAGCACATGGGCTGTGGCTGGTCATCCAAAATGCAGCTGTAGCGGCTGGCTAGAGCCACGGCTTGGCCACAGTGGAAGCAGTTGGTTTGACTCACGGGGCCTACAACCTTACTTGGCAATTATGTTGATGGTTGTGGGCCATGGGCTATGAATTTCTTGGCTGATGCGCCAGGAGTTGTCGTCGCCAGTTAAGTGCAAATAGCGTTTGCCTTCAATGGTTTTATCAAGCGAGCCATAGTAAGAGCCGTCGGGGCGCAAGGCCAAGGTAATAGGCTGGTCTAAGGACTCCATGGTGGGGTGCACCACATCTAACAACAAGGTTGGGCTAGTAATTGTGGGCTCCGAATCGATAACCACGCGCAGATCGCCGGTAATGTCATCCAGGGTAATGTGAACCTGCATGCCCATGGCAAGGGCTTTGTCTAAGCGCGATGAGTCTTGGTTAAAGTGCTTGGCTGTTTTAGCGTAGTCGCCTTTAACCATGCCATCAAAGGTAACCACCGACAAATACGCGTAGCTAGTGCCGTAGATAAACACCGCAATGAGAGGCGCAAGCAAAAACCAAAGCCAAGGTTGCTTATACCAAGGTGCAATTGCAGGATCGACGGATGGGGCTGAATGGGGCATGGTAAATCTCGGTTAAAACAGTTGGTCTGCGGGGGCAATGAAGCGCGATTCTTGCGTTACTTCATGGTCTCCGTATGCACTTGAGTTTACCGAAAAAGTGATCGGCGTGTTAGGGGTGTCAATATTATCAAGATGCATGCGAATACGTATCATGGCTTCGCCAATGGCGTTGGCTTCTATGTTCATTTGGCGCGAACCTAGGTAAGTGTAGTGCTCTACATCGGATAAGCGAATGCTAACAATAACGCGCTTTTGCCCCTTGTTGGATATTTTAAGGTGGTAAGTGTTTTCAATAATACCGCCACCAATATCTCTATACAAAGCTTGGCGGTCGCGAATTAAATCCACTTCTAAAGGTTCGCGGCTTACTAATTGAAACACCAGTAAACCAGCAATAACCAGCACCGCTGCAGCATAGCCAAACAGGCGCGAACTCAATAAACGATAGGTTTTGCCTTGAATAACGTTTTCTGTGGCGTAGCGAATGAGGCCTGTGGGTTTGTTTAACCGGGTCATCACGTCATTACATGCGTCCACACAGGCGGCACAAGAGATGCATTCGTACTGTAAGCCATCACGTATATCAATGCCTACGGGGCACACGGTAACGCAAACACCGCAGTCTACACAGTCGCCAAGCTCTTCCCCTTGAGCGTTGATTTGCGGCTCTTCTGTTCGAGAGCCCTTGCCCCGTGGTTCACCACGAGCTTCATCATAGGTAACGATTAAGGTGTTGGAATCGAACATAACGCTTTGAAAACGGGCATAGGGGCACATGTACATGCACACTTGCTCGCGCATCCAACCGGCGTTGATATAAGTGGCTATTAAAAAGAAGCTTAACCACCAGGCTTCCCAGGCACCTAATTGGAAGTTAAGTATGAGTGGCACTAGTTCGCGTACAGGGGTGAAGTAGCCTACAAATGCCAAGGCCGTAGCGGCAGAAATAACTAACCATAAAAAGTGTTTAAGGGCTTTTTTGCGTAGCTTAGTGAAGCCCATGGGCTGCGCATCTAACTTTATACGGTCGTTACGGTTACCTTCTGCAAAGCGCTCTGCGCGCATAAACACATAGGTAAACACCGTTTGTGGACAGCTATAACCACACCAAACGCGGCCAGCGAACACAGTTACAAAAAACAACACAAAGGCAGATAAAATTAGCACGCCACTTAGTAGGGCAAAATCTTGGGGCCAAAAAGTAAGGCCAAACATGTGGAACTGGCGCTGGGGTAAATCAAACCAAATGGCTTGGCGGCCGTCCCAAGTGATGAATGGCGTTAAGTAATACGCCAACAATAGGGGCCATGCAGCAAGCACACGCAAACTACGGTAAAAGCCCTTATAGGCCCTAACGTGGATGTGTTCACGTTTAGCGTAAAGGTCGACATATTGTTTTTCAACGTCGACATGCTTTATGGGGATCTGCTTCATTACTTCCCTAAACTAATAAAAAAAGCGGAGCCACGCAATGATTTTCTGGGCTTCGCTTTTTATTTTTGTATGCGGTAAAACTGTATTGGCACTACTTTTATTGGGCACTAGCAGTGCTTCCTATTAGCGTGATAAACCGTAAACGTAACCCGCAATCAAATGAATTTTATCTTGATTCAACAAGTTTTTGTGAGCCGGCATCATGCCGCTGCGGCCTTGGCGAATAGTGTGGGACACTTTTTCAAAGCTACCCCCATATAACCATGTGTTATCAGTTAAGTTAGGCGCACCAAGGGTGAGGTTACCTTTGGCATCGGCGCCATGACAAGCCACACAAGTGGACTGGAAGGTCACTTTGCCTTTAGCCGCAAGTTTAGGGTCGGCGGTTTGGCCGCTAATGCTCATCACGTAACTGGTAACATTACGAATGCCATCTTCGCCTAGTATCGCACCCCAAGGTGGCATAGCACCGTTGCGGCCATTGGTGATAGTGGCTTCAATGGTGTCGCCTGCGCCGCCATAGAGCCAATCGCTATCGGTTAGGTTAGGGAAACCAAAGGCACCCACGCCGCCTTGACCGTGGCACAAAGCACAGTTATTGGCAAACATGCGTTGGCCAATTTGGCCGGCTTTTTCGTCATTAGAAATTTGCTCTACGCTGAGCTGGGCATAACGCGAAAATACTGGCTGGTAATGCTTTTCGGCATAGGCCATTTCTTCTTCCCATTGATTATAGCTGGTCCAATTTAGGTAGCCTTTATAATTGCCAAGGCCAGGGTAAAGAAACAGGTAAACAACACCAAACACAATGGTTAGAATAAACATGTTAAACCACCAGCGAGGCAATGGGTTGTCTAGCTCTTCTACACCATCAAAGGAGTGCTTTAGTACTTCTGTGGTAGTTTCTTTGTGTACTTCGCTTTTACGCGTGCCTACCACTAGTAATAAACAGCCAAGTATTACCGCAATGGTAATAACGCTAATCCATATACTCCAAAAATCAGTCATGCTTGATGTCTCCATCAGGGCCAAGCCCTTGTTCTTCGTCTGCGAAGGGTAGGTTGGCGGCTTCTTTAAATCCCGCGCTGCGTTTTGGGCTAAGCACCCAGATAAACAGGCCAATGAAGGTCACCAACATAACTACCACAATATAAGGGCCGTAAGTTTCGTAAGACATAATTAGCGCCTGTTAGACATGACAGTGCCTAGCTGTTGTAGGTAGGCAATTAGAGCTTGAATTTCGGGCTTGCCATCAACGTCTGCAGCCGAGCTGGCAATGGCTTCATCGGTGAAAGGTACGCCTACGCTGCGCAAGGCACGCATTTTCTTAGGTGTGATCTCGCCGTCTACGGTATCGCTAAACAACCATGGGTAAGATGGCATGATCGATTCTGGCACTACGTCACGTGGGTTGTATAAGTGAGCACGATGCCAATCGTCGGAATATCGGCCGCCTACACGGGCAAGGTCTGGGCCTGTGCGCTTAGAACCCCACAAAAATGGGTGGTCGTACACAAATTCACCGGCCACAGAGTAATGGCCGTAGCGTTCTGTTTCTGCACGGAAAGGCCGAATTTGCTGGGTGTGGCAAACGTGACAACCTTCACGAATATAAATGTCACGGCCCTCAAGCTCTAACGCCGTTAAAGGCATAAGGCCTTTAACCGGTACCGTGGTTGCCTTTTGGAAGAACAAAGGCACAATTTCCGCCAAACCGCCGCCACTGATAACAAGGATGATGAGGATGACCATTAGGCCTAAGTTTTTTTCGATTGTGTCATGTTTTAACATAATGGCAGTTCCTTATGCGGCAGACGTGGTGGTTGAAACAGGAACTGCGCGGCTATCTTTGCGCACTGTTTGCCATACGTTGTAGGCCATGATGAACATGCCTGTGAGGAAGAATGAACCACCAATCACACGCACTAGGTAACCCATGTGGCTGGCTTCCAAGGCTTCAACAAAGCTGTAGGTAAGGGTGCCATCTTGGTTAACTGCGCGCCACATGAGACCCTGCAAAATACCATTTACCCACATAGCTGCAACATAAAGCACGGTGCCAATGGTGGCTAGCCAAAAATGGGTGTTAATTAATTTGGTGCTGTACATAGCAGATTTTCCCCAAAGCTTAGGGATCATATGGTAAAGCGCGCCAATGGAGATCATAGCCACCCAGCCTAAAGCGCCGGAGTGAACGTGACCAATGGTCCAGTCGGTGTTGTGAGACAAAGCGTTTACTGTCTTGATGGCCATCATTGGACCTTCAAAGGTGGCCATGCCATAGAATGACAAAGACACCACTAAGAAGCGCAAGATAGGATCGGTGCGCAGCTTATGCCAAGCGCCAGACAGAGTCATCATACCGTTGATCATACCGCCCCAAGACGGAGCCAACAGAATCAAAGACATCACCATGGCCACTGATTGAGTCCAGTCGGGTAGTGAAGAATAATGCAAATGATGACCACCGGCCCACATGTAAGTAGCAATAAGAGCCCAAAAATGCACTACCGACAAGCGGTAAGAGTATATTGGGCGTTCGGCTTGCTTGGGTACAAAGTAGTACATCATGCCCAAGAAACCAGCAGTTAAGAAGAAGCCCACTGCATTATGGCCGTACCACCACTGCACCATGGCATCTACTGTGCCTGCGTAAACCGAGTAAGACTTAAATAGGGTGACAGGTACAACCGCACTATTAACAATGTGCAATACAGCAACGGTAATGATAAAGGCCATGTAAAACCAGTTGCCCACATAAATGTGGGAGGTTTTACGTTTAGCCACAGTGCCTAAGAAGACAATAGCGTAAGAGATCCACACTAGACCCAGTAGAATATCAATAGGCCATTCAAGCTCGGCATATTCTTTACTGGAGGTGAGGCCCATAGGCAGAGTGATGACTGCTGCAACGATGACGGCCTGCCAGCCCCAAAAGGTAAATTTAACCAAAGGCTCGCAAAATAAGCGCACCTGACAAGTGCGTTGCACTACGTAATAAGAAGTAGAGAATAAAGCACTACCACCAAAGGCAAAAATAACCGCGTTGGTGTGTAGCGGGCGCAAACGACCAAAGCTAAACCATGCAGTGTCAAAATTTAATGCGGGCCAAACTAATTGAGATGCAATTATGACACCAATAGACATGCCAAAAATGCCCCAAAAAACGGTCATAATGGCAAACTGACGCACAACTTTATAGTTATAAGTGTCGTTTGAGGTTTCACTCATAGTAATTTCTCATTAAGTACTAAAAATAGTCCGCTTTGCATTACAGTGATTTTGCTGGGACGAAAAAATGGTTGGCGCATTATCCCGCAATTAGGCGCCGGACACAATTGCTGTATAACGAAGATTTTCAGTTATAATCATAGCCATAGAGCAACTTAGGTAGTTGTAGTGGCGGTAATCTTTTAGCATAACAGGGCTTAGCAATGTTAAAATTGATCTAAATTAAACAGGAACTTTTATGCATTTAATTGAAACCCAACAGGGGCCCGTAGAGCGGCATGGTCATGGCAATGTGAGTGTAGTTATGGCCCATGGTTCTGGCATAGGTATGCAGCACGAGTTTATGCAAGCTATGGCGGCGTGTTTGGTGCAGCGAGGGTTTAGTGTGTATTTGTTTGAATTCGCCTACATGCAGGTGATGCAAGAGACTGGGATAAGAAGGCCTCCAGCGCCTGTGGCTAAGCTCGAGCAAGAATATATAAGCCTATTGCAAGAGCTGAATTTACCAGGGCCGATAATTATTGGCGGCAAATCACTAGGCAGCCGAGTGGCTAGTTTAATTGTGCAGCAAACTAACGCCATGGCTTGGTTTGCTTTGGGCTACCCCTTTCATCCGCAAAAAAAGCCCGATCGGTTAAGAGTTGAGCACCTTTTAACAAGCCAAAAGCCTGGTTTAATAGTGCAGGGCAGCCGTGATGCTTTAGGCAACTATGACGAAGTTGCAAGTTATCAATTACCCGCCCACATCGGTGTACACTGGTTGGCTGACATGGATCATAGCTTTAAACCTTATAAAGCTTCACCCTATAGCTTGGGCCAGGCCATTGAACAATCGGCGCTTTGGATTGAGCAATGGTGCCACAACAGGCTAAAATGTAATTTCAATTAGCTGTGCACTTTAATTAGTTGTACACTTTTAGCTATATTAGGAAAGGCGATAGCCGCAATGCAAGAATTACCCCAAATCGACAAAGTGCTAGATACCTGCGGGCTGTTTTGTCCGGAACCAGTAATGATGTTGCATAGTACTTTTCGTGACATCAAAGCTGGCGACCTTGTACAGGTGCTTGCTACAGACCCTTCCACCACCCGAGACATTCCCAAATTTTGCTTATTTTTGGGCCATGAATTAGTGCACCAAAGCGAAGAAGGTTCACAGTACCAGTACCTTATTCGCAAAGGGGGCTAAAGGAGGTTAGAGGTCAGACTTGAGCTGATCTAATACCGCTAAGGTGGCTGGGTCTTGCTGCTTGATGTTAATGGCCACTCGATACTGGAAAAAATTCACAAAGGCGGGTGACTCATGGCAAGACTCGAGGCATTCGTCGCCAATTAATACTGGCCAACGCTTCACCTGATCCTGATTAATCATCTGTGCATGAATGCTGCCATCACTAAATAGGCGCCAACTGAAAACCTCAACCATGGTGAAGCTGTCGAAGTTGTTTTCTGTAAACACCGCATGGCTACCACAAGTATCAGGCAGTTCTTGCACTACAAATACGTCTGCTTCCGTTTCAAAATCAAAATAATCCGCAGCGGTAATGAGCTCAACACATTTATGCTCAGGTACTTGGGGAGTTATTTCATCCAGACCGGGGTCAAAGTAACCCTGGAAAAAGCCTTTGTGGGGGGAGTTGAGGTCTGGGCAGATGATCACCTCATCAAACCAAGGGATCATGCCAGCAAAAGAGCCGTCATCGAGCAACGCCCAAAACAGAATGTTAACAGAAAAGAGAGGTTGGCCCGGAGTAGGGTGACCGTGTTCGTTGGAGTAGAGTACTTCGAAGCCATCGAGTTCGGGTGCTAGGCGCACCACTTTTGCATGGCTGTCTGTTTGGTGTTCTAAGCCGCTAAATAGGTCTATAACCTTGGCCTTTTGAGCTGCAGTGGACATAATAATATCCTCTAAGAAAACGGATTATGACGAAAATACTAGAACCACAATGTTTAACTTAGGTATGCTTAGTATAGGCAAGTAATGTACGTTTCTGCAAGTAGAAGGCCAAGATTTGCGCAAAAGCCTTAAAAATATGGCCCTGCGCCCAATCAGTAGGTACAATGCCCAACGTATAAGCAAAGTTGCAATGAAAACCCTAGGGATAGACTATGGCCGCATCTACGCCAACACAGCCTGTGGCTGCTGAGCTGATAGAAGAGCTTTCACTGCGTATTAACGATCAATTAACACAGCTGTCCGTTGCCCAAGATACGGTGGTGGCTCTAAGGCAAGAGCACCAACAACTCAAGCAACGATTAACCTCAAAACAAGCCCAAACTCAAGAAACTATGACCAGTACAAGCGAACAAGTAAGCATTTCAAATCCACCAACAGAGGCTGAAACAACTGCAGCCCAAACTCCAGCGCCAGAGTCTGTAACAGCAATAACTGCACCAGCAACATCCAGTGAGTCGAATGCTGCGGAGCGTAAAAAGGCCAAAAGTCGTGCGGCCAACCGTGCTGCGGTGGAGCTTTTGTGTGAAACTTACCCTCAAACCTTTGCTTTTGCTAAGCCTAAACCGCTAAAGATTGGTATTCAGGAAGATTTGGTGGCTGATGGTAAGTTAAGCCAAACTAAGATTAAGCGTGGTTTAGCCAGTTACGTGCGTGCTTTTGGTTATTTAAAGTCACAAACCGATGGTGCAGCGCGAATCAATCTGGCGGGTGAGGCCGAAGGTGCCGTTACTTCAGGCGAAGCCGCTCATGCAGCGTCTAAGTTGCCAGCTCCACGCAAGCCTAACAAGCCAAGAGCCGATGCGAAAAAGCGCCCAGCTCGTGCAAATAACAAGCCTAATCAACAAGCCAATAAGCCTCGTAATCAGCAGGCCAAGGTGGAAAAAGCACCTAGCCCATTTGATGGCCTTAACGATGGTCAGCGCATGGCGAGTAAGTTAGATTTACTGCTGAGTAAGCATAAGTAGCCTACTAATAACGAAAAAACCGAGCATTGCTCGGTTTTTTTATGTCTGCTAATTAGTCTTTGCGAGCGTAGCGAAGCGATCCAAATCCGCGGACTATGGATTGCCGCGTCGCTTTGCTCCTCGCAATGACGGTGCGGCGATCTGTGATTTAAGTGTTGTCAGAAATAAAGGCCAATAGGTCCGACTTGGCCAAAGCGCCTACTTTAGTGCCAGCTACTTCGCCTTTGTTGAATAACATAAGCGTAGGGATGCCGCGTACACCGTAACGGGCGGCAATTTCGCTGTTTTCATCAACGTTAATCTTGCAAACCTTAATGCTGCCATCAAATTCGGCGGCAACATCTTCAAGAATGGGTGCAATCATCTTGCAAGGGCCACACCAAGGTGCCCAAAAGTCTAATAATACAGGCACATCTGCGTTGGCTACATCTAGATCAAAGGTGGCGTCTGTAACGGCGTGGGTGAGTTCGCTCATAGTCTTCTCGTTGGTTAGTTTGTTTGTAGCCATCATACGTGGTTTTTTTTAAAAACTCAGCAGTATGAGGCTGTCAATTTAGTTAGTTATGCATTAATAAATACTTAGATATAGCCACTTTTAGTTAATTCAACTGGGGCAGAGGTTTTTGTAGTACGAGCCACAAACGTATGCTCAATAATGTTGCGGCTACGCTCAAGCCAAAGATAATGCCAATCCAAAATCCTGCTGCATTCATGGCAGGATAAATGAGATCGGTCATGCCTAAGACATAACCCAAGGGCAAACCTATGAGCCAGTAGGAGATAAAAATAAGTAACAGTGGCTTGCCGGTATCTTTAAAACCACGTAATGCGCCATTGGCCGAGATTTGAAAGGCATCGGAAAATTGGAACAGGGCGGCAAATATAAATAAGCTAGCGGCAATGTCTATCACCAGGGGATCCTTGGTGTAAATGTTAGATAAAGGTATGGGAAACAGCAGCATCACTAAGCAGGTGAGGCTTGAAAGGCCCAGTGCCAGGCCAAACCCAATCGCCACAGAGCGCTTTATCTGCTCGGGTTCATTGCGACCAATACCATGGCCAACGCGTATGGTTAGGGCCATGCCAATACTTAAGGGAATCATAAAGGCCATGCTAGCGAAGTTAAGCACTAGCTGGTGGGCGGCAACAATGTCGGCTCCTAAGGGCGCAAGAAGTAGCGCCACAATGGCAAACATGGTGGCTTCGATAAAAATAGAAAAACCAATGGGCAAACCTACTTTTAGCAGTTGCTTCTGCACTCTTAATTGTGGCCAATGCAGCCGCTCGAACATGCCGTAGCTTTGATAAGCAGGTTTAACGTAAACATAAATGGCCATGCCAATAACACTTACCCACATGCTAATAGCCGTAGCCCAACCACAACCTTCGCCACCCATTTCAGGCATGCCCAATTTGCCATAGATAAAAATGTAATTCATGGGGATGTTGATCAATAGCCCTAAAAGGCTGAAGTACATCATAGGTTTGGTGATGCCCAAGCCTTCACTAAAACTACGTAAACTCTGCATCATGGCCACGGCGGGTAAGCTTAGCGCCGCAGCATGAAGGTAGCGCAGACCAATGCCCTTAATAGGGTCTTTAATGTCGAGCCAGTCAAATAGAGGGTCTAGGGCGTATAGCAAGACCACCGCAAGGCAGCCCAAAATAGCAGCTAGCCATAAGGATTGTTGTACGAATGGGCCTATGTAGGTGGGCCTTTTTGCCCCAAACAGCTGGGCCACCGTTGGTGTAGTGGCCATGATGATGCCCATCATCAGGATTAGCACCGGAAATAACATGCTTGAGCCCACGGCAACCGCCGCTAAATCGGCTGAGCTGTAGTGGCCCGCCATAATGGTATCTACAAAGTTGGCACTCATGTGCAGGGCTTCGGCAATAAGGATAGGTGTGCCTAGGCGCACAAATTGCCGAAACTCTTGGCCCATGGCCGTGGCGTTAAAAGTTTGGCTTGCAGATGGATGCATTGACATAAAACCAAATTGAGGTAAAAAAGATGGGCTATAATAGCCGCTTTATTCATCCTCGGCCATGTATTACTGATGCACCTTCAAATGTCACCGCCAAGCCTTGATCAAAGCCACAATGACCGGTTAATTGAATTGTTTAATAGGCTTTTTTCGCAGCCATATAATACCCACCTTGTGTGTGCTCTGAGCAATGGTCGTAAGGGTGAACAAGACGAACCTATGTATGAGCCAGCCAGTGCTAGTTGCAATTATCATCAATTGGTATTTGCCCACGGCTATTTTGCCAGTGCCCTGCATGAAATAGCCCACTGGTGTGTGGCGGGCGCCGAACGACGGCTGTTGCCAGATTTTGGCTATTGGTATCGGCCCGATGGCCGCACCCGGGCCCAGCAAAGTCAGTTTGAACAAGTGGAGGTGAGGCCCCAAGCGCTGGAGTGGTTGTTTAGCTTGGCGTGTCAGCGCCGTTTTATCGCCAGTGCCGACAATTTAGCGGGTGAAGAAGGTGATGACCTGAGCTTTAGATTAGCTGTTTCTGCTCAGGCGAGGCAGTATTTGCAGCAAGGCTTGCCAAACCGGGCGGCTATGCTGGTGCAAGTGTTACAACAGACCTTTGGTGGTCAACTAGCCATGCATGAGCTCTATTGGCCCGCAGAACGTTAGCCTGATGCTCGCCCTAGGCCAAACTAAAGGTGTTGTCGCAGTAGCTTGCTAACTTCGGCTACAGGAGTGCCATGAGCAATGGTGGTGAGCAATTGGCCTTGGCGGCCAATTAAGTAGACCCGCATGGAATGCTCTACGGTGTAGCCTTGTGCTGAGTCGGCTAAGGCTACATAGCGGTAGTGAGCGCCGTACTGCCGTACCAATTGATCGAGGCTTTCTAGGCTCGCCGTTAGCCCCAACATACGGGGGTGAAAGTGGGTGCTGTAGGCGGCTAAACTGTCTAAGCTATCGCGTTTTGGATCAACGCTTACAAATAGCGGTTGAATTTGTTGCTCTAGCTCTGGGCCTAAGTTGCGCATGCTTGCCGCTATCGTTGAAAGGGCCGTGGGGCAGACCTCAGGGCAGGAAGTAAAACCAAAGTACATGAGCACCAATTGACCCCTAAAATCTTGCAGTTGCACTTCACCCATTTGACTATTTAAGCTGAAATCACCACCTAGGTTGGCATAGGCGCTAGTCTGCGTGCGCGCATTGTTCCAAGGTGCATAATGGGCTAATAACAAGCCACCAGCGAACAAACTGGCGAGCACCAAGGCGTAATTAATTCTTGCCCTATGGTGGGGGAATAACTTCATCTGGCCGTGTCTCTTGTAGTCATGAGTGTAGTTATAGGCGTAGCCATGGGCTCACTTAAACTTTGGTGTAACGGTAGTCGCTGGCTGCATAGGTACCTAGCATGCGGATGTCTTTGGCAAAGTAGGCTAGCTCATCCATGGCTAAGATCATGTTGGCGTCTTCTGGGTGGGCTTCAGCATCAATATGAAATTGAGTGGCGACCATGCGCCCGTCTGGCGTGTAACTTTCAAGTTTTATTAAGTTAACACTATTGGTAGCAAAGCCACCCATGGCTTTATAAAGTGCCGAGGGCAGGTTGCGTACGGTGAATAAACACGAGGTAATGTACTTTTGTCCGGTGACTCGGGTGGGGGTTTTATGTTCCCGTGAGAGAATCAAAAAGCGCGTGGTGTTGCCTTGCACATCTTGGAAATTTTGCTCTAAAATATCCAAATCATAAAGTTCGGCAGCAAGGCTAGAGGCAATGGCAGCGTGGCTTGGGTCGAGTTTTTGGCTTACTTCTAGGGCCGCGCCAGCCGTGTCTAAGGTGGCCACGGGGTGAATGTTAAGCGCGGTTAAGTGCTTGTTGCACTGGGCCAAGGCCTGGGGGTGCGAGCCCACGGTTTTTATTTGCTTGATGCGGCTACCCTTAACACCTAACAAGCAATGGTTGACCGGCTCAAAGTGTTCGCCAATAACGTACAAAGATGTATGGGGCAATTGGCGGTAAATTTCTTCTACGCGGCCCGCGGTAGAATTTTCTACGGGAATCATAGCAATATCTGCTTGGCCTTTTTCGACCATCATCATAGCTGCACTAAAGGTCATGCAAGCGTGGGCTTGGTAGTCAGGGAACATCCGCTGGCAGGATAAATGGGAATAAGCACCTTGATGGCCTTGGTAGGCAATAATGGGTGAACTGCTGGCTTGGGTCATGGGTATTTGGCTTAAACAAGAGAAAGTTTAATTGCGAACTGGCAGTATATCAACCATTACGCACTTTTGATGCTTGCAGTGTACCAAATTCACCACGCTTATTGGTATCATTAAGCGTTGCTTTTTCAATTGTGATTTTGCCTGAAATGAGGGCCTATGAGTCTGATCAATATTGTTGCCGACGAGAACATCTTGTTGTTGGATGAGTTTTTTAATGACATAGCCAAAGTCACTAAAATTAATGGCCGTACTATTACTGCTGAACAAGTAGCCAATGCCGATGCCTTGGTGCTGCGCTCCACAGCTAAGGTGAGCGCTGAGTTGCTGGCCCATAGCAAAGTACAATTTGTGGGTACTTGTACTATTGGTGTCGATCATTTGGCCACCGATTATATGGATGCTCAAGGTATTGCCTGGCGCAACGCCCCAGGTTGCAATGCCGCAGGTGTTGGCGATTACGCCATTGCTTGCCTTAATCATGCTTGGCAGACCTTCAATATTGATCCACGCCAGCAAACCATTGGCATTGTGGGTGCTGGCAATGTGGGTGGGCGCTTGGCGCAGCGCCTTAGCGCGGCTGGTTTTAAGGTGTTGCAATCAGATCCGCCTAAAGCTGAGTCAATGTCTAAGGCCGAGGCGGATAGCACAGGCTTTACCGATTTAGACACCTTGTTGCGTCATAGCCAAATTATTTGTTTGCATACCCCACTAACCAAAACTGGGCCCCATGCCACCGAAAACTTACTCAACGCAAAGCGTATCAAGCAGCTTGCTGTAGGCACTGTGATTATCAGTGCTGGACGGGGTGAGGTGGTGGATCAGCAGGCACTGTTACAGCGCCAACAAAGGGCTACTGATTTGCATTTGTATTTAGACGTGTGGCAGCAGGAACCCAATATTGACAAAGCTCTGTTTGACTACAGCCATTGCGTAACTCCCCACATTGCAGGCCACTCCCTAGAAGGCAAAATGCGGGGTACACAAATGATCTATAGCGACCTGTGTGATCATTTTAACTTGCCAGCTAAACATAAGTTGGTGGATTTGATGCCGCCGCCAAGTTTGACCCAGATGCAACTCAACGCCAGTGCTAAGGAATGCTTGCGTATAGCCTGTAATGCCGTGTATAGCTTAATGGAAGACAATGATCGCATGCGGCGTATGTGTGATGCTAAAGACTTTGACGAGTTGCGCAAAAATTACCCGGTAAGACGAGAATTTTCGAGTTTAAACTTAAGTGGCATCACCGATGCCGACACCATTCGAATGATGTTGGGTTTAGGTTTTAATCTTGACCATGAATCTGCACCTACTAATCACCCATAAGGGGCTATCCCAGTGACATTTAATATTGGCCTAATTGTGAACCCTTTGGCGGGTTTAGGTGGCAGCGTGGCCCTTAAAGGCAGCGATAATGTGGCGCAGCAAGCCCTGGCCTTGGGCGCTATACCCCAAGCCAATGTGCGCTGTCAGCAGGCCTTGCAAGAACTATCTGGTTTGGATGTGTGTGTGTACGCCTTTGCCGGTGACATGGGCGCTAGTTGTGCCCAAGCTGTGGGTTTGGCTACCCAGGTGGTGGGCAGCGCCAAGAGCCAACCCTCAAGCGCCGCAGACACTATGGCCGCGGCTCACATCTTGCTTCAGCAAGGCGTTGATTTACTAGTGTTTGCTGGTGGTGACGGAACCGCTAGGGATTTGTTGCTGGCCATAGGCGATCAGGTGCCGGTGGTGGGCATTCCCGCCGGGGTAAAGATCCATTCTGGGGTGTATGGCATTACCCCAATGGCTGCTGGGCAAGTGATTGCGCAATTGGTGCGCGGCGAACTGGTGAGCCTACGCAGCCAAGAAGTACGTGATATTGATGAACAAGAGTTTCGGGCCGGCCGGGTTAAGGCACGCTATTACGGCGAGCTACAAGTGCCAGAGGCGCATCAGTACATGCAGGCCACTAAAGATGGCGGCAAAGAGGTAGAAGCCTTGGTGTTGGATGACATTGCCGCTCACATTGAAGAATTGATGCTGCCAGACGTACGTTACATTATGGGTTCGGGCTCTACCGTGGCGGCAGTGATGGATTACTTGTCTTTGCCCAATACTTTGCTCGGCGTAGACGTTATCGAAAACGGTGAAGTTATAGCCCAAGATGCCAGCGCCCAACAGTTACTCGATTTGTGTGAGCACCACGAGGCACAATTGATTATTACCCTAATTGGTGGTCAAGGCCACATTTTAGGCCGTGGTAACCAACAGCTAAGCCCGCAACTGATTCGTAAGCTAGGGCTTGAGAACATCCACATTGTGGCCACCAAAACTAAGCTTAAGGGCTTGGGTGGGCGGCCTTTGTTGGTGGATTCTGGCGAGCCACAATTGGACTTGGACTTGGCGGGTTTAGCAGCGGTTATTTGTGGTTTTCATGATGTTATTCTCTACCCCATAGGTATTTTCGACTCAGCGGCGTTAGTACCCGAGTTATGAGTACCCAAGTTATGAGTGCTAGGGCCATGACCCTAGAGCAGTTGCTAGATTATTTGGCACCTAAATTGGCACAGATACAACAACAGCCGCAAGAGGCTAGGCGTTTGCTGCATGGTCGCGGGCGTTGCTTTGCGGGCTGGGAGCAGGTGAGCTTGGATTATTATCCGGGTTTGCTTATGCTCACGGTGTTTCAACCCCATGCTCTGCAAGAACAGCTGTGGCACGCGTTATTGAACCAGTGGCAACATCTAATCGATGGTTTTTTATTGCAAGTGCGCTATCAAAAGCCAGCCCTTAATACGGTGCTTTGGGGCCAAGTGCCGCACCACTTAATTGCCCAAGAACAAGGCCTAGCCTTCCATATCAGCACCCAGCATCAAAATACCGGGCTGTTTTTGGACATGGCTAACGGTCGTCAGTGGTTAAGGCAGCATGCACAGGGAAAACGTGCACTTAACCTCTTTGCTTTTACCTGTAGTCTATCTGTTGCGGTAGTAGCGGGTGGAGCAACGGGTGTCATTAATATGGACATGAACGCTGGAGTGTTGAAGCGAGGCCGAGAAAATCATGCCTTAAACCAACAGCAAGATGCGCCAGTGAAGTACTTTGCCCATCAAATTCTTAAAAGTATGGGTAAGCTAGAAAAACTAGGTCCCTACGATATTATTATTGCCGACCCGCCCAGCTTTCAGCGCGGCAGCTTTGAATTAGAGAGGGACTACCCAAAGTTACTGCGACGTTTGCCAAAAATGCTTAATGCCGGTGGCAAGTTAATGTTGTGCTGTAATAGCCCAGCGCTAAGTAGTGTGGCATTTGATGCCATGGTGCGGGCTGCCATACCTAATGCTCAGTTAGAGCAACGCCTTGAAGCCAGCCCCGATTTTGTAGAGCTGGACCCCGAGGCGGCTTTGAAGGTGATGATCTATGGGTTGTGAGCTTCCCTAGGTTATTGGCGTAAGGTTGCTAAAAAAGTAGCAATACGGCCAACGGCCTCGATCAATTGTTCCTCGTGGGGCAAGAAAATAATGCGGAAGTGTTGGCTGTCGGGTAGGTTGAAGCCACTGCCTTGCACTATCAGTACCTTTTGCTGAGACAACAAATCGAAAGCAAACTTCTCGTCGCTTTCAATAGGATAAATTTCTGGATCCAAGCGTGGGAATAAATACAAGGCGCCTTCTGGCTTATGACAACTGACGCCGGGTAGGGCGTCGAGCATTTGCCAAGCTAAATCGCGCTGACGCCTAAGACGGCCGCCCTCAACAATGAGTTCGTTGATGCTTTGGTAACCGCCTAATGCTGTTTGAATGGCGTACTGGCTGGGTACGTTGGAGCATAAGCGCATGCTCGCAAGCATGTCTAAACCTTGCATGTAATCTTTTGCCCTGTGCTTAGCACCAGACAAGACCATCCAGCCAGAGCGGAAACCCGCCGCGCGGTAGGTTTTGGATAAACCGTTAAAACTCAAAAATATGACGTCGTCTGCTAGGCTCGACATGGATATGAACTTTGCATCTTCGTAGAGTATTTTGTCGTATATTTCGTCGGCAAAGATGATGAGGTTGTGGCGTCTTGCTAGCTCAATAATAGCTTCCAGGGTCGCTTGGCTGTAAACCGCGCCGGTGGGGTTGTTGGGGTTGATCACCACGATGCCTCGGGTGCGATCGTTGATCTTGGCTTCCATGTCTTCTAGATCGGGTTGCCAGCCGTTTTCTTCATCGCAGCGGTAATGCACAGGGGAGCCGCCGGAGAGTGAGGTTGCCGCAGTCCATAGGGGGTAGTCTGGCGCTGGAATGAGCATTTCGTCACCTTCATTGAGCAGGCCTTGCATGGCCATTACAATTAACTCACTGACCCCGTTGCCAATGTAAATATCGTCGATGGTGACATTGGCAATTTTTTTACGTTGGCATTCATGCATTACGGCTTTACGTGCAGCAAACAGGCCTTTAGAGTCACAATAGCCTTGCGCATTAGGCAGGTTGTGAATCACGTCCTGAACAATTTCTTCCGGTGCTTCAAACCCAAATGGGGCAGGGTTGCCAATGTTGAGCTTAATAATGCGACTGCCTTCGTCTTCTAGGCGCTTGGCTTCGTCTAGTACGGGGCCGCGAATGTCGTAACATACGTTTATCAATTTCTGCGATTTGCGTATCATGATCATATGAACTTAGTCTCGTAGGATAGGATGACTGTGATAATGAATACTTATCATACGTGGAAGAAATTGTTTATAAAACTATAAAAACGTCATCAAACAGTATTATTTTACCAATTAATAGCATTTTGAGCTCAAAAAAGGACACCTAAATGACTGTATCAAACAGCAAAAATCAACAGGCTAGCAAAACTGAAGACCAGTGGCGTCAAGAGCTAAGCCCCGAAGCGTTTGCCGTGTGCCGTCAAAAGGCCACCGAGCGGCCCTATACAGGTCAGTACGACCAGCACGTTGAGGCTGGCCAATACCTGTGCCATTGCTGCGGTGCCGAACTGTTTTCTAGCCAGTCTAAGTTTGATGCTGGTTGTGGCTGGCCCAGTTTTAGTGCGCCTGTCCATGGGCCGGCGATTAAAGAAAAAGTGGATGTATCCCTAGGTATGCGCCGTACAGAAGTAATGTGTGATCAATGTGAGGCTCATTTAGGCCATGTGTTTACAGACGGGCCAACGGCCACGGGCTTGCGCTATTGCATCAACTCAGTGGCGTTAGACTTTAAAGAAGCTCCATAGGGCTATGGAGTCTCTTATTGTTGGCTTGCTTGGTGGGCTCTTTTTGTTAATTTAATTTCGAGCTAAGAAATTGGCTAAGCTAATATCGCTAAAGCCGCGTTCTAGGCTAGTGCTTAGTATTTCATTGATGATTTCGGCATTCTTTTGTGCATCCGGCAGACGCGGGAACTGATGGCTGCGTTGCGTGCGGTAGTGGCCTGTGTGGGTGCTGCCACCTACGGTTGTGGTAATGGTGATTTTTGCGTCTAAGCTCACGGTGTTGATTAGGTTTTTAGATTGCGTGTCATAGGTGAGTTGCTCAAGCATTATGGTCACATGTGCAGGGGCGGCTGAACTACTGCCATCAAAGCCTAGTTGTGCTGTGGTTGCTTGGGCTGCTTGCAGTAAGGCCAGACTTATATCGTTAGATATGGTGATTACGCTGGAGGCCTGGTAAACCCCGCCACGGCTGCCTAGGATGGTGCTGGTGCGGCGATCTTCTACACTAATGGTAACTGCTCGGCCTTGGCCGTATTGAGGCCCACTAACGGTTGTTTGCGGTTGAATCACCACGGACTGAGGGCTAATGGCGCAAGCAGTAATAAATAGGCTCAGGCTTAAGCTCAGGCCTAAGATCTTTAAAAGTGGCTTCATTGTGTATCCTTCATTTTTTGTTGTAGTTGGGCCAAGTATGGGCGGTTAGAGTTAAGACTATTACATTCGTTGTTTGGTTCCAAGTAATGTGGCCTTGGTTTGGCTGTTGTTTGGTTTAGGTGTCTGTTTTTTACTAAAACTGTATGCTTTTTGAACAACTTTAAGAAATATTGCCTTTTTTCGGCTAAAGGTTTGACACGGCTGAGGAAATCATTAAAATGCGCATCTCCTAAAGGCAACGCCGAACACGGTTTAGCTTAAAGGAATAGCGGAGCGGTAGTTCAGCTGGTTAGAATACCGGCCTGTCACGCCGGTGGTCGCGGGTTCGAATCCCGTCCGTTCCGCCATTTTTACTTTTTAGTCCACTTTAAGCCACTCTGAACTTGGCCTAAAGTTAAAAGGTAAAAAAGCACTTAGTATAGGGTGATTAGCTCAGTTGGGAGAGCATCTGCTTTACACGCAGAGGGTCGGCGGTTCGAACCCGTCATCACCCACCAAGTGTAAGTTGGAAAGAGTAATACAATGCGGAGCGGTAGTTCAGCTGGTTAGAATACCGGCCTGTCACGCCGGTGGTCGCGGGTTCGAATCCCGTCCGTTCCGCCATTACTTACTATTAAGCCGCTTAGCTGCGGTTTTTTTGTGCCTAAAAAAAGACACGGTTTGAACCCGCGAAGCGCGACAAACACCTGCGCGGGGTTTTGTGTGTTGCTTAGGTGCTAATTAGGCGCTAATAAGATTTGCTATTTGCACTTCCGTTTCAACGTCAGCTTCATAGTCCACACCGTCTATGCCAAAGCCAAATAAGCGCAAAAACTCATCCTTGTAGCCTTGCATATCGCTGATTTCAAACAAGTTGTCATCATTAATGCTGGCCCATAATTGTTCCACTGCCTGTTGTACATGGGGCTCGAGTTCTTTGTAGTCTGCGCGCAAGCGGCCTTCTTCATCCTGGCGAGGTGCAGTTCCATACAGGCTCTCACGGAATAATAGGTCAATTTGCTCAATACAACCTTCATGGGTGCCTTCTTGCTTCATCACCTTAAACAGTAGGCCAAGGTAGAGCGGCATAACTGGAATGGCGGCGCTGGCCTGAGTCACCACGGCTTTAAGCACCGATACACGGGCGTCACCAGCCACGGCCTGCATCTGTTGGCGAATACCAACAACCTTTAGGTCTAAGTCTTTCTTGGCTTGGCCTATGGTGCCATCCCAGTAGATGTCGCGGGTTACTTTTTCGCCCACATAAGTATAAGCAGTAGTCTTGCAGCCAGGAGCGAGTACGCCCGCAGCGCTTAAGGCAGAAATCCACATTTGCCAGTCTTCACCACCCATTACAGCAACGGTATTGTCAATTTCTTCTTGGTTGGCAGCGCCGATGGAGAACTCTTTAATAATGCCTTTATCTGTATCCACACCTTGCTGTACCACGTCTTTGCCGATGGGCTTGAGGGTGGACATGTGCACTTCGCCGGTTTTAGGGTGTTGGCGGCGGGGGGAGGCAAGGCTGTAAACCACTAGGTCCACTTGGCCTAAATCGGCTTTAATGGTGTCGATAGTGATTTGCTTGATCTCATCGGAAAAGGCGTCGCCGTTAATGCTTTTGGCATACAGGCCTTTGGCTTCTGCCGCCGCGTGGAAAGCCACGGAATTGTACCAGCCAGCGCTACCGGGCTTTTTCTCAGTGCCTGGTTTTTCGAAGAACAAGCCCAGTGTGGCTGCATCGCTGGCAAAGGCTGAGGTAATGCGAGAAGCTAGGCCGTAACCCGTGGAAGCACCAATAACTAACACCTTTTTAGGCCCCGAAGACAAGTTGCCTTGAGCCACAACATAGTCGATCTGGCTTTGTACGTTAGCGGCACAGCCGGTAGGGTGAGAGGTGATGCACATGAAGCCGCGAACACGAGGTTTGATGATCATGGAAATAATCCTTTGCAAGGGAGGCTTAAGTCGCCTCGGTGTAGAAGTTAGCGGCTTATTATAGCTTGCCATGACGGAATTATCAGCTTTGCGATTTTTCTAAATCAATCATTGACCTAAGGTGCCATTGCCTTATAATACGCGCACTGATTTAGCAGGGCGTAAAGGTCTTTGCAAACCAATCATGTGGGTGATTAGCTCAGTTGGGAGAGCATCTGCTTTACACGCAGAGGGTCGGCGGTTCGAACCCGTCATCACCCACCACTTATTGATAAAAAAGACGACTTTTTTGAAGTCGTCTTTTTTTGCCTGAAATTCCTTTGGGATTGCGTACGAAGCAGAAAAGTCTCAGCACAACAATGTGGCGTTTGGTATCTTTTAGGAAGAATTTGGGTGCAAGACGTATCGATAGATCTGCCTACCATCGCTGGAAGGTGTAAAAAGGCAATCAAATCCGTTGTTAGATACGTTTATCACTAAACAAGCGCTATTTTGCAATTCCATGGCTTCCATATTTTCGCTGCAGCTATCGCGCCCTAAAGACTCGGACTCGCGAAACACAAGGCGTCTTCCTTGTTGTTGCCACTCATAACGTGCTTTGTAAAAGGCACACTGCTCAGTGTCATCGCTGATTTCATAATGGCCGGAACCATCAGCCTTTATCGTTTCATTTCCCACCGTAAGCCATATGCAGTTATCAGCCAGCTTTTTTAGTTGGTAGTGGCCTGCCTTAACTCGCCGACTTGAGGCATGATTAGGCTGAGGTATCTGTGTATTAAAATCGAAACGTATGCCTTCGTCTTCAACCGCGGCTATTATTGTTGTAGCAACCGCAATGTCATTCAAGGTAGCTAAATTGACATGCAGTTCGGCACATTCACTGGCTTCAGTGGAGTACATGTTAGCGACTAAATCTAGTGCATCATTTGCTAGCTTCCCAAGTTTATTATAGTTTGTAGAAGCGGCAAAAATGCCACGCTTGTTAAGCTGTTCAAACGACATTTGCTGAGCTGATTCGGCTCCAAATGAGCCGTCAAATATGACGATATGCTTGCCTTTGTGTGCCAATTTTGGATTCAATCCAGCGGGTAAGTTCGGCAGGTTCAGGGCAATACTTGAGCTATCAGATGGCACTTCAACACCTTCAAGCTGGGGCAAGAGTGAAGCTAAATTCGATAGTAACTCAGGATGCTCTGTAGAAACCGAAATAAGCGTATCGATGGCAAAGTTGCCCCTCGCTATGGCAGACAAATCTACATCATAGATGGCGCCGCCAATACCACTTACGCCTTGGCCGACCGCTGCAGCCACCATTAACATAGAAAGGTCAACAGACATCAACTCGCCTTGTATTTCAACGAGTTCCTGACAGTCAAAATGCGCTGATAGCACCTGCCTTCGCAACTGACTAATGACTGGCACCAAGGCGCTCATATTGAGACCAAGAGCAGCTGATAAAAGGACATCTTTAGGGGATAATGAATAGTTCGGCAAGTGGCCATTAAGTTGCTGCAGGGCTTGTGTGATATCGGCATCCTCAATTTGCAATAGCATATGACCATCAAGCCTCGTCTCACTGGCTTGCTTATAAATACTGTCATAACCAAATACCAATTTCGGCATACCTTGCGCCAAGTCCAACCAGTCACGCCTACAAGCAACTGAGACCAGTGGCAATGCGTCTCGACCCGATAGGGCAATCAAGTCCTCTCCCGCTTTACTGGCATGTGGATCGGTCACTAACCTCACAATTTCAAGCAAATTTACAAAGCCAGCAGTATAGTTCAAAAAACCTTCAGTCTCTCGCACATAGGCCATAGCATGGCTATCGGCAAGAGAGTAGGCTTCTGGCAACAGGCCTAACACGTCTAAACGCCGAGCTTGGGACAAATGTGCGGGAATTAATGCAATGCTAGCCACTTTGCCTTTTGTTGCTACAGCCAACCACAGGTCAAAACCCAAATCCTGCTCGGTTTGCAGTACCCAATAGTCTACAGGGTGACGCCCCCATACTTGAGTCTTATGCACTACACCGCTTTGTTTACTTGCCTGACCTAATGCGTTGATCAATGGTTGCTTGTCAAGAATCGCCAGTTGTAAAACGGGAATTAATCCATCTAGGTAAAACGCACTGGCTAAGTTGTCATCAAGACCGTAGTAGTTGAACAAAGCATCTTGCCCCTCTGTCTGAGCGGCTAAGCCATGCCTCAACAAAGTCACAAGAAATTCAATTTCGGCACTATATTGGTCGGCGTTTAGGGTTTCCAATTCTGTCACTAACAATTCTAACTGCAGGTTATATACAGCTAGACTTTCCGCAACAACAGTCATCTCTCCTGCGACAAGTCCATCGGTATAGAACGTGGTGTCAGCTGGCGCATTACTCTGAAAATATAGCAATATATCCGGATCGGAGTAAGCAACAAAACTAGCCTTAGTATGTAGCGATATGCTCAACAGAGTCGCTAGCATCAATATGCGCGCAAAAATGACCATACACCGCTCCATTTTAATAAGTCAAAAGCCTCTCTTGTCAGGTCACCTTAACAGAGTTATAAAGGTCAAACTATACGGCCATCCAATTTGCCCATTAGAGAGATAGCAGTCTTTTAGAGCAAGTGTTGTAACTTTAACGTCACCTGAGTTCCTGATTGCAACGGGTTTTAACAGGCTAGCCACGGCTACGCCACCGACAATCAGCATTGGTGACAAATGCACATTTCGATCTCACCGACCTCACCCAGGGTGACTCTTTCTACTACACTAGTGATTTTGAGCCTCGTCCTCACGTTACCCATTCTTAAATCCCTCATTTGCCCGTGTATACAGGTTACATGAGTACCAATGACTGTTAATGTGGTGGAGCAAGTGTTTACCTTGGTAGGCGAGGGAAAGCATGGCCTGTGGCGTCGTATTCAAGAAACGGTATAGTGCGCGAATATCGGCGTGCGGGCGCAGCGAGATTATTCGCCTCTGCCGATGTGTTTGCCGCCGTTATTGATGATGGCTCAGCCAACAATTTATCCTATATTCGGCCCCGCGGTGCTTACTATGAGCACCTCAACCGTGCCGCCTACAAGGGCGATGGGCGTGGTGGCTTATGCCGATTACCCCAAGACGTTCAGCGGCGCAGGCTGGCCGATCAATTATGAAGAAGTGACGCCTTTGTGCGATGCGCTGTTGGTGGATATTAAGTTTACCGCCAACTTGGACGGCTAGGCTTGGAGTGACCCCACGAAGCACCTTGCGAATGCAGCGGCAAGTAAACTTAAGCTAGATTACATCATTGAACCCAATGGTCTATATGGTCAATTTAGTGACCAGTACCACACTCAAAACGGGGTCATGAATGCCCAACAAAGGCTGATTGGGCCCCTTGAGTCTATCGTTTACAAGTCCGTGTAAGCGCCGGTGGGCTATGCTGCCCCCCAGAATAGTTATTTAATGGGCTTCATTAGCCTTGTATAAGTTAACGGGAAAGTGTCTCTTTGGCGGCTTGAGGCGAGCGTTTTTGGTCAAAAAGTCGAATATATCCTGTTTTTTGTCGTTTTACGTTCAAAAACGACACAAGGTGTCGATTTCGCCTTCTACCCTGTGGAGCATTTATTTTACTTTTTGAACACTAGAAAAAGCCTCAGTTTGAATACACGGGGGCTTGAATATTCTGCAAACCAGCCACCTGTGGCTACTACAATCATAGCGGAGGCACACATGGGCCAATATAATGCCCTGAGTATCGCCTGGAACGCACTACGCGGCCATAAGCATTGGCAGCGTGCATGGCGTGACCCAGAGCCAAAATCCAACTACGACGTCATTATTATCGGCGGTGGCGGGCACGGTCTGGCCACGGCTTATTATTTGGCAAAAAATCACGGCATTACCAATGTGGCTATCCTTGAAAAAGGTTGGATTGGTGGTGGTAACGTGGGTCGTAACACTACTATTGTACGTTCTAACTACTTATTGGATGGCAACGCGCCTTTCTATGAGCATGGTATGAACCTGTGGCGCGACATGGCCCAAGACTTAAACTACAACGTGATGTTCTCGCCCCGTGGCGTTATGAACATTGCTCATACAAAGTCGCAATACGACGTTTTTGCCCGCCGTGCTAACACCATGCGCTTAAATGGTATTCAGTCCGAATTACTCAGCCGTGAAGAAGTACTAGAGCGCGAACCTATTATTGATGGCAGTGCCGATACTCGTTTTCCTGTGTGGGGCGGAATATTGCAGCCAGACGCTGGTAACGCCCGTCACGATGCTGTGGCTTGGGGCTATGCCCGTGCCGCTGATCAGTTGGGTGTAGACATTATTCAAAACTGCGAAGTGCTTGACTTCATCAAACATGGCGAACGCATTATTGGTGTTAAAACCAGTCGTGGCGACATTCATGCAGAAAAAATTGGCATGGCCGTAGCCGGTAGTTCAAGCCGCTTGGCCGACAAGCTAGGCCTACGCCTGCCTATTGAAAGCCACGTTTTACAAGCCTTCGTTACCGAGCCTTACAAGCCATTAATTAATGGTGTGGTGACCTTTGGTGCGGGCCACTTCTATGTGTCTCAATCTGATAAGGGTGGTGTTGTCTTTGGTGGCGACATAGACGGTTATAACACTTACGCACAGCGGGGCAACTTGCCTGTGTTTGAAGACGTTATTGCCGGTGGCTTAACCATGATGCCCTGTTTGTCTCGGCTAAAGTTACTGCGTAACTGGGGCGGGGTGATGGACATGTCCATGGACGGCTCGCCGATTATTGATGTTGGCCCCATTGATGGCTTATACCTCAATACGGGTTGGTGTTACGGCGGCTTTAAGGCCACTCCTGCATCGGGTTATTGTTTTGCGCATACCATTGCCAATGACGAAGCCCATGAACTTAACAAAGCTTATACCTTAGATCGTTTTGCCAAAGGCTACACGATTGATGAAAAGGGTATGGGTCCATATCCGAAGGCGCACTAATTATGATGAGAATTAATTGCCCCTACTGTGGTGAACGCGAACACAGTGAATTCACCTACGGTGAAGATGCTACACGTACCACACCAGACAACGACGCTCCTTTGGAGCAGTGGAATAAGTTTGTTTACGAGCGGGATAACCCCGCTGGTGAACACATTGAATACTGGCATCATGCGTTTGGTTGCAGAGCTTGGTTAAAAGTTCAGCGTAACACCTTAACCCACGATATTTCCTGGGTGGGTTTACCCCATGAAAATCCGGAGGCAGCATCATGAGCGGATTTAGACATGGCGCCGGCCGTTTAGGCGACGCCCAACTCAACTTTACCTTTGATGGTGTACCTATGCTTGCCCGCGCTGGCGACACAGTGGCTTCGGCCTTGTTGGCAAATGGCGTGGAAGTGGTAGGTCGTAGTTTTAAATATCATCGCCCTCGTGGCGTAACCTCAAGCGGGCCCGAAGAGGCAGGTGCATTGGTTACTATTGGTAGCGGTGGCAAAGCCGATCCCAACGCCCGTGCAACCATGGAACCTGTGACTCAAGGTTTGGAAGTGTTTTCTCAAAACTGCTTCCCTTCACCTAAGTTTGACTTGATGTCGATTAACGGTTTGGCTGGCGCAGTGTTGCCAGGTTCATTGTTCTCGGCAGGTTTCTACTACAAAACCTTTATGTGGCCAGCGGCCCTTTGGTATAAGTTCTATGAGCCAGCTATTCGTAGCGCGGCGGGTATGGGCGTGCCACCTAAAGTGGCTGACCCAGATATTTATGATCGTATCCAGATGTTTTGTGACGTGGCTGTTGTGGGTGGTGGTTCTGCAGGTTTGACTGCTGCCTTGAGTGCATCTCAAAGTGGTTTGCGCGTGGTGTTGTTTGATGAGCACAATGACCTAGGTGGTCAGTTGCTTAACGAAACCAACAGCGAAGCCAACGCCGATCTAGAGCAATGGCGTGCAGACACTGTTGCCGCTTTAGAAGCTGCAGATAACGTAACGGTACTAACGCGTACTGTATGTTGGGGCCGTTTTGACGGCAACATGCTTGCTGCACACCAAAGTGTAGATGGCAAAGTTCGTCAAAACTACATTAAAGTACAAGCCAAGAAAATTATCATCGCTGCCGGTGCCATTGAGCGTCCATTAGTGTTTGGTAACAACGACAAGCCTAACGTTATGCTTGCCTCTGGCGCACGCCGTATGTTGAACCATTACGGTACAGCTACAGGTAAAATGTTGGCCGTATTTACCAACAACGACAGTGCCTACCAAACTGCTTTTGATTATTCTGATGCCGGTATTCAGGTGTCTGCCGTAGTAGATAGCCGTCAGTATCCAAGCCAGGCCTTGGTTGATGGCTGTAAGTCTCGCGGTATTACATTACATACCCAAGCAGTAGTCACCGAAGCTAAAGGTTGGCAGGCAGTGCGTAGCATTGAAATTGCAGACCTAGCGGCTAATGGTCAAAGCGTTCGCAACCGTCGCCGTGTTGCTTGTGATGTGTTGGCTCACTCAGGTGGCTGGACTCCGCAAGTGCAAATGGCTGCACATGGTGGTAAACCCCCTGTGTATGATAAGAAAATTGCTGCTTTTGTGGTAGGTGACCAAGCCCCAGACACCTATTCTGTAGGTGCGGCTGAAGGCGAAAATGGTTTGCTAGCCGGTATTGCTCAAGCAGTAGCTGCGGCTAAGGCTGCGTGTACTGAACTAGGCGGCACTGCTGGCCCGGTAACGCCACCACCACAAGATCGTGATGGCGCAACCAACATCGTGCCCCTATGGAGCGTACCTGCTAAAGGTAAGCAAATGGTCGATATCCAGCACGACGTGACTGCAGCAGATGTGGTTCAGTCTCACAGTGAAGGTTTTGTGTCTGTAGAGCACCTTAAGCGCTACACCACACTAGGCATGGCTAACGACCAAGGCCGTACTTCTAACGTTAACGCACTGGCCATTATGGCGCAGTGTCGCGGTATTAGTATTGCCGAAGCCGGTACTACTCGTTTCCGTGCACCGATTGCCCCTGTGTCTATGGGTGGCTTTGCCGGCCGCGAAATTGGCAAGCACTTTAAGCCAGTGCGTCGAACTCCGATGCAAGAATGGCATGAAGCCGCTGGTGCAGTATTTGTGCAAGCGGGCATGTACTTGCGGCCCCAGTATTACCCACAAGCTGGCGAGACCATAGACGATGCTTACGAGCGCGAAACAGCACACGTGCGCAATAAGGTTGGCATTTGTGATGTTACCTCCTTGGGTAAAATCGAAATTGTTGGTCCAGACGCAGGCGAGTTCCTCGACCGTGTTTACATCAACATGTTCAGCACCCTTAAAGTGGGCAAAGCTCGTTACGGCGTAATGCTACGCGAAGACGGCATTGTTTATGATGATGGCACGACCTCTCGATTTGCTGAAAACCGCTACTTTATGACCACCACCACGGCCAAAGCTGGCCCAGTAATGGCCTATTTAGAACGTTGTCTAGAAATTGATTGGCCAGAACTAAGAGTACGGGTTAGCTCGGTGAGTGAACGTTGGGGCGCCATGGCTGTTGCCGGCCCGGATGCTCGCGCTACCTTAACCGCGGCTTTTCCATCGGTCGACTTTAGCAATCAAGCCTTTCCCTTTATGGGTGTGGTTCATGCTGAACATAACGGCGCTAAAATGGTGTTCTTACGCATTAGTTTCTCGGGCGAAATGGCCTACGAAATCTATGCCGATTCAGAGCATGCAACCGACGTGTGGCAGGCGGTAATTGATGCCGGTCAAGCGTTTGATATCGCACCATACGGCCTAGAAACTTTGGGCGCATTGCGTATCGAAAAGGGCCACGTTACAGGTGCCGAGCTGGATGGTCGTGCAACCTTAGGCGATGTGCATATGGATGGCATGGCGTCTAAGAAGAAGTGGTTTGTAGGTAAGAACTTGAAAGACCGTGAAGGCCTGGTACACCCAGACCGTCCACAATTGGTAGGCTTAAAGTCAGTAGACCCACGCACACCTATTGCTACGGGTTCTATCTTAGTGACCGATGCCAATGCTGGTGCTGGTGCCGACAAGCAAGGTTGGGTTAGTTCCATGACCTACAGCCCAGAACTGGGTAACTTTATTGCCCTAGGCTTCTTGCGCGGTGGCAAAGACCGTATTGGTGAGCGCATTTATGCCGCTTACCCGGTAAAAGGCATAAATGTTGAAGTGGAAGTGGTAAGTAACCACTTTGTTGATCCAACTAACGAAAGGGTGAAAGGCTAATGGCTGGTGCATTAAACGGGCATTTTGATATGCCACAAACTTTCGCCGCAGTCAGTATCGATGTTACTGCCACAAACATGTGGCAGCTCGAAGGCTGCGATAACGTAGACGCACAAGTGGCCGCCATGACGGGTATGGCGGTACCGGCACAAGGTCAAGTGACCGTGCAGGGCGATGAACGTTTGGTATGGGCAGGGCGCGACCGCTACTTGCTCACCACCAAGCGCTCAGATCTGGCCGATAACGATGGTGTGTATGTAACCGACCAAACTTATGGCAAAACTCAACTGCTCATCACTGGTGAAGATGCACGTGCCTTATTGGCCCGCGGCTTACCACTGGATATTGGTGCAGGGCAGTTTGCTATTGGTGAAGTTCAACATAGTCATATCAACCACATTGGCGTGAGCGTAATTCGCAATACCGACGTGGATGGCCAACCCCAGTTTGAGGTTTGGGTGATGCGCGGTTTCGCCAAATCCCTAACTGAATTCTTGGTGCATTCGGCACATACGTTACGTTAAACGTAGAGCCGTGATAAAGGCCAGCAATAGTGACTATCAAATAGTGACTATTGCTGGCTTTCTTATTTACGGGCCTTGGCTTTCATGCCAAGATCCAATACTTGACCTTATATACTAGGAGGCCTTATGGCTGGCTTATTACCCAATGTAGATCCTGATGGATTGCTAGAATACTCGGTGGTTTATACCGACCGTGCCCTTAACCATATGTCTCAGTCTTTTCAAGGCGACATGCGTTACATCTCCAGTACTTTGAAGCAAGTGTACTGTGCCGATCAAGTGGCCATTGTGCCTGGATCTGGTACCTTTGGTATGGAAGCCGTAGCTCGTCAGTTTGCTACCGGTAAAAAGACTTTAGTTATTCGCAACGGTTTCTTTAGCTTCCGTTGGACTCAAATTTTGGAAATGGGCAGCATTGCCGAAAGCTCAACCGTGCTGAAGGCACGCCAAGCTCAAGTTGGTGATCAGCAAGCCTTTGCCCCAGCACCTATTGAAGAAGTGGTTGCTACCATCGCTAGCGAAAAGCCAGCCGTAGTGTTTGCTCCCCACGTAGAAACTTCTTCGGGCATAATCTTGCCTAATGACTACATTAAAGCGGTTACCGATGCAGTACATGCCGTTGGCGGTATCTTTGTATTGGATTGCATTGCTTCGGGTTGTTTATGGGTAGACATGAAAGCCATGGGCGTAGACGTGCTGGTAAGTGCGCCGCAAAAAGGTTGGAGTGGTTCGCCGTGTTGTGGCTTAGTAATGCTGGGTGAGCAGGGCGTAGCCGCGCTAGAAGCCTCTACCAGCACCAGCTTTGCCTGTGATCTTAAGAAGTGGCGTGACATTATGGCCGCTTACGAAAACGGTGGTCATGCTTACCATGCAACTATGCCAACCGATTCTATTGCCGCTTTTGCAGAGGTGATGCGAGAAACCGAAGATTACGGCTTTGATAAAGTAAAAGCCGAACAGCAAGAGCTGGGCGATGCCGTGCGTGCATTGTTGGCTTCTAAAGGCATTAAGAGTGTTGCCGCCGAAGGCTTTGGTGCTCCAGGTGTTGTAGTTAGCTACACCGAAGATGCAGGCATTCAAAACGGCAGTAAATTTGTGGCTTTAGGCATGCAGATTGCCGCTGGTGTGCCCTTGATGTGTGACGAGCCAGAAGGCTTTCGTACCTTCCGTTTGGGTCTGTTTGGCCTAGACAAGCTACACAATGTAGAACGCTCTGTAGCCTCCTTGGATGCAGCCTTAGATCAAGTTCTATAGAGTTTTGCCCCGTCACTGCGAGGAGCGCAGCGACGCGGCAACCCAACACCGCGGGTTTGGATTGCTTCACTGCGTTCGCAAAGACTCTAACTTTGTCATTGCGAAGGCCAAAGGCCTGTGGCAATCCATAGCCCGCTTTTGCGGGCTTTTTAATGTCTGTTTATAACATGCCCATGTCTAACCCAGCGGCCATATATTGGCCCACCTCAAAGCACTGATCGATAAACTCTTCCTGCCAATCGCCTTTGCAAACCAGCACCGGCTGGGCCAGGCTCCAGTGTAGGCCAGTGCAAATGGATTCTATGGCTCGCTGTGTACCTGTGCCGTCTAACCCCGCTCGTATCACTACTGCATAGGGCATGCCTTGTTTCAGCTCTAATACTGGGTAATACACACGATCAAAAAAGTCTTTGCTGGCACCGGCCATATAGCCCAGGTTTTCGGTGGTGAGAATAATAATGCCATCGGCACTAAGCACTTGTTCAGGGGAGCAGTTGAGCGGTGCCACCTGGGTTAGGGTTAGTTGCTCAGCCTCTGCCGCATTGGCACCATTGGCTATGGCTTGGGCCATCTTTTGCGTATTTGGTGATGGCATGTGGGTGAGTATGAGTAAGTTTTTGTGGCTCACAATGGGCTCTAGCTTGGTCTATACTTGGTTAAACATCATGCTTTATATTGGACCATTGATAGGCATTAAACAAGATGCCAAGTGAGATGTCACAATGCAAAGATATTAATTAAGGAGTTGCAATGGCTAACCTAGAAAAACTTAATTACGTGGAATATCCAGCCCGCGATCTTAAGGCAACTAAAGCCTTTTTTAGCCAGGCCTTCGGCTGGCAGTTTGAGGATTTTGGGCCAGACTATTGTGCCTTTTCGAATCAGGGCTTAGATGACGGCTTTACACCGCCGACGCTTGTTCAAGCACTAGCAACGGGGCCGCATTATTGGTATTGCTGAGCGAAGATTTAGCAGTCTCGCAAGCCAAGGTAGAGGCCGCAGGTGGGGTGATAGTGAAAAATATCTTCGACTTTCCAGGGAGTAGACGATTCCATTTCACCGAACCCAGTGGTAATGAGTTGGCAGTTTGGCAACTTGCCGGCTAGAACTATTGCTAGCTTTAGCCGGTCTGATGTCGATTTTTAGGTCGCTAGAGTATGCAAACCACACTCACGGCCTGCTTCGGCCTTTGTGGGGTCAAAGTAACGGCTTTCGTCGGGCAAGCCATGCTTGGCTAAGTAAGCCTGCATATCTTCTAAACTCCAATCCAATAACGGCGATACCTTAACCATGCCCTTGGGACCTTGGGCTACGGTGTCCATTTGCTGGCGTAGCTGGCTTTGTTCGCGACGCAGGGCGGTGAGCCACACTTGGGGCGCTAGTTCGTCCATAGCCCGTTTAAAGGGCTCAAGCTTAAACTGCTGCGTAAACTGCCCATGGGCTGGGTCATCGATGCTGGGGATACCACCCATAACCGCATCCCGGCGTGCCGCACTCACGGTGGGTGTATACACCACCAGGTTTAACTTGAGTTGTTGTATCACCTGCTCGGCAAAGGCGTAGGTTTGTGGCATGTTGTAGCCAGAATCGATCCACAGTACTTGGGTGTTGGGGTCAATTTGGTTAACCATATGCAGTAACACGGCTTCTTGGGGGCCAAAGTTGGTGGTGACCAAGGTTTTGCCACCTAAACCTAGAGCCCATTGCACTACTTGTTCGGCGCTACTAGCAGCCAATTGTTGGTTGGCCTCAGCTAGGTCTACAGCCGCTGCATTATCGTTAGCAGCTGTAGTGGCCGCCATCTTAAGCTCGGTAATCATGCCTGCAGCCGCAGTGGCATGGCTGATTTTATCGATCAGAATAAACGCACCTAGGCCTTTGCTGTCGCTAAAAGCCGAAGCCGGAATAGGTGCATCCAAGTGCAGTTCTACCAAACCAATTTCGTTAAGTTCTAGGTTGTCGGCAGGGCCTTGCTCTAGGGTGTTGATGTCTATTTGGTGATGCAGCTTTTTAACTCTAGCATTAATGCGTTTGCTACCCAGCTTTAGCTCGTAATCACGACCTATTGAAAGTGCCTGCTGATCCATCCACACCAAGTTGGCATTAAACTCTTGGCTGCTGACCGTATGCTTGGCATTGGTTGCATGCACCAAGGTGTCGCCACGGGAAATATCAATTTCATCCGTTAGAATGACGGTAATGGCCATGGGCGCAAAGGCTTGTTCTAGGTCGCCATCGGCGGTCACTATGCTAGCGATGTGGCTAGTTTTGCCCGAAGGTAATACACGTACTTGGTCGCCAGGCTTAACACTGCCCGAGGCAATGGTGCCACAATAACCGCGAAAGTTAGCATTGGGTCGGTTGACGTACTGCACAGGCATTTGCCATTCGCCTTGGCTCGGGTCGGTGCTGGTGTCTAAATCTTCTAATAAGTGCATTAACGACGGACCTTGATACCAAGGCATGTGCTGGCTTTCGTCCACCACATTGTCACCGGTTAATGCCGATACAGGTACAAAGTGAATGTTGGGTAAATCTAGTTTGTTGGCAAAGCTAAGGTAATCCTGTTGAATTTGCTCAAATACAGTTTGATCATAATCCATCAAGTCCATTTTGTTGACGGCCACAACCACGTGCTTGATGCCTAACAGGGAGACAATATAGCTGTGACGACGTGTTTGGGTGAGCAAGCCTTTGCGTGCATCGATAAGAATAATGGCAAGGTCACAGTTGGATGCACCGGTGGCCATGTTACGGGTGTACTGCTCGTGGCCCGGGGTGTCGGCTATGATGAACTTGCGCTTGGCGGTAGAAAAATAACGGTAAGCTACGTCAATAGTAATGCCTTGCTCGCGCTCCGCTTGCAGGCCGTCCACCAATAAAGCTAAATCGAGTTCGCCTCCGTCTTTGCTGCCATTGCTGGTTTTTCTAATGGCAGCCAATTGGTCTTCATACACCAGTTTACTGTCGTGTAGTAAGCGCCCAATGAGGGTGGATTTGCCGTCGTCTACGCTGCCACAGGTGAGTAACCGCAATAAGCTTTTGTGTTCATGTTCTTGTAAGTAAGCTTGAATGTCTTCTTGTATAAGTTGGCTTTGATGACTCATTAGAAATAACCCTCTGCTTTTTTAAGTTCCATGGACCCAGCTTGGTCGCCGTCAATAAGGCGTCCTTGGCGTTCTGAAGTTGTGGCTAACAACATTTCCTGAATAATTTCCGGCAAGGTATTGGCGGTTGATTCAATGGCGCCCGTTAGGGGGTAGCAGCCTAAGGTTCTAAAACGCACTGATTTGTATTCAATGGTTTCGTTGGCAGCAATGGGCATGCGCTCGTCGTCCACCATGATGTCGATGCCTTCACGCCTTACCACGGGGCGTATGGCGGCAAAGTACAAAGGCACGATGTCAATTTGTTCCATGTAAATGTATTGCCATACATCCAGTTCGGTCCAGTTGGAAATAGGGAACACACGAATGCTTTCGCCTTTGTTTATGCGGGTGTTAAATAGGTTCCATAATTCGGGGCGCTGGTTTTTTGGGTCCCAGCGATGTTCCTTGGAGCGAAATGAGAAAATACGCTCTTTGGCTCGTGAACCTTCCTCGTCGCGGCGAGCACCACCAAAGGCAGCATCAAAACCATATTGGTCTAGAGCCTGCTTGAGGCCTTGGGTTTTCATAATGTCTGTATGGATTTTAGAACCGTGAGTAAAAGGGCTAATGTTCATGGCCACACCGTCGGGGTTAATGTGGGTAATTAACTCCATACCTGATTCGGCCACTGCCTTTGCACGGAACTTAATCATGTCTTTAAACTTCCAGGTGGTATCCACATGCAATAGTTTGAACGGTGGTGGTGCGGGGAAGAAGGCTTTTTTGGCCAAATGCAGCATCACCGATGAATCCTTGCCAATGGAGTAAAGCATGACTGGGTTGTTGAACTCAGCCACGACTTCGCGCATGATGTGAATGCTCTCTGCTTCGAGCTGTTTAAGGTGGCTTAAGCGCTGTTTGGATAGCTTAGGTGTAGCACTCATGGCATGTGGCTCCATTAATTGTGGCATTGGTTCCAGTTTATAAATGTAATTGGACCCATTGAGGGCGCGAGTATGGCACCATCTCCTTAAAAGAAAAAGTAATAAAAAACTTCTACGTTATTCTATTTAGTTATAACAAATCGTGCTAAATGTTGGCCCAATGCCTGTAAGGTGACTATGGAAGTGCTAGCAAATAATCACAGTGCTAAGGCGTCCTATAGCCGTTTTGGTTTTAAGGCCTTTGAATTACAAGAGGGTGCAGGAATAGCAGAATATTGGCAAAAATACCTGTAATATGCGGGTATTATTTTTGGGCCGCCGACACAATTGGCGGACTCATCGAGCAGGCTAAGTCATGTGATCCATGGTTTGGTTTTAACCTCATATAGGTAGAGAAATAGTTGTGAACTTATCTTCTTTTGGACAAAAATTTAGTGGCGATGCGGGTATTACCGTATTGATGGATGACATCACCAACGCGCTTGCGAGTGGCCGTGACATGATTATGATGGGTGGCGGTAACCCTGGTAACATCCCAGAAATAGAAGTCATCATGCAGCAACGTCTGCAAAAATTAGCCAATGACCCTGCTGCAGTTCGCAGTCTTTTGGGTAGTTATGATCCCGCACAAGGCAATGCCGATCTAATTGATGCCTTGGCACAACTGTTTAGTAAAAAGCTCGGCTGGCCGGTAACGCGGCGTAATATCGCCCTCACCAATGGCAGCCAATCGGCTTTTTTCATGCTCTTCAATATGCTCGCAGGGCAGTTTAGTGACGGTAGTACTAAACAAATTCAGCTGCCCATGGCACCGGAATACATAGGTTATGCCGATGCCGGCATTGGTGCAGACTTATTTACCGCAGCCCATCCTAACATTGAACAATTAGACCAACGTCAGTTTAAGTACCGAGTGCAGTTTGACGACCTTCATGTGGGCTCTAATACGGGCGCTATTTGTGTTTCTCGACCCACCAATCCCACGGGCAATGTCATAACCGACGACGAAGTGGAGCAGTTGGATGCCTTGGCCAAGGCCAATAACATACCGCTGATTATCGATGGTGCTTATGGCATTCCTTTTCCAGGTTTAATCTATACCCCAGCCACCCCCTTTTGGAATGACAACACCATTGTTTGCTTAAGCTTGTCAAAGTTTGGTTTGCCGGGCGCCCGCACGGGCATTGTGGTGGCTAATGAGGAAACCATTCAAACCCTGGCTGGCATCAATGCCATTATCAACCTTGCCAGTGGCAGTTTTGGGGCGGCATTAACCACCGACATGATTGCCTCGGGTGAGATTATAGACTTGAGCCAAAAGGTGGTGCGTCCTGCCTATGAAGCGCAATTGGCGTTTGCCCAGAAAACCTTACATCAAGTCATGGACCCTGCAGTACCTTATGCCATGCACAAGCCGGAGGGCGCTATGTTCTTGTGGCTGTGGTTTAAAGATATGCCCATTAGCAGCCAAGAGCTGTATGAAAGGCTCAAGGAGCAGGGTGTGATTGTGGTGTCTGGACACAACTTCTTTGTTGGCATTAACGACGACTGGCAGCATCAGCACGAATGTATTCGCATTAATTATGCCGCTCAAACTCCGCAGCTCATTGCTAAGGGTTTGAAAATTATTGCCGATGAAGTACGCAAGGCTTATTTAGGTTAGCAGTTGCTAACTGTAGGTGCCGTTTAGGCGTTTTTTAACCACCCTTTAAAAAGTTATTTTTAGTACTATCCAGCGCGCCCAAAAAGCAGTACTGTGGCGGCCATAAGGTAAGTGCTTTAGGTGGAGATTAACGCCGTGTTGCAAGAAGTAAAAGCTAGCTGGGCCCTGCTGCTTGGCATTGGTTTTATGATGGTAGGCAATGGCCTGCAGGGCACGCTATTGGGCGTGCGTGCAACATTGGAAGGGTTTGACACCTTCACCACGGGTATCGTCATGTCTTTCTATTTTATGGGCATGTTGGTAGGCAGTATTTTAACGCCTAAATTAGTAGGCCGGGTAGGCCATATTCGTGTGTTTGCCGCCTTAGCTTCCACGGCCTCCATTGCTATCTTGCTACACAGTATGTATGTTAGTCCTTACACTTGGGGTTTGATGCGCCTAGTGACGGGCATTTGTTACGCTGGTCTGTATGTGGTGAGCGAAAGTTGGCTTAACGATCGAGCCAGTAACGAAAACCGTGGTGCCATATTGTCTATCTATATGGTGGTTGTAACCTTGGGCATGGGTAGTGGTCAATTTTTGCTCAACGTGGCAGACCCTGCCAGTAACGAACTGTTTATTCTCATCTCTGTCATTACCTCATTTGCCCTAGTGCCCATTTTACTTACGGCGCGTCCTGCACCGGCCTTTCACCAGAGCGAAAGCATGTCCATCGTTGCCTTATATAGAGTCTCGCCCTTGGCAGTGATCAGTAATGCCTTAACGGGTGCGGCCCACGGCACCATATTTGGTATGGGTGCGGTATATGGCTTGCAAAAGGGTTTTGACAACAGTTTAGTGGCTTTGTTTATGGCCGCCATTTTGTGGGGTGGGTTTTTGTTTCAATGGCCCATTGGTCGTCTGTCGGACAAGTTTGGCCGCCGAAGCGTGATGTTAATTAATGCCTTGGTGGCCGTTGGTTTGTGCTTGTTGGCGGCCATCTGGGATCACACCAGCAGTAGCTTTATCCCACTTATTGTTATTGTAGGCGGGGCGGTGATGCCCATGTATTCCCTGTGTATTGCCTACGCCAATGATCGCTTGTCGCCGGAACAGATTGTGTCTGCTAGTGGTGCCATGGTAATGGCCGCTGGCATTGGCTTAAGCATTGGCCCCATCATCATCTCCTTTGCTATGTCGAGCCTTGGCCCCGATGTGTATTTTGTTGGCATTGCTTTGGTGTTTGCGGCCATAGCCTTAACGGTTATGAACAGCATGCGGGTTCGAGAAGTTACGGCAGAAGACGTGGAAGAGCAGTCGCCAATATTGGCTGCGGGTATGATTGGTACCCCTATTGCTGCCTTCACCGCACCAGACGCAGAAGACTATTCTGTGGCCTTGGATGAAGATGAGCTGGAACAATTGGATGGCACCGATGAGTGGACTCAAGCCCCTGTGGCGGGGCCGGAAATGCTAGTGCCTGATGTTAATGAAGCCACCGAAGAAGACCATTACTAGAGACCTTTAATATAGCTATCAATCTAAGCCAATGAAACCACCTGTTTGATGCTTCCAAAGCTTGGCGTAGATGCCACCTTGAGCCAACAACTCTTGATGGCTGCCTTGCTCGATAATGGTGCCTTGATCAATCACCACCAAGCGATCCATGGCAGCAATGGTAGACAAACGATGGGCAATAGCAATTACGGTTTTGCCTTCCATAAGCCGATATAAACTGGCCTGAATGGCCGACTCTACTTCGGAATCTAGCGCCGAGGTGGCTTCGTCCAACACCAAAATGGGCGCGTTTTTCAACAGTACGCGGGCAATAGCCACGCGTTGGCGTTGGCCGCCAGAAAGCTTTACTCCACGCTCGCCCACTTGGGCCATGTAGCCGCGGTTGCCCTTAGGATCTGTTAGGCCTTCAATGAAGATATCAGCCTCTGCTAGCCTACAGGCTTCGAGCACTTCGGCATCAGTGGCGTTAGGCTTGCCGTAGGCAATGTTCTCTCTTACCGAGCGGTGCAGTAGTGAGGTGTCCTGAGTTACCATGCCAATGGCTGCTCTAAGGCTATCTTGGGTGATTTGGCTAATGTCTTGGCCATCAATTAAAATCTTGCCGCCTTCCAAGTCGTGAAAGCGTAGCAATAGGTTCACTAAGGTGGACTTGCCTGCGCCAGAGCGTCCCACAATGCCTACTTTTTCACCAGCTTTGATGTTGAGGCTCAGCGCTTCTATTACGCCTTCACCTTTGCCGTAATGAAAACGGATATTTTGAAAGTCTATCTTGCCAGCGCTAATGGCCAGTGGGTCGTTACTGTGATTAAGTACGGTTTGGGGTTGGGATATGGTGTGCATGGCGTCTGTAACAGTGCCTAAACTTTCAAAAAAGTCGTGCACTTCCCACATGAGCCAGTCAGAAAAACCTTGCAGTCGTATCGCCAAGGCCAAGCTCACGGCAATCATACCCAAACTGGCACTGTTGTTGAGCCATAAATAGATATCCACCGCCGCCGTAGCAAAAATTAGCATGCTGTTAAGGCTAGTGACTACCACATCCATCCAGGTGCTTAGCCCCATCATCTGAAACACATTAAGCAAAAATACATTCATAGATGATTTAGCGTAGTCGGTTTCTTTTTGCGTATGGGCAAACAGTTTTACCGTGCTGATGTTGGTGTAACTATCTACAACGCGCCCCGTCATTACGGCACGTTTGTTGGCCTGATCTTCGGCAATACGGCCCAGCCTTGGCAAAAAATAGATCAAAGTAGCGATAAACAAAAGCAGCCAAATGGCCATGGGTGCAGCCATGCGTAAATCGGCGTTAGACAGCAGTACCAGCATAGACAAGACGCCAACCACTACGTAGGCGAAGGTATCAAATAGCTTGGCCACCACTTGCCTTACGGCAATAGAGCCTTGCATTACTTTGGCGGCAATGCGGCCAGCAAAATCATCCTGGTAAAATTCCAAACTCTGTTGTAATAAATAACGATGCGCTAGCCAGCGTACACGCATGGTTAGATTGGGCATTAGCGTTTGTAGGCGCACCAGATTATTAAGCAGGCCAATTAGCGGCACTACTAGCAAGACTAATATGCCCATGAACCATAGGGTTTGTTCTTGGTCTGCCAGAAACGTGGCTCTGTTTTGTACGCTGAGCCAATCCACCAACTGCCCCATAAAGCCAAATACAACCACTTCCAGGGCCGCAAATGACCCGGCTGTGAAGGCCATTAAAAATAGGTAACGTTTCATGCCGTGGCAATAATGTAGGCAAAATTTCCACACGTTAGAGGGCGGTTGAAGGGGTTCTTCCGGGGGGTAGGGGTCAACTAGGTTTTCAAAAAACTTTAACATGATGGCCTTATAATCCGTGGCAGAATAGCCACTATTCTAGCTCAAGATAGGGTAAATAGCAGTGTTCATCGTCATGGCAAATTGACCCTCAAAGCGCTTGTGGTATAGAATTTTAAATTCAATTTACAGCACCTGAGATATAGCTACATGTCACCAATGGATTGCGCCGAAAGCCAACTGCGTTTTGACCTTGCTTTAATTCATCGCTATATGGCGGATAAAGACTGGAATGAAGGGGTGGTTAACCACCTCACCGCCATGCTGCCCAGTAGTGCCAACCAGTGTGACAATCAATTTCTTGCCCTGCCTTATGGCTTACACTGGTCTGAAGTGGTGAGTTCGGATTTTTTGGTGGTGGACCTGGATGGCACGGTAATCTCCGGTGAAGGTGACATTGAACCCAGTAACTTGTTTATTCATGGGGCCATTCATCGGCACATTCCCCGTGCCCGTGCCATTTTGCATAGTCATCAGCCCAATATAACCGCTTTGACTCTGCTTGAGGATCAATCGGTGTTAATGACCAGCCAGCATGCGCTGCGCTTTGCCGGCAGAATTGCCTACCTTGATGTTTATGGTGACCCTGGCAGTGCAGAAATTGGCGAGGTTATTGTTGATAGTCTGAAAACCAAAGATGTACTCATGTGCGCCAATCACGGCGTGATCATCGCTCGTCCCAGCCTCTGGGATGCCTTTGATGATCTCTACTTCCTTGATCGTGCCTGCGAAGTGCAACTATTGGCTATGAATACTGGCAGCAAACTGCGTGTCATTGATGACACAACTGCCACTAGTTTCGGCGAGCAAATTATCAAATGGAGTAAAGACGAAGGCGAGAAGCATTTTATTGCTCTGCGTCGCCTGTATCTTAAAAAATACCCAGAGTTGGTAGAGTAATAAGGCAGTATGCCTTTTATTACCATATAAACCATACGCAGCTTGCCGTTAGGCTCGCCATGGTGATGTTAAACCCCTTAAGTCGCTTAAGTGAGTAGCTGATCGGTTCGGGCTGCCATAATGAAGTCATTGCGGTGTAGGCCGCTAATGGTGTGAGTCCACCAGGTTACCGTAACTTTGCCCCATTCCGTTAAGATGCTGGGGTGGTGGAATTCGGCTTCGGCCAAGGCACCTAGCTCATTAGTGAAGGCGAGGGCCAGGTTAAAGTTTTTAAACTGATACTGGCGCTGCAACTGCATCACGCCGTCTACTTCAATGGGTGTCCAATCTGGGATCTCGAGCATTAAGCTTGCTAGTTCATCAGCGGACACCTTGGGCCCACCGGCTTTACAAGGTTCACATTGTGATTCACTTAAACTCATCATATATCTCTTTTTCAGTTTGCCTGAGCTGATGGTTAGTAATATAGCACAATGACGAGTTGTTACTGGGTTAAATCCTGCCAGGCTTGATGTTGGCTTAGGTAGATGTTGCCTGAGAGTCTTTGGGAAAAATTAACCCGCTGTAAACGGTCCAGTACGGGGCCTTTAACCTCAGACAAGTGCAGCTTTATGCCCTTGTCTTGCAGGCGTTGGTTGAACTCAAGCAGGCTTTCTACAGCGCTAGAATCAACGTGGTTGATGCCCGAGGCCATGAGGATTAAATGCTCTATACAGGGGTTTTGTTGTAACAGGGCATTAAGTTGGTTGTCTAGGTAGCGCACATTGCCAAAAAACAAGCTTTCATCAATGCGCAGGGCGATCACCTGTTCACATTGCTCAACTGCATGGCGTTCAACATTGCGAAAGTGCTCACTACCAGCTACGGGGCCCACAATGGCCGTATGAGGACGACTTGTGCGCCATAACATCAGTAGGATGGTAGTGGCGACGCCAGCCATTACGCCAGCCTCTACGCCCACACACAAGACCATGCCTATGGTGATCATCATGGCAGAGAAATCGTGTTTGCTATAACGCCAAGTAAATTTTATTTCATGGGGCTCAATGAGTGTGAGTACGGCCACAAATATGGTGGCACCCAATACTGCTTTGGGCAATAACGCCAAGTAGGGAGTTAAGTAGAGGCTAGCCAAAGCAATGCCAATGGCGGTAAATACCCCTGCCATAGGGGTTTGTGCACCAGCGTCAAAGTTGACCACGGAGCGCGAAAAACCGCCGGTTACGGCAAAGCCGCCCGATACCGCAGAAGCAACGTTGGCTGCTCCTAAGCCCAGTAGCTCATGGTTGGGGTCGATTTGCTGGCGGCGTTTGTTGGCTAGAGTTTGGGCCACAGAAATGGATTCTACATAGCCAATTAAACTAATCATTAACGCCGATGGTAGCAGTGCTGTGAGTAGTTCAGCGCTAATTTGTGGCCAGCTAAGGCTAGGTAGGCCAGCTGGTATATGACCCACAACTTTAACGCCTTGCTGGTCTAAACCAAGCTTTGCAACTAACAATATAGATATAATAACTGCACTAACCGGGGCTAATTTGCTCACGGCTGAAGCTGCTTTAGGGCTCATAAAATGGCTTAGTAGCCGCGTTAAGGGTGCCCGGGCCCAGCACAAAAAGACAATACTGGAGACACCAATGAACAGGGTAAGCAGGTGTGTGGTTTTACCATAGCGCTGCAAGCCGGCTAACAAGTCTAATAAGTTATGCCCATTTAAAGGAATACCTAAGATATGTTTAAGCTGGCCAAAGGCAATGAGAATGCCCGCCGCAGTGATGAAGCCGGTGATTACGGGGCGGCCTAATAAATTGGCAATGAAGCCTAGCTTAAACAGGCCCATGACTAACATGAGTAAACCCGACATTAAGGCCAAGGCCATGGATAGGGTAATGACGTCTATGCCTGTAGCAATATAAGCTAAGCCCACGGCATTGGCGGATAGCAGGGAAATAACCGCCACAGGGCCCACGGCTAAGGTACGGCTAGAGCCAAATAAGGCATAGGCTAAGAGGGGGAAGATGCTGGCATAAAGCCCCGTAGCAGGAGGCAAGCCTGCCAGCATGGCGTAAGCCAAACTCTGCGGAATTAGCATAACGGTGACGATTAGCGCCGCCATTAGGTCTGCCTGAAAACTACTGCTATTGTATTGCTTAAGCCAAACTAGGGCGGGCAGTCTTCTGAACAGGTTGCTTCCAATTGCGGTGTTAGATACAGGCACAGTTATTAAGCGCCAATTTGGTTAACAGGGATTTTCAGATAAGTAATGCCATTGTCTTCGACTGGGGGCATGTGGCCTGCACGCATGTTAACTTGCACAGAAGGCAACAGTAGGCGTGGTGCACTAAGTTGTGCGTCTCGGCTGGTGCGCATCGCAATAAATTCGGCTTTGGTTTTACCGGCCAAATGAATGTTATTAGCCTTTGATTCTGCCACCGTGCTTTCCCATAGGTGTTTGCGACCACCAGGGGCATAGTCGTGGCACATGAACAAACGTGTGTCGTCGGGCAGGCTGAGGATGGTTTGCATGGACTCGTATAAGGTTGTAGCGTCGCCACCGGGGAAGTCACAGCGGGCGGTGCCATAATCTGGCATAAATAAGGTATCGCCTACAAAGCAAGCATCAGCCACCACAAAACTCATACAGGCAGGAGTGTGGCCGGGTGTGTGTAAAGCCTTCATGCTCAGGTTGCCGATCATGATTTCTTCGTTAGGTGCCAACAGATGGTCAAACTGGCTGCCATTGCGGGCAAACCCGTGCTCGGCATTAAACAAGTTGCCAAAAATATCCTGCACTTGGGTGATTTGATCGCCAATGGCAATTTTGCCACCCAATTGTTGCTGTAAATATGGTGCGGCGGATAGGTGATCGGCATGCACATGGGTTTCTAGCAACCATGTAAGCTTTAAACCTTGGGCTTTAATGCTGGCAATAACTTTATCTGCCGAATCGGTGCGGGTGCGACCCATGTTGGCATCGTAGTCCAATACAGAGTCAATTACGGCACATTGTTTGCTGGCTAAATCGGCAACGATGTAAGTGACTGTAGAGGTATCGTCATCAAAAAAAGCGGTAATGGCTGGCTTTGTCATGGGGGGCTCCAAGAGGTCTGTGTAGCGTTAACTTGAGACCAGTGTACGGTTGTTTATTAGCAAATGCAAATATTATATAACCTTATAACAAAATAGAATAAGCGGGTTGGTGGCTATAACAACAAGGGGCAGCGGATTAAACCGCAATATAGAGCCGCTCTGGCCGGCCTACACTACCGTAATGGATTTGTACGTCAATTTTTTCAACACCAACTAAGTACTCTAAATACCGCCTAGCGGTGGTGCGGCTGGCACCAATGGTGTCGCCCACTTGTTCTGCACTCATGGTGCTGGTCTGTGCGGTGATGACCTGTAAGACTTTTTTTAATGTCAGTTCGTCAATGCCCTTAGGTAAACGCTTGGGAAATGTTGTCACGGTTTGCCCTGGAATTGGTCGTACCATGAGTTCATCTAAATCTGTTTGCGCCACATCGGCCACCGCTTGTAGGCGCTCATGATGGGCTAGGTAGTTGTTTAAGCTCGCCTGCAAACGTTCGAATACCAAGGGTTTTAAAATATAATCAAATACACCTCCGTGCAACGCGGCTTTTAATACATCCACTTCTTTGGCGGCGGTGATGAGAATGACATCGGTGGCACAATCATCGGCCCGCAGTTGACGCAATAACTGCATGCCGTTGCCAGTTGGAAAATAGACGTCAAGCAGTAACAAATCTGGTTTTAATATGCCCATCAATGCTTGCGCATCTTCCAAGCTATGGGCTATGCCTACCAATTCAAAGCGGGGCAAACGCTGTAAATAGGTCTGCTGAATAAGGGCGTTTTGTGGATCATCTTCGGCGATGATGACGCGAATGAGAGACTTGTCTGTCATAAGCTAGGGGCCCGCTTAGGTAAGCTAATGGTAAAGCGACTGCCGCCGCTAGCCACCTGTTCCATAGCCACATAGCCGCCATATCGGGTGGCGAGCTTTTGCACTAAATGCAACCCTAAACCATGGTCGTGACCGCCCTTACTACTATACCCCTTGGTGAATATTTTTTCTTGCTGGCCAGCATCAATACCAAGGCCTTGATCTTCCACTTCAAAGATCAGATCTGCTCCATAGTCGGTCATGGATAGGTGGATTTGTTGGCCCTTGGCACCAGGTGCCATGCAAGCGTCAAAGGCATTGTCGATGATGTTACCCACCATGCTCACTAGCTGCTCTCTAGGTAAATGATCGGGCAGGTCACGCATGTGGCTTTCGGGGTCAATGATTAGGTCTAGGCCTATTTCTTTGGCGCGGTTGAATTTACCTAATAGGCAGCCGGCAAGAATGGGGTCGGGAACCGTCTCTAACAGCAATTTGATTAAGGCTTGGTGGGCCTGATTTTCCTGGCCGATGAGGGTGAGAGCCTGGTCGGAAGCACCGATCTGAATGAGCCCGGCAATGGTGTGCAACTTATTGGTGTATTCATGGGCCTGGCTGCGCAGGCTGTCGGCATATTGTTGAATGCGCTGTAGTTCCTGGCTCACCAGTTCGAGCTCGTCCTTTGGCCTAAAGCTGGTGACCTGGCCAATCACTTCGGCGCCATTTAATAGGGGTAAACGGTTGACGATAAACGGCTTGAGGTTGAACCACACCTCTTTTTCAAATTCTGCATCACTCCGAGCTGGGTTGTTAAGCATAGGGCTATTAGGCAGCACGCGCTGCATCTCCTGGCCTTGCCACTGGTGCTTGGGGTCTAGGCCTAAATAGTCCAATGCTGCTCTGTTGATGGTAGTGATGTGGCCGTCGGCATTAATGGCAATGATGCCTTCTCGCACCGATTCTAAAGTGGCGATTCGCTCCTGATAAAGCTGACCAATTTGCTCGGGTTCCAGCCCAAATATGGCTTTTTTAAAGTGGTTTGAAAACCATAAGGCGGTGATCAAACTGAAGCCAAAGGCAGCCAATATGACCCAGATTAAGGTGGCACGATAGGTGCTAAGAATGCTGTCGATGGTGTCTAGTAGGTAGCCAACAGACACCAGGCCAATGATGTGCTCGCCGCCGGCGTCAAATATGGGGGCTCTAGCGCGCATGGACCAACCCAAGCTGCCTTTAGCTTTAGATATGACCGCCAAGCCTTGGCTTAGGGTAGGGCTAATGTAATCGTTGTCGTCATCCATCATGGAGGCACCCAGCTTGGCTGTATTGGGGTGCGCCAAACGTAAGCCCTGGGCATCCCCCAGTACCACAAAACGGGCGTTGGTCTGTTGCGCCAAGGTTAAACTCAGGGGTTGTAAATAGTTGACATCTCGCTGGTCTACAGCGGTAACAACATCGGGCATAGCAGCGATAGTCTTGGCCACATGTAAGGCACGAATGCCGATTTGGTCGCTTAAGGACTGGTTCAGGTATTGCAGGGCAAAAACGCCCAGCATGCTTGTCTGTAATAGCGCCATTAGGCCTAAGATGAGCATCATACGACTCTTTAGTCGGAGGCGTCGGAAGGGCAGTTTAAAGCTTCTTTTTATTGTTTTCATAGGTTACATACTACTGGATCTAGGCGTTATTTTCCCGTGAACAATATGACCAAAATACACCTTAAGGCCAATAAGGAACTTTCGACCATAAACTTCTTCGCCAGCAATGGGCACTTTATGCTGCGCTGGTTCTAACAAAAAACTAAAACGAGGAAGAATCATGTTACAACATTTTAAAAACAAACAACGCATGCTCCTAGCAGCGGCACTCATGAGCGGTTTACTTGGCGCAGGCAGCGTGCAAGCGAGCATCGACTCAATTCACTTTTTAATTCCAGGTGGTGCTGGTGGTGGTTGGGATGGCACGGCACGTGGTACGGGCGAAGCTCTGACCAACTCTGGCCTAATCAACACGGCTTCTTTTGAAAACATGTCTGGTGGTGGTGGCGGCAAAGCTATTGCTCACTTGATTGAAATTGCAGACCAGGCCCGTGGCACTTTAATGGTGAATTCCACACCTATTGTTATTCGCTCCTTGTCTAAGGTGTTTCCTCAGTCTTTCCGTGACCTAACACCGATTGCCGCAACTATTGGTGACTTTGGTGCTTTTGTGGTGCGAGCAGACTCAAAATTCCAGACCTTTGGTGATGTAATCAAGTCCTACAATGCCGATCCTCGGTCTGTCATTATTGCCGGTGGTTCTGCCCGAGGCAGCATGGATCATTTAGTTACTGCCATGGCCTTTAAGGCGGCTGGTGCAAATCCAAATAACGTCAAATACTTATCGTTTGATGGTGGTGGTAAGGCCATGGCAGGACTCTTGTCTGGTGAGGCAGGGTTGTTGTCCACTGGCTTTAGTGAAGCATTGGCGCTAGCCGCAGCGGGTGAAGTACGCATATTGGTGATGACAGGGGACCAGCGTTCTGATGCTGCACCCGATGTGCAAACCCTCAAAGAACAAGGCTATGATGCCACCTTTGTCAACTGGCGCGGCTTCTTTGGCGCTCCAGGTCTGAGTGACGCAGAAGTTGCTGAATATGTTCAGGTGTTGTCTGACATGTATGCCACTGATGCTTGGGAAACAGTGCGGGCACGTAATGGCTGGACCGAAATCTTTAAGCCTGGTGCTGAATTCATTACCTTTTTGGAGCAACAAGAAAAAGAAGTGGGTGACCTAATGCGCGAGCTTGGTTTCCTATAATGCAGGCCTCGACTGGTGGCTAATTGAATAGCCACCAGTCGCTTTTTTTTTGGCGTCGCAAGGTGCCTAAGGATAACGTTATGACCATGACCAAAGATCGCTTTGGTGGTTTACTGTTTTTATTATTGTGCCTAACTTATGGTTATTATGCTGGCGACATTCCCATGTTGCCTCGCGATGAGTTTGAACCTTTCAACGCTCAAACGATGCCTAATTGGTTAGCCGGTTTAGGCATCTTTTTGTCGTTGCTGATGATTTTTTCCAAGGGGTCTAGCAGTGTCAAGAACGAGCCCTTATTGGCCGCCAACGTTGGCATCATGCTGGGCTTGCTTAGCTTTACCTTTTTGCTCTCTTTGGCCTTGCCCTGGTTCGGGTTTCCGGTGACCACCAGTTTGTTTTTGATCGCCAGTTACCGGCTGCTGGGCGAGCGTAGACCAAAGATGTTGTTGTTGTCATCCGTGCCTTTTGCATTGGCGCTGTGGCTGTTGTTAACCCAAGTGTTGGAGGTTTACATTGCCCCTGCACGTTTGGCTTTGTGGTAGGAGTCTTCCATGTTAGAAGGTATGTTTTCTGGTTTGAGTACGGCATTAATGCCGTTCAACTTGTTAATGGTGGTTGTAGGCTGTTTTGCCGGCACGTTTATCGGTATGTTGCCTGGTTTAGGCCCGATTTCGGCGGTGGCCTTAATGATTCCCATTACCTACACTTTGGATCCGTCGTCCGGCATCATTCTGATGGCGGGAGTGTATTACGGCGCCGTGTTTGGCGGCTCCACGTCTTCCATTTTAATTAATGCTCCAGGTTGTGCTAGCACCTTGGTAACCACCTTTGATGGCTACCCAATGGCGCAAAAGAATCAAGCGGGCAAAGCCCTTGCTTTAGCAGCTTGGTCATCTTTTAGTGGTGGCACTATCGGTGCTATTATTTTGATTTTTACCGCCCCAGCCTTGGCTAGTGTGTCCCTGAGTTTTCAGTCGGCAGACTATTTTGCCCTCATGCTGTTGGGGTTAACCTCTGTGGCAGCTTTTTCTGGCCCGGGCCAAATGGTTAAAGCCATGGTCATGACTGTGTTTGGCCTTATGATTGCGACCGTGGGTAATGATATTATTACCGGAGCGCCGCGTTATACCTTCGGTGTGCTCGACCTAGTTGATGGGGTAAGCTTTTTGCTGCTAGCCATGGCCACCTTTGCCTTGGCCGAAGTGATGATGACCATTATGCGTGGCCAAACGTTAGGTTCCGATCAGTCCATGGAAAAAGTAACTCGTAGCAGCATGAAGTTGTCTTTAAGCGAAGTTAAAGAAGTTGCGCCAACCGTTGCTAGGTCGTCGGTATTTGGCTTTATCGTTGGTGTTTTACCGGGCGCAGGGGCCACTATCGCTTCCTTCTTGGCCTATGGTATTGAACGCAATTTGGCACCAGAACGCTTGAAGAAGATGTTTGGTAAAGGCGCCTTGCGTGGTTTGGCGGCCCCAGAATCCGCCAATAATGCCGCCTCTACAGGCTCTTTTGTACCGCTGCTTACCCTAGGTATCCCAGGTTCAGGCACTACGGCGATTATGTTAGGTGCGCTAATTGCTTATGGCATTCAGCCCGGCCCTCGCCTGTATGTGGATCACCCTGATGTGTTTTGGTCGGTGATTATTTCCATGTATTTTGGTAACTTGGTGCTATTGGTTTTAAACCTGCCATTGATTCCATACATTTCACGTTTGCTGGCTATTCCACCAAGAATTCTTAATCCGTTGATCATTTTCTTTTCTATCATTGGTGTTTACCTAGTGAGTTTTAATACCTTTGATATTCAGATGATGGTAGTTATTACCCTCATTGCCTTGGGCTTGAAATTGCTCGATTTCCCCATGGCACCCATGTTGTTAGGCTTTATTTTGGGCGGCATGTTAGAAAAGAACCTGAGCCGAGCATTAGTGGTAAGTGATGGCAGCTTTGATTTTCTGTGGCAACGGCCGCTGACCCTGGGCATCATGTGTGCCACGGTAGTTATTTTGATTTTGCCAAAATTGTTGGGCTGGGTTAGGCTGCGGCGTGGCAACTTAATGCCAGCAGCAGACTGAATGCGCAGCAAGGATAAATGGTCAAAAATGGATAGTGGTTGATATTATTTAACATGTTAATTACAATTAGTTTACTTAATTTACGGTAAAGCCTTAATTTTGCTGTGGAGTCGCCTATAATGGCGGCCTGTTTTTGACCTGTAAATATGGAGCCCATTATGGCCACAGAAGCTTTTAGCACACGAGAGTTTCGAGATGCATTATCTTCCTTTGCAACTGGTGTTACCGTTGTTACCTGCCTAGATGCAAATGGTGAGCCAGTGGGTGCTACCGCCAGCAGTTTTAACTCCGTGTCCATGGATCCACCGCTTATTCTTTGGAGCATTACCAAAACTGCCTATAGTGCCGATGCCTTTATCAATGCCAAGCACTTTGTGGTTAATGTGCTGAGCGCAGATCAAGTTGATATTTCTAATAAGTTTGCCCGTAGCGGCACCGATAAATTTGCCGACATTGCTTTAGAGCAGGGCATTGGTGGTGTACCCATGTTACCCAACACCATTACTCGTTTTGAATGTGAAGCCTGGGCCACCTACGATGGTGGCGACCATGAAATCATCGTTGGCCAAGTGAAAGCCATGAACACTGCGGCTGGTTCTGGCTTAGTGTTTTACCGTGGTGCTTATGCCACCGCCGAAGCCATTCCTACGCTAACATCGGTAGAAAGCAACGGCGTTAGCCACTTTGTAGATAACTATCTGTTGTATTATTTGGCCCGTGCCACCCATCAAATGGGCGAAGAGTTCCATCAACTGGTGGCAGACGATGGCTTAACCACTAAGGAATGGCGCGTGCTGGCGTGTTTGTATAACGAAAATAGCATGAGCTTGGCAGAACTTGCCAAACGCACCATGATCGATCAAGCCACTTTGTTGGAGTTGGTTATGGACTTGCATCAGCAGGATATGGCCCGTGTGCAACAGCTGGATGCTGGCACCAAGGTTACTGGAACTGCAGCTGGACAGCAGCGGGTGGTGCACTTAATAGCCGATTCTGAGAAGGCCGAGCAGAGCGCCTTGGATGGCTTGGGTAATGATGCAGCAGAGACCTTAAGGGGTATGTTGCAACGTATTATCGAAAATACTGACAGTAAGGACTAAGGCTTAAATGCAGTGCTAGTGGGTTCCAGGTTTTTATACTCGGGCTGCCGCTTTTGACCATTGCTCACCATCGCTTCCATCATATCCACTTCGGGCTGTAACATGCCCGCTTGCCAGGTGGCCTGATACTTTAGGGCATCATCCGTGCTGTGATTAAGGCCGTAATTAATCACTTCCTTACAGCCATAAACGGCTAAGGGGGAGTGTTGGGCCATGGTTTGGGCCAAGGTCATGACTTCGGCTAACATAGCCTTCGCATCAGCAAATACCTGATTCACCAAGCCGCTAGCTAAGGCCTCTTGGCTGTGCATGCGGCGGCCGGTGTAGGCTAATTCTTTGGCCAAACCTGGGGCAATGAGTTTAGGTAAACGTTGCAGGGTGCCTAAATCGGCCGCCATACCTAGCCGAATTTCTTCGATGCTCACAAACGCATCTTCGCTCATATAACGGCAATCGCAGGCGCAGGCCAAATCCAATGCACCACCAATGGCACCACCTTGGATAACAGCTAATACAGGCATACGTAGGTTTTCTACGCTGCTAATAATGGCTTGTAGTTGCAACACAATTTGGCGCATGTGTTCGTTGCGGCGGGCTGGGTCTTTAGGCCGCTTAATGGCGCCACTGGTAAACACGGCTAAATCCATGCCGGCGCAAAAATGCTTGCCTGCACCACTAATCACAAGTACCCGGGCTAGTGGGTCATTGTCTAGGGCCGCTATGGCCTGCGGAAACTCCTGCCAAAACTCAAGGCTCATACTGTTGTATTTTTGCGGCCGGTTAAAACGCAAATGAGCCACATGGTTATCAATGCTTAAATCAAAGGTGGTGTAGTGCATAACTGCGCTCCTAGAATTTAATGGCCAATAGAGTGCCTTGGCGAATGGCGCGTTTGGCATCCAGTTGCGTGGCTTTATCTGCGCCACCAATAAGGTGGTGCTCGCGCTCTAAGCCATCGCACAATTGTCGGTTAGGGTCTTGGCCAGCACACACTATAATGTGATCCACATCTAACACCTGGGCTTCGCCTGCCACGGTTAAGTGTAAGCCTTGGTCATCGATGGCTTGGTACTCACAGCCAGACACCATGGTTACTTTTTTCTGTTGCAAACCAGTACGGTGAATCCAACCGGTGGTTTTACCCAAACCAGCGCCAACTTTGCTGGTTTTACGTTGTAGTAAATGAATTTCTCTGGGCGAGGCTTCTAAATCTTGCTGCATGTGTGCCACGCCGCCACGCGACTGTAGCGTCATGTCGATGCCCCATTGGGCCATGAACTGTTGAATGTTTTGGCTGGGTTGGCGTTGGCCATGGCTGAGGTATTCTGCCACATCAAAACCAATACCACCGGCACCAATAATGGCAACCTTTTGGCCTACAGGGGCGCCACGGATAACGTCTAAGTAGTTGAGCACCTTAGGGTGGTCGTAGCCTGGCAGGTCTAGCGCTCGTGGGTTAATGCCCGTGGCTAACACCAATTCGTCAATCTCTAAGGCGTTAAGTTGGGCGCTGGTGAGGCGGGTGTTTAATTGAACTTCAACGTTAAGCTCTTTTAAGCGTACAGAAAAATAACGCAGGGTTTCAAAAAACTCTTCTTTGCCGGGAATACGCTTAGCAATATTAAACTGGCCGCCAATCTCACTGCCAGCATCGTACAAAGTGACTTTGTGGCCCCGTTCTGCCGCGGTTACGGCACAGGCAAGACCTGCAGGGCCTGCACCAATAATGGCCACGGTTTTGGCTGCTTGCGTGGGTTGTATGATAATACGGGTTTCTTCACAGGCCCGTGGGTTAACAAGGCAACTGGCGGGCTTGCCATTAAATATATGGTCAAGACAGGCCTGATTGCAGCCGATGCAGGTATTGATGCGTTCTGGCGTGCCAGCAGCAGCTTTGTTAACGAACTCTGGGTCTGCCAAGAATGGCCGAGCCATGGAAATAAGGTCTGCATCGCCATTGGCCAACACACTCTCGGCCACGGCTGGCGTATTAATACGGTTAGAGGTGATAACCGGCACGCTGAGGTGTTTACGTACGGCGTGAGTTACCCAGGTAAAGGCTGCACGGGGCACCTTGGTGGCAATGGTAGGAATGCGGGCTTCGTGCCAGCCAATGCCAGTGTTGATAATGGTGGCGCCAGCCAATTCAATGGCCTTGCCGAGCTGTATTACTTCCTCAAAATTACTGCCTTCGGGCACCAGATCCAACATAGACAAGCGATAGATGATAATAAAGTTAGCGCCCACGCGTTGGCGTACTCGCTTTACCACTTCAATGGCTAAGCGAGTGCGGTTGTCGTAACTACCGCCCCACCTATCGTTGCGTTGGTTGGTGCGGGTAACAATAAACTGGTTTAAAAAGTAACCTTCAGAGCCCATAATTTCAACGCCGTCATAACCTGCGTCCTGGGCAAGCTTAGCGCTGTTGGCAAAATCTTCAATCTGTTGTTCAATTTCGTCTTCATTTACAGCCTTTGGCAGGAAAGGGCTGATGGGAGATTTGATGGCGGAGGGGGCAATGGCATCAGGTGAATAGGCGTAGCGGCCTGTGTGCAGTATTTGCATACAGATTTTACTACCAGCCTCGTGCACAGCCTGGGTTACCAGTTGGTGCTGGGCTACTTTGTCGGCTTTATCCAATGCCGCCGCACCGGCAAAGGTTAAACCTTGTTGGTTAGGCGAAATACCACCGGTAATGATTAGGCCAACGCCGCCACGAGCGCGTTCGGCAAAGTATTCTGCTAAGCGTTCAAAACCATTTTTAGCTTCTTCTAGGCCCGTATGCATGGAACCCATAATGGCGCGGTTTTTAAGTTGGGTAAAACCAAGATCAAGGGGCGCAAGTAGATGAGGGTAGGGCAAGGGTGATGAAGAAGTAGGCATAATTAAAACGTTTGTTTGACTAAGTTGAAACCAGATTAGGCCTTAAGGCTTGGAGGGTCAAATTATTATATCTTCGTGACCCTAAGGTCAATGTTATAGGCTGCTAGCGCAGTAAATCGAGAATTTCAACTGGTGCCGGTGTCTCGAAGGTGAGGCGCTTGCCGCTCTTTGGCCGTGTAATGCTTAAGCGTAGGGCATGCAGCCCCATGCGCGGGCCATCTGTACCGTAGCGGGGGTCGCCTATTACTGGGTGTCCTAGCCAGGCCATATGGGCGCGGATTTGATGTTGCCTGCCAGTTTCTAGCCTAACTTCAACGAGTGTTCGGTCATTGACCGTGCGCAGGTTTTTAAAATGGGTGATGGCATTTTTGGCGTCTGCATGTGGGCCCACAATCATTTGATACTTCTCTGCATCCATTCTTAAAGGCTGATGAATGCTTCCTTTGCTCGGATCGGGGCAACCTTCAATCACTGCAAGGTAGGTTTTTTCGGCTCCTGCCCAACCTTCATTAACGGCTTCGCGCATTTCACGAGAAGTGGCAAACATCAACACCCCCGATGTATCGCGGTCGAGCCGATGCACCGGCCATAGGTCTATAGAGCGCTTGGGGCTTGAAAGTTGCTGGCGCAATATGGCAAGGGCATGTTGTTTTTTTTCATCGGCCGTTGCTACGGACAACAAGCCTGCAGGTTTGTTGATCACCACAAGATCGCGGTCGGAATACAAAATTTCTAGGCGCACTGTTTTACGTTGCATGTTCTTGCCAGCTGCTCGAACCTCTATATCATCGCCAATTTTAAGCTCATGGTTATGCTGCATGACAGGCTGGCCGTTAACGATCACGCAACCTTTTTTGAGCCGCAGTTTTATATTGTTGCGAGTCCAGCCCTTTAGTTGGGCGTTGAGGAAGGGCAGTAGGTCGCAGGACTGCTGCACTCGAAATCTGTCAGACATAGTAAGTAATTCTCTAATTTGGTGTGTTGAGCAATGCTCTATTCAATTTACTCAATGAAGCTGCCCATACTAAGGCGGTCTTCCTTTGCAAAACCCAATGATTCATAGAAAGCGGCCACTTGGGAGTTTGTGGAACGGATTTGTAGGTTAACCTTAATACAGCCCATTTCTTTCAAGGCCTGCATTGTGTGCTTTACTAGGGCTGCGCCAGTGCCTGTACGTCGTTGATCCGCTAGTACGGCAACGGCATAAAGCCAGCCACGGTGGCCATCATAACCCGCCATACAAGCGCCTACCAATGTGCCATTGTGGTGAGCTAAAAATATGAGATCGTCTACCGCAAGCTTTGCGTCGATAACAATAGCGGGGGCATTGTGAGGTGGATCATCGGGAAAGACTGTATCCCATAGTTGAATCAAAGAATTGCGATCAGCGGACTGAAATTTACGTATATTCATGATTTTTCATCTGCATTATTTATGGTCTGCGGGGTGGTTAACCTTGTCATAGTCTGTCCTTACACCTAGCAGCCCGCGCTATAGTTTGAGGCTTTGTTAAGCTCATGCATCAGCTTTATAGGGTAACGCTTGCTGCGCCCATTGCATATAGTCTTCGATCTGCGCTGTTTCGGCCTTGCAATACTGGCCAATGGCCTCGTCAAAGCCCGCTTCTGCTAAGTAATGGTAGGAGTGGGTGAGTTGCGGAATAAAGCCCCGTGCAAGCTTGTGTTCACCCTGTGCGCCAGCATCAAAGTGGCTCAGATTGTTGGCAATGCAGTAATCAATGCCTTGGTAATAGCAGGTTTCAAAGTGTAGAAACTCCACTTCTTCTAAACAACCCCAATAACGGCCATAAAGGGTATCTTTGCCGATAAAGAACAAGGCGTAGGCCAGTGGCTGGCCTTCACGGTTGGCAGTTACTAACAATAGGTTGTTTGGCATGTTCGCCAATAACTCAGCAAAGAACTCAAAGGTTAAATAGCCCTGACGGCTACGCTTGAGATAGGTGCTTTGATAGCAGGCGTAGAATTTATTTAATGCCTCTGTTTCGATGGTGTGGCCTTGTTGCCAGGTAAAATCGATGTCTTGTTGCACAATGGCGCGGCGTTCTTTGTTAATGGACTTACGCTTGCGTGAAGTGAGCCGGGCGGCGAAGTCGGAAAAACTTGTGTAGTCGTGGTTATACCAGTGGTATTGGCAACCTGTACGGCGGTGCCAATTTTGTTGCTCAGCTATGGGCCAATCGGGTGCTTGGGCAAACAACCAGTGCCAGCTGCTCAAGTTTAGCTTGGCACATAAATGCGGTAGTTGTTGCTGTAACAAGGCTAGTACCTTGGTTAGCTCTACCTTAGGTGCGAGCAGTATTCTTGGCCCAGCACAGGGTGTAAAGGGTACTGCGCTGATGAGTTTGGGGTAATAGTTTAGGCCATAACGCTGGTAGGCGTTGGCCCACTCAAAATCAAATACATATTCACCCCAAGAGTGCTGCTTTAGGTAGCTGGGGATAAGCGCGAGAGGTTTGCCTTGATCAGTGATTTCTAAATGCAGTATTTGCCAGCCACTTTTGCCGCCTACGCTTTGGCTGCGCTCTAAGGCGGCATGAAAGGCAAATTGGCTAAACGGATCACCATCATTACTAAGGTAACTTTGCCACTGAGTTGGGCCAAGTTTTAGGGTGCTTGAGTGGATGTTTAGCTGCATAGGGCTTGCTTAAAGTGAAAAAGGGGACGCCAAAAATATTAACAGGCAGCATACAGTAATCGCGCGGGTAACTATATGCACGGGGCGACGCATCGCACGTTTCCTCGCATCGATTGGGTAAATTCTGTGTTCTATAACTTAATGTAATGAAATACAGCAAAAATTAGTTATTTGACCTAGATCACGCGCCGCCAGTAGACTAGCTTCTTAATATTAAGCCTCAGACCTATTAGTGAGACACTTATGCAATTTAACGGTATTTATGTGCCAGTTATCACGCCCTTTAATGACGATTTCTCTATCAATGAAAAGGGTTTTAGTAGCATTGTAGATGGCGCTATTGCCGCCGGAGTGCAAGGTATTATTGTGGGTGGTACTACCGGTGAATACTACGCCATGGAAAAGTCTGAGCGGCTGCGTACATTTGCCATCGCTAAAGAAGCTGTGGCTGGGCGGGTGCCCATGATTGCCGGCATTGGTGCGCTACGCACCGAAGATGCCATAGACCTAGCTAAATCAGCGTATAAAGCCGGTGCCGACTGCTTGTTGTTGGGTGCGCCCTATTACGCCATTCCTACATCAGAAGAGTTGGTGCGCCATTGCTTAGCCGTGGAGCGGGCCACTGACCTGCCTATAATGTTATATAACTTCCCCGATCGCACGGGCGCGCCCATGGATGAAGCTTGTTTAGAACGCTTGAGCATGCGGCCTAATTTTTGTGCCATTAAAGAAAGCAGTGGCGACATCAACCGCGTGCATTTATTGGCCCGGCGTTTTCCACACATTCAGCTTAGTTGTGGCATGGATGACCAAGCACTTGAGTTTTTTGCTTGGGGTGCTCAAAGCTGGGTGGCGGGTGCTGCCAACTTTTTACCTAAAGAGCACTATGCGCTGTACCATGCCTGCGTAGTGGAGCAAGATTTTGTTAAGGGTCGTAAGATCATGACGGCGCTTTTACCCCTCATGCAAACCTTAGAACAAGGTGGTAAGTTTGTGCAATGCATTAAGTATGGTTGCCAGTTAGAGGGCATTGTTACTGGGCCGGTACGTAAACCGCTGCGCGACATGAGCATAGAGCTAAAACGCGAGTTTGAAGTGACCGTACAAACTGTAAAAACTACCATCGCCAGCATTTGCAATAATTCCACAGAGGCATAAGACCATGTTAACTCAAGCTGAATACTTAGCCATTGCCGCGCAGATTGATTTCCCTACCCATGCGTGGATTGATGGCCGTTATACGCCTGCCCTTAACGGTGCAACCTTTGCCACCATCAACCCTGCCACGGGGGCAGAAATATACCAAATTAGTGGTTGCGATACCGATGACGTTGATGTGGCCGTCGACAAAGCAAGGCAAGCCTTTGAAGCCGGTCATTGGAGCAAGATGCATCCATCGCAGCGTAAAGAAGTGATGCTTAAATTCACTAAACTGATCCAGCAACATAGCAACGAATTGGCAGTGATGGAGGCTCTGGAAAGTGGCAAGCCTATTAAAGACTGTGTCACCATTGATGTGCCAGAAACCATTGCTTGCATTCAGTGGCATGCCGAAGCCATAGACAAGATTTATGATCAAATTTCACCCTCCGGTGATGCCGCCTTAGGTTTGATTGTGCGCGAACCTATTGGGGTGGTGGCCTGCGTTTTACCATGGAATTTCCCCATGTTAATGGCGGCGTGGAAATTGGCGCCAGCCTTGGCCGCGGGTAACAGTGTGATCTTAAAACCCGCAGAACAAACCAGCATGACTTGCCTACGTTTGGCGCAATTGGCCCACCAAGCCGGTGTGCCTGCAGGGGTGATTAACGTGCTGCCAGGTTTAGGCGAAACCTGTGGCCAAAGCCTTGGCTTACATAATGACATTGATGCTGTGTCGTTCACTGGCTCTACAGAAGTTGGGCGCCTGTTTTTACAATACTCTGCCCAAAGTAACTTAAAGCGTGTGGTGTTGGAGTGTGGCGGCAAGAACCCTTGTATCGTCTTAGATGATGCCGAACGCTTAGATGAAGTGGCAGAGCATGTGGTTAATGCAGTGTTTTGGAATATGGGTGAAAACTGTTCCTCCAACTCGCGTTTAATTGTGCATAGTGCCATTAAAGAGCAACTTATGGCTAAGGTGTTAGAAAAAACCCGCGATTGGATTACTGGTGACCCTATGGACCCACGTAATGCTTTAGGGGCCATGATTAGCAAAGAGCATTTTGACAAGGTAATGCAATATATTGAGGGTGCCAAACAGCAGGGTGCTAAATTGCTTTTGGGTGGCAAGGCCATTGAGTTGGATCAAGGCTTATACATTGAACCGACCATATTTGATCAAGTTACACCCGATATGACCATTGCCCAAGAAGAAGTATTTGGCCCAGTGTTAGCCGTGATGACGGTCAATTCTGCCGCCGAAGCAGTGGCTCTGGCCAACGACACCTGTTACGGCTTGGCTGCCTCTGTATATACCAGCAATGGCCGTCGTGCGCTTAATGTTGCCCGTGCTATTAAAGCCGGTACCGTAAGCGTTAACTGCTATAGCGAAGGTGATATGAGCACGCCGTTTGGTGGTTATAAGTCATCGGGCTTTGGTGGCCGTGATAACTCGTTGATGGCCCATGATCAATACACAGAAACCAAGACCATTTGGTTGGATTTGTCCACTGAATCTGATTCCGAACTCGATTAATAGCCCACCAAGTTGAGTTACCAGCAGGCCAGCTTAGCTAAGGGCGAGTAGAGAGGCATAGTTTAGCTTGGTACAATAACCTTTTAGGCTCATTATGTCAGACATCGCTAACACACCTAAAGCGCCATATTATGCGGTAATTTTTACCTCTCTACGCACCCAAGGTGAGCAGGGGTATGAGCAAATGACGCAGAAAATGCTCAGCTTAGCCGCAGAGCAGGCAGGCTTTTTGGGCGTAGAATCGGCACGAGAAGAAGTGGGAATAACAGTTTCATACTGGTCGGATCTAGCGGCTATTAAACAGTGGAAGGCCAATACTCAGCACTTAGAAGCACAACAAAAGGGTCGGGGTATTTGGTATTCCGAATTCAAAGTACGTATCGCTAAAGTTGAACGAGACTATCAGTTTTAACTATCAGCTTTAACTATGGTTTCACCCGCTGGAGAGTGGCTAATAACTATTAAGCAACCACTGGCTCAAGGCCTGTACATCTGGGTGATGCACTAAGTTGGAATTAATCGCCAAATAATAACCACGGCCTGTGTCCCACACTTTGTCGGTGAGTTTAATGAGCTTGCCTTGCGCTACTAAATCCCCAGTGGAGTGTTCAAAGCCCAGGGCTATGCCTTCGCCCTCTAACACCGCCTGAATCAACATGGGGTAGTTGTTAAAGGTCATGCCTGCAGGTATTTTAATGTCGTCATCCACTTCCATACCGTCCACGTCAAACCGTTGCAGCCAGGCTGGCCAGTCAATGGCATCCCAACCAATGTTGTCCCATAACTGTTCGTCTAAATGCAGTAAACGATGCTGCACCAAGTCGCTTGCCTGTATAGGGCGTTGCCGTGTACGCAGATATTCCGGGCTACAAACGGGGTAGGCCTGCTCCGAAAACAGGTAATGGGTTTGATTGCCTTGCAATTGGTTGTTGCCACAGGTGAGGGCTAAATCAACCTTGTCCGAACGCAGTTCTTGGGCTTTATCCGTGGCGATAACGTGCACTTTAATATCGGGGTACTGTTGTTGAAAAGCACGAATGCGTGGCATTAACCAAAACTAGAGAATGCTAAAGTAGAGGCAATGGTGATTTGCCCCGTGGCTTGGGTGCGGCGGATATCATTACTCACGGTGGCAATGTGGCCAAGACCCATGGTAACGGCTTGATACAGCTTTTGGCCGTCTTTGGTGAGTTCAATACGCCGCTGGGCACGATGGAGCAAAGGGCAGCCGAGCTGCTCTTCCAAGCGTTTTACCTGGCGGCTTACTGCAGCCTGGGACACAAAAAGTTCGTCAGCCGCCAAAGTAAAGCTTAAGTGGCGCCCTGCGGCCTCAAAGGTGACAAGACCATTAATACCGGGTAATTGTTTCCGTAGCAATGTGCCTCTCCTATATGTCATTAGCTCTTTAAGTAATAATATGACGATTTTTTGGCTGCTAACTATCGCTTGCATCATAGTCAATAATCATCTAATTTGTCATCTAAATAGTGTCACCTAATGCCATATATTAGGTGGGGAGCGCGGATCACGTTCATAGGTAGCCTGCTCGCGCATATAGTAACGATCAGAGTACAAGGAGGGCATATGCATAACCAAACTCCAAGGCCGGTTGATAAAGATGAAATTGCCACTTTTCAACGCGATGGTGTGGTGGTATTAAGACAGCTATTCAATGCCGATTGGATTGACTTACTCAATCGCGGACTAACGGCCAATCTTGCTCAGCCTAGTCCTAGAGCGCGTGTTTGGTATCGAGATAAAGCTGGGCGTTCTATGTTTTGGGACAGCCAAGCTTGGCAAACGATTCCCGAGTATCAAGAGTTTATTTATCGTTCGCCTGCGGGCAGTATTGCTGGTCAATTGTTGCAGGCGCAAAGTATTAATTTTTTCTTTGACGCGGTGTTTGTACGCACACCTGGTACCCAATTCTCAACACCGTGGCATCAAGACGAACCTTATTGGTCAGTGGAAGGCTATGATACCTGTACCCTTTGGATGCCACTAATGGCGGTAGAAAAAGCCAGTGCTTTGGCCTTTGTTCCCGGCTCTCACCGTTCAGACTCGGTGTTTTATCAGTATAACTTTGGCAACCTTAATCCTGACGACAAAACAAATGTAGATCAGTCGGATTTTTCTAATGTGGGTAAGTTAAATGTCCCTAATATTGATGCTGATCCTGAGGCTTATGGTGTCACAAGTTGGGCTATGCAACCGGGTGATTGTGTGGCTTTTAATGGTCGCACCTTTCATGGTGGCTCGGGCCTGTTGGATGACAGCACTGGGCTCAGCGTTTTCACCAGCAAATGGCTAGGCGATGATGCCCGTATTAAATTTCGTGAATGTGGGATGGACCCAGATCATACCGATTGTATGTTGGCCGCAGGGTTAAAAGAAGGCGATCGCCCAAGTACCGACCTGTATCCACAAATTTGGCGCCGTTAGCTACTGTCTGTGAGTCGTTAACCTGATGGCGGTGGCTTAAATGAAGACTATTAAGAGAGTTGTTCATTATGCTGTAATGTCAGTAAAGCAGGGCATTTGCTTGATGCAAATTGTTTGCTACACTCAGGCCTCTTGCCTCTGTTGGAACCGTGAATTTGCCAGACATCCACAAGCCTGACCAGATTTTGCCCTATCTGGCAGCGGCTATTGACCTTGGCTCTAATAGCTTTCATGTAACTTTAATTGATATGCGGCCAACACTCAGTGGTGAGCCTTATGTTGTATTGAGCCGAGCAGGGGAAAAAATTCAATTAGCTGCAGGCTTAGATGAGGCTAATGTGCTGAGTCAAGAGGCAATCGAACGGGGCCTCAATTGGCTGCGTCGTTTGGTGCCCAAGCTTGCACAAGTAGCCCCAGAACACTGCCATGTGATGGCAACCAATACCTTGCGCGTGGCGCAAAATGCCAGCGCTTTTATCAACCCAGCCTCGGCTATTTTAGGGGTGCAAGTGAAGGTGGTTACGGGTGAGGAAGAAGCTGAGCTGATCTTCCGTGGTGTTATTGGCGAGCTTGCCTACGGCCGCTATAAAAATGCAGACAAGCTGGTGATCGACATTGGCGGTGGCAGTACCGAACTCATCCAAGGTTGCAAAAGCCCACAAATAGTAAACAGCTACCCCATGGGCTGTGTGGCCTTTAGTCGCAAATACTTCCCTAACCGAAAAATTACAGCAAAGGCTATGCAGCAAGCCGTTGAAGCGGCCCAAGACATTATTGCTAGCAAGCTTGAAATATATCAACAGCAAGGCTGGCAGGTGTGTATAGGCTCATCGGGCACGGTAAAGGCGTTAGCCTGCTTGAGTGGTTTAAAAGAAGACGGCACTTACTATCTGAATCAAGCCTCAATGGCTAACATCGAACGGCAGTTGTTGGCTTTTGATAACTTAGATGAGGTGAAGATCGACGGCTTGCGGCCTGATCGAGGTGAAGTGTTGCCCGCAGGCTACGCCATTCTCAAGGGCATTATGCAAAGTTTGCAGCTAGACCGCATCTATTTTTCCACTGGCGCCCTGCGTGAAGGTGCGTTGTTGAGGTCTTTACGAGGAGCGTAGCCGCGCGGCAATCCATAGATCGCGGGCTTGGATTGCTTGACTGCGTTCGCAAAGACACTCAGTTCACAGTTTTAAGAAATGTTGCTTGGCAAAGTCCTGGAAAGCCGTCATCAGCCGAGTGGGCCGCTTTGCTGCTAGCCAAGTCATGCCAATATAACCGGGCTCCACTGCTTCTGTTATGGGTTTGGTACACAAGGCGTTGCCATTGTAATCCACTGCAGCCTTAGGCTGTGTCACCAACACCGAATAGCCCATGCCGTGAGCAACTAATCCGCGCACCGTTTCAAATGACGGTGAACGGTATTTTATCCATGGGTCAAGGCCTTGATTACGAAATAGGCCTGTGAAATAGTCTCGGCTTGGAGCCACATCCAATAGCACCATGGGTAAATCGGCGAGTTCAGCCAAACTGATGCTGGCTTGGTTAGCGAGCGGGTGTTGAGGGTGCAGCAGTATATGGGGTAAGGGCTGAATTAATGCTTCGGAAACCAAGTCTTGGTCTAAAGCTAAGCTGTACATAAAGGCTAAATCAAATGTGCCTTTGTGTAGCCCGTCATTAAGTTCATCTTGGTTGGCTTCATACAGGCGTATATCCACTTGCGGGTGCAGCTGTAAAAATTCGGTAATCAAGGGTGGCATGTACATGGGTGCTAAGGTGAAAAAACAGCCTACCTTGAGCTGACCTTGTAAGCCTGGCCCCAGATCACGTACGTTAGTTTCTAATTCTGTGGCATGGGCTAACAAGCTGCGTGCACGCACTAGCAGATCTTCTCCCGAAGTAGTGAGTGACACACCCTGTGCATGGTGACGTAAGAATAGTTGCAGCTCAAAATGATCTTCCAATAAACCCATGGCGTGGGTAATAGCCGGCTGTGAAATGTGCAAACTGCGGGCTGCGGCAGCAATGCTTTTATGTTCTGCTACGCAGACAAAATAGTGCAATTGTTTAAGCGTTATCCTACCCATGATGGCCTCTATATAAATTTAATTTATATCATTGCTAAATTTATAATATTTTATTTTGTATTGCCAGCACTGCATACTTGATTTAGATCAATTTAAGGAGACAGATTATGCTACGTACAGGCGATGAATACCGTGAGTCTATTCGCGATGGTCGACAAGTTTGGATAGATGGTGAAAAGGTAGAAGACGTACCTAGTCATCCTGCCTTTAAGCCCATTGTTGATATTCGGGCGCGTATTTATGATATGGCCCATGAAGCTGAGCATCAAGAAGCTATGTCCTATGTGGATGAAGCCACCGGCGAGCGTAACTGTATTGGTTTTAAATTGCCCCATACTCAAGCCGATTGGCAGGCCAAACGGGAAGCTATTAGGCGTGTTATGTATGATGTAGGCGCTGTGGTAACACGGGTAGGTGATGAAACTGCCGGAGAAATGTGGTCTTTGTACGATGGTTCGGACATGCTTAATAAGGTTGATCCACGCTTTGGCGCCAATATTGAGCGCCACATACAGCGCGTGTTAGAGACGGATACTTTTCATGTATCGGCCAACACCGACCCTAAGGGAGACCGTTCTAAGCGGCCCCAAGATCAAGATCCAGACATGTTGTTGCATGCGGTAAGAGAAACTGATGCAGGCATCATTGTGCGTGGCGCCAAGTATGAAACAGCGGCTGCCTATGCCAACCAAGCCTTTGTTAAGCCTACTATTGCTAACTGGGGCGATCAAGAATTATCTGATTATGCGCTAGGCTTTATTTGCCCAATGAATGCGCCGGGTTTAAAGCACATTTGCCGCAGTGGTTTTGCTGGCCGTGGTAGTGCTGAAGACTATCCTTTGAGCAATCGTGCTGATGAAATCGATACCTTGTTGGTATTTGACGACGTGTTAATCCCTTGGGAAGACGTGTTGTTTTATCAACACACTAAGGCCGCTACTTTTATTCGCGGCACCTTGCATAGATACAGTGCCTTGGCCTTTGTAGAACGCATCATGCACATTGCTGATCTTATGATTGGTACTGCATTACACAATGTGCGCCAAACTGGCTTAGATTCACAGCAAGCCGTACGAGAAAAAATTGCCCAGCTTATTTGTTACCGTGAGGGTATAGATGCGCACTTAACGGCAGCGATTGCGTCGGCCGAGCCTAGCCCTAATGGCTTGCTTATGCCTAACCAATCGTTTTTGTACACTGGTCGTGTACACGCCTGTAGTCAATTACCGGCGATGATGCACTTGGCTCGAGAATTGTGCGGCGGGCAAATTTGTGTGACTCCCAACGCAGCAGATTTTGCCAACCCGGAGACGGCTCCTTGGTTAAAAAAATTCTACTCTGTGAACGAACGGTGGAGCTCCGATGATCGCCGCCGTTTGCTGGCTTTTGGCCGCGATCTGCTCAATTCCGATTACGCTGGCCATAAAGTAACCTTCCAGCTGTTTGCTCAGTCACCGCCGTTTGCGCATTTGAATACGGTCTACAACAACTTCGACTTTAAAGGCCCGTTGGGCTTTGTTAAACATGCTGCTGGTCTATCTGACTCAGTAATGGATTAACAATAAGAGGAAATTAATATGCGTGATTCATTTGTTAGTGCATTAAGCAATGCGGCTTCTTCGGTGGCTGTGGTAACTTCTGCAGGGGAGGCTGGTATGGCTGGCTCCACGGTAAGTTCTTTTTGCTCCGTGTCTGCTGATCCGCCAACCTTGTTAGCTTGCATTCACAAACAAAGTGCCTTAGCCCAGACTATTGAGGCCAATGGTCGATTTTGCTTAAACTTGCTTACCCAAGAACAAAGTCGCGAATCGGACGTGTTTGCTGGCCGTATTAAAGCCCCCGACGGCAACAAGTTTAGCCTGATAGACTGGCATGAGAGTGACTTAGGTCAACCAGTAATTAACCACAGCCTGGCTAGTTTTGATTGCAAGGTGAGTAAAATAGTTGACGGCGAAAGTCACTGGGTATTAATTGGTACCGTGATGAAAGTGCATCAAGATACTGATTCGGTAGACAGTTTAATCTATTGTCAAAGGGCTTACGTAACTACGTCTGTGCTCAGCAGTAGCGTTGCTGCCTGAATTACAGCTAACACTCAATTTACTATTGGAACAAAAATATGGCACACCAACGAATTCGAAAGTTTAATACCGCACAAATGTATCCAGGCAAAGGCATGGACAACGATTTGTGTATGGCTGTTAGAGCAGGAAATCGAGTATTCTTGCGGGGCCAAACTGGGTTTGATTTAGATGGCAATATGGTTGGCATAGGTGACCCAACGGCGCAAACGGAAATGGCCATGCAATGTGTAAAAACCTTGCTCGAAGAATGCGGTGCTAAGATGGAACATATTTGTAAAACCACCATCTATATTACCGATCGCGCCTATCGCGAAGAAGTTTATATGGTCATCGGTAAGTGGCTTAAAGGCATTCATCCCTGTTCAACAGGCTTGATTGTGCAAGGTCTAGCACGACCAGAAATGGTCATGGAAATTGATGTGGAAGCCATCATTCCAGACGCGGATGCTTAATAAAGAATTAACGATTTGGAGTGGCAGGCGATGTTAACAGCAGCACAGAAGCAAACCTATTTAGATCAAGGATTTGTGTTAATACCCCAAGCAATAGGTACAGATAAAATTTCTGCCATGGCAGACGAACTACAAGGCTGGATAGAAGAAAGCCGCAAGCATAGCAAAAACTACGGCAGCACACCTAATGGCAAGTCTCGTTTTGATTTAGAGCCTGGCCACACTAAGGATCAGCCTAAATTAAGACGCATTAGTAACCCAGTCGACATTTCTCAGGCCTATAGAGATGTGCTGTTCGAAGGCCCTGCCGTTGAAGCCGTGACAGATGTACTGGGCCCCAATGTTAAATTTCATCACTGTAAATTAAATATCAAATTACCGGGCATGATGACAAGGGTGGATTACCATCAGGACCATCCCTTCGATGTGCACACTAATGATGATCATGTGACCTTGCTGGTGTTGTTAGACGACATGACCGAAGCCAATGGTTGCTTACGTATCGTTGTTGGTTCCCATCAAGGGCCTAAGTACAGTCATTATCAAGGTGATGTGTTTGTTGGAAAAGTTGATGCGCAAACACAAGCAATGTGCGAAGCCACGGCGACTAAGCTAGAGGGCAAGGCAGGGGACATCTGTTTGATGAACACTTGGTGTCTTCACGGAGGTACGTCAAACTTGTCGCAACATGCCCGGCGGTTATTGATTTGTGATCTTACGGCAGCAGATAATTATCCACTTATGTCGCCCCAGGTGCCGTCTGAATATACCGGTAAAATAGTTGCAGGCAAGTCCACCCGTGTGGCTCGTTTTAGATCAGGCGAGGTAGAAATGCCTTATCATTACGAGTCGGACTCGTTTTTTGGCGCCCAAGGTCAAGACAGCCCATATTAGGTCGGCGGTGGGCGGTCGGCAGTAAACCATAAACTAACAAGAGAGTATCCAATGACTTTTTCAATTTCTGGTTTTTGCGAACGCACAGGCATGGTGGGCGTTGCCATCACCACTTCAAGCATTTGTGTTGCTAGCCGTTGCCCATGGGTAAAAGCGGGTGTAGGCGCAGCCGCCACACAAAACATAACCGACCCCAGCTTGGGTAACCTTATGTTAGATGGCTTAGGCCAAGGAAAAAGCCCTCAGCAAGTAATTGATGATTTGATCGCCGGGCGAGATTTTATCGAGTATCGCCAATTAGCACTGCTGGATGTCAAAGGCCAAAGCGCAAGTTTCACAGGCTCTCACACCCTTGGCACCAATGCCGTGGTGCAGGGCAAGGCTTGTATTGCGGCGGGTAATTTGCTCATTACCACCAACGTGCCCCAGGCCATGGCAGATAGCTTTGCAAGCAATGGGGAGATGCACTTAGGCGAGCGTTTGCTGGTGGCCCTGCAGGCTGGCGTGGATGCCGGTGGTGAAGAAGGCCCGGTACATTCAGCCGGGCTTAAAGTTGCCCATATTCACCCCTGGCCACTAGTGGACTTGCGTGTGGACTGGGCCGATAATGCGCCTATTGCCCAGCTTATACAGCTGTGGAAAGCTTATGAGCCACAAATGATGGATTATAATGCCCGTGCTATTGATCCCAGTGAGGCGCCAAGCTACGGCGTGCCTGGAGACTTATAAATCATGTCCTTAGACGCCACTGCTAGAAGCATACTGGAAAAGTTAGTTAGCTTTGATACAACTAGCTATAACTCCAATTTGGCGTTGGTGGAGTATGTGCAAAGCTACCTGCAAGGTTATGCAATAGAAAGCCAGTTGGTGCCTGACGCTACGGGTAAAAAAGCCAACCTTTACGCCACCATTGGCGCCGATCCTAAAGCGCCAGAAAAAGGCGGCGTAATGCTGTCTGGCCATACGGACGTGGTGCCGGTAACAGGGCAAGACTGGCATACAGACCCATTTGTATTGTATGAACAGGATAATAAACTTTTTGCTCGCGGCAGTGCAGATATGAAGGGCTTTATTGCCTTGGTTTTAAGCCGCGTGCCAAGCATGCTTAAACAACCTTTGCAGCTGCCTTTCCATTTAGCCTTTTCTTACGATGAAGAAATTGGTTGTGTGGGTGTACGTGGTTTATTAACTTTGCTAGAGCAATTACCAGTTAAGCCGGTTATGTGCATTGTGGGCGAACCCACTAGCATGGAAGTGGTGATTGGCCACAAAGGCAAGGCTAGCTACAGGGTAGAGGTTAGCGGCCATGCTTGTCATTCTGGTCAAGCCCCGTTAGGGGTTAACGCCATAGATTACGCAGCACAATTGGTTATTTATATTAACCAATTAGCTCGTGAGTCAGCCCAAAACGGCCCCTTTGATTATGACTATAAGGTGCCTTACACCACCTTACACACGGGCACCATTAACGGTGGCACGGCGCTTAATATTGTGCCTAACCAATGTCAATTTGAATTTGAAATTCGTTATTTGGCAGAGCAAGATCCAGAACCTATCGTGGCTCAAATTGAATTGTATGCTAAACAAAAGCTGGTGCCAGTCATGCAAGCAGTGGCAGCTGAAGCCGATATTAAAATGACACAAACCGCAGAATACCCTGGTTTGCTGATCGAACCCGATGCACAATTAGTGACTTATGTTAAGCAGTTGCTTAACAACCAAGCCCACAGCAAAGTGATTTTCGGCACCGAAGGCGGGTTATTTCAGCAAAAATTGGGAATTCCTACCTTGGTGTGTGGCCCCGGCAACATAGACCAAGCCCATAAAGCCAACGAATTCATTAGCCTCAAGCAATTCGCCTTGGGAGGTCAGTTTTTAGACCGCCTCATCGCCGACCTAGCATCTACTTAAGCCTTCATTTTTCATCATCCCGACAGCAAAATATGGGCCCAAGTTGATGGTTTTACACAGCTTTACAGTTTGACTCTAGCCTATGGCTATCAGAGTAAGGTAAAATCCAAAAAATTTTCATAGCCCCTGCTTTTTGAGATTATTGAAAGCTCATGCTAGCCACGTTTATTAGCCACACAGATGGTTATTCAAGTTACTCCTTTAGCACCAAGTTGGCAGCACAAACCCGCGCCAAAAGGCTTCCTAAAACTGCCTAGTTTATGTCGACCTTGCATTATTGTGGGTAGATGGACTTAACACGCATATGTTTGGCCATGTTGGGCATATACCAAGCCAGCTTGATTAGATAGCTTATGAATTTCACTACTTAACTCCTTATTCTTAAAGTAATTAATTTAAAAACCATTATGAAATTTAGCAACTTAACACTATCAGCAGTATTGTTGTGTGCCTCACAATTGGCAGCAACTGGAGTCATGGCCCATGGTGGCGCTACGGGTATAGTCAAGGACCGAATGGACGCCATGTCCGGTATGGCTAAAGCCATGAAGCAGATGGCTGTTGTCGTGAGGGGCAAGCAAGAGTTTTCCCCCCAGCCCTTTATTGACGGTGGAACTGTGATCAGTAAGCACAGTGCAATGATGCTGGAGATGTTCCCCGATGGCTCTATCAAAGGTTCTAGCGAAGCACTGCCTTTGATCTGGCGGCAGTGGGATGAGTTTAGTGCAATCAATGATCAAGTCGGTGTTAGTGCTGGCCTATTAACTGCAATGGCCCTAGATAATGCGGATAAACGTGCCCTAACGAAGCAATTTGTGGCTGTGAGCAAGGGTTGCAAAGCGTGTCATAAAGACTACCGTAAAAAGAAATAACCAGCATGAAATCAGCTCAACTATTATTGTGCATTGCCTTTATGGTCATTGTAACCAGTGCCTATACGCAAGCTCAAAATCACACTGGCAGTGTCCAACGTGGCGAATATGTGTTTGCTGCTGGTGGCTGCGCCTCCTGCCACACTCAGGCAAAGGCCTTGGCAGGCAACGTTAAGTTCGATACCCCATTTGGCATTTTTTATAGTTCTAATATTAGCCCTGATCTAGAATTTGGTATTGGTGGTTGGACAGATGAAGAGTTTATTAGGGCCATGCGTGAGGGTATTAGCCCTGCTGGGGAACATTACTATCCGGCATTTCCTTATACCTCCTATGCTAGTATGTCGACTCAGGATCTGTTGGATTTAAAGGCGTATTTGGATGCCCAACCAGCCGTTGCAAGCGCACCCAAAAAACACCAATTAAAATTTCCATTTAACCAACGGTCTCTGCTAGGACTGTGGAAGTGGGTTAGCGTAGATGACCCTTGGCGTGAAGACCCAGTTCAGTCGGAAGCGTGGAATAGAGGGGGTTATTTGGTGAATGGACCTGGTCATTGTGCACAATGCCACACGCCGAGAAACTTGATAGGTGGTTTAAAAAATGGCGTTGGCATGGTGGGCAATAAAGAAGGGCCAGAAGGTGAGATTGTTCCGTCTTTGTTCAACCCTCAAGGTGATGGTATAGGTCAGTGGGGTGTGGATGACTTCGAATTTGCTTTGAGTGTTGGCATGACACCTAATGGCGATTTTTTGGGCGGTAGTATGAGCCATGTACTGGAAAATACTACGGGCAAACTTACCGGTGAAGATATTTCGGCCATCGCCCAATACTTGTACTCGAAAAACAATCCAAAAAATTAGCATGGAGTTAGTTCGTATGTTGCGCAAACACAACGTTATTAAAATGCTTTTGACCGCTATGGTGGCGCTATTATTAGCCGCTTGTTCCAGTCAAGATGGTAGCTTAAAAATCTCTCCAGATGCTATCAGTGGGCGTTGGTATAATCAGGCTCAAGTGGATCAGGGGCAACAAATTTTTGCCGATAACTGCGCTGCCTGTCACGGGCCTGCTGGGCAAGGCGGTGAAAATTGGCGTGTCGCTAACGCTGAGGGAGTTTATCCCGCTCCACCACTCAATGGCTCAGCCCATGCTTGGCACCACCCACTAGCACTATTAAAGCAAACCATCAACGATGGTGGTGTCGCCTTGGGAGGAAGTATGCCGGCATGGCAGGATCGCCTGACAGATGATCAACAAATGGCGACCATTGCGGCCTTGCAATATTCTTGGTCTGACGATATCTATAACGCCTGGAAACAAATAAATGCGCGTTAATGCAGTTTTTACGGCGTTAAAATAGCACCTCAAAAAATAAAGGAATATCTATGTTGGTTAATTTCAAGGTGAAACAAATTGCCCTAGCTGGCGCATTAGTCTGCAGTTTATTGCTATCAGTAACTTCTCAGGCTGGGCACAACAATAGCCATGTAGACGTGGTGGTTGGTGAGCTATCAAAACAAGGCCTTAAAGGCCAAGTTGTGTTCAACAACAACTGTGCTGCCTGTCATGGTGAAAATGCTGCAGGTGGGCTGGGCGGGCCACCGCTGATTCACACTATTTACAATCCTGGGCATCATGCTAATGAAGCCTTTGTGCGAGCAGTAAAAAATGGCGTACGCAAGCACCATTGGAACTTTGGCAACATGCCACCGCAGCCACAGATTGGCTTTTCAGATTTGGTGTTTTTAACAAAGTTTATACGTGAGGTGCAAGCTCAAAACGGTATTGCAACAATGCAACATCAGATGTAGTTAAACCGAGCGCGTAAAAAAGCCAGCGTTAAGCTGGCTATTGTCCTTCACAGTACCAGTGGCTTAAATGGCCAAATACTCTTCCCGTAGTTTTTTGTTTTCAAGTACTTCTTGCGCGCTACCTGTAAATACGATGTGACCGGTATCAATGATAATGGCCTTGTCGGCAAGTTTAAGGGCGGCCACGGCATTTTGTTCAACAATGATGGTGGTAATGCCCATGGACTTAACTTCTTGTAACATGCGCTCAATTTCTTGCACGATGACAGGTGCTAAACCCTCATAAGGCTCATCGAGCAGCAACAACTTAACGTCGCGGGCAAGGGCACGAGCAAGGGCGAGCATTTGCTGTTCGCCACCAGACAGTGTGGATGCCTCTTGTTTACGCCTTTCGTCGAGCTTGGGGAAATGGCCGTAGATTTTATCCAGGCTCCAGCCTAAAGGTTGGGCAATTTGCGCCAAGATTAAATTCTCTTCCACCGTAACGCCAGGAATAATGCGGCGATCTTCACACACCAGCTGGACGCCGACACGGGCGGCCTCGTAGGCCTTCATCTCGTGCAGTGGCAGGCCATTAAGCCAAATTTCGCCACTGCTTAGTGCTGGTTCGCTAGCCCTAGCAATGGAGCGCAGGGTTGAGGTTTTACCCGCACCATTACGGCCAAGTAAAGCTACAATTTCACCTTCGGGAATGTCAAAAGACACCCCTTGTACCACATAGCTTTCACCATAAAAGGTGTTAAGCTCACGACAGGAAAAGAAGGATTGAGGCGCATTTTCGTTGCTTTTATTCATATTGTTCTACCTTTTGCCGTGGTTAAACTTGGGCTTCGCCAAGATAAGCTTCAATGACTTTTGGATGACCTTTGATTTCATCTGGCGAGCCTTCGGCAATAATTTGGCCTTGCGACAATACAGAAATCTTATCCGCCAAAGAGAACACCACGTTCATGTCGTGCTCGACAATTACTTTGGTGATGTTGCCGTTTAAACCGCGCAACAATTCGATGGTTTTTTCCGTCTCATGACGGGCCATACCTGCAGTGGGTTCGTCTAATAACAACAAACGCGGCTTGTTGGCTAAGCAAATGGCCATCTCTAAGCGTCGTTTGTCGCCTCGGGACAGGCTTCCCGCCAGGGTGTACATGTGATTTTCCAAGCCGAGTTCACAAATTTGTTCTTGGGCAAACTCAATTAATGGCCGCTGTTTACGACGGCCTTGCAGCATGTTTAGGCAAAAAGAGCCATCGCGTGCCGCAAACACTGGAATAGTTACGTTTTGCAGCACGGTCATTTCCGGAAAAATGGACGGTGTTTGAAACACTTTGGCAATGCCTAACTGATTGATGTCAAATGAATTCACATCTAACAAAGGTTTGCCGTCAAACATAACGGAACCATCGTCGGGTTTAAGCATGCCTGTTAACACATTGAGCAAGGTTGATTTGCCGGCCCCATTGGGGCCGATGAGGGCATGGGTGGTGCCTTGTTCAATTTTGAGGTGAACGTTCTGTAAGGCTTTTAAACCACCAAAACTCAAGGACACTTGATGAATGTCTAATATGGCCATGGTTGTGTCTCCTATTCGCCGTCAATGGTGGTGAAAATACGTTTCTTTAGGCGTTCTACGGCTTCCATGAAACCGCCTGGCATAAACACCACTACCGCCATGAAGATGAGGCCTAAGACTAATAGCCATTGCTCACCAAGGTTAACGGACAGAACGTTTTCGAAATACAACATGAAGCCTGCGCCTATCATGGGTCCAACTAAGGTGCCTACGCCGCCAATTACAGACATGATGACTACTTCACCAGACTGGTGCCAGCCTAGGAACTCGTGGCCCACAAATGGCTCGTAAACCACCATTAAAGAGCCAGCAATAGCTGCGTAAACTGCGCTTATAATAAAGGCTAGTAACTTGTATTTACGGGCGTTAATGCCGGTGTACTCTAGGCGTGTTTGGTTGCACTTGATGGCTTTCATCATTAAGCCCACAGGTGAACGTTCGATACGCTTGGCGACATAGAACAGGCCAATGGCCATGAACGCGCTAAAGTAAAACACTGTTGCGCCCTGCATTTTCAAATCAAACAGCATAGGAGTGGGTAGGCCGGTTAGACCATTTTCACCGCCGGTCCATTCTTGCAACATGGCCATGGCCATAGAGTCGAACATTTCGGCAAAGGCTAAGGTTAAAATGGAGAAGTAGATGCCCGTGCGTTTTAGCGTTAGTAGGCCAATCACTACGGCCACCAAGGTGGCGGCTATGACGGCCACAAACATGGCTGGCAAAATGTTGTCGGAATAACCTTTAAGCATGATGCCCGTTACATAAGCGGAAATGCCAAAGAAGGCGGCATGGCCGAAGGATAAGTAACCGGTAAAGCCCAGCAAAATATCAAACCCGACCAGGAAGATACAAAAAATCATGATTTTTGTATCTAGACCAGAATAGCCTCCAATAAACGGAAACCATAAGGGCATGGTAAGTGCAACGGCGGCAAACATGAGTACCATTCGGTTATGTTGCCAAAAACTCGCTTGTTGATTCATTATTCAAATACTCCTTTGGCACCCATCAAACCGCGGGGACGAACAATTAATATAATTACCGTAATTAGGTAAATGATAACGGTATTCAAGTTGATGTAAGGCGCGGTAAAGCTCTGCGCCATGCCGATTAGGATGCCTGCCAATACGGCGCCTCCCAACGAGCCCATACCGCCGATAACAACTACCAAGAAAGACGGCACCAACAACTGCATACCTACTTCGGGTGATACTTGGGTTACAGGGCCACCAAACACGCCCGCAATGCCGGCGATCATGGAACCAAGGCCAAAGACAATCATAAAGCGACGGTTAATGTTCACGCCGAGGAACTGCATCATTTCTGCATCACGCATGCCGGCTCTAATAACTAGGCCAAAGCGAGTGAGGTGTAATAGGGCAAATACTGCGGCCACGGTAACGATGGTTACAACCACTAATATCAAACGCCATTTAGGGTAAACCACAAAACCTTCTAGGAATGGTAGGTGCTCGTGCAACATGATAATGCCGTTGCCCCAACTGGGAATGGCAAAAGGGATGTTGTTGGCACCAAAAATCCACTTAAGTAGTTCTTGTATAACGATGGCTAAACCAAAAGTAACAAGGATTTGGTCTGTATGGGGGCGGTCATAAAAACGTTGGATTAAACCACGCTCCATGAGCACACCAAAGACAAACAAAATGGGTGGTACAAGAATTAATGCCAGGCCAAAGCCTAGAGCATTGTTTATGCTTACAGCCAAATATATGGCGATAAGGTAGAGTGCACCGTGGGCAAAGTTTACTACGCCCAAAGTGCCAAAAATAAGGGTAAGGCCCAGAGCAATGAGCACAAAAATGGAACCGAGTTGTAAGCCGGTTAAAAAATACAAGGTAAAAGCGTTGAGCGTCATGTCCATTTTGGAGCTACTCCCATAGGTTGCTGTGGCAAAGTCATGGTGTTTTTTTAGTTAGTATAAATAAAAGCGGGCCAGCGCTATAGACTGGCCCGCGCGGTCATACAAATCAGCTTATGCGGGTTCGTAAGGGCCTAATTTGCCACCAAAGATGGCTGGATCGTAATCCACGGTCTTAGCATCCACCTGATCAACGATTTGTAGGTAGTCAAAGTCACTGGTACGTGCAGAAGGTGATTTACCCTGCATAACCAAGATGTCTTTGATGCACTGGTGATCAGAGCCACGGTACAAGGTTGGGCCGTTACCGGCACCGGTGAATTCAAAGTCTTCAAGGGCTTTGATCACTTCTGGTGGGTAGAAAGTACCCGCCATTTCACAGGCGTTGGCATACAAAAGAGTTTGTACATAACAAGTGTGAGCCGCCTGTGAAGGTGGGAAGCCGTATTCATCGGTAAAGGTTTTCACAAATACTTTAGAACCTTCGTCTTCAAGTGCCCAGTTCCAACCAGAAGTACCAAGTACACCGTCGATGTTTGTAGAGCCTGCACCTTTAGCCATTAAGCGGCTGTATAGAGGCACTACGATTTCTAGGTTTTTACCATTCTTTTGCATGTCGCGCATGCCAAAGTTAACGGCGTTGGTTAGAGAGTTAACCATGTTGGCGCCATAGTGGTTCAATACCAAAACGTCTGCGTCTGAGTTCAATACCTGAGATAGGTACTGAGAGAAATCTGTGGTCTTCAAAGGCGTCATAATGTTGCCTTCAGTAGTCCAACCTTCTTTCTCGGTAAATTCCTGCATGGACTGCTGCTGGGTATGGCCCCATGAGTAGTCAGCAGTTAAGTGATAGGCACGACGGTCTTTACCGTATTCTTTACTCAATACTGGAGATAAAGCCTTACCCGTCATGTGAGCGTTGAAGAAGTGACGGAAACCATAACGTCTCTTGTCCTTACCTGTAGTGTCGTTTGAGTGAGTCAAACCACACATAAAGATAATGCCCAAGTCGTTACATAAATACTGCTGAGCGATGGCGATACCCGATGAAGAACCACCGGTAACCATGATAACTTTATCACGCTCGATCATACGGCGTGCCGAGGTACGTGATGCGTCAGCGTTAGTTTGAGTGTCACCAGTAACGTAGGTTACTTTCTTGCCCAAAATGCCGTTGCCGGTTAATTTGCTAGGCTTAAGGGTATCTAACATACCGCCGCCATTGTTTAAGTGCTTAACGGCAAGCTTGTAGGCGCGTAATTCGTCAGCGCCTTCGTCTGCGTATGCGCCGGTTTGTGGCACGTTAAAACCTAAAACCACTTCACTACCTTTAACAGGGTAGTTGCCAATGGCCTTTTCAGCCCAAGCATTAGAAGTAAAAAATAGTGGTGTTGCAACTGCGCCAATAGCGCCTGCAGAAGTGGCTTTCAATACAGACCGGCGGGACCAGCTGGATTTAGTGTTGTTAGACTTGTCAGATTTTACATCTGTCATGGCAATCTCCAATTTATTGTTAGTTAACCGAGTGAGCACAGCCAGAAAATTGTTTTATGGTTAGGTGCTTCAAGGTTATGGTTAGTCTAGAGATTTACACAGACTTGAAAATTAGACCTTAGTGAATGAGACTAAAGTCCTTGCGACTAAAGTATTAATGCTTTCGCATGGGACGCTGGGTAGGTGAAATAGGTTGAGAAATACAATCTAAGTCAAACGTTCTGTATACTCAGTATATTATTTTTTGCATTCCAACCGCATTTACGAGACACATTCAATGACCAGTGCTAATAATCCGCAAAAACCCATTAACATTGCCGTATTAACCGTGTCGGACACGCGTACGTTTGCAACCGATAAGTCTGGCGCCATCCTGATTGAACGTTTGCAAGCTGCAGGCCACAGTTTGGCCCAGCACAGTATCGTTAAGGATGATGTGTATCAGATTCGCGCCAGCGTTAGCCAGTGGATCGCCGATGCAGATGTGCATGCCGTGCTGGTTACCGGGGGCACAGGCTTCACTGCGCGAGACACCACGCCGGATGCCTTGATGCCACTCTTTGATCAAGTGATCGAAGGTTTTGGTGAGTTATTTAGAAGTTTGTCCTATAACGAAATTGGCACTTCTACTATTCAATCGCGCACTGTGGCAGGGGTGGCTAATCGCACCGTGATTTTTAGTATGCCAGGTTCCACAGGTGCTTGCCGTACGGCGTGGGATGGCATTATTGAGCAGCAGCTTGATAGCCGCCATAGGCCTTGCAACTTTGTGGAAATGGTGACCTTTAATACCACTGTTAAAAATCCGCTTTAGGTTGTTAATACACATGTACTCTGAACCAACTTTAATGCCTGTTACTCAAGCCCAAGAGCAAATTATGGCTCATGCCAAGTGTCATTTGGAGAGCGAAACTGTAGCCTTATTTAATGCGCGGGGCAGGGTGCTGAGTGCTCCTGTGTCTTCTGCAGTTAACGTTCCCCCAGCTGACAACAGTGCGATGGACGGCTATGCCTTGTGTGTGGCCGATCTATCATTGGCCGTGATTCCTATCAGCCAACGCATTGCAGCAGGCCAAGTGCCAACGCAGCTGGTAGCAAATACTTGTGCCCGAGTCTTTACCGGTGCAGAAGTGCCAGGCAATGCCGAACTAGTAGTGATACAAGAAGACGTTGAGTTAGTTGAAGGTGGTATACGGGTTTTGTCACAGGCGCTAGCACAAGGCCAAAAAGCGGCTCAGTTTATCCGTAAAGCTGGCCAAGATGTGGTGGTTGGCCAAGTGGTGTGTGAAATCGGCACTAAGCTAGAGGCCAGACACCTTGGTGTGTTAGCGTCAATGGGCATAGAGACGGTAGACGTTTACCGCCGTTTAAAGGTGGCCATAGCGTCTACGGGTAGTGAGCTAGTGAACCCCGGCCAAGAATTAAAGGCAGGGCAGATCTATAATTCCAACCGTTTCTTATTGGCGGGCTTAGTTGATCAGTTAGGTATGGAGTTGGTTGACATGGGCATCATTGAAGACCAACGCTCATTAACCGAGGCTGTCCTAACTCAAGCGGCGGCACAAGCCGACATTATCATCACCAGTGGTGGCGTATCAGAAGGCGAAGAAGACCATGTTAAAGGCGCGGTACAAAGCCTTGGGCAACTAGACGTTTGGAAACTGGCCATTAAGCCGGGTAAGCCCTTAGCCTTTGGGCATGTGTGTAACACCCCTTTCTTTGGTTTACCAGGTAACCCGGCGAGCGTGTTGGTGACCTTTATGGTAATGGCGCGGCCATTTTTATTGGCCAGCCAAGGCTGCAGCCAAACATCGGGCCATAGCATCAAAGCTCGTTTAGCTAATCCACCCAAAAGGCCAAGTATACGCCAAGAATACTTGCGGGTAAGGGTGGTCGCTACCCACCAGGACGGGCTAAACTCTAGCCTAACGGTAGAAGCCATGACTAATCAAAATTCGGGGGTGCTGTCCACTGCTATGAAAGGTGATGGCTTGGCGGTGGTAAAAGCCAACACCTGTGGTGTTGAGGCCCAAGAGGTGGAGTTTTTACCCTACGTTAGTTATGGTGTTTAAGCAGCATTGTTGCTGCAATTGATGCCTCTCGTCACTGCGAGCGAAGCGAAGCAGTCCAATACCACGGACAATGAACTACCGCTGGGTTTCATACTAAACGCAGCTCATAGATATTAGACCCTGTGGTTGTGTTTAGCACAATGACAACAGTAGGATGTTAAAAAACAGCTTGAGAATTGCTGGGCTATTGCCTATAATTCGCCCCTCGTAATCGTTCGATTACGATCGTTATGGTAGCCCTATTGGTCCCCACGCAACGATAAACCGTGAATCTGGTCAGGCCTGGAAGGGAGCAGCCACAGCGGTGGATTCGTGTGCCGAGGTGTGGCTGGTAGGGTTGCCTCCAATTCCAGAAATATAGATTCAAATATAACTACATAGCCTTGCTGCTTTGTATTCGCGTAGCATTAATGGGTACTAAAATGGGTACTAAATTAGTTTGGCTCGGGAGTTGGTAGCTTTAATTTTGCATGGCTCCTATAATAGTGGGGTTAATTTCGTCTTCTTTATAAGTGAGAGCACGCTGCATGGCATATCAGGTTTTAGCCCGTAAATGGCGGCCCCAGAATTTCCACTCTATGGTGGGTCAGGAACACGTTTTACGAGCCCTAATTCATGCCTTAGATGCGCAGCGGTTGCATCATGCCTACCTATTTGCAGGTACTCGCGGGGTTGGAAAAACCACCATCGCCCGTATTTTAGCGCGTTGCTTAAACTGTGAAGAGGGCGTCAGTTCTACGCCTTGTGGGGTTTGCTCAAGCTGTGTGGAAATTACTGAGGGCCGCTTTGTTGATTTGATCGAGGTGGATGCGGCATCCCGCACCAAGGTTGAGGATACCCGTGAGCTGCTAGACAATGTGCAATACGCGCCTACTAGAGGCCGCTACAAGGTCTACCTTATAGACGAAGTGCACATGCTCTCCACCAGTAGTTTTAATGCGCTGCTTAAAACCTTGGAAGAGCCGCCACCCCACGTTAAATTTTTGTTAGCCACCACCGACCCACAAAAGTTGCCGGTTACGGTGTTGTCCCGCTGTTTGCAGTTTAATTTAAAGAACATGCCAGCCGAGCAAGTGGCTGGCCATTTGCACAATGTTTTGAGCAGTGAATCTGTGCCTTTTGAAGAAGCCTCTTTATGGCAGCTAGGCCGAGCTGCTAAAGGCAGTATGCGTGATGCTCTTAGTCTTACGGACCAAGCCATCGCTTTTTGTGGTGGCAGCTTAACTGAGTCTGCCGTTAACCAAATGCTGGGCAGCATAGATCAAGGCCAAGTAGTGGCCATTGTTAACGCCCTGCAGGAGGGTAATGCCTCTGGGTTGTTGTTGTTAGTGGCACAGTTGGCTGAACAGGGGCAGAATTTTGAGGTAGCGTTAGAAGACTTATTAAGTTTATTACACCAGGTGGCTATCTGTCAGGTGCTACCCGAAGCGCCCGTGTCAGTGCAATTTGATAAGGCAAAAGTGCAAAGCTTAGCTCAGGCTACTAGCCCATCCGACGTGCAACTATTTTACCAAATGGGCATCATGGCTCGTAAGGATCTTGCAGCAGCACCCGATTTACAAGCTGGTTTTGAAATGGCCTTGTTGCGCATGTTAGCCTTTAGGCCTCAGCAACATGCCGGTCAAATACAGCCTATGGTAATGATGCCAGAGCCTGCGACAGCTCCCGACTCTTTACCCGCAACAGCTCCAGCTCAAGTTGAAGCTCAAGCCGCGCCAATTGTAACCGAGCCGACTGCAGCTGTGGCCGTATCTGAAGCAATTGTTCCTGTTGCCCCTGAGGCCACTGAGGAACTAGCCCCTTGGGAAGAAGCTCCCACCGGCGGGCAAGGCGAATCTGTGGGTGAACAAGAGTTGCAATCGATAGTGGTTGAAGAGGCATCCGTTACGGCCCAAGAAGCTGTTACCGCTCCAGCTGTGCCTCCCGAGCCACCAGCACCTGAGCCATCTCCAGCGCCAGAAGCTGCGGCAACTCCCGCAGCATCGCAACATGTATGGACGTTAGCCGACTTAGATGTGGCTAATTGGATGCAAATATTTGCTGACCTTAATTTGGTGGGTATGACCCACGCCATTGCTGCCAATATGGTGTTTGCTAAGCGTCAAGGCACGCAGCTCACATTTACTTTGGAAAAAGGTCAAAGTAGCATGCTCAATGCCAGTCACCAAGGGCGTATTCGCCAAGCCTTAGAAGAATTATTTGGTTGTGATTTACAGTTGGCTATTGATATTGGCCAAACGCAAACGGAGACTCCCTTTGCTAATCGTCAAAGGCGCGAAGCAGAACACTTAGATACAGCCATTGAGGCGTTGCAAAATGACCCCAATGTGGCAAGCCTGATGACGGCTTTTAACGGCCAGCTAGACATCAATAGTGTCACTCCCGTTAACCCCATCGAAGACTAGATAGAGAGAAACATATGTTAAAAGGCGGTATGGGCAATCTCATGAAGCAAGCCCAGAAAATGCAAGAGCAAATGCAGCAAGCTCAAGCTGAAATGGCAAACGCCGAGTTTACTGGTGCGGCAGGTGCAGGCCTGGTACAAGTGGTGATGACCGGCCGGCATGATGTGAAGAGAGTTATTCTTGATGACTCGCTTTTATCCGAAGATAAAGAAATGCTTGAAGACCTGTTGGCCGCGGCAGTTAATGATGCGGTGCGCAAAGTTGAACAAGCGAGCCAAGACAACATGTCTAATATGACCGCTGGCATGGGTATGCCGGCGGGCTTTAAGATGCCATTTTAAGCTTAGTATTGTGGAATTAGTCTAATGGTATTTAGCCCTCTTATTGATGACCTAATTGAGTCCTTGCGTTGTTTGCCTGGTGTAGGGCGCAAGTCTGCCCAGCGTATGGCTTTGCACATCCTAGAGCGTAACCGCGAGGGCGGTACGGCCTTAGCCCATAGTTTGCAGCTTGCGCTTGATAAGGTAGGCCGTTGTCAGCAATGCCGTACCCACAGTGAGTTGCCTGTGTGCCGCATGTGTACTCATCCCGAGCGTGATACCACTAAGCTGTGTATCGTTGAAACCCCAGCCGATGTATTAGCCATTGAGCAGGGGGCAGGCTTTGATGGCTTGTATTTTGTGCTCATGGGCCATTTGTCTCCTTTGGATGGTATTGGGCCTAAGGAGCTGGGCTTAGAACTATTGCTGCAGCGGCTGCAAGAGCAACCCATAGAAGAAGTGATTATTGCCACTAACCCCACCATAGAAGGTGACGCTACGGCGCACTTTGTTAGCCAACTCATTCACCAGCAGGTACCCCCTGTTCCGGTCATAGTGACTCGCATTGCCCATGGTGTGCCTATTGGCGGCGAATTAGAATATGTTGATGGCGGTACCTTAGCCCACGCCTTTGCTGGCAGAAAGAGTTATTCCTGATTATGTCCACCGACTACCAGTACATTGATACTAACCAAGGGCTTGTACATGCCTGCCAACGTTTGGCTTTAGCACCTGCCGTGGCCCTCGACACCGAATTTATGCGGGTTGATACTTTTTATCCCATTCCAGGTTTAGTGCAGTTGGCAGCAGCGGGGGAGACCTTCTTAATCGACCCCCTGGCCATTGATGAATGGCAACCTTTGCAACGCTTGCTAACAGACCCAGACACCTTAAAGGTGATGCATGCCTGCAGTGAAGATTTAGAACTGTTTCAGCATTGGCTAGGTTTGCGTCCAACACCCATGGCGGATACGCAAATTGCTGCGGCTTTTGTCGATATGGGTTTGTCTCCCGGTTATCAAAGTTTGGTGCTTGATCTGCTTGGCGAAACGGTGGACAAAGGTGAGACTCGTTCCGATTGGTTACAGCGCCCTTTGCGTGATTCTCAATGCCACTATGCGGCTATGGACGTGGTCCACTTAATGCAGTGTTACGACATTTTGGCACAACGTTTAAAAGATAAAGGCGTGTGGCAGTGGTATATGGAAGACATGCAACGCTTGGCACAGCCTAAGCAACCGGTCGCACCGCAACTGGCTTACACCCAAATGAAAAACGCCTGGCGCTTGCAGGGTAAGGCCGTGGGGCGTCTTAGGGGGTTAGCTGCATGGCGAGAAGAGGTGGCTCGCAGTGAAGACAGGCCTAAGAATTTTGTAGTTAAAGACACTAGTTTAATCGACATAGCCCATGCCAATCCTAGCGATTTAAATGCCTTGGGCCAGTGCCAAGATGTACGCTCTGGTAGCGTCAGGCGCTACGGTAAACAATGGTTAACGATACTGGCGAAAAATTCAGAAGTATTGCCTAACGTTTCACAACCCTTGTCTAAGACCGAAAATAAAGACTACAAACGCTTGCATCAAATTGTTACGGATCAGGCCGACAAGGCCGCCTTGCAGGTGCAGCTTATGGGCCGAAAAAAGGAGCTGTTAGAAGTGTTTGAAGGCATCCGCAAGAAACAAGCATTTACCCTACCTAATAACTGGCAAGGTTGGCGAGCCGATTTTTTGGCAGCCCCAATGGCCGCCGAATACCAGCAAATTCAAGAGTCACGCGCATGAGCCAAGAACGTATTATCTGTTCTATATACAGAAGCAAAAAGAAAGACGAAATGTACCTTTACGTCAACAAAACTAAAGCCTTGAGTATGGTGCCAGAAGCGCTGTTAAAAATGTTTGGCAAGCCAGAACATCGCATGGATATGCTACTTACAGCCGATAAAAAACTCGCCCGCGCCGAGTCTGAGAGTATTTTGTCTGCTATTAAAGACCAAGGCTATTATTTGCAAATGCCCCCCGTGCGTGAGAAATATTTGCTCGACCGGTATAAAACACCGGTCAATCCAACTTATTAACATTGCTGTGTAAATACTGCTATGACCAAAACCACACAAACAGGCTTCTGGAAAACCACGGCCCCTAAAGACATGACGAGTCAGCAATGGGAGTCTTTGTGTGACGGTTGTGGCCGTTGTTGTCTGCAGAAACTCATAGATGACGACGTGCCCTTGATGTATCACACCAGTGTGGCCTGCCGTTATTTAGATATTAAGTCTTGTCAGTGCAGTGTGTATGAAACTCGGCAAGACAAAGTAGCCGACTGCACCTTAGTGACCGCAGATACGGTAGCCGAGTATCATTGGTTGCCAGAAACTTGCGGTTACCGCCGGGTGGCTTCGGGGCAAGATTTGCCAGACTGGCATCCCCTAGTGACTGGCGATGCTAAATCTACCATCAAGGCAGGCATGACGGTGCGTAAATGGGCCGTGTCTGAGGCTAAGATTGCAGAAAGTCAGTGGGGCGAGCACATTATAGAAATTCAACAGTTAGATGAGTTTGAATAGCTATTCAATTGCGCTTAGTGCAGTTTGATTAGTTTGTGGTACAGTGAGTTAGATAATAAAAATACAATGGATTTTGGGTCTATGCTAAGGCTTTATTTTGTACCTAGTGTGTTGGTGTTCGTGTTTGTAATGTTGCTTGGGCCGCTGGCAGTGGCTCAAACCTTGGCCAATAAAATGGATATTCGTGTGCTCATTGATGTTTCGGGTAGCATGAAAAAAACCGACCCTAAAACACTGCGTATTCCTGCTTTGCAGGTGCTTACTCAGTTGCTTCCACAGGGCACCAGAGCCGGAGTATGGCAGTTTGCCGACACACCCAAGGTGATAGTGCCCCTTGGCCTAGTAAACGCACAATGGCAACAGCAAGCCACCGCAGCAGCCCAGCATATCTCTTCTAAAGGCCAATATACTAATATTGGTGCAGCCCTTAAAGCCGCCGCCTTTAATGCACAAGACAAGGCCAGTGGCCGACAATTACATGTCATTCTTTTAACCGACGGTATGGTTGATATCAGCAAAGATGAGGCTGAGAACCAACGTGCACGTAGAAACTTATTAGAACCTATTTTGCAGCAATACATTGATTTAGGTGCGCGCGTGCATACTATTGGTTTATCCCACCAGGCGGATAAAGAAACCTTGAGCACCATGGCTTATCTTACTGATGGATCGTTTAAGGTGGCAGAAAACGCCGATCAATTATTAGACATATTCTTGCGCGCATTGGATAACACCGTTATTACCCAGCAAGTACCGGTAAAAATTGAAGAACAGTCTTTTGAGGTACAAGCCAATGTTGAATCCATGACCGTGGTAGTTGAAAAAAATGGTGATAACAAGGTCCAACTTAGAGATGGCAGGCAACGCCTTTTTGGCCAGCAACAAACCTTGCCTAATCAACAGTGGCAGACTTCAGCCACCCATGACGTTATTACTATACAGCAGCCAGTAGCGGGCACTTGGGCCTTAGTGAGCCCAACGGCCACATTGAAGCGCATTAACGTTGTTGGTAAGTTGCAAATTTTGCTGCAGCAAAGTCATCAAAACATTAAGGTGGGGCAGCGTGCCTACATTGATGTGCAATTGGCTAATGAACGCAGTGTTTTGTTGACAGAAAATCAGCTACAAGGGTTTACTTTAGGCGTGCAGGTTGAATTAGATAGCGATGAAATATCGAACCAACAACAGGTATTTGTGGCCAACCAAAAAACGCGCGTTTATTTGCCGGTACTGGATCAAGCAGGCATGTACACACTCAATATTTTGGTAGCCAAAGGTAAGCTAGTTAGGGAGGTCTCCCGCAGTTTAAGGGTACATCCACTCGTGGCTGCGCCCTTGGTTAGTCAAGTAAGTCAAAACCAGCCACCCCCTGCTGAAGAAATTGCGGTGGTTACCGAAGCTGCCACAGTTAACGAGCCTGCGTCTATGGCCATAAGTAAGGAACAAGCATCACCTGCGCTGCAAGCACTGATGACAGACTCGAATTTTACCAACACCCCCGAGGTTGTGGTGCTGGTGGCTGCCCAAGCTGAAGGTGAGGCTAGCCTAGTCGCAGACACAGCAACAGACACAGCAACAGACACAGCAACAGACACAGCAACAGATACAGCAACAGATACAGCAACAGATACAGCAACAGATACAGCAACAGATACAGCAACAGATACAGCAACAGATACAGCAACAGATACAGGAACAGATACAACAGCAGATACAACAGCAGATACAACAGCAGATACAACAGCAGATACAACAGCAGATACAACAGCAGATACAGCAACAGACGCAGCAGCAGTCACAGCAACAGCAACAGACCCAGCAACAGCAACAGACCCAGCAACAGAACCTAAGGAAACAATGGATGCGTCGTTGGATCGCTGGTTGGTGGTTATTGGTGCGGGATTATTGTTGCTGATTTTGTTGGTTTTTTCACGTCGTTCTGCTGCTCGCGCTACATAATTGTAATTAGCCCTTGAGTATATAGGCAGGCTTCAAAGATAATGATGGTTAGATCTATAATGGCTAGGAGCCAACCCTATGTGCGAACTTTTAGGCATGAGTGCTAATGTGCCTACGGATATTTGTTTTAGTTTCACCGGCCTAATGCAGCGCGGTGGCGGCTGTGGCCCCCATCGAGATGGCTGGGGCATTACCTTTTATGTAGGTAAGGGATGTCGCTCTTTTCATGATCCCCAGCCTAGTGCCAATTCGGAAGTCGCCCGCTTAGTGCAACGTCACTCCATGAAGTCGCACATTGTTATAAGTCACATTCGCCAAGCCAATGTGGGCAAGATTTGTTTGGAAAACACCCATCCCTTTCAACGTGAGCTATGGGGTCAGCATTGGACCTTCGCCCATAACGGCCAATTGACGGATACGTCTAGCTTGCAACTGAGCCACTACCTGCCCGTGGGCGACACAGACAGCGAGCATGTATTTTGTTGGCTATTGGGAGAATTACGTACGGCTTTCCCTAAACGGCCCACAGACACCAGCGCAGTACGTTATTTTTTGCAAGAGCGTTGTCAATACCTAAAGAGCTTAGGGGTTTTTAATATGCTACTTTCTGACGCCGAGCATTTGTTTTGTTTTTGCTCCACTAAATTAAGTTGGATTACTCGTCGTGCCCCCTTTGGCGAAGCTTGTCTAAGTGATGCCGATGTAAATGTGGACTTTGGTCAGGAGACTACACCCAATGATATTGTCTCGGTGGTGGCTACTGAACCTTTGACGGATAATGAAAGTTGGCATACATTAAACCCAGGCGACATGCTAGTGCTACGTAAAGGCATTGCACTGAGCTAGCAAGGCAGGTTTAATTGCAGATTAAACTAGCAGTGACTTCTGGGTTTTGCTGGTTTTCAAACGTATGTTTGATTAGTATAGGTCTCAGGTTATAACAATAAATAAAGGGTTTATTATGATTCAAATTGCTGGCGTAGACTTTGGCCAATACCAATCTGTAACTGATGTTTTTTTAGAAGCCTGTGCTAAACATGCACAAAAGCCCGCCTATAGCTGCATGGGGCAAACTTTGTCATTTGAAGATGTTGAGCGTCTCACCGCTAACTTTGCATCCTATTTGCAAAACCACACAGACCTTGAGGTTGGCGACCGTATAGCTATCCAACTGCCTAACGTTCTGCAATTCCCTATTGCTGTATTTGGCGCCATGCGCGCAGGTATGGTGGTGGTTAATACCAATCCTTTGTATACCGCAAGAGAGATGGAGCACCAATTTAATGATTCGGGTGCCAAGGCGCTATTGATACTTGCCAACATGGCCAATATGGCAGAACAGGTAGTACCCAAAACAGGCATTAAGCTAGTTATGGTGACTGAACTGGCAGACATGCACCCGTTCCCTAAACGTTTGTTAATTAACACTGTGGTTAAACGTGTTAAAAAGATGGTGCCAGCCTATTCTCTACCCCAGGCGGTAAGCTTTAGGCATACCTTGGCATTAGGTGCTAAAAAAGCCCCTGTGGCGGTGCCCTTAACCCTAGACGACACGGCTGTGTTGCAATACACCGGCGGTACTACAGGTGTCTCAAAGGGTGCACAGTTGTTGCACAAGAATTTAGTAGGCAACATGATGCAGGTCCGCGAGATAATTGTGGATATTTTGGATGGTGATCGAGAAGTAATGATTGCCCCATTACCGCTTTATCATATCTATGCCTTTACGGTTAGCCTAGTAATCTCAGACATGGGCCATGAATTAGTTCTCATCCCCAATCCCCGTGATATCCCAGGCTTTGTTAAAGAACTGAGTCGGCATAAGTTTACTTCTTTTGCAGGCTTAAATACCTTATTTGTTGCTTTATGCAATAACAAAGCATTTACCGAGCTTGATTTTTCTCACCTCAAGCATACGATCTCTGGAGGCATGGCATTAACCGAAAGTGCAGCTAATACCTGGCACAAGGTTACAGGTTGTCAGGTGCAAGAAGCCTATGGACTCACTGAAACTTCTCCAGCGGTGTCGTTCAACCCTTACCGTGACATTCGTATTGGCACTATAGGTAAAGTGCTCACTGGCACGGAAGTGAAAGTTATTGGAGCAGATGGCAGTGATCTAGGGTTTAATCAAGAAGGTGAACTTTGTGTTAAAGGTCCGCAGGTGATGGCTGGCTACTGGCATCAACCCGAAGCCACGGCAGCAGTACTGGATGACGAAGGTTGGTTTAAAACCGGCGACGTTGCGGTATTGGCCGAAGACGGCTTCATCCGCTTAGTGGACCGTATTAAAGACATGATTAATGTTTCAGGCTTTAATGTTTACCCTAACGAGATTGACGACATTGCCAGCCAACACCCAGGCATTGTGGAATGTGCTGCGGTTGGCATTCCCCACGAAGTAACGGGGGAAACAGTGAAGTTATTTGTGGTTAAGTCTGATCCTAATTTAACTGAAGCTGATGTGATTGCCCATTGTCGGGAAAAACTCACGGCCTACAAGGTGCCTAAGGCAGTTGAATTTAGGGATGAATTGCCCAAAACTAACGTTGGTAAAATCCTGCGCCGTGCCTTGAGGGACTAGTAGGCCGCCAACCGCAGACCGTGGGTTTGGGCTACCACGTCGCTGTGCTCCTCGCAGAGTCGGGGGAGAGTATGGCTACCTCGCGGAGGCGATTTTTAGTCTTCGCGAGCGCAGCGCGGCGATCCAAACCCGCGGTCTACCAATTACCCAGTGGGCCTGCCCCATGCTACACTGCGCGCTTTAACACCAACCTCTTCCTAACATGTCTATTGCGCTACCAGATTGCATGGTCAAAGACCAAGCTGAACTTACCTTGTTGGCTAAACGCATCTCCCGGCGTCAAAAAAACAACCAGCCCTGCGACCAATTGCAAGCCCAGTTTTCACATAAGGCCCAGCAGAGCAGTGCGCTCTACCAACGCCGTTTAGACGCCTTGCCCAAAATTGAGTATCCAGCGGAATTGCCTGTAAGTGGTCAGCGCGACAAATTGGTTGAGCTGATTAGTAAGCATCAAGTGGTGATATTGGCAGGAGAGACCGGGTCTGGTAAAACCACGCAATTACCCAAACTGTGTTTAGAAGCTGGGCGTGGCGTGGCGGGCATGATTGGTCACACACAGCCACGCCGTTTGGCAGCGCGCACAGTAGCCCAACGCATTGCCGATGAACTGGGTGTAACCCTAGGCCAGCAGGTTGGTTTTCAGGTGCGTTTTGCCGAGCAAGTGAGTGACATCAGCCACATTAAGCTGATGACCGACGGGATATTGTTGGCGGAAACTCGCCAAGACCCAGATTTACTGCGTTACGACACCATCATTGTTGATGAGGCCCATGAACGCAGCCTTAATATTGATTTTTTATTAGGCTATCTAAAACAGCTATTGGCACGCCGACCGGGCTTAAAGCTCATTATTACCTCGGCCACCATCGATTTAGATCGATTTAGTCAACATTTTGACAATGCCCCCGTGGTGGAAGTTAGCGGTCGCACTTATCCTGTAGATGTGTGGTACCGGCCCTTGTTTAGCGATAAGTCTGAGCAAGACCAAGATGTGCAGGCCGGCATACTGCACGCCTTAGAAGAAATTCAACAACACGAAAGAAAGCACAGCCAATTGCATGGCGATGTGTTGATCTTTTTGCCAGGCGAGCGGGATATACGCGATATAGCCTTGTGTTTGCGTAAGCAGGAGCAAGCGCAATGGCAAATTCTACCCTTATACGGCCGGCTTAGTTTTAGTGAGCAACAAAAGGTATTTCAGCCATCGGCTAAAACCGCCGGCCGGCGTATTGTATTGGCCACCAACGTGGCCGAGACTTCGGTGACGGTACCGGGCATGCGTTATGTGATAGATCCAGGCACTGCGCGCATGAGCCGTTATAGCTACCGCTCTAAGGTGCAACGCTTGCCCATTGAAGCCATATCTCAAGCCAGTGCTAACCAACGCAAGGGCCGTTGCGGCCGTGTGGCTGCGGGTATTTGTATTCGTTTGTATGATGAAGCCGATTTTATCGGCCGGTCTGAGTTCACCGATGCGGAAATATTGCGCACTAATTTGGCCTCGGTTATTTTGCAAATGCACGACTTAAAGCTTGGCCCAGTGGCCGACTTCCCCTTTATTGATGCGCCCGATAGCCGCTTTATTAATGATGGCGTTAAGCTGCTACAGGAGCTGGGTGGGCTGGACGACAAGCGCAGGCTTACCAGTCTAGGTAAACAGCTGGCACGGCTCCCCGTTGATCCGCGTATTGGTCGCATGGTAGTGGCAGCTGCCAAGTGGAACGCGTTACACGAGGTGTTGCTCATTGCCAGCGCCTTAACTATTCAAGACCCAAGGGAAAGGCCGCAAGACAAACAACAAGCAGCAGACCAAAAGCATCAATTGTGGCGTGAGCAAGACTCGGACTTCTTAAGCTTTGTAAATCTGTGGCAAGACTACGAACAACAGCGCCAAGAGCTGAGCCAAAATCAGCTACGTAACTGGTGCAGCAAACATTTTGTGTCTTACATGCGCATGCGCGAATGGCGCGAAGTGCACAGGCAGCTGTTGCTCATGTGCCAGCAAATGGGCTTTAAGGTAAATCAACAACTTGCCAGTTACGAAGCCGTGCACCGGGCGCTGCTGACTGGCTTGTTAGGGCAAATAGGTCACAAAGATGAAGACGGCCAGTTTGCAGGCCCCAGGCAACGCAAGTTCTTATTGTTCCCAGGTTCTGGCTTAGCAAAAAAGCCGCCAGCTTGGATTATGGCCGCAGAGTTGGTGGAAACCTCACGGTTATTTGCCCGTTGTGTGGCAAAAATAGAGCCCCAGTGGGTGGAGCAGGAGGCGGGTGCGCTGCTTAAATACAATTACAGCGAGCCAGCCTGGCATAAACGCCAAGGCCAAGTCATGGCCTTTGAGCAGGTGAGCCTGTATGGCTTGGTGCTGGCCAGCAAACGCAAGGTGGCCTATGGCAAGATAGACCCAGAAGTATGCCAGCAGTTGCTAATCATGGAAGGCTTGGTGCAAGGCAACCTGTATACAAAGGGTAAGTTCTTACCCCACAACCAGGCCCTGGTGGCCGAGGTGGAGGCCTTAGAAGCCAAATCCCGCAGACGTGATATTTTGGTGGATGACCAAACCCTGTACGACTTTTATTCCACTAAGCTACAGGCTATCAGTAGTGAGACTATTGTCAGTGCGGCTAGCTTTGAAAGTTTGCGTAAAAAGTGCGAACAAAAACAGCCAGACTATTTTTATCTTCAGCAAAGCGACTTGATGCAGCATCAAGCCGAGGGCATAGATCAGCATAGTTTCCCTGATCAGCTGGTTTGGCAGTCTATGAGCTGGCCCTTGAGCTATCACTTTGAGCCCAACCACGAGCTTGACGGTGTGAGTCTACAAGTGCCTGCTAGCCAGTTGAAACGCTTGCCCTTGAAGCGCCTACAGTGGTTGGTGCCTGGGTTATTGTTAGATAAGCTCGTAGCCCTGTTAAAAGGCTTGCCCAAGGCGCAACGTAAGGCTTTTGTGCCGGTACCTCAGTACGCCCAAACCTTGTTTGATGCCTTACCAGTGGCTGATGTGGATTTATTAGAAAGCGTGGCTAAGCAGCTACAGCGCATTGGTGGCAGGCCTTTTGATTTAGCCATAATGCAACAAGTGGAGCTGCCGGCTCATTTGTGCATGAACATACAAGTGGTGGATGCTAGCGGCCAAATTATTGCCCAAGGCCGTGACCCTGTGCAACTGCTGGCCGACTATGCCACTGGCGTCGTAGCGGAACAAAGTAACAGCCCCCAGCACCCAATGCTCAAACGCGGCCTTACCCAATGGGATTTTGAACCATTGCCCAGCAGTTTGACCATAGAGCAGGGCAGTATGCAATTGCCTGTATGGCCGGCTATTAAAGATCAAGGTAAGAATGTAGACATTGTATTTGCCGACTCGCAAGCCGAAGCAGAGGCGGTTAGCCGTGGCGGTTTAGTTAGATTGTATCGCCTAGCCTTGCATGAACAAGTTAAACACCAGGCAAGATCAATGATTGGGTTGCGCCAAGCTGAACTCATGTATGGCACTTTAACCGGTGGCACAGCGCAACAGTTACGCGATCAAATCTTTGATCAAGCCATTACATTAGTGTTTGTGCCCGCCGACATGAAGGCAGATCACTGGCCTAGCAATAAAACTGAATTTAATGCAGCGTTGGAAAAACGTGGTGATTATGCCCAGACAGTGGAGCAGGTGCTGTCTGCTGTAATTTTGCACCTATCTTACCTGCAAGGTATTCGCAAACTCCTTAAAGGGCAGCTTAACTTAGCCTGGGCCAATGTTTATCAAGATGTGGCTGCCCAGTTAGAACGCTTAATGCATAAGCAGTATATCGCTCAAACCCCATGGACCCAGTTACAGCAACTACCGCGTTACCTCAAAGCCATAGAGGCAAGGCTTGCACGCTTTAAAAGCCAGTTACCTAAAGAAAATGCGGCTGTGCAAGAATTGCGTGACTGGCAACAGAAGATAGATGCGGCCTATAGCCAATGTTTGCCCTATACACTAGCTCATAACGACTTAGAGGCCTTTGCCTGGGCCATAGAAGAATACCGAGTGTCTTTGTTTGCCCAGCAGCTGGGCACAATCAAGCCTGTCTCTGCCAAACGCTTGCAAAAGCAATGGCAGGTTATAGAGGGTTTGCGGTAGGCGGTTTCTGGTCTGCGGCAAACCGCCAACTGACCACCGCAAGCCTTAAAAATGATCAAAAGTTGTATTTACTACCCTGCAATTGAAACAATCAGTAATCAATATCCCGTCTAATCTTTATTTTTATCATTATTTGCATTACAATACCTACCCATACGGGTATTTGCTCGTAGGCCGTTTTTATTGGCCAAATCATCAGGATAGATAAAGTGCATTTGTAATTGCTGAATTCTTACTCTCCTTTGCTAGTTAAAACCATTTTTTATTTGAAGGGGAATTTCAATGAAAAAAACTATTATCGCTCTTGCGATCGCCGCTGCGCTTCCTGTAGCTGCACAAGCCGCTGCCACTTTGTCTGGTTCTGTTACTACTAAGTACAAGAACACTGGGGTTATCGATACTGATGCTCGTTTGTCTATCACTTCTTCTGAAGTTTTGGCCAACGGCATGACGGCCACTGCTACTTTTGCCATTTTGGCTGATACCGATGATGACACCGAAAACGCAGGCACTGCGTCTTTGGTAGGCGACTTCGGTACATTGACTGCTGGTTCTATTGATGCAGATGGTGCATTCCAAGCCGGTGATGTTGCTGATGTGGTGTCTAACACCACTGAAAGCACGTCTTCAACATCTTCTGAAGTTTATGGTGTCCACTATGCAAGTACTGTAGCTGGCCTTGCTGTTGCCGCTCAGTTGAATGCTGCTACTGGTGCTACTGGCGCTGGTACTGCACAAACTAAGGGCACTCAAATGAGCGCTACTTATGTGTTCAACGACTTGACTGTTGGTTATGCCTATGCCTCTGCGGCTGCTGATGACGCTTCAACTGCTGGCCATGATGGTATTCACGAAGCTCAAAGTGCCTTTGGTGTGTCTTATGCCTTCGGTGACTTAGTTGTTTCAGCGGGTAAGCAAAGCCTTAAAGCTTCTGCTTCTACTAGCCCAGATGCAGTTGTTTCTGCTACTTACACTTTCACTGCTGATGCATTGACTGTTGTTGCACAAATGGACAACTCGCCAACGGGTGATTACCAGATTAACATGACTTATGTGTTAAGCGATGCTATTACGCTTTCTTCTGAAGTTGATAAGGGTAAGACAACTACTTTGGTAGCGACTTACACATCTAGCGACATGACTGCTACTGTAGCTAAAACTGATGATGGCACTACCGATGCTTCTATTACTTTAGACTATGGTAATGCCGACCTAACTATCGGTCGTGTTGGTGCTAGAGCAGGTGCTACCTTCACTACTGGTAATCGTGCAGATGCAGCTGAGTACACCCACGTGACATACAAAGTGGCATTCTAATTTAATTAGCAGCTAACTTTGTGTCTAAAAGGCTCCTTCGGGAGCCTTTTTTATGCCTGCCATTCTACCCCTAGTTTATATGTTATGCCGAACCTGTCTTAGACCTGTCTCAAGCCTATCTCACTGGTTGTATTGAACCTAACTCCATAATTTTCAAACCAATTCCCGTTATTTTTAATGTAGCTTAGGGGTCCATATTTATTGCATTTAGCACATTAAAAATGATAATAGTAATAATAAAATAATTAATTAATAATAAAATTAATACCTTAATTTTAAATAATAATAATAATAAAACCTTCTCCATTGTTTTTCCATTATATTTAGTAAATAAACACTATTCGGCTTGTTAATCTATTTATGCAGTGTTAAATTTGCTTCGCTTAATTCATTGTTGGATTGGCTGTTTGTATAAGGCAATTGAGAAAGGCAACCGGACTGCACTTTGTAGGTTTTCTTTCTCAATTGTTTTTTATAAACAATTAAAAGTATTACATTACGGTTTTGCGCGGATCATTTTAATAAAGATTCGTTAAAGACGTAAGGTAATTGTTTAACTAGCTAGTTAAATTTTTATAAATATTATTGAAGGGGAATTTCAATGAATAAGACTATTATCGCTCTTGCGATCGCCGCTGCGCTTCCAGTAGCTGCACAAGCTGACGCAACCATTTCTGGTTCTGTTACTACTAAGTACTTAAACACTGGTGTTATCGATACTGATGCTGCTTTGTCTATTGCTTCTTCTGAAGTTTTGGCTAACGGCATGACTGCTACTGCTTCTTTTGACATCTTGGGTGGTGTTACAAACTCAGGTACTGCTACTTTGGCAGGTGATTTTGGTACGTTGACTGTTGGTTCTATCGACTCTGATGCCGCTTTCCAAGCGGGTGATGTTGCTGGCGTTGTATCTGACACAACTAGCGGTTCATCTGCTACTAGTGTTTATGGTATCCACTATGCTGGTACTGCAGCAGGCCTTTCTATTGCTGCCCAGTTGAACGCTACTACTGGCGCAGATGCGGCGGGCACAGAAACTAAGGGCACTCAAATGAGCGCTACTTATGTGTTCAACGACGTGACTCTTGGTTATGCATACGCTTCTGCGGATGCTGATGGCGGCACTTCGGAGGGCGTTAATGTTGCACAAACTGCTTTCGGCGCATCTTACTCTTTTGGTGACCTAGCCATTACTGCTGGTAAGTCTTCAATTGCTGACGATGCTGTTGTTTCTGCGACTTACACTTTCACTGCTGATGCATTGACTGTTAAGGCGCAAATGGACAACGATTCAGATTACCAAATTGACTTGACTTTCGTGCTAAGTGATTCAATCACTATTGCTTCTGAAGTAGACAAGGGTAATGACACTTCTTTGACGGCGACTTACACTGCTGGTGATTTGACTGCTTCTGTGTCTAAGACTGACGACGGTACTACCGATGCGTCTATTGCTCTAGACCTTGGTAACGCTGACTTGACTTTGGCTCGCGATGGCGGTGACAAAGAAACTAGCTTGACTTACAAGGTTGCATTTTAATCTTTGATTAAATAGCACTTTAAGTCTAAAAGGCTCCTTAGGGAGTCTTTTTTTTGCCTTTTTAAAAGTAACTCAAGTAGAATTGCTTTTCATCTTTCAAGGATCGAAGCATTATGCTTAATGTACCCCAAATATTGCAGCAGGCCATTGGCCTGCATCAACAAGGTAAGCTTGAGGCTGCGGTCCATTTGTATCAGCAAATATTGCAGCAAGACAGCAAGCAGTCTGACGCGCATAATTTGTTGGGCGCTGTGTATGTAGTGGCAAAAAACTACAAGTTGGCCGAAAAGCATTTGCTTAAGGCAACAAAGTTTGCCCCTGGTTATGCACCGGCCCATTATAATTTGGGCAAGGCCTATTTGGATCAAGGTAAAAAACAACAAGCCTTTTCTGCATTTTCAAAAGCGGTAAAGCTGCAACCTGACTACGTGGATGCGGTGTTTTTGTTGGCCAATACTCGCGTGCAGCTAGGTGCTTTAAAGGAGGCTTTAGGTGGATACGAAAAAGTGATGTTGTGGGCACCAGATAATTTTGAGGCGCATAATAACCTTGGTAGTGTGTTGCAAGACTTGGGTCGGATCGAAGAAGCCTTACCCCACCATGAAAAAGCGATCGCCTTGAAGCCAGATTTTGAACTGGCTTACTTAAACCTGGCGGCGGGTTTGGTGCAGTTGGAGCGCCATCAACAAGCCCTTGAGCTATTTAGAAATTGTTTGCAGCATTGCGCTAGTGCCAAAATATATCATGATTTAGGCACTACCCATCAGCAGCTAGGCCAAATGACTGATGCAAGAAAAGCCTATTTAAAAGCCATTCAGATGGATTCAACAATGGGGAAATCTTATCGACATTTGTCTGAAATTACCAAAATTGATAACAATGATAATTTAGATATTAAATCAATAATAGAGTCTGGGTTTCAAGTGCAGGGCATGGGTGAAGAAGCGATAATGCATTTAAATTACGCTTGGGCAAAGGTTAATGATGCTCTGAAGGAATATGAGAAAGCATTCTTGGCTTATAAAATGGGTAATGATCTAAACCGAAAAGCGCACAGTTATAATAATGCTGAAAGCGATAAAATATTTAAAACAATAAAAACCGCATATAGTAAATCTTTTCTATCGAGTAGCTTATGCAGTGGCATAGACGATTCGACCCCAATATTTATTTTAGGCATGCCACGTTCTGGTACCACCTTGGTAGAGCAGATTATCTCCAGCCATTCAGGTGTTACCGGTGCCGGCGAATTGCCTTATATGGCTGATCAGGCCAAACAGTTTAAAGGTGGTGCGTTAGCCTTTCATAAGCGCTTTCCTGAAATGGGGCTAGATAATTGGCGAGAGGTGGCTGAGGCGTACTTACATGCCCTTAATAGCTATGACGAAGGCAAGGCTCATATCACCGACAAAATGCCCCATAACTTCCTTAATATTGGCATGATCAGCAAACTTTTGCCCAATGCCAAAATCATCCACTGCAAACGTCATCCGATGGCTAATTGCTTATCCATCTACAAAGCTTACTTTGGGGCTAAGAACTCGCATCCCTATGCCTACAATTTGCGCGAATTGGCTCATTATCATAATTTGTACGAAGATCTAATGGACCATTGGCGCAAAGTTTTGCCCGGGCGCTTTTATGAAGTCAGCTACGAACAGCTGACGTCTAATCAAGAAGAACAAAGCCGCAAGCTCATTGAATACTGCGGTTTAGAGTGGCAGGAGGCGTGTTTGGACTTTCACAAAACCGAGCGCAAGGTAAAGACCGCCAGTGCCTTTCAGGTGCGCCAACCTATGCACAGCCAATCTGTAGACCTGTGGAAGCGTTATGGCGATGCCTTGCAGCCTTTGCTAGATGACCTGTATATTCCGCCAGAGTATGCGCAAGAGTAGGGTGTGGGAGGATTGTAGCCTTCGTTGCGAAGCCGGCAACTCACAGCCCGCGGGATTGGATTGCTTCGCTACACTCGCAAAGACGAGACGGATGAAATTAGCTTAAGATTTCTTTTTACCAAAGGGCATGTTGCCATCGCCCCAGATGCTGGCGGCGTTGGTTTGTGCTTGGCGCTTTTCAGCCGCTTCTTTTTTGCTAATTTTGGTGGCTTTCTTAGCGGCTGCCTTGGTGGCTGGTTTTGGGTTGGAGGCTGTGTCGCGATGCTCTGTGGCTTCTAGGCCTTTAATGATGATGCGTTCTAATGGCGCGCCCTGAGCTTTTTCTACACTTAACAATAACCCACGTTCGCTAATATTCACTAGGTTAATGGCCTTACCCTGGGCGCCAGCGCGGCCTGTGCGGCCTGTGCGATGTAAGTAATCGTCTAAATTACGCGCCATGTCAAAGTTAATAACCAACTCTACACCATCAATATCTAAGCCCCGGGCGGCCACTTCGGTGGCCACTAAGGTATTAAAGCTGTGTTGGCGGTATTGGCGGGTAATGTCGTTGCGTAAATCCTGAGGCAGCTCGCCGTGTAAAGCGACGGCATTAACGCTGTGGCTTTGCAGAAAGTTGGCTAGTTCTTCGCTGAGCTTACGGCTGTTGCAAAATATGAGGTGCTTCTTGGCCGGCTCATGGGCCAAGAGCCAGGCCAGCACTCGTTTTTTGTGTTCAATTTGGTCGCACACTACCACTAGCTGCTTAATGTTGGCTTGCACTTGGGTGGCGTCGTTAAGGCGGATGTCTACGGGCTTGTTAAGTAAGTGCTGGGCCATGGCTTGCACTTTAGGGCTGTGCAGGGTGGCCGAATAGAATAAGGTCTGGCGCTTGGTGGCATTACAAGCTGCGGCGATGGCCTCTACGTCTTCGCAAAAACCAAGCTCTAGCATGCGGTCGGCTTCGTCGACGATTAGTAATTCTAGATTTTCTGTGTCCGTTTGATTTTTACGCTGGTGTTCCATAAAACGCCCAGGTGTGGCCACTACTAAATCTGGATTTTTGCGTAGTAAAGCTTGCTGGTAGTGGTAGTCTTCACCGCCTAAGATTAATGCGGCTTGTAGCTTGGTGCCCTTGATGAGTTTGTTGGTTAGGCTTAATACCTGATGCGCAAGTTCACGTGTGGGTACTAAGATTAAACAGCGGGTGCTATAGCCCACGGCCTTGGTGTTAAGAATTTGATTAAGGGCAGGGATGATGTAAGCCAAAGTTTTACCGCTGCCAGTGTCTGCGCTCATGAGTAAGTCTTGGCCTGCTAAAGCCACTGGCAAAGCATGTTTTTGCGCCTCGGTTGCCTGCTCAAAGCCTTGTTGCTTAAGGTTGATAAGTAAGCGTGGGTTGTAGGCTTGTTGGGCAAAGCTAATTGAGGGTGCTGGGGCGGTTGCTGCGGGGGTGGTTTTGGTCACTTGGGTCACTTAGGTTTAGATTCCTTAATTGAGGCGGTATTTTAGCATGGAAACCGGTCATTGGTCATCGGTTATCGGTTATTGGTCTGTAGTTAATCACCAACTGATAAGCAAACATATGATATACTCCGCCACCACTTTATGTGGTTGCTATAACTGACTAATAGGTCCCCTATGTCCACCTCCAATACAGCCTCTGATATGTCGTCTTATTTGGCTCCAGAAAGACGCATTTTTGAATACCCAAAATATTGGGCAGAGTGCTTTGGTGCGGCGCCGTTTTTGCCTACCAGCCGCGCCGAAATGGATTTGTTGGGCTGGGATTCCTGTGATGTGATTATCGTTACTGGTGACGCCTATGTGGATCATCCTAGCTTTGGCATGGCCATTGTGGGCCGCTTGTTGGAATCCCAAGGTTTTCGCGTGGGTATTATTGCCCAGCCAGATTGGAGCAGTACCGAGGCTTTTAAGGCGCTTGGTAAGCCAAATTTATACTTTGGGGTAGCGGCAGGGAACATGGATTCCATGATCAACCGTTACACCGCCGACCGGCGTCTGCGCCATGATGATGCCTATACTCCAGGTAATGTGGGGGGCAAGCGCCCAGACCGTGCCACCTTGCATTACACCCAACGTTGTAAAGAGGCGTTTAAGGGCGTGCCGGTTATTATTGGTGGCATAGAAGCGAGTTTGCGCCGCATTGCGCACTATGATTATTGGTCTGAAAAAGTCCGCCGCTCTATGCTCATCGAATCCAAGGCCGACATGCTGGTCTTCGGCAACGCCGAAAGGCCCTTGGTGGAATTAACTCACCGCATGGCCAATGGTGAATCCCTGGCACAAATGCAGGACATTCGTGGCACGGCCATCATTGTTAAGCAACCTCTAGCCGGTTGGCGCGGTAAAGATTCTACTACGCTAGATGCGCCGGGTGTGATTGATGCCATCATCAACCCTTATATAGACACTACTGCCACCAGCCAATGCGCTGCCAGTAACGACGATGCCGACGCACCTAAAGATCCAAAAGACGCCGTACAAACCTTGTCCATTAAGCCCATGGCGGCCTATGAGCCGAAAAAAGGCCAGCCCTGGTTCAAAACCTACGCTAAGCTGCCCAGCTTTGATGTGGTGAAGGCAGACCCTATTATGTATGCCCATGCTAGCCGCGTGATGCACCATGAAACCAACCCTGGCAATGCTAGGGCTTTGTATCAAGAACATGGCAACAAGGCGTTGTGGGTAAACCCTCCGGCTATGCCCTTGGATACCGAAGAAATGGATTATGTATTTGCCGCGCCTTTTGCCCGGGTACCGCACCCCATGTATGGCGATGAGAAGATTCCCGCCTATGACATGATCCGCTTCTCGGTGAATATTATGCGCGGCTGTTTTGGTGGCTGCAGCTTCTGTTCCATCACCGAGCACGAAGGTCGTATCATTCAAAATCGCTCGGAAGATTCCATTATTGCCGAAGTGGAAGACATGCGCGACAAAGTGCCAGGTTTCACTGGCGTAGTGTCCGACTTAGGCGGCCCCACGGCCAATATGTACCGCTTGCATTGTAAGGATCCTAAGGTGGAGGCCACTTGTCGTCTGCCTTCCTGTGTGCACCCTACAGTCTGTGATTACATGGGCACCGACCACAAGCCGCTTATTAAGCTGTACCGCCGTGCCCGTGCTTTGCCGGGCATTAAAAAGGTGCTTATTGCCTCTGGTTTGCGTTATGACTTGGCCATTCGTGACCCAGAATATGTAAAGGAGTTAGTTACCCATCATGTGGGTGGTTATCTTAAAATTGCGCCGGAACATACGGAAGATGAACCGCTTAAATACATGCTTAAACCCAACATGAGCAGCTATAACAAGTTTAAGCGCATGTTTGATAAGTATTCTAAGGAAGCCGGCAAAGAGCAGTACTTGATTCCTTATTTCATCAGCGCCCACCCCGGTACCCGGGATATAGATATGGTCAATATGGCCTTGTGGCTTAAGTCTAACAAGTTCCGTTTAGACCAAGTGCAAAACTTTTACCCATCACCCATGTGTAATGCCACCACCATGTATTACACAGAAGTGAACCCGTTAAAAAAGGTCACCCGAGACAGTGAGCGGGTGACTATCCCCAGGGGTATTCGTCAGCGCCGTTTGCACAAGGCTATTTTGCGTTATCACGACCCTAAAAACTGGGCCCAGATACGTGAGGCTTTAACCGAAATGGGCATGAAAAAGCTCATAGGTAAGGGGCCAGATTGTTTGGTGCCAGCCGAAACTCACGCCGAAGGCAGAAGGGCTGCACCAAGGGCCAGAAAAGGCAAGCAAGGCATGACTAAACACACCTCGCCACGGTCACAAAAAATGCGCTCTAGGCGCTAATGCTTATGACCTTGGCCAGGCTTAATTACCTGACCTAATAAAAAGCCCCAGTGATAACTGGGGCTTTTTTGGTTTGGTTAAAGCTTATGTGGGCTTAGTGTCCGTACACACGCTTTGCTTCCTGGCGGCGGCGGTGTAATACCGGCTCGGTGTAACCACTAGGTTGATTAGCACCTTCAAACACAAGCTCGCAAGCGGCTTGGAAACCGATGCTAGAATCAAAATCAGGTGCCATGTTGCGATAACTTGGGTCAGCTGAGTTTTGCTCATCTACCAAAGCAGCCATGCGTTTAAGACTTT
>Ga0208879_1000015_pt1 | contig 185744 bp, 175 predicted proteins | sample Knorr_S15_td_Bot_FD_185605 | JGI IMG/M metagenome (GOLD analysis project Ga0208879, IMG submission 185605) | Marine microbial communities from Southern Atlantic Ocean transect - Knorr_S15_td_Bottom_ad_5009_LV_A (SPAdes) (version 2) | ecosystem: Environmental > Aquatic > Marine > Oceanic...
TCTGACCCAAATCCAAGCCGTCAAGTGACACCCCTGCAATAGCTCCTTTACTGGTCTTTTTATAATGAGTCAGCTTTATATTCTTTGCAGTGGCTAGTTGTTGAGCGACATACTCCTTTGCTTGTATGCCCAATTCACTTTCTTTGACACAAGGTGTTTCAACCTTAGGAGAATATGTTTCAGCAAGGAAGATGGTGATGTTGCCCGCTAAAGGGTGTGGCTCGGCAATATCAACAATAAACTTATGACCGTGAATTACTTCAACAACATTTGATACCGTTGCAGGGTTGTTAGACACGTAATAGGACTCTGCATTGCTGGTAAAGGCAGCAGATAAAAGTAAAAAAGTAGCTAAGAGTTTCATAGAGTAAATGAATGGAAATCACCATTCAGCATATAACTATACACCTTTCAACTTTTAGTAGTGTATTTTGACACTTTCTTGAGCGTCCGCTCAATACGAATTTGCTAGACATCAATGGTCACAGTGGTCAATCCACTTTGATTTTTGACTGCACCCTTTAAAACCGAATCCAATCATTCTTATTGAAGCGAAACGCTAAGTTTTTCGACTGTTTGAGCGGTGCGAGTTTAGAAAAACTAGTGAAGTGAGATTAGTAAGATTGAGGCTTGGTTTTCAGGGCGACCTCTTTTTGGATACTTTGTATGGTGTGCGAAGCCTGCCCTCGGGTGCGGAGGAAAAAGTATCAAGGCCTAAGGAGAAAATTGACTAATTTTCGAAGAGGGTTTAAAAAATCTAGTGAGCAGTTTTTGTCTGGTGAGTATTTTGCATGGCACTGTGATACCAAGCTAGGGCCTTATGCAGCTGAGATTCGTCAACATTAAGATGTTTGCAAAAAGCACTTTCTTTGTTATTTTTTGATTTCGTTTTTACTGGTTGATTATGCATTGGGTTCATTCCTCGGTAATTTAGAATTAAGACAAAATAAGTGCGTCAATTTTCATCGCCTTGACGACATAACGCATTGTTGTATGCGCATTGGCACTGCCAAATGGCCATGCACTGACCAACTTTAATTCGTCGACATCCTCATAGATGTCAATCGTGCTATTTTTTAAATCAATAACGTCCATGTGAGTAATGCAGTAGCAAAACTCCCCACCCGTTGGGTCGCTTAATACGACTTGATCATTAAGCGTTAAACCCTGTAGAAAATTAAAATTCTCATCAGCACTAATAACCACTGTGCCAGAATCTGCGGGCAAGTAACCTGCAGATGACCTTCCCAGGCCAAAGGCGAGCGTATCGTCACTATCTCCCTCTAGAACAACAAAACTTTGGTTGTACCTAGGTAGAGATAGATCCAATACAGGAGAAACGTTCGCACTAGACCAGTGCATTTCATTTGTTTGTGTATTCATTAATTCGCTCCGATAAGTAAGCTTCTGCTGGTGGAAGGAGGGCCACCAGCTTCAGCCGCTACCTCTAACGCCACAAGGAGAGAGTGGCAAGAGTGTTTCGAGGTTCTTTAAAATACTCGTTTAAGCTCTGTAAGCACGCCTTGGTGTTGTCAAACAGCGCTTCAATAGTATTGTTTTTAGCTCCTAGGACATTAGCTCGCATTGGTATTGTGATAACATTACTCATGGGATTGAGCTTTGTTTCCCCACTACTAGCGTTTGTAAATAAAAGGAGAGTTTGTCGCATTCCGTCCTAACTTTCTAAAAACAATGGCCCCAGTTTAGGGTCTGAACATAAATGTCAAATGTTTTATAAGTGAAGTTTTGGTGAAGATTGAGTGAAGATGGTTTTGTTTGCCATTTTTTTAACTACAATAATGCCTTTCTAACAATATTTATTTCTATGCAGCACATTCTCATAGTTGAAGACGACAGAACCATCGCTGAAAGTATCTCCTTTATTCTTGAAAAAGACTCCTTCAGTTGTCAATGGTTTGACAATGGTCATGGCGCTCTTGACTACCTTGAACACAACGACGTCGATTTAATGCTGCTTGACGTTGGCTTGCCGGATATTAGTGGCTTCGACGTTTTGCGCAAGGTTCGTGCTAAATCGGATATGCCCGTCGTCATTATCTCGGCCAGAGATGACGAAGCCGATCAAGTGTTAGGTCTAGAAGGATTGGGTGCTAATGGCTATATTACCAAGCCCCTAAGCCCTAGATTGGTGGTAGCGCATGTACGCGCACAACTCAGACACTTAAGATCCGAACCCAAACCCCAGAAATCCAAATTCAGCATCAATGAAGCCATGCAAAAAGTGTTATTTGCTGACCAAGAGATAGTATTGACACCCGCAGAATTTAAGATCCTCTCCCACCTAGTTAAACACCCTAATCGTGTGCACTCACGAGAATACTTGTTAAGCATTATTTGGGATAGGCCGCACGGCTCTGACGTTAAAACCATCAATACTCACATAAAATCAATACGCAAACGTCTACACGAAATAGATGACAAGAACGAATACATCGAAACACACCGAGGCATTGGCTACAGTCTTACTGAAACCTCAGCAGGACCTGCTCCTCGGATGTAACCATTATTTGTAATGAAATTCCTTAAGCTTAATCTCGGCTCCAAACTTTTTATTCTCTACTTCTTGATAAGCAGCTCGATTGTCTGGCTTATCGCCAATCGCACCAGTGAAGAGTCAGCCGAAGAGATTATGATTGACGCCTCAAGCCTATTGAGTCAAATTGCCTCCCACAATATCAGTGCAGGTGAAGGCACTATTGATGTACAAGCATTTGAAGACATTACCTCGGGCTATTTAAAGCCACAAGACTCTGAGCAAAACAGCAAAGCCACGCAATCCAATAATTTAGAAATCTACCTTACAAACAACACCGGCAAGGTCATCTACGATTCTCGAGGTTTGACACTAGGTCGAAACATGAGTAATAACGCTGAAGTGATTAGCGCCCTTCAAGGCGAGCACGGTATTCGTAAAACACTCTACGATCCAAATAATGAAAAACCATTATTTGGCACAAAAGCGCTTTATGTTTCAAGCCCTATCTATGATCAAAACAACAACATCATGGGTACGCTTGTTGCCATCAAGCCAATTTATTTTGGCAAAGGTGGCTCCCGCATCTATGAGTATGCATTTTATATATTCTTTATTTCATTAATTATTGGCGGTGTTGCCAGCTATATTGTCTCTCGTGACGCTAAGCTGCTGGTGAAATACACTTCCCGACTTTCCATGGGTGAAGACGCAATCGCGCCAAACATACACAATGAAGAATTTATTAGACTATTAGAAGCCATTGAGAAACTTAGGAATGAGCTAGAACTTAAAGACAACGTAGAAGAATACATAGACACACTCGCGCACGAATTGCGCACCCCAATTACCGGCGTGAGAGCAACTGCAGAAAACCTACTGCTACCGATGGACGAAAAACAGCGAGTGCATTTTATCCAAAACATCCTCGACTCTAATAAGCATATGGACAAATTGGTAACTCGCTTGTTGGAGCTTTCACGAATAGAGCGCAGAGAAGTGTTAAAAAATATTACTACACTCAATATTCAAACTGTTGTCAGTAATGTACTCAAAGCACCAATCCGCGTTAAAACCATTGCCAGCAAAGAATTAAAAATTGAGTTTGACATTGAGAATAGCGGTGAAATTACCGCTGAAAAACTCCTCCTAGAGCAAGCCATTGGTAACATTATCAACAACGCCATAGACTTTAGCCCTAAAGGGGGTACGATCACTATTAAGGCAAGCGAAACCAACACGGCCGTCACCATCGTGGTTTTAGACGAAGGCCCAGGGATGCCAGATCACGTTTTAAGAAAACTCTTTACTCGTTTCTTTTCAGTCTCTAGACCCGATACCGGAAAACGCGGTAATGGTTTAGGCTTGAGATTTGTAAGGAAAATTATGCAGCTTCACGGCGGCGAGATAACATTGCAAAATCGTTTTTTACAAGAAGGTGCTGAGGCCAAGTTGCGCTTCCCGTTTGAATACTAATACACTGCAATTAGAGTAACCACCAACACGCTTAGCAAAGACATTAAAAACTATCGATTTTTCCAATAAACAAGCCTAAAAAATATCGCTTTTCAAATAGCCGACGAATGGTATTATTCGCGAGTTTTATAACCAGTAATCACACGATACATGAAAATAATTATCCCAATCAAACGCGTACTCGATCCTTACACACAGGCACGTGTTAACAAACAAACTCAATTGGTTGATCTAACCAACGCCAAAATGGCGATGAACCCATTTTGCGAAATTGCTGTTGAAGAAGCCCTGAAACTTAAAGAAAGTGGTGCGGCCAGCGAAACAATCGTTATCAGTATCGGCACTGATAAGACAGTAGATACACTAAGAACAGCTTTGGCGATGGGTGTTGATCGAGCAATTTTTATTAAAACAGAAGGCGATCTTGACTTACAGCCACTTCACCTTGGAAAGATCTTAGCATTAATCATCAAGCGCGAAGAAGCTGGACTTGTAATTATGGGCAAACAAGCCGTTGACAACGATAACAATCAAACAGGTCAAATCATCTCAGGCTTACTGGACTATTCACTTGGTACATTTATTTCTAAATTTAGTCTAAGCGATGACGCTCAGAGCATTGAAGTGAGTCGTGAAATTGACTCTGGTATTGAAATTAGAAAATTAAACTTGCCTGCAGTCGTCACGGTTGATCTGCGTCTTAATGAGCCAAGGTACGCATCTTTGCCAAATATTATGAAGGCAAGATCTAAGCCTCTTGAAACGGTTGAGCTATCAAGCCTTGACATTGATGTAACGCCGCGCGTTAAAGTGATCAGTGTTGTGGAGTCGGGCACTAAAGATAGGGCAGCAAAACAGGTTTCATCGGCAAAAGAATTACTTGAAGAGTTAACTCAAATGGGGGTACTGTAATGTCAGCCTTAGTATTAATCGAATTACACGGCGCTGAAATCAGCGCCAACTCTCGCGCCGCAGTAACAGCGGCCACTCAATTATCAGACACCGTTGATGCACTTGTATTAACAAACGATGCTGCAAATGCCTCGGCTGTCGCTGCAATAAGAGGTATCAATACAGTTAAAGTGATTGCTGACGCAGCATTGGAACACGTTTCCGCAGGCATTGCCAGTAAACTCATTGCAGGCGTAATGAGCGACTACCAATACCTTGTTGCAGGTTCTGCCACATACAGTAAAAATATCGTACCCGTGGTAGGCGCCCTTCTAGACGCCCAACCCATCTCTGATGTTTGCGAAGTAAAGTCAGCAAACACCTTTACTCGACCTCTTTACGCTGGCAACATTATGGCCACTGTTGAAAGCAGTGACGAAAAAATCTTGTTGACGGTTAGAGCGACATCGTTTGATCACGCTGAAGATGGCGGTTCTGCAACTATTGAAGAGTTATCAGTTGATGTTCCTGAGTCAAATTCAACGTTTATATCGCTACAAGAATCTCAATCAGAGCGCCCTGAGTTAACGACAGCTGATCGTATTGTTTCAGGTGGCAGAGGGTTGGGCTCGAAAGAGAATTTTGCCCTAATTGAACAACTGGCAGATAAGCTTGATGCAGCAGTTGGCGCCTCTAGAGCGGCGGTTGATGCCGGCTTTATCTCCAATGATTACCAAGTGGGTCAAACGGGTAAAGTGGTTGCACCTAAATTGTATATGGCGATCGGAATTTCTGGCGCCATTCAACACTTGGCGGGCATGAAAGACTCACAGGTCATCGTAGTCATCAACAACGACAGTGATGCACCGATGGCAAGAATGGCTGATTTGGTTTGGAACACAGACTTATTTGGCGCCGTTCAAGAGCTAATCGACAACGCTTAACCAAGCTAAATAAACCAATCAATCTTTGAGGCTGATTTAATGAAAAGAGAGTCAATTGAATATGATGTTGTTGTTGTTGGCGGCGGTCCTGCGGGTCTTGCCTCGGCATGTAAGCTCAAGCAACTTAACCCCAACCTTTCTGTTTGCCTATTAGAAAAAGGCTCGGAAATCGGATCACACATCATCTCTGGTGCTGTGTTTGAGCCAAAAGCTCTATTCGATCTTTTTCCAGAAGACGCTAAAGACTGTCCAACACTCAATAACGCTGTCAAAGGCGACGATGTTTACTTTCTTAGAAATGGCAATAAAAAAATCAAAGTTCCTTCGTGGTTAACCCCTAAAGGGCTTCACAACCACGGCAACTACATCATCTCTTTGGGTGAGCTGTGCCAGTGGCTAGGTGAAAAAGCAATGGATCTTGGTGTTGATATTTTTCCAGGATTCCCCGCTGAAAATTACTTGAGCGATGAAAGCGGTCGTATTTGCGGCATTGCTACCGCAGACATGGGCATCGATAAAGAAGGCAACCAAAAAGGCACTTGGGCACCTGGTATGAATATCTTGGCGAAACAAACTATTTTTGCTGAAGGTGCGCGTGGTCATATTGGCAAACAGTTGATTAAAGACTTAAGCCTAGATGCGGGTAAATCACCGCAACATTTTGCCATCGGCTTTAAAGAAATTTGGGAAGTTGAAAACGACAAACATTCCGAAGGTGACGTCCTGCATACTATTGGCTGGCCGTTGACACAAGGTGCTTCTGGTGGTGGTTATCTTTATCATTTTGATAAAAATCGCATTGCTGTTGGCCTAATCGTTGACTTGAATTACGCCAACCCATACCAAAACCCATTTAAAGAATTTCAGCAATACAAACTTCATCCGATTATCAAGCAATACCTAGAAGGCGGCAAGCGTATTTCTTATGGTGCACGCGCCATTAGCAAGGGCGGCCTACACTCACTGGTAAAAATGGATTTTGACGGCGGTATGATTATTGGTTGTAATGCCGGCACACTAAATCCAGGAAAAATCAAAGGCAGTCATTGCGCCTTGCAATCGGGCATGTTGGCCGCAGAATACGTCAACAAAGTCCTAAACGAAGAAGTTTGCGATTTTGACGATTTGTTTAAAGAAAGCGCACTGTACAAAGAGCTTCATCAATCAAGAAACTTTAGTTCGGCTCTGCATAAATTTGGCTTCTATATTGGCTCGGCTTACAACTTTGTCGAATCCAACATTTTCCGCAACAAACTGCCAATCGACATTAAAGATGAGAAGAAAGATTCCGATGTCTTAAAACTAAGCGGCAACGTCAAAGTTAAGAATTACCCTGCGCCTGACAACGAATTTACTTTTGACATTACTTCGTCTTTATTCTTATCTGGCACCAATCACGAAGAAGATCAGCCTGTTCACTTAAAACTCAGTGATACCACCATTCCTCTTGGTCCTAACTTGGCTAAATACGACGAACCAGCACAAAGATACTGCCCTGCTGGCGTCTATGAAATTATCGAAAAAGATGGGCAAGATTGTTTTCAAATCAATGCTCAGAATTGCCTACATTGCAAAACTTGTGACATTAAAGATCCAGCGCAAAATATCACTTGGACGCCACCCGAAGGTGGCGGTGGGCCGAACTACATCAGTATGTAGAAATGCCTACGAGCACTGATTGGCAGTAATGACTACGGTGTTGACGATCTCATCAACACTGCAGCCCCTGGATAAATCATTCACCGGCTTGGCAAGGCCTTGCAAAATTGGGCCGATCGCCTCAGCGCCAGAAAAACGCTGTACCAACTTATAACCAATATTGCCGGCATCCAATGTCGGAAAAATCAACACGTTGGCAGGTGCGATAAATGAAGTCTGTGGATACTTAAGATTTAATACCTTATTATCTAGTGCTGCATCTAATTGAACGTTGCCAACAATTTCTGCATCAAGCTCTTTCTCTTGATAAATAGTCGTTGCCAGCTTAACTTTTTCTACTTGTTCAAACTCAGGACTCCTGTTGGTTGAAAACGACAGCATCGCTACTTTGGGTGTCATACCCAAAAGTTCATTTGCAGATTTAACTGTGCTCGCGGCAATTTCAGCCAACTCCTCGGCGCTTGGATTAACGTTCATTGCACAATCGGAAAACAGTATTTCTTTACCGTACTTCTGGTGATTTTCATCAAACACCATTAGAAAAAAGCTGGATACCAACTTTGCGTCCTTCGCGACACCAATAATTCCCAGCGCGTTGCTCAGCACTTTTTGGCTTGGGGTAATAGCGCCAGTTACAACGCCGTCAACGGCATTGCTCTCTAATGCCAACATCGCAAAGATGCAATCTTGCTGAACAAGCTCTCTAGCCTCAACAAGAGTAAGTCCGGTATGCTTTCTTTTTTGGTGTAATAGCTCGGCATACTTACGCATTAATTGCTCATCTTCGGAGTTAATAATAGCTATAGAATGCACGCCTCCATTAAGTTCGTTTAATTGTTGGTTGAGCTGTAACTCATCACCAAGAAGAGTGATTTGCGCAATTTTTTGATTAGAGATTAAAAGTGCTGCTTTTAAAATTCTCTCATCAGCCGATTCCGGCAACAAAATGCGTGGGAATGTTTTCTGAGCGATTTCAGTCAATTTATGCAGCAAAGTCATTGAAAACCTCTATGAAAAAGGCTAGTTTACATGAAAAAAACAGAATGTCGAACCCTAGACCGCCACTCCAAATAGATATATCTACTGGTCCAGTTTTACTAATATATATATGATTTTTTTACATGGTGCTATCATTCATTTTGAAGTGAAATGATTCAGTTTTTTGCTAATTAATCCCATTCAAGTCACAATCAAAAAAAGCACCAACTCCTGATTAAGGTAGATTATGAATATATATTTTATATAGAACTAGGTATATGAATATATATCTTTACTACCCCTAATTTGGGCGCAAAATCGATGAACGAAAAATGACAGCACAAATTTGTCCACAAAATATTGACCTAGAAGACCCATTACCGGTCTTTGAAGACAGGTCAAATCAAGAAGTAAAAACAACCACGTGCTATATGTGTGCATGTCGCTGTGGCATCAAGGTAACACTTGAAGGAAAAAAGGTTCGCTACATCCAGGGCAATCGCAACCATCCCGTTAATAAAGGCGTTCTATGCGCTAAAGGTAACGCGGGGATTATGAAAAACGAATCCATGGCCAAGTTGCGTTCTCCGTTACGTAGAAAACCTGGTACGGAAAGAGGAGATGGCGAATTTGAAGTTATTAGTTGGGATGAGGCTCTTAATGAGCTGACGGCTCGCTTAGAAAAGATACGCGAAACAGACCCAAAAAAGCTGGCTTTTTTCTCAGGAAGAGACCAAATGCAAGCCTTAAGTAGCCTCTGGGCGCAACAGTTCGGTACAGTAAACTGGTCTGCTCATGGCGGCTTCTGTTCTGTCAATATGGCGGCGGCAGGTTTATATACTCTAGGCCAATCATTCTGGGAATTTGGCGAACCAGACTGGGACAACACCAAATACTTTATGTTATGGGGTGTGGCCGAAGATCATTCGTCCAATCCGATTAAAATTGGCCTTTCAAAGCTCAAGAAAAATGGCGCTAAGTTTGCCACAGTCAATCCTGTATGCACTGGTTACCAAGCTATAGCAGATGAATGGATTAGCATTCGCCCCGGTACGGATGGTCTGTTTGCAATTGCAATGTCTCGTGTACTTCTCGAAAACGATCAATTCGACAAAGAATTTCTAATTCGTTACACCAATGCACCACATCTGGTTATTCAAAATCCTGGCAAGAGTAACGATGGCCTTATTTGGCGCAATGAACAGGGAAAACCCCAAGCATGGGAGCTAGAATCAGAAACATTTATAGACGCAAGCCTTGCGGAGATTAAACCTGCACTATTTGGCGAATGGCAAACAAGCGAAGGCTTTAGTGTCAAAACTTCTTTTACACTTCTCACTGAAGGGTATCTTGGCGATGAGTATAGCTTAGACAAAGTCTCTAAAGAAACTGGCATTGCTGCAGAGGATATCGAGAGACACGCTTTAGAAATGGCACATGTTGCCTTCCAAGAAAGTATTGAAATTGAGACCGAATGGACGGACTGGACAGGAAAAAAACACGATAAATTCATCGGTAGACCAGTCTCTATGCATGCAATGCGTGGCATTGCCGCCCATTCAAATGGCTTCCAAACATGCCGTGCCATTCATATCTTACAAATACTACTTGGTGCAATTGACTGCCCGGGAGCGCATCTTGCAAAACCACCATTCCCAAGAATGATTCCACCGCCTATTAAACCAGCAAAAAATATGGCAGCAAACACACCACTACAATCACCACCCATGGGCTTTCCCACATCACCAGAAGATCTTTGCATTGATATAGATGGCAAACCATTAAGAATTGACAAGGCATACTCTTGGGAGGCGCCACTTGCTAATCATGGAATGATGCATATGGTTATCAATAACGCTGTCAAAGGCGATCCTTACACGATTGACACCCTGATATTTTTCATGGCGAATATGGCATGGAACTCAAGCATGAATCCAGGCAATACCCAAAACTTATTAAGGGAAAAAGATGACAATGGCGAGTATAAAATTCCGTACTTAGTGGTTGTCGACGCATTTCATTCTGAAACCGTCAACTTTGGCGATCTCATTTTGCCTGATACAACCTACCTAGAGCGTTTTGACACGATTTCAATTCTTGACCGGCCTATATCCGAACCTCATGTTATTGCAGACGCTATTCGCCATCCCATTATAGATCTGGATCGAGATGTAAGACCATGGCAAGAGGTGATGGTTGATTTAGCAACTCGCCTCAAATTTCCAATTTTTACCAATGATGACGGCACTGCTAAATACTCAGGTTATAAAGAATTTATCACCAATTGGGAAAAACACCCTGGCATCGGCTTCTTGGCTGGCTGGCGAGGTGAAAATGGAGAAAAAAGCATTGTAGGTGAGCCCAATCCTGACCAGTGGGAAAAATACATTGAAAACGAAAGTTTTTTTAAGCAGGATATTCCAGATTCGCAAAAGTATTACCGCTTTGCAAATAAAGAATACCTTGAGTTTGCTGCCGATACACACTTAAACTTCAATGACAAGCCCATTGTCATGGAGATTTACTCCGAGACTTTGCAAAAATTTCGTCTCGCTGGTCAAGGGCTTTATGATGGCCCGTGCCCTAGCGACGAAGAGGACAAAGCAAGATTAAAAAAATACTTCACACCTTGTCCAAGCTATTACAAACCGATTGAAGTCGAGCTCACAGATGAGGATGAATACCCATTCTCAACCACCACCCAACGGCCGATGTTTATGTACCACTCTTGGGATTCACAAAATGCTTGGTTGCGACAAATCATGGCACAAAACAAACTCTACATGAATCGTGCAAAAGCTGAATCTATGGCTATTGCAGAAGGCGACTGGGTTTGGGTTGAGTCAAGAATTGGCGCTATCAAAGCGCAAGTGAAATTAATGGAGGGCTGTGAAGAAAACACCGTTTGGACTTGGAATGCGATTGGCAAGCAATCGGGTGCCTGGGGATTAAAAAAAGGCGCAAACGAATCTGAAAAAGGATTTCTATTAAATCATCTAATATCTGAGTTGTTGCCTACTGACAACACATCTCAGCGAGAAATGACAAACTCGGACCCAATAACTGGCCAAGCGGCTTGGTATGATGCACGTGTTAAAGTCTATAGAGCGGATGATCAAACGCCAATATCCTTCCCGCAATTTGATACCATTAAACCATTACCTGGTGCACCAGATCAGCCATCGGTATTAAGATACAAAACCCACGAACCCGTCAACATTGTTAGGCCAATGAAAGACGTGCTAACTCGTGGTAAAAATCCACGTTAAGGAGAAAAAATGCGTTTAGGACTTGTTATTGATTTAGACACTTGTGTAGGTTGCCATGCTTGCGTTGTCTCCTGCAAAGAATGGAACACCTCTGGTACAACTGGATCTTTGAGCGATCAAAATCCTTATGAAAAAGACCCTACCGGCGTTTTTTTTAATCGTGTAAGAAGTTATGAGACTGGTAACTATCCACACAGCAAAACCGTTAACTTTCCAATGTCATGCATGCAATGTGAAGATGCAGCCTGTGTCACAGTTTGTCCTACGGGTGCCTCATACAAACGCAAGAGTGACGGCATTGTACTCATTGATCAAGATAAATGCATGGGCTGCAATCTGTGCGCTTGGGCGTGCCCATATGGCTCAAGAGAGTTAGATCGTGAATCCGGTACAATGAAAAAATGCACATTGTGTGTAGATCGAATCTATGATGAATCACTTCCCGAAATTGATCGCCAACCTTCATGTGTTATGACCTGCCCGACAACTGCGCGCCACTTTGGTGATTTTGATGATCCCAATTCAAACGTGAGCAAATTAACACGCGAACGCAATGGTAACGGGCTAATGAATGAACTCGGTTACAATCCCACCAACCAATACTTACCCCCACGTTTGGCAAGCAGTATCACAATTGAGAAAAAACAAAAAAGCTTAGTTGGCCAAGCAAAAGATTGGGCTAACGAGCTTATTAGTCGTTAATTTAGTACTCGGAGTTATCAATGCATCCAGCCTTTTCTATTATATTTTTTACTATCACCTCTGGACTGGGTTATGGTCTTTTATTTTTTTCTGGCCTTCATGTTGCTCTGGGTCGGACAGGAAATATTGTCGAACCATCGTCAAATCCATTGGTTGTGTGTGTTGTCATTGGTTTAACGCTTGTTTTACTCGGCCTTCTCTCATCAACCCTACATCTAGCCAACCCAAAAAATGCATGGCGAGCGTTTTTTCGTTTTCGCTCTTCGTGGCTATCCAGAGAGGGGGTTTTTGCCCTACTGACCTTTCCGATCGTATTTGCTTTTATATACACCCTAATTGCGACTGAAACCAGCAGCGTGACGAGTAAAACAACTGCAATCATACTCATGATTATTTCATTGCTTACCGTGTACTCAACTGGCATGATTTATGCCTGCTTAAAAACCATTCGGGCATGGAACTCACCACTCGTACCAACCAACTTTATGCTGTTGGGACTATTATCGGGTGCGATAACAATGTTTGCTATCTTAAGTTACCACAGTCAACAGTCTGAATTGTTGCTTACATTGATCATGGGGCTACTTTGCTTAGCATTTATCACAAAAGCAATTTATTATTACTTCATAGGTAAACCTTCAAAACTGAGCATTAAAACCGCAACTGGTCTCTCTTCACAAAAAGTTCGCTTACTACATACAGGTGAAAGTTCAAAAAATTTCCTAATGAAAGAATTTGGTTTTGATATTTCAGTCAAGAAGGTGCTGCTGCTTCGTTTCTGTAGCATTTTATTAATGGTAGTTGTGCCTACACTCTGCCTCATAACGCAATCAACAAGCTTTCATTTTATATTGATCGCAGTCATTTGTAATTTCCTCGGTCTTCTCCTAGAGCGCTGGCTTTTCTTTGCAGAAGCAAAACATGTTGTTAACCTGTATTACGGCAGAGAAGCCTAAAAAAATATCCTTGCATCAATTACAGCCCTTGATACAGGCAAATACATAATCCATTAGACATAATAAAGGCAGGATTTAATCCTGCCTTAGTTGATAGGCATCACCCTATTCGATAGTTAAGAACTAAAAACAGCTCTTGGAGAAATTAGGGCAGAAAAACACCCTCATAATGTTTTTTTAACGATGCAACTTATTCACACCGTAATCCTTGTACTTCTCTAAATAACGCACTGGCTTACTGAGTGCGTCTTTTCTGAACGGGTCTCCCAGCTCACGGGTACACATGATCTCAACAATAGTTGTCTTGCCTTCATTCATTTGCATATCAATAGCTTTTTTGAGTGCTGGACCAACTTCTTCAAGTTTATCAACACGGATACCTTCAGCACCCATTGACTTAGCGATGTTAACAAAGTGTTGATCTGTCAGTTCAGCAGCAACAAAACGTCTGTCGTAGAAGTCAACTTGATTCTTCTTTTCAGCACCCCAGTGGCAGTTATGGAAGACCACGGCTGTTACTGGAATGTCATGACGCACGCAAGTCATAGTTTCTACCATACTCATTGCCCAAGCGCCATCACCAGCGTAAGAGACTGCTGGACGGTGAGGGGCTGCTACTTTAGCGCCAATAATGGTTGGCAGTGCATAACCACAGTTACCAAAGCTCATTGGAGCGAAGAAGCTACGAGGCTTCTCAAAACGAAGGTAGCTGTTAGCGACCGAGTTAATATTACCAATATCGGTTGATACCATCACATCTTCAGGCATGGCTTTTTCAAGCTCACGAAGCACTTGTCTTGGGTGCAACCAACCCTCTTCCAAGTCTTCGATCATGTCCATGCTGTATGAATCTGTTTCATGAATCCAATTATCTAATTCTTCTTCCCAGGAGACTTTTTCCTGGGCAATCTTAGCAGCTCTTTCGGCTTTTGAAGCGTCACAAACAAGATCAACCGAAGCCAACTTAGTTGTTAATGCTTCGGCCACTGCTTTGGCATCACCACAAATACCAACCGTAATTGGCTTAACAAGACCAAGCATTTTATGGTCAGCATCAATTTGTACGATTTTGGCGTCTTTTGGCCAATAATCCATATCGTGCTGAGGTAATGTACCAAAAGGGCCTAGGCGCGTACCTAAGGCAATGACAACATCAGCCTGTGAGATCAACTTCATCGCAGCTTTAGAGCCCTGATAACCCAAAGGACCACACCACAGTTCATGACTGGCTGGAAAAGAGTCGTTATGCAGGTATGAATTTACCACTGGTGCGCCTAAACGCTCAGCTAGTGCCTTACATTCATCAACACCATCAGCCATTACCACGCCACCACCAGAGACAATCACTGGGAACTTGGCTTGGGCAATCAATGCGACCGCCTTATTCAGTGTCTCCTCGCCACCCGTACCACGATCAATTCGACGAGGTTTAGGGATAGTGAACTCACCATCGGCGTAAAAATAATCTCTTGGGATGTTGAGTTGAGTAGGCCCCATCTCGCTCATCGCACGATCAAAACAACGACCCGTGAACTCAGCCATTCTCATTGGATTAACAACATGGCCCTGGTACTTAGTAAACTCTTGGAACATCGGCAGTTGGTTGCACTCTTGGAAGCCACCCAGTCCAACACCCATTGTGCCAGCTTCAGGAGTAATAATTACTACCGGGCTATGCGCCCAATAAGCGGCAGCAATTGCTGTCACACAGTTGGAAATACCAGGGCCATTTTGGCCAATCACCACACCGTGCCTACCGCTAACTCGCGCATAACCATCCGCCATGTGTCCAGCACCCTGTTCATGTACTACCGGAATTAGACGAATGCCAGCTGGCTCGAAGATGTCCATGGCATCCATAAATGCGGATCCCATAATACCAAAGATGTCTTTAACATCGTTTGCAACCATTGTTTCTACAAAGGCCTCGCTTGAGGTCATTTTTGTCATTTTTTGTTTCTCCTGTTAATAATTAGTTATTAAGCACATCCAGTGCGCAAAAATATTCATAACCCAAATCACGGGCAACCTCTTCACAAGTAATCTTGCCAGAGTGTACATTTAGCCCCGCCCTAAGGTGTTCGTCATCCAGTAACGCCTGTTTCACCCCTTTATTGGCGATATTAAGCGCGAAAGGCAGGGTGACATTATTAAGCGCGTAAGTGGATGTTTTAGGTACACCACCCGGCATATTGGCCACACAGTAATGCACCACATCATCAACAACATAAGTTGGCTCAGCATGAGTTGTTGCTTTAGAAGTTTCAAAACAACCCCCTTGATCGATTGCCACATCAACAATCACTGAGCCTGGTTTCATTGCCTTAATCATTTCTTTGGTAACCAATTTTGGTGCTTCTGAACCAGGTATTAACACGCCGCCGATAACTAAATCTGCGCTGATAACATGCTCTTCAATCGAACTCTGCGTGGAGAAAACGGTATTGGTGCTTCTGCCAAATTGCTGCCAGTGCTCTTCAAGCGTCTCAGGATTGTTATCAAGCACCCATACATCGGCGCCCATGCCTACCGCAATATGCGCTGCGTGACTGCCAACAACACCGCCGCCAATAATAACGACTTTCAGAGGGTCAACACCAGGTACGCCGCCTAATAATGCACCTAAGCCACCATGTGGATGCTCTAGAAAATGGGCGCCGGCTTGTACAGCTAGACGTCCTGCTACCTTGGACATTGGCGCCAAAAGAGGCAGGCCGCCCTTGGCCGATGTTACTGTTTCATAAGCAATGCAGATAGCGCCACTTTCAACCAAGTCCTTGGTTTGCTCAGGATCTGGAGCAAGATGCAGGTAAGTGTAGAGAATTTGACCCTCTCGAAGCATTGCTCGCTCATTAGCCTGAGGTTCTTTCACCTTAACTATCATCTCAGCAGTAGCAAAAATAGCCTCAGCCGTATCGATGATTGTTGCACCAGCTAACTCATAGTCCGCATCACTGGCACCAATACCTTGACCGGCATTAATTTGCACGATGACACCATGACCATTTTTAACAAGTTCTTTAACACTCGACGGCGTCAAGCCGACTCGATATTCATGGTTTTTTATTTCTTTTGGCACTCCAACAATCATGATAAATTCCCCAAAGTATTTGCTGTTAACGCACTGTCAACAGCGTCAATAATCACATCAATTTCACCCTTATTAACAACAAATGCCGGACTAAAAAGCAAAACATTATTAGCATTTACAAAGCTACGATTGCTACGCCCAATCATCACTTTGTTTTTCAGGCAGTGCCCGGCAATAGCCATAACATCCTTATCTGCAAGTGGCTTCTTGGTTTTTCTGTCTTCAACCAACTCTACGCCACAAAATAACCCCTTGCCTCGCACTTCACCAATAACCGCGTGTTTTTCTTGTAACTCAAACAATTTATCTTGAAGGTAGTCACCCATTGTGTTGACGTTTTCAAGTAAATTTTCACCCTTGATAATCTCTAGAGCTTTCATTGCTGCAGCTGGTCCAGCCGTACAACCACCAAAAGTAGAAATGTCTCTAAAATAACTCTCTGGATCGGACGGGTTTTGCTTAAAAATATCAAAAACTTTTTCTGTTGTTACTGTCACCGAAACGGCCGCATAACCAGCAGCCAAACCTTTGGCTGTTGTTACAATATCGGGCTGAACGTTATAGTGTTGATAGCCGAACCATTTTCCAGTTCTACCCAAACCACAAACCACTTCATCGATGTGCAGTAACACGTCGTACTTTTTGCAGATCGATTCAATGATTGGAAAGTATTCTGGCACGGGCGGAATAACGCCACCGCCAGCTGTAATCGGCTCCAATACGACAGAGCCAACGGTATCTGGGCCCTCTTGCTGGATGACTGTTTCTAATGCATGCGCACATTCAATATTGCATTCACCGTATTTTTTCCCAAATGGGCAGCGATAGCACAAACAGTGTGGCATTTCAACAAAACCCGGAACAAAAGGCCCGTATTGGCTTTTTCGCTGCGCATGGCCCGTAGAGCTCAAAGCGCCAATAGTTGTACCGTGATAATCACGATCGCGATATATGATTTTATGCTTTTTACCACCATTATAAGAATGAGCGCGCTGTCTTACCATTTTGTAGCCCTTCTCATTGGCCTCTGAACCCGAATTGGAATAATAAACTCGGTTAAGTCCTGGCATGATATCTATTAATTCTTTGGCATATTTTGCGCCGGGTTCGGTGCCGAACGAACCAGAAAAATAAGGCAGATCATATAATTGATTTGAAACCGCTTCTACCATATCGTCTCGCCCAAAACCCAGATTAACCGTCCAAACACCACCTGAAGTCGCGTCCAGATAATCATCACCTTTGGCGTCAGTCACAACCAAGCCTTTGCCTTTTACGATCACCAAAGGATCAGTAGTTTCAAAAACCTTGTGTTGTGTTAAATGATGCCAAACATGCTGCCTGTCATTTTGTATAATTGTATTATCAGACATAATTTCCTTTTTTTTTCATATTTATTTATAATTAGAATTGTAGGATATTAGCGGTTTTAATTTAACTTATCTATAGAACCAGTAAACATGTACTTAATGAACCAAAATGATGAATGAAATGTGGCGCCAGTTCTTTTCGCTGCGTCGTGACAGGCCTCGCACACTTCAGCTGCAAATCCGTCAACAATTAATCGACGCTATTAGCGGTGGCCTTATACACCCCAAAGATCCACTACCCTCTTCGAGGGCGCTCGCCAGTGAATTAAATGTAGCCAGAAACACTGTTATAGCTGCCTACAAAGATTTGGAGTTTGATGGCTATATCAATGCGCAAGAGCGACGTGGCTATTTTGTTAGTGAAACAACTTATAACCTACTCTCCAGCGCTGAACCTTCAAGCATTGTCGAAGAGGAACCAAATTGGATGGATCGATTGATTACCAAAAAACCATCCACTAAGGTAAATATCGTTAAAGCTGTAGATTGGCAAAAAGAACCTTATGCATTTACAGTGGGGCAACTTGACCACAGCTTAATTCCATTTAACGAATGGCGTGAGGTGGTTAGACACTCTTCTACAGTGTCCGAAATAAAGAAATGGAACATCGACCATGTCGATACCGATGACCCCTCTCTGATCAAGCAAATTCAATCCAAAGTCTTGCCAAAAAGAGGGATTTGGGCTAATAAAAAACAAATATTGATTACCGCAGGAAGTCAAAATGCAATTTACATTCTTGCAAACCTTCTTGTCGGAAAAAACACCTCTGTTTATATCGAAGACCCAGGCTATCCTGATGTGCGTAATATTTTTAGCTTTAAAACAGACAAATTAAATCCAGTTGCCGTTGACAAAGAAGGCATAATTGTTGATAACATCGAACCCAGTTGCGACCTTATTTACACGACTCCAAGTCATCAATACCCAACTGGGGTTACGATGAGTATGGAGAGGCGAAAACAGCTCCTGGAATTCGCTCATGAAAATGATACAGTCATTATCGAAGATGACTATGAAGCAGAAATCAATTTCTTAAAAAAGCCACATCCAGCGCTAAAAAGCCTTGATGAGCACAATAACGTTATTTATGTTGGCAGCTTCTCTAAAGCTTTTGCTCCAGGGTTGCGCTTAGGCTATCTTGTTGCGCCAGAGGGCTTTATCACAGAGGCAAGAGCTCTAAGACGCTTGATGATGCGCCACGTACCGGCAAACAATCAGCGCTCTGTTGCACTGTTCATTGGCCTAGGGCATTATCATAACATGTTTGCTAAAATACAAAAAACCAATAAAGAGCGCTGGAGCTTGATCAGCGAGAAGATAAAAAACGAGCCCTTGCTTTCCTGCACACCTACTTTAGGTGGCTCCACTTTTTGGATTAAAATTCCCGAATCAATTGACTCTAAATTGCTGTGCGTAGAGCTTCTCAAAAAAGGCGTTGTATTAAGACCTGGCCACGCCTCTTTCTCCTGTAGTAATCATCCAAAAAATTTTCTACACTTGGGCTATTCAGCGATTGATACCCGGAGAATTAACAGGGGCATGGGAATTCTCATCAACCAAATCAAATTAATGCTAGACTAGAGTTACACTCTGACTTTGACATTAGTCGGATCAAACATCGGCGCCAACGACACTCTAACAGATTGAACCTCGCCAGCAACTTCCAAAGTATAGGTATCTGCCAATATCTCTTCATCACTGGCACCTGGGTTGCAATCGATGTAACCCAGGCCCACGGCTCCGCCTAATGCGTGGCCGTACGATCCACTGGTTAAGTAGCTAGCCACCTCACCGTTTATTAAGATCGGCTCATTGTGATAGAGCATAACCTCCGGATCGTCAAGTAAAAATTGCATTAGTCGCCTTTCACAGCCCTGCTCTTTTTTACTTTTAACGGCCTCACAACCAATAAACTGACCGTATTTTGAAGGTGTTTTATTTACTTTGACCGCAAAACCAAGGCCCGCTTCTAGTACGTGATCTTCATCGGTAATATCATGGCCAAAATGTCGATAGGCTTTTTCAGTGCGACAAGAATCCATCGTATGCATGCCACAAAGTTTCAACGAATAAGCCCTGCCTTTTTCTTCAATTAGCTCGGCAACATACTGAGAGTATTCGATTGGAAAATACAACTCCCAACCCAACTCACCAACATAGGTCAATCGATGCGCTCGCACTGGCGCCATACCTAGCTCCATATGACAAATAGTACCGAATGGCATATTCTCATGACTAAGATCGTAATCCGTCATTGACTGCAATAAGTCTCTCGAATTTGGTCCCATAATGGCTAGGCAGTTTTCACTGCTTGTAGCATCAAATAATGCGCAATTTGCGCCTTCAGGCATATTTTTTTCAAGCCAATTCATATCACGGTTATTGCAAACAGCACCACTAACGACAAGATAATCATCCTCGGCTAAACGAGTGATTGTCACATCGGCCTCAATACCACCCTTTTTGTTAAGCCACTGCGTATAGACAATTTTACCGATTGGAGCATCAACATCATTAGCGCAAATGTATTGCAAATAATCCATAGCATCTGCGCCTTTAACGCGAATTTTAGAGAATGACAACATCTCATACATGCCGACGTTTTCACGGATTGCCATGTGCTCAGATCGATGATAATCAAACCAATTTTGCTTACCCCATGAGTACTCGTATTTCGCTTCAACACCTTGCGCAAGTTCCGATTCAGGTACAAACCAATTAGGTCTTTCCCAGCCTGCAACTTCGCCAAAACAAGCACCTCTATCTTTAAAGAATTGGTGTAAGGGCGAGCGCCGCAAACCACGCGCTGTTTTAAACTGATGATATGGGTAATGATTTTCGTACAAATAGCCCAAAGTCTCACTAACACGATTGGCCAGATAGATCTTATTGTTCTGAAAGGGCTGCATGCGCCTAATATCCACTTCCCAGAGATCACATGGCGGCTCACCACCCACAATCCACTCCGCCAAGTATTTGCCAGCACCACCAGCAGCTTGAATGCCAATTGAGTTAAAACCCGCTGCAACGTAAAAATTCTTAAGCTCAGGGCATTCACCAAGATGGAAGTTGTCATCTGGAGTAAAGCTTTCGGGGCCATTAAAAAAAGTCTCCAAACCAAGTTGCTCCAAAGCAGGCAGTCGTTTCATTGCCATTTCTAAATAAGGCATCATATGCTCAAGGTCATCGGGGATTTGATCAAAACAAAAATCCTCAGAAATTCCTTTTTGCCCCCACGGCTTGGCATCGGGCTCGAATAAGCCAATCAACACTTTTCCCGCATCTTCCTTGTAGTATGCACACTCATCTGGCACACGAACCGTTGGCATATCACCGAGGTTATCAACCGGGGATGTAAGGGCATAATAATGCTCACAAGCGTGAAGAGGGACATTAGCGCCAGCCATTAGACCAATCTCTCTCGCCCACATGCCGCCGCAATTAACAACGATATCTGCTGTAATTAGACCTTGTGTTGTTTCAACACCAGTCACACGACCTTTGTTTTTCGAAATGGCTGTTACTTTTACATCTTCAAAAATTTTAACACCATTATTTCTAGCGCCTTTAGCAAGTGACATTGCGATGTTTGACGGGTCACCCTTTCCATCTCTCGGTATCCAAACACCACCCACCACATCATCAAGATTGAACAAGTCAATTTTATCTCTCAATTCCGAAGGCGAAAGAATGTGAATATCAACCCCATGAACTTTAGCCAATGAACTGTTTCTTTTAAACTCTTCGAAGCGCTCTAAATTAGTCGCAAGACCAATCGAACCAGAGCGCCTAAAACCGGTAGCCATTCCTGTTTCTTTCTCAAGAGTTTCATACAAATCACCAGAGTATTTGACCATTTGAGTCAGATTTTGGCTTGCACGCATTTGCCCAACAAGACCAGCAGCATGCCAAGTTGTGCCAGAAGTGAGTTTTTTGCGCTCTAAGAGAACAACATCACTTTGGCCGAGTTTAGCAAGGTGATAAGCCAAGGAGCAACCCATAACGCCTCCACCAATAATAACTATTTGAGCTTTTGATGGTAATAGTTCTAACATTTTCACTTCCTTAGACAGCAGAAAAAGCAGTAATTGTAGTCTTATTTACCCTTCCAAGGAACCAAATAGTTTTCAGCCATACGCATCAATATATCTATCGAATAACCAATCACACCAATCAAAATAATACCCATAATAACAATATCGGTCATTTGAAATTTTGAAGCAGCGATAATCATCATGCCAGCCCCCTTTTCAGCAGCGACCAATTCTGCAGCGACCACCGTGCCCCAGCAAACACCCATAGCAACTCTGGCGCCTGTAAAAATTTCAAGAAGACTGTTAGGAACAATAACATGGCGCATTATTTGCCACTTTGATGCACCCAATGAATAGGCCGCATGAATTTTACTAATTGCCACACCAGAAACACCAGCTCGTGCAGAAATGGTCATGATCCACAGGGATGCTAGGAATAGCAAAATAATCTTACCCTCTTCCCCGATACCAAACCAAATAATCACCAGTGGAATAAGCGCTAATGGTGGCACAGGGCGCATAAACTCAACAATCGGATCAAACCAACCTCTAAACCAATTTGAGAGTCCCATCGCGTAACCCAGCGGAATGCCAATCACTGCACCAGCGATGAAGCCAGCAATAACTCTAAACAATGACGCACTAAGATGCTCAAGCAATGTTGAATCCCTATAACCATCCGATGAAATTTCCAACAAACGAGACCACACAGCCTCTGGTGAAGGAAGCCAAATAGGTTCCATTTGCCAACCCTTCTCTGGAGTGAAGTTGAGGGTGCCCTTAGCAGTCATTGAAATGCGTGCATTGTCAATAAAAACCTCGCCACCAGGAGAAATTGGTTTGCCATTTATCGCAACAACTCGATAGCTTTTTTCCTTGTAGTTTTTATCATTTCTTTTAACTTTGATAAGTCCACTACGCCAAGCTTTAATTCTTGCTTTGTCATTTAAAGCAAAACCATCGCCAGTTGCAATCTCCTCTTTACTGGCAACCTCTCCTTGATGGTAAACATCCACCCAAACTTGGGCGTCGTCTGTCTCCCCATTTGCATTCATTGCTGTGTAAGTAAAAATAATTTCGCCTGAAAAAGGACCAGGAACATGAAGTGGGGTTAGTTTAGAGCCAGTGAAAGCACCCCAAATCATAAAAATCGCTATGACAGAAATGATAGAGGCTGCGCGGTTTGGCGTAACAGCACTTTCGTCACCGAAAGTTACTGTTTTAAGACTGGTAAAATCTGTATGTTTGGTTCTGAATTTATCGAAGACCTTAACAGCCAAGAAAGCACCAATAAATATAGAAATATAAATCAACATAATTATCATAACACCTCTCCCGCACTACCCATGATTTCTTCTTCCATATCCCAAATCATGGAAAGAATTTCTTCACGGGTTTCAGAATAACCTTTGCTTTTCTTGACGTCTCTAAGATCTGTTGTGATGCCCATTTCAGCGTATGGAAGCTTGTACTCTTTATGAATTCTTCCTGGTCTTGGTGCAAGCACTAAAAGCCGCTCACCAAGTAGAATTGCTTCCTCAACTGAATGAGTAATTAATATGATTGTTTTGCCAGTTTCCTTCCAAAGCTTTAAAACCAAGCCCTGCATTTTTTCTCTCGTCAGCGCATCCAACGCACCCAAAGGCTCATCCATTAGAATAACGTCAGGGTCATTGGCGAGACAGCGCGCTAAAGCAACTCTTTGCTGCATACCACCAGAAAGTTCATAAATAGCTTTATCCTTAAATTCAGCCAAACCAACTACGTTCAACAAATGCTCAACAGTCTCATTTTTCTCAGCCAACGGCATGCCTTTCATTCGCGGACCAAAAGCAACATTTTCGCTGACATTCATCCATTCGAATAAAGCACCTTGCTGAAATACCATGCCACGCTCAGCATTTGGTCCAGTCACAACATTGCTATTCAGCACCACTCGCCCCTCAGTTGGTGCAAGAAAGCCCGCTATAATGTTTAATAATGTCGTTTTTCCACATCCGGAAGGTCCAAGAACTGTCATTAATTCGCCTTCTTTAAGGCTTAAAGACACATTTTTTAACGCCTGAATTGAACTGCCATCTGGCAGATCAAAACACATAGAAATATTTTCAATTGACAAGCTGGTCACACCACTCTCCATTAATTTGTCGAAAAAAAGGTGGCATACGATTTGTATGCCACCTAGATTGTCACTCTAAGTATTAGACAATGTTAAATGCCTAACACCCTTGTTACTTAGTTACCTGCTACAGCAGATAGTGGGCCCGTGTTAATGGAGCCTTCATAACTGTCGAGTGCGCTTGGGATATTGCCACTATTGACAAACACATCCGCAACACCTGCTAGGAAAGTCTGAGCTCCACCGCCAAGCCATTGGCCCGATAGTTGCTCAGAAACTGTTGGAAAGACAAAGGTCGCCATTGTTGCCGCCGTTGCTGCCTCATCCATACCTGCATCTTTCGCAATCACAGGAAGCATTTCAGCTGTAAATCCACCAGAATTCCACATGGCGTTCGTTGCAGCGGTAACCGCTAAGAACGTAGCTAAAGCTTCTGGCTCTTCGGCTGCAAAACTTGCTGGCACCGAAGTCACATCATAAACCAAGATGCCAAGCTCTACTTTTTCAGCACCAGTTAATAACACATTACCGTGCTCTAACATGCGGCGTAATGCGCCACCCCAACCACAAACCATGTCAAGATTACCTTGAGCAAAAGCTGCAGCTCCATCAGCAGGCGCCATATCAACAACAGTTAATGATGCTACATCAACACCAAAATGCTCCATTTGCTTTAAGAAGCCGTAGTGTGCTGCAGTGCCAATTGGTACGGCAACTTTTTTGCCAGCAAGCTCTGATGCATTATTAGCGTCAATTTCATGTCTAGATGCAACAACACAGTTGTCATTGTCTGCATAACTAACAGCTACATCAACAATTTGAATATCAAGGCCAGTCGATGCCGCAACAATAAATGGTGGCACACCTTGACTCACTGAAATATCCACATCACCAGAGGCCATAGCGGCTGACATCGCAGTACCTGTATCAAAAGCTACCCACTTAACTTCAACGCCCAGCGCCTGATCGTAATTACCATTAACTTTTGCATACTCAAATGGCATTGGCCATTCCATGAAATAAGCAACGGTTAATTCGCTAAGTGCCATTACATTTGTTGCTGCCATAGCAGCAATAACTGTTGCACCCGCTTTTTTATATAAATTATTCATAGTTTCTCCTTTGTGTAATAAAGAACGGATAATTCCACTCCTTAGTTAACTTTTTAATCTTTTTTTTACCAAAATACGATTAATATTTTGAACAAACTGTTTAAAAAAATTAAAAAGAACTATAAAAAACCGTCAGTAGGCAACTGCTATCCATGATAAATCAACTTTGAATTAGGGCTTAAAGTTGCCGATAGTTTTTCAATAGCTTCATCATTCTATTCTAGGAATATGGTCGTTTTGTAAGTAAGTGTAGAGCCAGAATATATTAACCTAATGGTCCAGTAATAAGCTAATTCCAGTTCTATTTTAACTACATAAAGTGCCAATTCAATTACGATTATTATAATTCTGTCTTGGGTTTTCGTTACTTTCGTTACTTTCGTTACTTTCGTTACTTTCGTTTTACAGCTTAAAAGATAATTTCAGGGCTTGCAAAAACAATTAACCAAGAAATTCATAGAATGATCGCTGACAATTTTCAACCCACTAAAATCTTTTTTTAAAATATTATGCATCAAATTATTTAATTCAACAAGGTTTATAGAGAATAAACTATGAATAATATTAATAATTAAATGAAATAATACCATTTATATTCATTAAATGCTCTCTTTATAATGAACGCCTAATCAACATCAGAGAGCACCCGATACCATGGATATTAGCTACGAACTCTTCGCTACTAGAGCGGGTCAAGGAAAGAAAAATCTAAATGTAACACTAGGTCAGAATGCTTCTGTGAGGAATTATTCTCCACTTCCATAATGACGCCATGATAAACAATACAGACAGACTGCAGCAACTTTTAAGCGAGCGCATTCTCCTGCTAGACGGCGCCATGGGTACGATGATTCAGCGCCATAAACTGCAAGAAGCAGACTATCGTGGTAAGCGCTTTAAAGACTGGCACACGCTTGTTCAGGGCAACAACGATCTTTTGACGTTGACCCAGCCACAGATTATTCATGATATTCATAAGTCCTTTCTAGAGGTCGGCGCAGACATTATTGAAACCAACACTTTTAACGCCACTCGCACGTCGATGGCTGATTATGATATGCAAGAGTTGACTTATGAAATGAATGTAGCTTCCGCTCATTTAGCGAAAAAAATTGCTGAAGAATTTTCCACGATAGACAAGCCCCGTTTTGTTTCTGGCGTCATCGGCCCAACGTCCCGTACTTGCTCGCTCTCACCAGATGTCAATGACCCAGGGTTTCGTAACGTCACTTTTGATGAATTGGTCGGGGTTTATTCCGAATCGACTCGCGGACTGATCGAGGGTGGCGCCGACATCATTATGATTGAAACAATATTTGATACGCTTAATGCCAAAGCGGCTATTTTCGCCGTACAGCAAGTATTTGAAGAAGACGGCGTTGAGCTGCCAATCATGATTTCTGGCACAATTACCGACGCCTCAGGGCGCACTCTTTCGGGCCAAGTGACTGAAGCTTTTTACAACTCCCTGCGTCATGCCAAGCCGATTTCAATTGGCCTTAATTGTGCTCTAGGGCCAGACGCATTGCGCCAATACGTCGCTGAATTATCTCGAGTCAGTGAAACTTACGTTTCTGCTCACCCAAATGCCGGCCTACCAAATGAATTTGGCGAATACGAGTTAGGCGCCATCACTATGAGCGAGCAAGTCGGCGAATGGGCAAGCTCCGGCCTAGTTAACATACTGGGCGGCTGTTGTGGCTCCACACCGGCGCACATTAAAGCAATTGCCGATGCAATTGAAGGGCTGCCACCAAGACAGCTGCCTGAAATTAAGCCAGAATGTCGCCTGTCCGGCCTTGAGGCTTTTAATATTGGCGATGACTCGCTGTTTGTTAATGTTGGCGAGCGCGCCAATATCACTGGCTCTGCTAAGTTTAAGCGCCTCATTCTTAACGAAGAGTACGAGGAAGCACTCGATATCTGCCGCACACAAGTTGAAGGCGGAGCACAGATGGTTGACGTCAATATGGACGAAGGCATGCTTGACGGTAAAGCGGCGATGGAGCGCTTTCTTAAGTTAATTGCTTCAGAGCCCGATATTTCTAAAGTGCCGCTGATGATTGATTCCTCCAAGTGGGAAATTATTGAGGCTGGCCTAAAGTGCACTCAAGGCAAGGCAGTAGTTAACTCCATTTCCCTAAAAGAAGGTAAAGAAAATTTCATTAAATACGCAAACCTTTGTAAGCGCTACGGTGCGGCCATTATCGTTATGGCTTTTGACGAAAAAGGTCAGGCGGATACACTGAAGAGAAAGATAGAAATTTGCACCAATGCTTACAATATCTTGGTCAATGAAGTGGGCTTTCCAGCAGAAGACATTATCTTTGATCCAAATATTTTTGCAATTGCTACCGGCATTGAGAAGCACAATAACTACGGTCTTGATTTCATTGAAGCAACTCGTATCATTACCGAAACCCTACCTTACGCCAAAGTTTCTGGTGGTGTCTCTAATGTCTCATTCTCATTCAGGGGAAATAACCCTGTGCGTGAGGCAATCCACTCGGCGTTTTTGTATCATGCGGTAAAAGCCGGCATGACGATGGGTATTGTTAATGCCGGTCAATTGGTGGTTTACGATGACATTGACGAAGAGCTTAAAAAAGCGGTTGAAGATATTGTCCTCAACAAAGACGAGGAGGCGGGAGAGCGCCTTGTAGAGCTTGCACCAAAATTTTCCGGCAGCGGTGAAGTACAAGAAAACAAACGAGATCTTGAGTGGCGTACGTGGAGTGTTGAGAAGCGCTTAGGACACTCGCTGGTCAAAGGTATTACCGAGTTTATTGACACCGATACGCAAGAGGCTTTGGACAAATTAGGCCGCCCTATCTTTGTTATCGAAGGCCCATTAATGGACGGCATGAATGTCGTTGGTGATCTTTTTGGTGCCGGCAAAATGTTTCTCCCGCAAGTGGTTAAATCTGCTCGTGTAATGAAAAAATCGGTGGCTTATCTCGACCCCTTCTTAGAGGCTGAAAAGCAAGATTTTGGCGCCACTGTTAAGCCAAAAATTCTCATGGCAACGGTTAAGGGTGATGTCCACGACATTGGCAAAAACATCGTTGGCGTGGTTTTGCAGTGCAATAATTTCGAGGTGATTGATCTCGGGGTGATGGTGCCTTCGGACACTATTATTGAGGTCGCTAAAAAAGAAAACGTCGATATTATCGGCCTTTCCGGCTTGATCACACCATCGTTGGATGAAATGGTTTTTGTTGGCAAAGAACTGACACGACAAGGTTTTGATATACCGCTATTGATTGGTGGCGCGACCACTTCTAAAGCACACACCGCCGTCAAAGTTCAGCCCGAGTACGCCAACGGCGTGATTCATGTGCAAGACGCCTCGAAAGCGGTTGGCATTGCCACCTCACTGCTTTCGAAAGAGTTGAAGCCAAAATTGCTAGAGAAAATTAAGCAAGAGTACGAAGAAGTCAGAGTTAGACGCGCCAACCGCGGTGCCAGCAAACTGATTAGCTTAGAAAAAGCCAGGACCAACAAGCCCAAACTAAAATTTAATTCCATCGTTAAACCGAAGCAATTAGGCGTGCAAGTATTTAACGATTACGATCTCGGTGAAATATTTGAATTTATCGACTGGGTACCGTTCTTTCGCACTTGGGAATTAGCGGGAAAATTCCCCGATATTCTCAGCGATGAAGTTGTTGGCGAAGCAGCAACGCAACTTTTTGCCGACGCAAAAGAAATGTTCAAAAAAGTTATCGATGGCAAGCTACTTCAAGCAAACGCAGTGATCGGCATCTTTAAAGCCAACAGCATTAATGAAGACATTGAGATCTACAATGAGAATAACGACACCTTGGCAACGCTTAATAACCTGCGTCAACAACTAGACAAGAAAGGTCACACGCCAAATTATTGCCTTAGTGACTTTATCGCACCAAAAGACAGCGGCAGACAAGACTACATGGGTGCATTTGCAGTGACTGCTGGTATTAATATCGAACCCCTGGTTGAGGCTTATGACGCCGACCTTGATGACTACAGTTCCATTATGGTTAAAGCCGTAGCCGATCGACTTGCAGAAGCATTTACCGAATTAATGCACCACAAGCTGCGCAGGGAACTTTGGGGTTATAGTGATGAAGGCTTTGATAACGAACAGCTAATTAAGGAGAGATACCTAGGCATTCGCCCCGCCCCAGGCTACCCTTCTTGCCCTGAGCACAGTGAAAAAGAAAAACTCTGGGCATTACTCGACGTTGAGAAAAACACCGGCATGACACTCACTAGCAGCTACGCCATGCTGCCAACAGCATCGGTTAGCGGCTGGTACTTCGCTCATCCACAATCACGGTATTTTGGTGTCGCCAAAATCAACCAAGGACAACTTGAAGATTATGCCAGTCGAAAAGGTGTTTCAGTCGAACAAGCTGAAAGACTGCTATCTCCTAATTTAGAGTAATTATTTGAGGTGGTTAAACTAACTCAGTTTGTTTGGTTCTGGTCTCGCCTTTATATGGCTCAATAGAATCGAGCACTTCACTCTCTTTTTGCTGTGCGCGATAAAGGTCAGAGCGCAATTGCAAGTTGAGCCAGAAGTCCTCTGACGTGCCAAATACTTTGGCGAGTCTTAATGCTGTTGACGGCGTTACACCTCTTTTGCCATTGATTATCTCATTGACTCTTTGGTATGGCACTTGCAGCATATCAGACAACTGAGTTTGAGTAATTCCCATCGGCTTTAAAAACTCCTCTAACAACATTTCACCCGGATGTGTTGGCGCCCTATTTGTTGGTATTCTAATCATCTTCTTTCTCCACTCATGAATGGTAATCTACTATTTCAACGGCTATTGGACCCAACTGGGTCCAAATAAAACAAACTCTATATTGGTCATTAATCCTAATGCTGTGCTGTCCTTTTCTTTTTCCTAATAATTTTTCCAGCATATTGCTTGGCGGAATTCTTAACTCCTCTAATTCAATCACAGAATCCAATTGATCAAGTTTTCTGTTCGCTATTTTCCATAGAATTATTGGACAAATATTTCTAGCTTGCTTGGTGCTCTTTCCGTTAAAAACATCCTCAGTCGCTTGATTCTTAAATGATTGTAGCATATTATCATGATAACACGGATATCATGCTATTTTTTATAATTACAATGATGAATAGAAGGGAAATCAATCAACGGAACTTATATTACACAAGCAAGGTAAAAAAAATGAGGTGAGGATTGTGGTGCATCAATAAATATTTTCTGTCTTTTTGCTTGCAATTGTCGAAGTTTGGTACAAAATAACACTTGATTTTTTAACAAAAAATAGAGTATTCATTATGAGTTGGTGGACAACAGTTTTAGGTGGAGCAGTAGGCTTTATGCTTGGTGGGCCGCTAGGTGCGATGCTTGGTGTGGCATTCGCGGGTAATTTTTCTAAACGTAAATCGAATTTTGGTGGATTCTCCAATAACTTTAATCCTGGTGATCAACAGCGCGTTCAAGCGGCATTTTTTAGTAGTTTATTTTCAGTTATGGGTTATCTTGCCAAGGTCGATGGCAAAGTATCAAAGTCTGAAATTCTCTTAGCGCAGCAAGTTATGCAGCAAATGCAATTAGCAGATGATATGCAAAAAGCGGCTAAAGAATTGTTTAACCAAGGCAAGAGCGAGGATTTCAATCTAGACGAAGTTCTTGAGCAGTTCCGTCTTGAAAGTCATAGACGCACACACTTAATACGGATGTTTCTAGAGATTCAAATTCAGGCGACTTATGCCGATGGTGTGTTGGACGACACAGAGCGTGACGCGCTTAAGTACATCGCACAAAAACTGCACTTTCCTATTCAGGAATTAGAAAACCTAATTCAGCAATTTTCCGTAACCAGTAATCACGCCAGAAAACTAACGGTTGATGATGCCTACGTAATATTGGGTGCGGATAAAAACCTAACCGATAAAGAGCTAAAACGAGTTTATCGTCGATTGTTGGCTCAGCATCATCCAGACAAATTAGTTGCTAAAGGCCTACCAGAAGAGATGATGAAAATTGCCAAAGAAAAAACCCAAGAAATTATTGGCGCTTATGAGTTGATTGAAAAGCAGCGTGGTATGCGCTAGCGCTAATTAAGGTGTAATCAATTCAGACTGTGTTGTTTTAATATACCCTGTAAGTCTTTACTCATAACTGCAGCAATACTTTTGCTTGGCGTGTCGTTAATTGCCATTACCAGCTTAACCGCCTTATCATGCCAATCTTTTCCTATATTCGAACAGCGAAACGAATCATGGCGTGTGTGATTACCCGTCATGGCCGACAGATGCCCAGTTGGGCCAGTGGCGTTTCTTTTGACATTGCACAACGAGCCGCAAGCTCTGCATTTTATTGTTTCGCTAACACTGGGCTCAGTATAGAAGACATCGACCCCTTTGTGGGCTATACGAATTGATTGATTATTCAGATTTTCTACGTGATGTAGTGGATTCATTACTTTCTCCTTTTTGAGTGCTTTTAGGAAAACCCTAGGGCGCACAATACGGATCAACCGCCCAGTTCGTTAGTGAACTATTCCTTTAATTAATATTTACAGTATACGGCTTTTGCTTGATAAATACAGCCTGTTTCTAAAGTCAACCTACTTCTCTATTATGGCCGTAAATTTAGGTTAATTCAATAATTTGATTAAGTATAGCGCAAGCTTGATTAAATTTTGTTTTCTCTAATTTTTTCATTGGATGAGGTGAAGCTTTTCTAGCTCTCCAATCAAAAGATTTAACTTGATGACACAAAATATAGCCATTTTGTTTCTTAGCTTGCTTTTTTACTAAACCAATATCTACTGCAAATGGGTTGTCTTTATTGTAGGTCGCGGTGGTCATAGGCAAGCCCAAAACTAATGAAGTTTTGTCATTAAAAGATTGTGGCGAGAGCACTACAAAAGGATGGGAGTTGCGCATTTCATTACCAGCTTGTGGTGAGCAGTCAATCCAAATTACATCCTGTCTAGAAGGTATCCAATTTACCACTTTTCGGCGCCAAGAAGCTCATCAGTCACCATCACCTCTCCACGGTGAACTTTAGGGTTGTATCGAGACAGCCTTTCTTCTAAAGTTATAAACTTATTATCTACGGGCGAAATAATAACACGGCCCTGCTCAACACTCAAACTCACCTTTTGGTCTAAATGTAAATGCGCCTCTTTTGCCACAGCGGCTGGCAAACGCATCCCAAGGCTATTTCCCCATTTTTTAATATCTAATAATACTTCACTCATAATCTTATAACCAGTTAATGTTTAAACATAGTATAAACATAATTATTTACAAAACAAGCTTTAATTCGGAATTACATTTTTTTTTCAAGTGTAATGTATCTAAATATTGGTTTCTTTGAAATTAAAGGGTAGCGTCACCATTTATTAATTCCTTATTTCATACCGCCAATTCAATATTCTGTTTGCTGGCGAATCCTAATACCAATACTAAAACATTACTTGGCTTTTCAAACAACATCTTCTTAACTTTGAGCGTTAAAGAATAGCACACCCGCTCTTAGTGATTGCAGCACGGGCAATTTGCGCTAACTCCTCTATTGAATAAGTACCAACGCCACTCTCAAGACCTTCTGTAACCAGCAATTGCAGGTTGTTTATCTTACTACTCTGATCTTGCTCTTCCCTAATTAAGTCTCTTATATAATCACTTGTATTGCTATACCTGCCAGAAGTTTCAACTTGGTTTTCAATCCAACTTTTCATTTCACTAGGCAGAGATACATTCATGGTCGCCATAATAATTCCTTAGATATATTATTAATATATAGCATATATTAGCATAAATTGTCAATTGTTGCCAAAATTTGCCAAAATTCAAGCAAGACTATCGCTCACTCTCTCCAATTCCATTTCAAAATTAGAGTTTAAAGCCAGCGCCCGCTTTTGGCAAAGAAAACCCAAAACGTACCCAATGCATCATCAATATAGACAACAAAGAGCACAACGCCATACCAATGGCCAGCGGGAAGATATTGGCGCTCAGGCTCATCCCTATTAAACCCCCAATGGGAATAGATATTAAAGTGGAGCCAGCACCAACAAATGAGGCACCGATACCAGCCGCCTTACCTAATGGCTCCATGGCGAGTGCATTAAGGTTACCGAATTGGAAACCGATACCAGAAAATATAACGAACAAAAATGCCATGGTATGCATTAATGGTGGGATTCCATCATAAGATTGAGCATAGAAAAACAAACCCAGAGAGCCAAAAAATACCAAAACGTTTGTCACCTGAACCAAGCGAAACATCCCCCACTTGACCACCAATTTAGCATTAATTAAAGAAGAAACAAGGTTGGGCAATACCAGGGCGCCAAAGTAGATAGGAAACGCCTCGCCAACTTCATAAATCCCCTGAAACAACCATTGACTTGAACTTAAATAACCCAAAAAACCACCAAAAACAAAACCGCTGACTATTGTATAACCACACGATATTCGATTGGTTAGAATGCTGACAAAAGAGTGCCACAACGACTTCATTTGTATTGAATTTCGATTCCCTACTAAAAGAGTCTCGTCAAGCCTAAGGCGCACCCACAGACACAAGATAATCGCAATAACAATGTACATCGCAAAAATCACCTGCCAAGGGCCCAGCCAAAGCATTACCTGACCCAACATGGGAGCCAGGATCGGGACAATCATAAAGATTGTTGCCACAAAAGACATAATTCGAGCCATAGAGCGACCGCTGTAACAATCTCGCACTAATGCGGATACCATTATTCTGGGGCCTGAAACTCCAATGCCCTGAATAAAACGCCCCAATAACGCCATCTCTAAAGATTGTGCGCTAATCGTTATCACACAGCCCAAGATAAATAAAACAATCCCTGCATATATACTTGGCAAACGCCCAAAACGATCCGACAGAGGTCCAAAAACAATCTGGCCTAAGACAAAACCCACAAATAAAACGGTGATGATTAATTGTATCTCACTACTAGAAGTACCGAAATCATTGGCCATGAACCCCAAGGCGGGAAGAACAGCGTCAATTGAAAGAGCCGTGGTAGCCATTAAAGCGGCCAAGAGAAAAATAAACTCAACCCTACCGATACGCAAAGATGCCAACATACAATGTGTTAAAGAACGATTAGACTGTGCATCATACCTGAACAGCCTTAGTGTGTTTTTCTACAGGGGATATTGTACAAAAAATAAGATTGAGTATAGATTTTGCTGTGTGATTGAAAAAAATAAAGGGGCTTGGTATTTTAAATAAACGGGTAGTGCCCCATGTAATTATGGCTTTCTGTTTTTTGATAATACACTCCACCCTTAAAGACCATTACTTTCTTTAGGTTAAGTAATGCCTCAAGTTGATGTATCTTTTCAACATTTTCTGCAGCTTCAATTTTTGCATCGGCTAAAACGCTCATTAATTCAGCCATTTGTAATTTTAAATCTGCATCTTTAAAGCCGTCGGTTAACGCTTTAATCGCTTTAGCAGAATCAAAAGCGGCTTTTATAGAGCTAATATATTAAACTACCATCTGACTTTTCCTTAATTTACCAATTAATTGGGACGCTACCCTTGTTTACTAAATTTTGTGTTTCTCCATTCATTTCAATAATTTCCAACTTTCCTCCTGCTATCTTACTAGAGGCACTAAAAACACTTAAAACCCCCTAAAAACAGCCTCTTAAAGCCTTTAAACAGCTCTTTTTGATTCATTCTACCCTTGCTAATGATCCGTATCAAAAATTTGTCAAATTTGTTGATTAGTGACCAATTGTGCACTAACAACATACCTGAGTGATCCTCCAGCAACAACAGCATTAAAAGGATAGCAAGTGACTAGTTTAATTTCGGCTTGGTTTTCCTTAATAACAATGTCGTTCTGTGTAGTGTCAATAATCTCAATATTGCTCACTTGATAAATACGTGTGGTGTTATCAGAGCTCGCGATTACAAATTCCTCACCAATTTCAACATCTTGTAAGAAAGTAAAATGAGTATCTCGATGCCCAGAAATCAGTAATGAAGATGAATCGTTTAGATAAGGTGTCTCTCTACTTAAACCTGGACCAAAGGCCAGTACATTGCCCGTATCGCCCGACAGTACAATTAAGTCTTGATCGTGCTTTGCAGACTGAAGGCGTAGCACTGGATGCATATCTGCCCAACCCCATGGCTTGACATTTTCACCTGTGGCAATAGATTCAACCCATGCTCTATGGATTAACAATTGTGCTAGTTCAGCCTTAATCGGGATATAAGAGCCGTAAGCAAATGTTGCAAAGCCAATAAAGCCAACAATCCATAATGTTTTTGTTCTATTCACACCGACTGTTTGCGACGAAACACGAGCGCAAATAGCATTAAGAGCGCGCCAACAATCATCCACAATTGTGAATTGGTTGCCGTTTGTGGTGCTTTGACTTTTTTAACCACTGGCTTGCTGACTAAGTTTTCTTCATCTGGCTTTGATGGAGAAACATCGACCGCCACCAAGGAGGTGAACTTAGAAACAAGATGGTAGTCCAAAGCAAGACTGGTAATGGCGTCCTCAAGAATGTCACGCTCAGTACCGCTGTACATACCTCTGTATTGATCCATTAGACCATCAATCTTACGACGAGCCCAAAGAACATCAATACCGTTCGCTTGAGTGTCGTGTGCAAGTGTTATGCTCTTCTCAAAAACACCATCAGCGGTGTTGCCTGTGATTTTGATACTCGTTGGTAGCTCGCTTAGCTTAAACGCCGCGACAATGGTCTCGCCTACATACAAATCTGGAATGTGCGTCATTGCTTGCTCAAATTCAACACCTTGCAAATCTATTTCAATATTGGTGAGCGCAGGTGAGCTCATCTTATTGAACAACTCGCGCATTTTTTGATCAACCTCAGAAGATTTGCCAATATGGGTAAACGCACCCCTGCCGTAATCAGCTAACTTGGTCATGAGGTATGAATTTGGAGCCGATCCAATACCAATGGTAAATAGTCTATCTTGATCAATGCTAGTGCGCACAGTGCGCAGAATCTCATCTTCGTTTGCCACTTGTCCATCGGTCAAAAACACAATCTGGCGAAGGAAATTAGCTGAACTATCGATTCGTGAAAATAGAGCAAAATTAATTGCACCTAATGGTTCTGTACCGCCTTCTGCAACCAATCTACTTGTAAACTTTAACCCGTGTTTTTTGTTTACTTCAATAGCTGGCATCGCGCTTTTGAACAGTGCCTCATAGCCATTATCAAAATCAACAATATTAAAACGATCTGTAGGATTAAGTTGCATGATAGCTTCCACTAATGCCGATTGGGCTTGATTCATTGAGGTGCCACCCATCGATCCTGACGAGTCAATGATAAAGACTACCTCTCGTGGGGTGCTACCTGCCTTAAAGAGCCCTGCTTTGGGTGGAGTGGCCATCAGCATCAAATAATGATCATTGCCTCTTTTTTGGGTAAATACAGCAACCTCTGGTTGTAATGAAGTGTGCGCTTTCCATGTAAGAACAAAATCACGCTCTGCTTGGGTGTTTGGATTTGCCAAGGCAATGTGCTTGGTTGTTTCATTAACATCAACTATATTCACTGCGTGATAGCTTGAGTCAACTGATTCTGGGGTAAAGCCGGCTCGAAGATTGATTGATATCGTTACTGGTCGATTAACAAAAGAGTCACTTGGTGGCGTTACTTTTGAGGCGTCGGTTACTTGATTGGTGTTGGGCGCCAAGCCCAGTGAATCACGCGGGGTTACGATTGCACTGCCTGGGACATAACGATCACCCACAACCATAGGAAAGCGTATCGAAAACTGTTCGTTATCGATTAAAACAACTTGCTGATACTCAATAGCTATGGTGATGCTCTCACCCGGCGCTATATTCGCGACACTGGTGGTGAATATATTGGAACGCTGTTGCTCGATAAGAGAAGCTTTCTTGCCCTCTTTCTTGGCTTGTTCATAGATCCGTTTGGCTTGTTGGCGCTCTTTAATCTGCCCTTCAATCACTCGATCGCCAATATGCATAGTGAGATGATCCACCGCTGAGTCCTCTGGCAAAGGGAATACATAAACCCCTTCCACCCATTCGTTAGATGGGTTGATGAAGGTTTGCTCAACACGCACTCGGTTAATGGTGCCAGTAATGTTCATTTGCACTTTGGTGTCGAGCGCCACTTGGGTTAAATAATCAGAGCTTGGCATGTAGTAAATGATGGAGCCAGAACTGACTTCGTTGATTGGATTGACGGTGCTGAGTGTTGAGCCTTTTGATTTTTCTGTAAAGGTGACATTGGCGACACTTAGCGTTGAATAAAGGGACACAAGCAAAGCGATTAGAGTCCATGCTATTACTTTGTAATTGATTGAATACATCGATACTGACGGTTAATTAGAATATCGCCATTCTAGGTTTACACCAAATGTTGTTTATGAAGAGTTTCTGGAGTTTTAATGGGGTTTCATGAAGCTACCAAAATGGCGTCATTATTATGCGATACAATAGAGATATCTAAGATTCCAAGTTGCCATGCCAAACATTCTCTACATTGAAGACGAGCTCATTATTGCCGAGCCAATCATCTTTGCTTTAGAAGAGGACACGCATAGCTTTAGCGTTACTTGGAAGGCAACGGCTTCTGAAGGTTTGGCGGCGCTTAAAATCACACAATATGATTTGGTATTGCTTGATCTAGTTTTGCCAGATGAAAGTGGCTTTGACGTCTTAAGGGGTATTCGGAGTAACCCCGACACTTCTAATATGCCCGTTATTATCACCACATCCAGAACAGATGAAATTGATATTGTCCTTGGACTTGAAGGCCATGGTGCTGATGATTATGTCACTAAACCACTCAGCCCAAGAGAACTGATTGCAAGGATACGAGCGGTGCTCAGGCGAACTACAAAACAACCCAATGCAAACGTTTCAAGGTTTGTAATTAACACTGATTTGGCTCAAATCACATACGATAACGAGGCGATTTCACTCACAAGAGCGGAATACTCTTTGCTTAAGTATTTAATAGACAGCCCCGAACAAATATTCACCAAAGATGAATTGCTTGATGCAATTTGGGGTCAAGTTCATAGTTCCGATCCAAGTACAATCACAACACACATTAAGGCTATCAGGCAAAAACTAGCGGACGCCAATGCGACAAATGAACATATTCAAACCCATCGAGGACTTGGGTACAGTTTGTCTTTATGAAATCTATTCGACTTACCATTGGTGTAAAGTTGTTTCTTGCCTACTTGCTAATAAGCGGTGGAATAGCCCTCTTTCTAACGGACAAAGCCCAGGAAAGATTAACTCGTGGCATTGATGAGGCCGCAGAAGAAGTAATGATTGATGCCGCCAACTTGCTTGCTCAAACTTTTCCTTTTGATCATCAGAGAAATCAAATTGACTTAGAGAAATTCAACCACATTGTCGATCATTATCTGGATCGTGAGGTTGGTGCAAAGATCTACAACAACAGCAAAGAAAAACCCTCTATGCGAATATACATAACCGACAACGTCGGTATTGTTATTTACGACTCCAATAGAAAGCTTGTCGGTGAAGACTTTAGTCAATGGCGAGATGTCAAACTAACTCTTGAAGGAAAGTATGGCGCTCGCGCAAGCAGTATTGACGAAACAGTGAGCAATCCAACAGTTGAAGATAAGGGCTTATTTGTCGCCGCAGCTATCTACCATGACAATGAAATCGTAGGCTCGCTTACGCTTGTAAAACCCATTCTTTCTTTAAAGCCATACGTTCTTGAGCAGCAGCAGCAACTGAGGAGTTATGCCTTGGGTATTTTTGCAATATCGCTACTGTTTGGCGCCTTAGCAAGTTTCTTTGTATCAAGATCCACCAGCCGCTTGATTAAATACACCACCCAACTAACCCGCGGTGAAAAACCCGATGAGCCCAATATTACCCAAGTGGAGTATCGCAAACTGGCTGAGGCGATTCAAAAACTAAGATCCGAGCTTGAGGGACGAGAATATGTTGAAGAATACATCCATACCTTGGCGCATGAGCTAAGGTCACCTTTGACCAGCGTAAGGGCTAATACGGAAAACCTCAGACTGCCAATGGATGATGACAAGAAAGAGAAAATTATCGAGGGCATTCTTGAGGCTAATGAGCGGATGGACAAACTCATGGACAGATTGCTTAGCTTGGCGAAAATTGAACGCACGCAGCAACTTGAAAATGTCGAAAAAGTTTTGGTGTATGAACTCATTCAAGGCGTAATAGACAGCCCCAGTCGAAAAGGAGCATTGCTGGCAAAAGACATTCGTGTTGAAGTTGAGCCTAATAAAGAAACAACCATTATGGTTGAAAGGCTACTAGCAGAACAAGCAATCAGCAATATACTTGATAATGCAATTAAGTTCTCACCGGAGACTTCAGCCATTCAAATAGACGTCAAAGAGCAGAATAAATGGCTGACCATAAAGGTGGTTGATAACGGACCCGGTATACCTGAATACGCCAAAAAGAAAATCTTTAGTCGTTTCTACTCAGTGCCGCACCCTGAAACCGGCAAAAGAGGTAATGGCCTTGGATTGCGATTTGCAAAAAAGATTATGACACTACACGGCGGCTCCATAACTGTCAGCAATCGAGCGATGTCAAAAGGTGCTGAAGCTGTATTGCGGTTTCCTCTTAAGTGAATAAAGCATATGACAGAAAAAACCAATATTGATTAACTGTGTATTCAATATTAATTATAATGACTACAATCAAACTTTGATAATGAAATTATGCCTCAAACAACAATGACAGTTAGACTAAGCGGCGAATTGAGTGAATTTGTTGCCAAAAATGTAGGTGACACAGGCACTTATGAAAATATCAGTGAGTATGTCCGGTCCCTAATTCGTAGCGACAAACAACGAATAGAGCAACAAGCATTCGAGCAACTCAGGGCAGAGCTCCAGCTGGCCTTTTCTATACCAGATGAGTCTTATTCAACACTGAGCGCCTCAGACATTATCAACCGTAACTGATTTAATGACGCAATTTGTTGTACAAGAATCCGCCTCCTACAGAATTGACGAAATATATCAATACACATTAAATAAATGGGGAAAGAAAAAAGCAAACTCATACATTGAGGGTTTATTTAAAACGTTCTCAAAAATACGCTCAAGCGAAATGTCATCGCGCCCCATTCCCGCCGAATTTGGTGTCAACGGTTTTTATTTTAGATACGAAAAACATTTTGTTTATTGGAAATACCTAGGCAGCGATGAAATCGGCATTGTGATAGTTTTGCATGAACGTATGCATCAAATCCGACACTTTAAATAAATAACCACAGTGGTCAATCCACTGTGGCTTTCGACTTCCACCCTTCCAAACCCAGGCCAAACGATACTATTCATAGTGAGCGGTAATATTTTGGTTGTTTGAGCACTCTAGGAGTATTACCTAACTCCGTTCAGGGCGCTTGCGAGTTCCCAAAATATAGCGAGTAAGAATTTAGTATTCGCTTAGGCTGGTTTGAGGGCGACCTCTTTTTGGATACTTTATCTGGTCGTCAGAAAAAGTATCAAGACCTAAAGAGAAAATTGACCAATTTTCGAAGAGGGATTCACCAAAAATATCGGAAATTATTGAAATGGACACGCTAGGTGCGCAAATTAACCACTAAAACCTTGTGAAATCTACATTCTAGGACTTAAATGGCTTATTTAAGCGATTTTTTCTTACAAATAACACTCTAACGAGGCGTTATCATGAAATTCCGGATATTTTGGAAATGGAGTTTTTAGGCGTTAATTTCAACGCTACGTAAGTCTTTCGCGAGTTTATCAAGTGCGGTGTTAACCAACTTGTAAGAGCCTTCAGCGCCAAACAATTTTGCTATTCCAACGGCTTCATTGATCACCACTTTGTAAGGCACTTCAATACTGAATTTAAGCTCAAACGCACCAAGATAGAGAATAGCGTGTTCGACAGGGCCAAGCTCGTCAATATCTCGATCGATACACGGTGCAATTAATTCATCAAGCAGTGTGATGTTTTTTGGAATTTCGCGAATAAGATTCGAGAAAAAAGCTTTAGAAATTTTGCCTTCTTTTTGCGTTAAGAATTGATGTTCAATACTAAGCAAGTCGCCTGCAGAAATACGCCATTGATAAAGCGCTTGGACAACGCGCTCTCTTGAGCGCTGTTTTGGAGTTTTGTAAGATTTTTGCATAGTATAAGTTGCGATTTAGTTGGCGCTTTGTTCGTCTGCTTTAGCAAGCAAGTAAATCATTTCAATCATCGCAAGCGCCGCCTCTTCGCCTTTGTTTCCTTTATAGCCACCCGCTCTGCCAAGCGTTTGCTCCATGTTATCGGTTGTCAAAACACCGAATGCAACCGGTGTTTCAAACTGATAAGAAACATCAGCAACACCTCTTGCGCACTCAGAGCAAACATAGTCAAAATGCGGTGTTTCACCTTGGATTACAGCACCTAAAGTGACAATACCGTCGTAGCTATTATTCTTCGCTAAGCGCTTTGCCATCAAAGGAACCTCAAAGGCGCCTGGTGCGTAATACACGTCAATATTGTCGTCTTGAATACCGTATTTTCTTAGTGTATCCTCTGCAGCTGCCAATAGTTTGTCGCCAATATCTTTGTAGAAATAAGCAATAATAATAGCGACTTTTGAACCCGCTAAAAATGTGGCATTGGCTTCACGATCAAATTTAAATATTGACATAATTTCCTTATTTTTGTGTATCTACGTATTCACTAATTGTTAAGCCAAAACCCTCAAGACCATGCAATACTCTTGGACTGCCCAAGATTTTCATTTGAGCGACACCCAAATCTGCGAGAATTTGCGCACCAATTCCAAACGTTCTAAGGTCATCTGCTTGCCTGTAGTTTGGATTATCAATGCTTTCAAGAATGTCTTGGTTTTTCTGCTTTCTTAGCAACAGAAAAACACCTGTATCGGCTTCTGAAATTTGTTCTAACGCACTGTCAATACTAAAACCAGAGCTTTTCTCTTGCAGTACATCTGTAAAGATATTCTCCATATGTACGCGCACATGTGGCTCACTCTTTCCGGTAATTTTTCCTTTGACGAGTGCAAGGTGCGTGTCGTTATTAATAGAGTCCAAATAAGAGACCAACTTAAAAGAACCAAAGCGGGTTTGGAATTGTCTTTGATTGATGCGCTCAATGGTTTTTTCATTCTCAACACGGTAGCGAATAAGGTCTTCAATCGTGCCCCACTTGATATCGTGTTTTTCGGCAAAAACCTCCAAGTCTGGACGGCGAGCCATAGTGCCGTCATCGTTCAAGATTTCAACAATAACCGATGCCGGCTCAAAGCCAGCCAAACGAGCTAAATCGCAACCCGCTTCAGTATGGCCAGCACGTATTAACACACCGCCCTGTTCTGCCATCAATGGAAACACATGGCCAGGCTGAACAATATTTTCTGGCTTAGCGTTTGAGGCCACCGCATCTTGTACGGTTTTTGCTCTGTCTGCAGCAGAAATACCTGTGGTCACACCTTCGGCCGCTTCAATGGAAACAGTGAAATTAGTGGAATGAATATCGCCATTGTGCGTTACCATTAATGGTAAATTAAGTTGTTTGCATCGATCGCGAGTCAACGTCAAACAAATAAGACCTCGACCGTAAGTCGCCATGAAGTTAATGTGCTCTTTGGTGATTTTTGCAGCAAGCACAAGTAAGTCGCCTTCATTCTCACGATCTTCGTCATCCATAAGAATGATCATCTTGCCTTGTTTATAATCCTCTAAAAGCTCTTGCATTGTTGCTTTCATATTGTTTTATTCTCTAATGATTCTAAGCGTTTTTTGTACTGTTTAGCAATTGCTCTAAATGTCGCGCAATAATGTCAATTTCGACATTTACCTCGGTGCCAATATGCAAATCACCCAGCGTAGTGACAGTGAAAGTATGTGGCACAATGTTGACGCCAAATGCATTATCTTTAATGCTGTTGACCGTCAAACTGACGCCATTTATACAAATTGAACCTTTGCGAGCGATGTATTTTACCAAACCTTGGTCGACAGTTATCTCAAAGCGCGTGCTTTCGCCTTCGCTGTAACGATTACTAACAACACCGACACCATCCACATGACCACTGACTAAATGACCGCCAATGCCTTGATTAAGCCTTAATGCTTTTTCTAGATTAACCTTATCGCCTATTTTAAAATTAGCAAAAATAGAGCAATCTAACGTCTCCTGAGAAACGTCTGCCGAGAAGGTGTTGTTCGTTAATTCGACCGCAGTCAAGCAAACACCATTAACCGCAATACTGTCGCCAATTTTCGCATCATTTAAATCAATACCATTGGACTCAAAAACGAAACAAGTGCCCTTTTCAGAGGCTTTTACATTTTTGACTCTCCCAACGGCTTGAATGATTCCAGTAAACATAAAGTATAGGGCTTGTAAATTAAGGCGAATTTTACGCTAAATAAAAATAAAAGAACAATTAAGACTCGTTGTCTAAAGTAGCGCAAACACTCGCCCCAAACAGAATAACTGCCCAAGCAATATACACCCAAAAAAGCAGTAACAACAGCGTCGACAACGTGCCGTAAATAACCTCAAGATTTGAATAAACAAACAAATAACCATAAATTGAATACTTGATTAGCTCCAATATGACGGCCGCCATAATGCCAGCTTTCAGGGCACTAATAAAGCGCACTTTGGCTAAAGGCACCAAAAAATACGTCAGACTCAAGCCCAGGCAGGATAAGCCGAATGCCACTATATATGGCGTGTATGCGTAATCAGAAACCGGTGATAACAAGTCCAAAGCCAACATATAAGAACTAAGGAACAAAGAAACACCCAGTAAGATTGGTCCAACAAACAAAATGAATAAGTAGGAAAGCAAGCCATTAAGCCAGCTACGCTGAGAGGCTCTGTCCCAAATTAAATTCATTCTTTGGTCAATACTGAGTAGCAAGAATGCGCCGGTCACAATAAAAAATACAATACTGGGGCCACGCAGAGATTGCGCTTGACTGATGAAAGTCGACAAGTAGGCTTTTGCTTGGTCGGCGTCGCTTGGCAAGACGTGCTGAAACAAAAATGCTTCCAGCTGGGGTTGAAAATCGACAAAATAATCGCTAAGCGAAAAAACACTTAAAGCCAGTGCCAAGGCTGGAACAAAAGCAAATAAGGTCTTAAAGGACAAAATCGCTGCTGAATCAAAACCCTCTGAATTGACAAATCTTTTAGCAGCAGCTAAAGAGATCTTTACATAAATCATTTTAGGTTTGATAGTGGGGTTTTTATCATTTCACAAGGCATAATTTTCGAGGTCCTACTTGTTGTCTAGTGATGAAATTTAGGGCAGGGAAATGAGAATTCGAAGCCTTCCTTCGAGTGAAAACCCCCTTTCCCAAAGGGCTGAGGCTAAAAATGTTAATAAATACAAAAAAATTCTTATCAATAGCTAGTGCTATTAATTTCAAATTTTTACACATTTTTTACTCATTTTTATAATTCAGAAAATTTAAAATGATTTACACAAAGGCCTCAATAGCATTTATTTTTGGGTAAGCAAGTAATCCTCATAATTACCAGAGTAGTAGTGCGCCCCATCCTCTTTAAGTTCAATAATGCGAGTAGACAAAGACGAAACAAATTCTCTATCGTGACTTACAAAGATAAGTGTACCCTCATAATTATCAAGTGCAAGGTTGAGTGCCTCGATCGACTCCATGTCCAAGTGGTTGGTTGGCTCATCCATCAATAAAATATTGGGTTTTTGCAGCATTAACTTACCAAAAAGCATGCGGCCTTTTTCACCACCAGAGAGCGATTTAACGCTTTTCCTAACATCCTCTTTTCCAAAAAGCATTTTACCAAGAACACCACGCATCACCTGTACATCATCCTTTTCGCTCTTGAACTGACTCATCCAATCTAACACGGTCATGTCTTTTTCAAAATCGGCGCTGTTGTCCTGGGCATAATAACCGATATTGGCGTTTTCACTCCACTTCACCATGCCGCTTTCTGGCGTGTGCTCACCCATAAGTGAGCGTAGCAAAGTTGTCTTGCCAACACCATTTTGACCAATAATCGCAACTCTTTCACCGGTCTCAATTAACAGATTAATATCGTTAAGAACCTTTAGGTCGCCAAAACTCTTGGAGACATTTTTAACCTCAAGAACGTTTCTAAACAACGCCTTGGTTTGGTTGAAGATAATATAAGGACTAACTCTTGATGACGGCTTAATGTCATCCAGAATGATTTTGTCAAGTTGCTTTGCGCGAGAAGTCGCTTGTTTTGCCTTGGATGCGTTGGAAGAGAAGCGTGATACAAAGTGCTTAAGATCTTTGATTTTCTCTTCTTTTTTGGCATTGTCAGAACGCATTCTCTCTTGAATAGCTGTAGCCGCAACCATAAAGTCGTCGTAACTGCCAGGGAATACGTTAAGAGCGCCATAGTCAAGATCTGCCATGTGCGTACAAACACCATTAAGAAAATGCCTATCATGAGAAACAATCACCATCGTTGCTTTACGAGCACTCAACACACCCTCCAACCAGCGAATAGAGTTAATGTCTAAGTTATTCGTTGGCTCGTCCAATAACAAAATTTCTGGATCCGAAAACAGTGCTTGTGCCAATAGCACGCGTAACTTCCAACCCGGAGCAAGTTCACTCATTAAGCCATAATGTTGGTCTAGTGGGATATCAAGGCCAAGTAGTAATTCGCTCGCCGAAGACTCGGCCATGTAGCCGTCCATCTCTGCAAATTCCATTTCAAGTTCGGCAACCTTAATACCGTCCTTTTCACTCATCTCTGGCAACGCATAAATACGCTCTCTTTCGGCTTTAATTTCCCACAATTCTTTGTGACCCATGATGACAGCATCAACCACACGGTACGTCTCAAAAGCGAACTGATCTTGTGACAAAACACCGAGTCTCTGGCCGTCGCCAATCATCACTGAGCCAGCCGATGCTTTTAATTCGCCAGTTAAGATTTTCATCAAAGTAGACTTGCCACAACCGTTAGCACCAATCAAACCGTAACGATTACCGTTCTGAAATTTAACTGAAATATTTTCAAATAAAGGTTTTTCACCAAATTGCATGGTGACATTTGCAGTAGAAATCATGGGCTTGGGGGTGTGTTTTACAAAAGGCGACTATTATACCTTGAGAGGACTTATAATGTGTAAGCAGATGCGCTGATTTTGAGATGTTTACGACGGCCATACTTTGTCGGTATAAAATAACATTTTATGCAATCAAACTCAGTAATGAAAACCAAACAAATGCCTGATAAATCGCTTTTGTCAGCGATTTTGCTGTTGATTGTATTTGGCTGGGTTATGTCTTTTTCCGCCTCACTTGCCTATTTCGAAAACTACTCCTACTTCTTCAAACAAACACTTTTCATTCTGCTCGGGCTAACGGCAGGATTGGTGGTTCTGAGAACGCCCATTTCAGTTTTACAAAAATACTCAACCCCACTTTTTGCATTAACACTAGTGCTCTTAGTTATTGTATTTTTGCCCAAACCTATTGGCCATGAAGTCAATGGCTCAGCGCGCTGGATTAACTTCATCTACTTTAAATTTCAACCGTCAGAATTGATGAAATTATCAATGATCCTCTTTATGGCGGGCTTTCTTATTCGTCAAGAAAAAGACGTGCGCAGCCCGTGGATGGGATTTGTCAAAACCTTGTTAATTATTGGCTGTGCAGACATCTTGCTACTTCTCGAAACAGATTTCGGCGCCGCCCTTATTGTCTCATTATCGGCGATGGCAATGCTATTTGCCGCTGGATCCTATCTCAAACAAATGAGTGTTGTTGCCACCGGCTTTGTTGGTCTGATTGCCATTCTAATTGTTTTCAACGAAAACCGCTGGGTTCGATTAACCTCATTCTGGCAGGATGACTTGTGGCTAAACACAAGCTCCAAAGTGTACCAAACACAACAAGCCCTAATCGGCATTGCCCGTGGTGACTGGTTTGGCACGGGCTTGGGCGCCGGAGTACAAAAATACGGGTTACTACCGGAGCGCCACACCGATATGATTTTTGCTGTTATTGGTGAAGAGCTGGGCGTTGTCGGCATGCTTTTTGTGCTTTTTTGCTTTCTCTTTATTCTAACAAAAGGCTTTAATATTGCCCAAGCAGCACTTAAAAAGGGCCGAAAATACAGCTCGTACGTAGCGTTTGGTATTTGCACTTGGTTTGCAATGCAAATCACCGTTAATATTGGCATGAATCTTGGCCTGTTGCCACCAAAAGGCTTTACCCTTCCCCTTCTTAGCTATGGCGGTACATCCATGATTTTTGCCATTGTTTCGTTAGCCATTATTTTGCGAATCGATATGGAAAGCAACACGCATTATTCAAAACAAAGAAAGTATGTCTAAGGACTCGATCATTACATGACTATGAGTACAAGTAAAATATTTATAATTACTACGCTCTTTGTTAATAATTTTGCTAAGATTGACATATTGCCTGCAATTGTCGCCTCAAGCTTTTTAATTTTCTGTTATTTTCTTTTGCACACCCAGCCATGAAAAAATCTCGTATATTAATTATGGCAGGCGGCACCGGTGGGCATATTTTTCCTGCGCTGGCAATTGCAGCAGAACTCGAAAATCGTGGTGCGAGTATAGTCTGGCTGGGGACAAAGCAAGGCATGGAAAACGCTCTCGTGCCAAAGCATGGCTATCAACTTTACCGAGTAAGCTCGTCGGGCGTTAGAGGCAAAAACATTGGCACTCTATTTAAGGCGTTTTTCATCTTAATTCTGAGCTTCTTTCAAATACTCTTGGTCTTTATTAAGGTTCGCCCAAATCAAGTTATTGGCATGGGTGGATACGCCTCTGGCATCGGTGGCGTTGTTGCCAGAATGCTGTTTATTCCATTGGCGATTCATGAGCAAAATACCATTCCCGGTACAACCAATTTAATCTTATCAAGGCTCGCCAGAAGAACTTTTCAAGCCTTTAAAGGCTCGTTTAAACCGGAGGTTGGAGCGGTCACCGTTGGCAACCCTTTGTTGTTCGTAGCAAAATCAAAAACACCGCCAAAATCAGTGAAAAACTTACTTGTGCTTGGTGGTTCTTTGGGTGCTAAGAAAATAAACGAAACCATTGCTAAGATAACAACACCTATTAATATTTGGCATCAAACCGGCAAACAGCATTTAAACTCAACCAAAGCCCTGTATCAAAACCATGCGGGTGTCGAGCTCAAAGTCGAGGCGTTTATTGAATCAATGAGTGAGGCTTACGAGTGGGCAGATGTGGTTATTTGCCGCGCAGGTGCGATGACAGTGTCCGAGCTTATTGCAACGAAAAGTATCGCCATATTGGTGCCTTTTCCTTTTGCAGTAGACGATCATCAGACATCCAATGCTAAACACTTAACAGATGTTGGCGCTGGAATCCTTATACAAGAAAATCGTTTAAGTGAAAAGTCAGTCGACGAGATATTGCAATCTCTTGATGAAGCAAAGCTTAAGGCAATGTCAGATAAGCTGGAGACGCTGCAACAGCCGAATCCAGCAAGAGCTATCGCTGATTACCTATTAATACCTAAACGCTGAAAAAGTGCCTGATCATCGCCCGCTGTTGGATTGTCGGTAGTCAGTAATTGCTCACCGTAGAAAATTGAATTAGCGCCAGCAAAGAAACACAGAGCTTGCATACCCTCACCCATTTCCAATCTACCTGCCGATAGGCGAACAACAGCCTTTGGCATTAAAACTCTAGCAACAGCAATAGTACGCACAAACTCGCTTTCACTTGGCGGCTCAACGCTCTCAAAAGGTGTGCCTGGAATTGGCACCAAGAGATTTATTGGCACACTGTCAGGATGCGCCTCAAGATTGGATAAAGATTGCAGCATAGAAGCACGGTCAACCTGTGTTTCACCCAAGCCTAGGATACCACCACTGCACACATTGATGCCAGCGTTGTACACTGCGTCAAGAGTATCCAGCCTATCTTGGAATTTACGCGTAGAAACAACGTTACCGTAGTGCTCTTTTGAGGTGTCAATGTTATGATTGTAGTAATCCAGTCCTGCTTCCTTCAGGGTGTCAGCCTGAGCGGGAGTTATCATACCAAGCGTGACACAAGTTTCCATGCCCATCGCCTTAACGCCTTGAATCATTGGAATGACTTTATCAAGACTTTTATCGGTTGGGTTACGCCAAGCAGCGCCCATACAAAAACGTGTTGCACCTTTGTCTTTAGCCTCTTGTGCTTTTTGTAAGACCAAGTCAACATCCATTAACTTCTCACGTTCAAGGCCTGTGTCGTATTTTGAACTTTGCGAGCAATACGAGCAATCTTCAGGACAAGCGCCAGTTTTAATATTTAATAACGAGCTAACCTGCACTTGATTAGGATCAAAAACCTCGCGATGAATACTGTGCGCCATAAAAAGAAGATCATTAAATGGCATCTCAAAAAGTGCATTGATTTCATCTAAATGCCAGTTGTTTCTAATTTCTATCATGTTATTTTTAATGGGAAATAATGAATTAATTATTGGGTTATTTTACCGCAACCCGTGGCGTTAATTTAATACAAAAAAGCCGCGCTTTGCGCGGCTTTAATGCAGTTGTTAAACAATTAGCAGCTGTAGTACATGTCAAACTCAAGCGGCTGAGGTGTTGCTCTCATTGCAGTAACCTCTTGCATTTTTAATTCAATGAACGAATCAATAACCGCATCGGTAAATACACCGCCCGCCCTCAAGAACTCACGATCTTTATCAAGCTCTTCAAGTGCAATATGAAGCATGCCGCAAACTCTTGGAATGCCAGAAGTATCAGCTTCGTATAAATCGACATCCACCGGCTCACCTGGGTGAATTTTATTTTTAATACCGTCAAGGCCAGCCATCAACAAAGCAGCAAAAGCTAAGTATGGGTTGGCAGTACAGTCAGGGAAGCGAACTTCGATACGACGACCTTTCGGGTTTGTTACAAAAGGAATACGAATCGCAGCAGAACGGTTCTTCGCTGAGTAAGCTAGAATTTCAGGTGCTTCAAAGCCAGGAACCAAACGCTTGTAAGAGTTAGTTGAAGGGTTAGTGAAGGCATTCAAGGCGCGAGAGTGCTTGATGATGCCACCAATATAGTAAAGTGCCATTTCACTTAAGTTACCATAGCCTTCACCATCAAATAGGTTTTTACCGTCTTTAGAAATTGACATGTGAACGTGCATACCGTTGCCGTTATCAACCGCAATTGGCTTAGGCATAAATGTCGCTGTTTTGCCATAAAGGTGGGCAACATTATGAACGCAGTATTTAAGGATTTGTGTTTCGTCAGCTTTTTTCACCATGGTGTTAAAAAGTGCGCCGATTTCACACTGACCCGCAGTACCCACTTCGTGATGATGAACTTCAGTCGTCACACCCATTTCTTCAATCGCTAAGCACATTTGCGCACGTAAATCATGCAATGAGTCAACAGGAGGCACTGGGAAATAACCGCCTTTAATACCTGGACGGTGACCTTTGTTACCGCCTTCAAAATCTTGACCAGAAGCCCAAGAGGCTTCTTCAGAAATAATTTCGTAGAATGATTTACCCATCATCCCCAAACCTGTGTCCCACTTAACACTGTCGAATACGAAGAATTCTGGCTCATTGCCAAAATAAGCAGTATCACCAATGCCCGTTTCAATTAAGTAAGCTTCAGCACGTGCTGCTAAAGAGCGCGGGTCTTTTTCGTAGCCTTTCATATCAGAAGGATCAACAATATTGCAACGAATATTGAGTGTTACTTCTTCAGGGAATGGATCTAAGACTGCGGTATCAGTATCAGGCATCATAATCATGTCTGAGTCATTAATTGGCTTCCAACCAGCGATTGAAGAGCCATCAAACATTTGACCTTCTGCTAATTTTTCAGGATTAATAGAATGTGCAGGCACACTAATGTGCTGCTCTTTACCTTTTGTATCTGTAAAACGAAAATCGATAAACTTAACGTTATGATCTTCAATCATTTTCATTACATCTTTTGCAGACATACTAACTCCTATGGTTAATTTTGTTAAAAACACTGACAAGCATTGCCAAGAAGTCTGCGCCGTTGCAAACAGGGACGAAAGTTATTTAAGAGATTGTTCTTAAATTATTTCAGTCGCGAATTATACCTTATTTATTTTAACCAGTAAGATGATCTGGTCGCCTTTTTCCTCTACATTAAGCACGCTGTGGCCATGCACTCTGCACCAAGCAGGTATGTCGTGTTTGACCCCTGGATCGGTCGCGGTGACTTCAATCGTATCGCCAGGCTCTAACCCGTTGATTTTTTGACTCAATCTAATTACCGGCATTGGACACATTAACCGAATGGCATCTAAACTGTGTTGCATTACACCCACTCCTTTGACTTTAAATAATAATTGACTAATTTTTCTTCTTCGCTATCCTCTTTCACTTCAAACCGATAAGACCAACGCACTTCTGGAGGCATTGACATCAAGATTGATTCGGTTCGCCCGCCACTTTGAAGACCAAATAAAGTCCCTCGATCATAAATTAAATTAAACTCTACGTAGCGTCCGCGACGATGCAATTGAAAATTACGCTCTCTGTCACCAAATAGCGTATCTTTACGCCTCTTAACAATCGGAAAGTAGGCCTTGGAAAAGCTATTGCCCACGCTTTGCATAAAAGCAAAACATTCATCAAAACCGTCAGGGTATCCCTGAACATCTTTTTTCGAAGAAGATGAGGTATTTAGGCGGCCGGGTTTTTTTGAGAAGGCGCTTAAAGACTCCCCATTCAAATCGTCAAAAAACAGACCGCCCACGCCACGCTGCTCATCCCGGTGTTTCATATAAAAATACTCATCGCACCATTTTTTGTATTTTGGATAAACAGACTCACCAAAAGGTGTGCAGGCATTTTTTGCCTCGCTGTGCCAATGAATAACATCTTCATCAAAGCCGTAAAAAGGGGTTAAATCAAAACCACCGCCAAACCACCATATAGGCGCTTCACCGGCTTTTTCAGCAATAAAAAAACGCACGTTGGCGTGTGATGTTGGCGCGTACGGATTTTGCGGATGAAGCACCAAAGAGACGCCCAAGGCACGATAATTTCTACCCTCTAATTCTGGCCTAAGTGCCGTTGCTGAACGCGGCATTTTAGAACCCTCAACATAAGAAAAATTAACCCCGGCTCGCTCGAAAACCCGACCATTACTTAAAACATTAGTTTTGCCATAGCCCGCACCGTTTTCTTTTTGCCAGTCATCCACGGCAAAGCTCTCAGCGCCGTCTAGACGCTCAACTTCACTACAAATCATTTTCTGTAATTCCAGTAGGTAACTTTTGACTTGCTCAATCATCGAATGCGCTCTCCCGTTAGCAAGTTAATAATTGTTGAAGCTTGGCTATTATACTGAGCAGGCGCCAACGCAAACGACAGACCCTTATTGAAATAGGTTTTTAATTGTAATAGACTTGTAGCGACTTCTTGACCTTGCACGTTAGCACTACTTGACACCAGAGCAGAGCCCGCACTCTCACAGAAATATTGCACCAAAGCATTGTCGGTGATACGCACAGCAATCAGTGGGCCGCCTCCTGTAAGCAAGGTTGATGTGTTTGAGTCCGCCGGCACTAAAAAAGTTGTGGGTTGATTCTTTGCCATTTGCACGCCATCAATAAGATCAGTGGCAAAAGTTGAGTCGATGTAAGGCGCTACATAGCTAACATCAGACGCCAGCAAGATAAGGCCTTTTTTACTGTCTCTGCGCTTTAACTGAATCAACTGATTGACAGCAAAAGGATTACTTGCCAAACAAGCAAGACCATAAATTGTATCTGTCGGGTGTGCAATCACGCCGGTGCACAAGTATCGCAAGGCTAGCCTTTGTCTAAAACTGGGGTTCATTTTTTTGCCCTCGGATGACAGTCGTCATAAACTTTAGACAATTCTAAAAAATCCAAATGCGTATAGACTTGAGTACTCTTAATGCTTTTATGTCCCAAAAACTCTTGTACCGATCGCAAATCGTGACTGGATTGTAAAAAATGCGTTGCAGCGGCATGCCTAAGCATATGGGGGTGGACATTAAAAGTAATACCCACATCAAGCGCACGTTGTTTAACGATGTTCTGTATCGACCTAACACCCATTCTATTTTGTTTTTGATTAACAAATAAAGCACTGTTTTCAGACGATGGTTTTTTTTCCAAGTAATTTTCGATAGCAGAAACAGCATTTTGACCTACAGGCACAAAACGCGCCTTTGCACCTTTGCCCATCACCTTAACAAAGCCTTCTTTTAAATCTATATCATTTATATCCACATTAACCAATTCTGAAACTCTTAATGCGCATGAGTAAATAAGCTCTATTATGGCCACGTTTCGTAATTCATCAAAACGATTCGATCTTGGCTGCATCATTTTATTCAGCTCATCATAGTCAATCGTTTTCGGCAAGGTTTGCTCAAGTTTGGGTGAGGAGATGTCTTTAGCGCAATTTTCACTGAGCACACCCAATCGAAGTAAAAACACAAAGAAACTCCTAATGGAAGACAAATGCCTACGAATAGAGCGATTAGAGGTGTTAGCGTGTCTAAGCTCCATGACAAATAAATTGAGCATTTTTGCATTAATATCACTCCACTTAGCCACATCTCTGACTTGGCAAAAGGCTAATAATTTAGCCAAATCTCTTTGATAGGCAGAGATCGTATTGCCCGCATAGTTCTTTTCTACTTGAAGATAGCGAATAAAAAGCTCGACTTGTTGCAAACAAAGGCCGTCTTTGCCCTTGTTTTTTTGATCTTTGACCATATCTTAGCATTTTACGTTAAACATATAAGGAATTCAGATGAGTCAAAAACAAACCCATGCTTTCCAAACAGAAGTGTCCCAACTTCTTGATTTAATGATCCACTCCTTGTACTCAAACAAGGAAATCTTCTTAAGGGAGCTTGTGTCTAATGCCTCTGATGCTATTGACAAGCTGCGGTTCGAATCCATTTCGGATGACAGTCTAGTGGAAGGCAAAGAAGAGCTAAACATTCATATTGATGTAAACAAAGACGCCGGCACAATCACCATTAGCGACAACGGTATCGGCATGACGCAAGAAGAAGTAATGGACAATATTGGCACAATCGCCAATTCTGGCACCAAGAAATACCTAGAAAGCCTTGATAAAGCCCAGGCACAAGATTCCAATCTTATTGGTCAATTTGGTGTTGGCTTCTACTCTTCATTTATTGTTGCCAATACGGTAACACTGATTTCAAGAAAAGCAGGCGATGACAAAGCCAACGGCACAAAGTGGGTATCTAAAGGTAAAGGCGAATACTCAATTGAGACCATTAAAGTTGAAAACTTCGGTACATCAGTCACTCTGGATATCAAAAAAGTCGAAAGTGAATTCCTAGATAATTTCCGCTTAAAAGGCATTGTTTCAAAGTACTCTGATCATATCACTGTGCCAATTTTGATGGTCAAGCCGTCTGAAGATGATAACGTTATAGAATATGAAACTATTAATAAGGCAACTGCTTTTTGGGCGCAAGATAAAAGAGACCTTAAGCAAGAAGATTACGATGAATTCTATAAATCGTTAACTTACGATTTTGAAGGCCCTTTAACGCAAATTCACAACAAATTAGAAGGCAAGTTGGATTACACCTCTTTGCTTTTCATCCCAAGAAAAGCACCGTTCGATATGTGGGAGCCTAAGCGCAAAACAGGCGTTAAGCTTTACGCTAAACGCGTTTTCATTATGGAGGGCAATGAGGCTCTTCTACCGCAATACTTACGCTTTATTAAGGGTGTTATTGATACCGCAGATTTGTCGCTAAATGTCTCTCGTGAGATTCTTCAAGGCTCTAAAGTTGTCGATACAATTCGCAAAGCCTCGGTTAAAAGAATTCTCGGCGAATTGGATAAAATGAGTAAAAACAAGCCGGAAGACTACGCCCTATTCTGGAGCGAATTTGGCATGGTAATGAAAGAAGGTATTGTTGAAGACTTCGACAACAAAGAAAAAATTGCCGCTCTGCTACGTTTTGCAACAACCGAAACAAGCACGCCAGACCAAACCGTCTCGTTAGCAGATTACATCGCACGAAAAAAAGAAGAGCAGAAAGCAATTTACTACATCACTGCTGACACGCACGCAGCAGCTAAAGGCTCGCCGCACTTAGAAATTTTCAAGAAAAAAGGTATTGAAGTATTACTACTTACCGATCGTGTTGACGAATGGCTTGTAGGTAACTTCGGTGAACACGAAGGCCTTGAGTTTAAGTCTATTACTAAGGGCAACCTTGAAGACTTGGACAGCGAAGAAGATAAAGCAGAAAAAGAAAAAATCAGCAAGGACTTTGATAAAGTCATCGAAAAAGCTGAGTCTATTCTAAGCAGCAAAGTAAAGGCTGTTAAAGTCTCTAGCCGTTTGAGTGAGTCGCCATCGTGTTTAGTTGCTGACGAAAATGAACTGGGCTCTAACATGGAGCGTATCATGAAGTCACTCGGCCAAGATGTGCCTGAAACTAAGCCAATTTTGGAAATCAACCCCAATCACCCATTGGTCAAAAAACTCAAAGACTCTGTCGATGAGGATTTAGTGGAAGTCTTATTCGATCAAGCCGTTCTCAGCGAAGGCGGACAAATCAGCGAGCCGGCTGAATTTGTTAAGAGAATCAATAAATTGATGATGAACTAAAAAACAAAAGCCCAGTTTTACTGGGCTTTTTTATTGAGTGCTTTTGTCTAACCTTTCTCAAAAGGTTTGATGTTGCGCAAAATACCCCGCAATATCGCCACCTCTTCCCGCTCTGGTTGCGCTCTGCCAAATAATCGCCTTAAGCGCCTCATGAGCAATGGTCTCGGTCGTTTTTCTTCAAAATACTCAATGTGTTCAAGCACTTGCTCTAAATGCTTGTAAAATCCCTCTAACTCGCCAAAACTTGCCAAGGTATTTTCACTGGACTCAAAGTTGGTTTGTGAACTGCAAACAAAATATTGATAAGCAAAGACCTGAATTGCAGAGGCCACGTTAAGAGAAAAATACTCGGGATTTCCGGGAATCGTCATCAAAATATGACATAAATCCAACTCTTCATTAGTCAGTCCTGATCGCTCCGTTCCAAAAATAACAGCCACTTCTTGGCCATCGTGCTCAAGCGTTTTTTGAATTTCTGCACAACTATCAACAACATCAAGTTGGCGCCATTTCATTGATCTTTGCCTAGCACTCGCACCAATCACCAAATGCACACCATCAAGCGCTTCTTCTAGGGTGGTGCAAATCGTAGCATCAGCTAAGAGATTGTCAGCGCCACTTGCTCTTGCGGTGGCAACAGCACAAGGGAAATTACTGGGGTTGACCAAATACAAACGCGACAAGGCCATATTTTTCATCGCTCTGGCGCCTGCGCCGATATTACCCGGCTCGGTGGTGTTGACCATGACAATCCTCACTTTATCAAAGGGTGTCAAGGTATAATTCGTGTCTTTTATTTGTTGACTCATTAACTATGCATCCTACCGTTAATATTGCAGTTCGAGCTGCTCGTGCAGCTGGTGATATTATCCTCAGGTATCACAACCAAATTGATCTACTCACTATTGAAAACAAAGCCGCTAATGACTTTGTTTCAGAGGTTGATAAAGTCGCTGAAAGTGCAATTATAGACGAGATTAAAAAAGCCTTTCCACAAGATTCTATTTTGGCTGAGGAGAGCGGTGAAATTCTTGGGGATAATAATAACCAATGGATTATTGACCCTTTAGACGGCACAACCAATTACCTTCACAGTTACCCTCAGTATGCAATTTCAATTGCACTGTACGAGAATAATGTTGCCACTCACGCTGTTGTCTACGATCCCTTCAAAGAGGAGTTGTTTTACGCATCAAAAGGTGAAGGCGCCTATTTAAACGATGAACGTATACGCGTCACCAAATCTAACAGCCTAGAGCACGCCTTAATTGGAACGGGTTTTCCATTTAAACACCCGCAACATTTAGATTGCTACCTTGATACTTTCAAGGCAATTCATCCACAAGTTTCAGGCATCAGGCGCGCCGGTTCTGCCGCACTTGACTTGGCTTATGTTGCCGCTGGACGCTTGGACGGCTTTTGGGAAATTGGACTAAACAACTGGGATATGGCAGCAGGCGCTCTATTAGTTAAAGAAGCTGGTGGCTTTATTGGCGACTTCTCGGGTCGTGATCAATACCTAGAAACAGGCAATGTTGTGGCTGGCAATGCTGGTGCTTTTAAAGCAATTCTTAAAACCATTCACCCGCATTTAACGCCAGACTTACAACGCTAAAAAAACTAGCCTTCAAGCGTCAACTGTTGACCTTGAAGGCTCTCGCCATTTACAGCCATCAAACCAACAATTGCCGGGCTTTTATCGCTCGGTAGTGGATTGTTACTGGCATCCTCTGCAGGATAGGCTGCGCGTCGAAGCTCGGTTTGCATTTTGCCAGGGTCAAGCGTATTGACCTTGATATTGGTTTTCTCTAACTCCTCTGAAAGCGTCTTAGCAAAACCTTCAATAGCATACTTGCTAGCGCCGTAAGCACCCCAGTAAGCTTTCGCCTCTCTGCCCTGCTCAGCCGAGATAAATAACACTCTGGCATCATCGGCTTTATTGAGTAACGGAATTAAAAACTGCGTCAACATAAACGGCGCGCTTAGGTTGATTTGAATAGTCGAATACCAAAGCTTGATGTCGTATTGCTCAATAGGCATCATCGTGCCCAAAATAGCAGCATTATGAATCAAACCATCAAGATGGCCAAATTGGTGCTCGACATTGTCTTGTAATTCTTGATATTGTTCCGGTGTTGCCCCTTCTAAATCAAGCGGATAAAGAATAGGCTCTTTAAGCCCCGCATCAACCACGGCGTCGTAAGCGTATTCAAGCGAACCCAAGTCTCTACCGAGCATAATAACCGTAGCGCCAGCCTTTGCTAAATCCTTAGTGATGGCTAAGCCAAAACCTCGGTTAGCGCCGGTGACCAAGATAACTTTTCCCTTAAGTTCGTCTGCTACAATTTCGTAGCTCGATGAAATATTCATTCACTAATTTCCTTTTTTGTTTGCACACCAAATGCTTTAAGCTTTTCAGCGCGACCAATTAAATTTCCCCTGCCGGTTGCGAGTTTCTTGCGCGCATCAGAATGCGCTTCTTTGGCTTTATCTAAATGCTTTTCTACCTTATCCATCTCGTCAACAAATCGCGCTAATTGATCGTACATAGCACCAGCTTGGCGAGCGATTTCCTCGGCATTTTTATGTTGTCTTTCTGTTTGCCAAATGTAGTTTATTGTCTTTAAGCTCATCGTTAGAGTTGAAGGCGACACCAGCATAATATTCTTTTTCAGGGCATCGTCAAACAAAGAGCGTTTGTGCTCTAACGCGACCCACAAAGCGGATTCAATAGGAATAAATACAAAAATAAAATCAAGTGTTTTGACACCTTCTAAATTCTCGTATTCTTTGATGCTAATATTTTTTATTTGCGTTTCGATCGATTTAATATGCCTCTTTAGTGCTGCCTCATTCGATTGATCGGCAATATATTCCACATAATCTTTCAGCGACACTTTGGAGTCAATAACTATGTCTTTTTCTTGTGGCAAGTGAACAATTACATCGGGACGAAATGACTCGCCATGCTCATTTTTGTATTGACCCTGAGTTTCAAATTCGTAACCCTCTCTTAGGCCGCAGCTTGACAGTATCGAGCTCAAGACCATCTCCCCCCAGTCGCCTTGGCGCTTGTTGTCATGGGTCAGTGCATTGGTCAAATTTTGGGTCGAAGTTTGCGTTTCAATACTCGCCCTTTGAAGGTGTTTAATTTGCTCAGCCAGCGTCGCACGCTCCTTAACCTGCTCAGTGGTAATCGCCTCAATTCGCTCTCTAAAACTAGCCAACTGCCCTTGAAGCGGCGTTAACAGCTCGCTATTTTCAGTCTTTAGTATGTCTCGATCTGTTTTAAGAATATCGGTAGCCAGGGTTTTAAAATCACTATTCATTTGTGATTTCATTTGCTCAATAAATTGCATTTTTTCAGCAAAATGCTTTTCTTTTTCGTTAAGTGTGGCTTGTAGTTGAATGCTTTTTTCGATTGAACGTGAAAGCTTTGAATTGAAAAACAAAAATGCGGCAAATGCTCCAAACAGCAGTGAAATTAGGACGATGATGATTTCCATTAAGCTTGCCTTTACTCGAGAGCCTATTTAGGCTATATAATTACTAAAATTTTAGCTTAATCAAGTACTCATTTGTAAGGTTTAACCCCAACTCAATATGCTATTTCTCAGATCCTTATTGTATTTTATTGGCTCAATCACCAGTCTTGTTGTGATTGCATTTTTTAGCTTGTTTTTCTACTTCACCCCCTACCCATCTCGTTATAGAGCTCTCTCCAAATGGGCGCAGTTTTGTATGTGGTGGCTGCGTATTGCAACGAATATTACAATCAAAGTAGAGGGTAAGGATAATATTTGTGGCAAGCCCTGCGTTATAGCGTCAAATCATCAGTCCACTTGGGAGACGTTAGCCTTTCAAACGGTCTTTCCACCCCACACCTGGGTACTAAAAAAAGAGCTACTGTCCATCCCAATATTTGGCTGGAATCTTGCCATGCTAAGCCCCATCGTAATTAAAAGACGCGATAAATTTCGAGCGATGAAACAAGTCATTAAGCAGGGAAATGACCGACTTAACAGCGGCATCTCGGTGGTCATATTCCCTGAAGGTACGCGCCAACCCCATAAAAAGCTCGGAAAATATCAAAACGGCGCAGTAGCAATTGCAAAAAACTCTGAAAAACTTATTCAGCCGGTTTTCCATAACGCCGGTAAGTGCTGGCCCAAAGGCGGCTTTCTCAAAAAACCCGGGGTCATTACCATCGTTATTGGCAAGCCAATCTCTTCAAGAGATGGCTCGGCAAGTGAAATTACCGAAAAAATCAAGGCTTGGGCTTTAGAACAATCACAAAGACTAAACTAGCAGACGCGATAAAAGATTGTCATAATCAACACGTGCATTCTGATAATCGATTAGCTCGTTATTGTAATCCAGCTTTAATTCTATGGTACCCGTTAAGTCATTAATGTATGCCCTCACATCAACAGCTGATAATTCCTTAAAATCTATTGCAGTCACATCTAGCCGATTTAACTGAGCATCAATCAAACCAATTGCCTTTAAACTATCCTGAAGCTTGAGCTTAAATGCTTGTTGTTTTGCTTTTAAGTTTTCCAATTTATTGTTGTATTTAATTTCCAACTGCCGCGCTTTTAGCTGGTATTTTCGTAATAAAGTATTTGCACCAACATCGCCACTCAGCGGATACTCAAAGCCTAGGGAAACCTCAACATCTGTGGTGTCTGATTCTGAATAGGAAGTGTAGTTACCTTTTTGCACCGTCCTGCTCGCATTGATGGAAAAATCCAATTCTGGCTTGAGTGCATTTTGGTAATAGCGTATTTGTCGCTGGTTTTTCAATTGCTCTATTCTGATACGCCTAAGCTCAATCGAGCTAGACTCAACATCACCAAGAGAGCTCGCTTTTAAACGGTAAAAGATTGGCTTAATAACCTCCAACTCACCTGCACTAAGCACATTTTCAAGTTGTTTCACAAGTGTTTGTTGCTTGCCTATTAAGGACGCCAATCGCGACTTGGCTTTACTTGTTGCACGCACACTATAAGAAACAAGCTTTTCATCAAACGCGCTTTGTCTAATATAAATATCAAGAAAATCCAGTTGGTTTATATGAACCTCTAAAAGATTGATTTCCTCGCCCAATACAGCGTATTCAAAATAGACCTTTAAATAGCTGGCAACTGTATTCTCTTGAAATTTCCTAAAAACCCATTGCTCGTCTTCAAGCTCAAGTGCGGCAAGATCATACGTCCTTTGATCCAATATTCCACCTACATTACGCAGTAGTGGCAACTGCCAACTGATCTCAGCATCAACCAGTGATGCATTAGTGTCAACGTCAGAGTAATAACTTTGATTTTTATATTTCTCCTCAGAGGTTTTTGGCAAAGAGCCGCTCAAGGACATTGTTAATTCGGAGCCATTAGAGAAGAAGCGCTTACTTAACTCCGTAGAGAGTAGTTGGTTAGATTTTATTTGTTGATGAGTATAGGTGTAATTAGTGTCTTTGTCTTGCAGACGCCCTGACAACAAAACCTCTCCTTCTAAATCCCAATGCCAGTCGTTATACTGACACTCATCGCCAAGCAATTCAATTTCTTTAATCTCTAGATTAATGGCCGCACTTTCAAATAAATGGCTGCTTTGTAGAACTTTTTCAATAAACAAATCTTCATTTAACGCATAAGTGTGACTTGATGCGAGAAGTAGGATAAAACTATAAGCGAAATTCCTGTTCATTGAAAATTTTGCAAAAAAGCTCAGCAGTTTTTTGAGTATCGTAAAGCGCAGAATGGGCCTGCGAGTCATCCCATTCGATGCCTGCTTTGACCATTGCTTTTGCAAGCACTGTTTCGCCATAGTATAACGCTGAAAGCGTCACCGTGTCTAGCGTGGAGAATTGATGGAACGGGCTTTTGATTTTCACCCGCTCGGTAGCGGCCTTTAAAAAACCCAAATCAAAAAAAGCATTATGGCCAATAAGGATGGCGCGAGTACACTCTTGCTCGCTCAGTTCGGTCTTAACTTTTGTAAAAATTTCACTCAACACCTGTTTCTCACTCACCGCCATTCTGAATGGATTATTGACATCAATACCATTAAACTTTAAGGCTGAAGGGTTAAGATTGGCCCCCTGAAAAGGCTCAACATGAAAATGCATCGGCTCAGTCTGAACAAACTTTCCCGACTCATCGATATCTAAAATAATGGCACATATTTCTAGCAGTGCGTCTTTTGACTCGTCAAAACCAGCGGTTTCAACATCAATAACAACCGGCAAATAGCCACGAATTCTTTCTTTTAATTGCATGAGGGGTATTATGCCTGTTCGCTAGTAGTGCGAGACTAGCAATGTTTTTGATAAATATAAGGGCTACGCTGATGATCGTAAGTAGCTTGGCGCTCTTTTGGTAAATCTTGGACTTCAATCACTTCAAAATGATTACGAACAAAGAAGTGGCCGCTGTATCTAGAGAGTGCAAAAACACTTACAAGACCCAAATTATTCGCCTTTTCAAATAACAGCGTCATTAACTCGACCGATACGCCAGTATTGTAATAATCGGAATTAACAACTAGAGCGTAAATTTCACCGGTATTTTTCTCAGGATAATGTTTAAGGCCAGCACAGCCAACAATCGCACCTTCTCGCACAACCGTAACAAAATCATCAAAGTCTTCTTGCAACTGCTCAGTATTTCGCTCGAGTAAGCGCCCTTCATCAACTGAGGGCTGCATTAGTGCTAATAATTGTGCGACTTTGTTCACGGTTAAAAAGATAAATTGGCAAGAGAATTGCGCTATTTTAGTCTAAAATTTGTATTTTTTTCTATTTTAAAAGTGATGGCAGATACAAGAAAGTTTTCCTCGAAAGTTGTTGATGGTTATGAAAGAGCGGCCTCAAGAGCTATGCTTTACCCCGTAGGATTCACAAAAGAAGATTTTTCTAAACCACAAGTGGGTATCGCCTCCACTTGGTCAATGGTTACTCCTTGCAATATGCACATTAACAAGCTTGCTGACGAGGCCGAAAAAGGGGTTAATTCTGCCGGCGGCAAGGGTGTTATTTTTAATACAATTACCGTCTCAGATGGCATCTCTATGGGCTCTGAGGGCATGAAATATTCACTTGTCTCTCGGGAAGTAATCGCAGACTCCATTGAAACAGTTGTCGGCTGCCAGGGTTTTGACGGTATTGTTGCTATCGGTGGCTGTGATAAAAACATGCCGGGCTGTGTGATGGGTCTTGCTCGTCTTAATCGCCCAGCAATTTTTGTTTACGGCGGCACCATTCAACCTGGCAAAAACCATACCGATGTGGTTAGTGTATTTGAAGCGGTTGGTAAGCGTGCCAGCAACGCGATTTCCGACATCGAACTTGAAAATATTGAAAAAAATGCCATCCCTGGTCCGGGCTCTTGTGGCGGCATGTATACCGCCAACACCATGGCATCAGCCATTGAAGCACTTGGCATGAGTCTACCCAATTCGTCAGCCCAAAACGCAATTTCAGCGGATAAAAACAACGACTGTGTTCAAGCCGGCAAAGCCGTACTTAATCTTTTAGAAAACGACATTAAACCGCGCGACATTATGACGATGAAAGCGTTTGAAAACGCTATTACTGTTATTATTACTTTGGGCGGCTCCACCAATGCTGTATTGCATTTAATCGCCATGGCAGATGCTGCAGAGGTTGATTTGAGTATTGATGACTTCACCCGTATTGGCGCCAATGTGCCTGTACTTGCTGATCTCAAACCTTCCGGTAAATACATGATGAGCGAATTAGTCGCTATCGGTGGTACGCTACCTTTAATGAAGATGCTATTAGACGCCGGAATGTTGCACGGCGATTGCATGACGGTGACCGGTAAAACAGTCGCTGAAAATTTATCGGACGTTGCCCCATATGCTGACGATCAAGATATTATTCGTTCACTTGATAACCCAATTAAAGAAGATTCGCACTTAAGAATTTTGCGCGGCAATCTCGCCCCTGAAGGCTCTGTAGCCAAAATCACCGGTAAAGAAGGCTTAAGTTTCCAAGGAAAAGCCAAAACATTTGGTCGTGAAGAAGAGGCACTTGCAGCGATTCTAAACGATGAAATTGTTGAAGGCGATGTTATTGTTATCCGCTACGAAGGCCCTAAGGGTGGCCCAGGAATGCGTGAAATGCTCGCCCCTACTTCTGCTGTAATGGGTAAGGGACTTGGTGGCAAAGTGGCGTTGATTACCGACGGCCGTTTCTCTGGTGGCACGCATGGTTTTGTTGTCGGCCACATCACCCCTGAAGCCTTTGAAGGCGGTGTTTTAGCAATTATTGAAAATGGCGATGAAATTTTAATTGATGCAAAAAACAACTCTTTAGAGTTGTTAGTCGATCAGAATATTATTGACAAGCGCTTGAGTCAATGGATACAACCCAAGCCAAATTACACCAAAGGCGTTTTGGCGAAATTCGCCAAACTGGCCAAATCTGCTTCTGAAGGCGCAGTGACAGATTAATCAATTTGTTTAAGTAATTAAAAAAGGAGGCTTTCGCCTCCTTTTTTAATTTCTAAATCAGAATAAAAGCGATCCTGCGATCATCCAGGCTAACGGAGGCTATTTTTACCTGTACGGTATCACCTAAACGAAAAACCTTGCCAGTTCGCTGACCTTTGAGTTGATGGTGAATGTCATCATAGACATAGTAATCATCTTTTAAATCGCGAAGGGCAATCATGCCTTCAACGAAAATATCGGTAAGCTCGACAAAAAAACCAAAACCGGCAACACCAGAAATAACGCCACTGAACTCTTCGCCAACCTTATCTCGCATGTACTCGCATTTAAGCCATTGTTCAACATCACGAGTGGCATCATCTGCCCTACGCTCGGTCATTGATAAGTGCTCGCCCATCTCACTCATACGCTTGGACGGCGATCTTTTTTGTTTTTGCAAAACGCGCTTAATCGCTCTATGTACCAACAGGTCTGGATAACGGCGAATCGGCGAAGTAAAGTGTGTGTAGTCATCAAACGCCAAACCGAAGTGGCCTTCATTAGCAGGCGTATAAACCGCTTGCTTCATCGTTCTTAATACGACTGTTTTGATAATATTTTCATCTTCTCGGCCTTTAGCGGCTTTCAGTACTTTGGCAAAATCACGAGATTCTGGCCCCATACCACCCTCCAAGCTTAAACCTACAGCTGACAAAAACTGACGAGTAACCTCGACTTTCTCAGCGGTTGGTTTCGGATGAATTCGGTAAAGAAAATCTTCATTGTGTTTTTGTAAAAACTTAGCGGTGGCTTGGTTGGCCATTAGCATGCACTCTTCAATAAGCTTGTGGGCGTCGTTTCTTGAGCGGGCAATAATGTTCTCAATCTTGCCGTTATCATTAAATAATATTTGACTTTCAATGCGGTCAAAGTCCATGACGCCACGCTTTTGACGTGAAATTCTCAAGGTCTTGTAAAGGCCGTATAACGATTCAATATTATCAATCACATGAGCGTACTCTTTTCTAAGTTCGCTTGATTTATTTGTCAGAATATCGTTGACTTTGGTATACGTAAGGCGCGCATGTGAGCGCATTACCGCAGGATAAAACTGGTAATCGAGCAACTCACCCAATGAATCCATATTCATCTCACATATCATACAAAGCCGCTCTACTTCTGGATTAAGTGAGCACAGGCCATTAGAAATTGCCTCTGGCAGCATCGGCACAACACGGTGCGGGAAGTACACTGAATTGCCTCGCTCAATCGCATCATTGTCTAGCGCAGAGTCTTCGGGAATGTAGTGAGAAACATCAGCAATAGCGACATAAAGCTTCCAGCCACCGTCGGTTGGTTCGGCGAAAACAGCGTCATCAAAATCTCTGGAGTCTTCACCGTCAATGGTAATCAGTGGGATGTGAGTCACATCAACGCGACCCTTTCTATCCTCAACAAGAACTTTGTTTGGTAGCTTGCTGGCCTCATTCGAAGCCGCTTCACTGAAGTTGTTTGGTATTTGATGGCGATAAAGTGCCGAATCAACTTCCACACCTTCGTCTAAATAGGCACCAAGTATTTCAATCACTTTACCAGTAGCTTCGGACTCGAGTGTCGGTGAAGTGAGAATCTCCACAATGACTACCTGGTTGTCTTCACAGCCCTCAATCATTTCGGTAATTTTAATGTTGTGCTTGATGCGTTTATCGTCAACCACTACGTAAGGGGTTTTTGCGTCAGTATGCAGTCTACCCACCAAAGTCTTAACCGATTCAATCACCTCAACCACTTCAGCATCTAGGCGCTTGTTCAACAAGCGAACTTTGACTTTATCGCCATGAAAAACAAGTTGCATTTGCTTATGCGAGAGCCTTAAGTCTTTTCCACCCTTATCAAGCACAACAAAACCAAAACCTTTTGGGTTGGCAATGATAGTGCCTTTGAGCAGGCCACGATTAGAAAAAGGCCGATAAACACCTTGCTTATTGCAACTGAGTTGCTTGTCGCGAACCATCGCCTTAAGGCGTCTGGCAAAAGGTTTTTTCTGTGAGTCTTCAAGTTCAAGCAAATCAAACAGCTGATGTTTGCTGTACGGTTTAACTTGAATAAAACTTAGAATGTGCTCACGAGACGGAATAGGACTTTCGTACTTTTCCGCCTCGCGATGGTAATGAGGATCAGACATGTTGCTTTACAGTATAGTCCTTATGACTAATCAAAAGGATGGTTTAAGATGAGTGTTTCGTCGCGATCAGGGCCGGTTGAAAGGATATCCACAGGCACTTGAGACAATTCTTCAATTTTACGAATGTAGTTTTTCGCCTCGATTGGCAACGAATCAAAATCGTGCGTACCGACCGTTGATTTCTTCCAGCCCGGCATTTCAATGTAGATTGGGTTTGCCAGTGCATAGCCTTCAGCCGAGTATGGTGGAACAGTTGTTCGCTCACCATTGATTTCGTAAGCAATACAAATCTTCAGCGAGTCTAGCTCATCAAGAACGTCTAACTTAGTCAAACAAATTCCAGTGACTGCATTCAGCTTAAGTGAGCGATTAAGGATAACCATATCTAGCCAGCCGCAACGTCTTTGACGTCCTGTGGTTGCACCAAACTCATGCCCTCTGGCACAAAGCTCTCTGCCTACCGGATCGCCTTCATCCGTTGCGACATCGTAATTTAACTCGGTTGGAAATGGGCCGCCACCCACTCTCGTGGTGTAGGCCTTAACAATACCCAGCACGTAATCAATGTCACAAACTCCAATACCGGAGCCGGTGACTGCGCCACCTGAAGTGGTGTTTGACGAAGTGACAAAAGGATAAGTACCTTGATCGATATCAAGCAATGCGCCTTGGGCGCCTTCGAAAAGAATGTTTTCGTTGTTTGCCATACGCGAATATATTTCTTCAGCAACATCAACAATCATTGGCTTAACAAATTCAGCTTGCGCCAAAGCCTCGTCTAGCGTTGTTTGGTAGTCGACTGGCTTTTGCCCGTAATAATTCTCTAAAGTGAAATTGTGGTATTCCATCACTTGTTCAAGTTTTTCGGCAAACAGCTTTTTGTCTAACAAGTCGCCAACTCTAAGGCCACGTCTAGCGACTTTATCTTCGTAAGCTGGGCCAATACCATTACCCGTTGTACCAATAGCAGCATCGCCGCGTTTGGCTTCTCTGGCATTGTCCAGAGCAACGTGATATGGGAGGATTAACGGACAACCCGGGCTAATCTTAAGGCGAGATACGACGTCCAAATTTTCACCGTCCAATTCAGCCATTTCTTTCAAAAGAGCCGACATTGACAAAACCACACCGTGACCAATCAAACAATCAACACCCTTTCTCAAAATGCCAGAAGGGATAAGATGAAGTACGGTTTTTTGACCGTTTATCACCAGCGTATGGCCAGCGTTATGGCCGCCCTGAAAACGGACAACCGAGCTTACTTTGTCGGTGATTAAATCCACCACCTTGCCTTTGCCCTCGTCGCCCCACTGGGTGCCGATAATGACTACATTCTTTGCCATATTAATCCTTAATAATCCATTCGTTACCACTCTGCACAATGTCAGCATTGTTGGAGTTTTCTATATCTTGTTTGACGACAACACCATTTGATCTCAGTTCTTTAACAAAGGCCTTAAGAGAGGCGTCATTTGAATTCGGCGCAAGTAACACTTTTGGGCTAAACTTAGATTGTGATTGTTGTTGTATTAAAAATTTTAAATCCAGAGAAAATCCTGTGGCATCTCTTGCAACACCAAATGACTGACTCAAACCGTTATAACGACCACCCTGGGCCAAAGCCTTTGAGAAGTCAGTATGGTAAGCGGCAAAAACTACGCCGTTATGGTATTCGTAAGCCTTCACTTCACCAAGGTCAAACATAAGGTCAACGTCACGATCGGCGAATACCTCATTCAATTTGATCAAGGCATCAATGGCCTCAAGCACTTGTGGCAAGTCAGAGAAAATCTGCTTTGCACTATCAAGAACATTGGCACCACCCTCAAGCGAAAGTAATGTCTTGAAACGATCACCCTCTTTAATGTTGTTTTGTGTAAGAAATACAGCTAAATCAGGAATGGATTTTCGCTTAAAAATATCTCTCAAAGTTGCCGTGGTTTCGCTATCAAGTTCGGCCGCTTCGGTAAGTGCGCTAAAAATTGCTGTGTTTCCTAGGCTTAGCGTTAAATCTTCAATATCCAAAATAGATAAAGAAGAAATCATCATCTCGATCACTTCGATATCGGCGTCAATTCCCTTAAAGCCATAAAGCTCAGCGCCTGCTTGAATCGGCGAGCGAGAAGCATAAAAATCATCGGCTTTTGTTTGCAGAATCGCATTGATATAACAATAGCGATCAATACTGCCTTTTTCTGAACGCTTAGAATCAATCCTGGCAATTTGTGGAGTAATGTCGGCATGAACACCCAACATCCTGCCACTGCAAGGATCTAGGAATTTAAATGTTTTTTGGTCAACAGAATCCGATGTTAAGATGAGTGACTCAACGTACTCCACCATCGGTGGCACAACGAGTTCGTAGCCCCAGCTTTGATACAGATCAAGTAAGCGACGTCGAGTCCCCTCAAAGGATGCTGCCTGTGAGCCCGCAAGCTCATCTATCCCTTCAGGCAGCTGCCATTTATTCATTATTAACCTTTAGTCAAAGCTTGGGTTAAAGTGACGGAAAAATTCACTGTCAGGACTCAACACCAAGATATCACCGGGCTGGCCAAACGACTTTCTGTAAGATTCTAAAGAACGATAGAAAGAATAAAACTCGGCGTCTTGACTGTAAGCTTCGGCATAATTACTGGCCGACTCTGCATCACCTTCACCTCGAACTATCTCAGAATCTCTGTAAGCATTCGCCAAAATAATGGTGCGCTCTTTTTCTGCAAAAGCTTGAATCTTTTCTGCCTCTTCCGAACCTTCTGAACGTAGCTTATTAGCCAAACCCTTACGCTCGGTTTCCATTCTTAAATAAACAGAATTTCGCACTGCTGGAGAAAGCTCAATTCGCTTAATACGAACGTCGACAATTTCGATACCGTATTCGGTTTCCGCAATCGCTTTCAATTTAGATTTTACCGTGGCCATAATTGCGTCACGCTGATCAGAAACAACCTCTCTAATCGTACGCCTCGAGAATTCACTTCTAAGGGCGTCTTGGTTGTTTTGTGCCAATCTTAGGTTAGCAGATGCTACGGTACCGCCTGTCGAGATGTAGAACTTCCACACATCAACAATACGCCACTTAACATAAGAATCCACAATAACGTTTTTCTTCTCAATCGTTAGGAATGCCTCTGGTGCAGAATCCAGCGTTTGAACGCGTTGATCAAAGAAAACCACGTTATTAACAAACGGTGTTTTAAATTTCAAACCAGGCTCATCTTCAATGGACACAACTTCACCCAATCGAAGCTTAATCGCCACCTGAGTTTCGTTAACGGTATATAGCGCAGAGCTAGCGATGATTGCAAGAATTGGAATAAGAACAATCGATATAATGCTAATTTTTTTCATTATCTTACCTCCCTAGAGCGTAATATGCTGGTGCTACTACTCGACTGAGACGACTGAGATTGGTAGTTTGATTGCCCAGAAGTTGACGAAGTCGACGTTCTAGATGAATTGATCAACTGATCAAGAGGTAAATACATCAATGAATTTGCGCTGCCATCAATAACAACTTTATTTGTTGTACTAAGCACTTCTTCTAATGTCTCCCTGTAGAGTCTTTCTCTCGTAACTTCTGGCGCTTTTAAGTACTCCGCCAAAATTTGCATGAAACGATCGGACTCACCTTCAGACTTGGAAGTTACTTGTGAACGGTAAGCCTCTGCTTCCGCCATTATTCTTTGGCTTGCACCACGTGCTTTCGGCAAAATATCATTCTTGTAAGCGGTGGCTTCATTAATGTATCTTTGCTGATCTTCGCGCGCTTTAACAACGTCATCAAAAGCATCTTTCACTTGAATCGGTGGTTGCGCATCTTGCATTGTTACCGCAGTAATAATCAGACCTGTTTGGTAATCATTGAGCAAAGCTTGCGAGCCACGCTTAACGTCCTGAACAACCTGCTCACGACCTGTGGTTAGTACAAAGTCCATCGTGTTGTCACCAACAACTTGTCTAATAACACTTTGAACAACGTGGCTCAATGTCAATTCTGGCTGCAGAACGTTAAACAAATAGGCTTGCGCATCGACAATTTTGTATTGCACGGCCAAGTTAACAACAACCATGTTTTCATCTTTGGTCAACATTAAAGACTCTGAACTGACGTTGCCGCCATAGCCAGAATTCTGAATATTTCTAAAACCAATTTCCGCCGCACGAACTTGTTCTACGTTAACTGTATATACTTGTTCGATTGGATACGGTAGGCGCCAATGAGGGCCCTGACTAGTGATTTCTTGAAATGCGCCAAAACGCAATACCACACCACGCTCAGCCGGATCAACAATATAGATACCCGACAAAAGCCAAACTAAAATAGCAAGAATAATTAAGTATTTAGCGCCGCCTTTTGCAGATTTCCCTGCATTAGCTGTGCCAGAAGAATTGCTCGAAGAGCCGCCGCCAAACGCCGCGTTAAACTTGTTTTTAAAGTCTCTAATAACTTGGTCTAATTCGGGAGGTGTTTGGTTGTTGCTTCCCCAAGGATTTTGGTTGTTTGCCATGGACGTTCCAGATAATAAAACAAAGGATATTTTACCCAATTAATGCCAAGGCAAAGACTGATTATAAGCATTAACCCTAAGAAATAAAGTGATAAAATAGTCGCATTTGAATTTTCCGAAGACAATATGAAAAATCTGTTGATTTTTTCGACACTTGCCTTAGCCACTTCATTGGTTCATGCCCAAGGCGTGAATTTAAGCTGCTCCCAAGCACAAACCCTATTCCCTCTAGAAACATTCACCGCCGAAGCAAATGAATTAGACATCGAAGCGGATCAAAGCGAAATAACTGGAAAAGACAATTACCATTTTAGTGGTAACGCCCTTCTTAGATCGAGCGAGTACTTTTTAGCTGCCGACGATATCGGCATTTCAAAAGCAGATGAATCTGCAAGCGCAACTGGCAATGTTAGGTTTCAAGATTCGACTTTTCAAATAACCAGTGATGCGGTAGATGCCAAAAAGCAAGGCGACACTATGATAGGGTCAATTGGCAACGCTCGTTACCTACACTTAGAATCCAATGCCAACGGCTCTGCTGGAAGCATTGAAAAAACTGTTGGTGGCGTTAACTTTACCAATGCAACCTTTACTCTTTGTCCTATTGGTAATTCTGACTGGTTGATTAAAGCCGACAGTATTTCAATCGACGAAGAAGCAAACCTGGGTGTTGCCGATAGCACTGTTATCGAATTTTTAGGTGTTCCTGTTTTTTACCTGCCACAATACCGATGGGTGCTGGAAGGACGAGGCAGTGGCTTCTTAGCGCCAACTATCGACACCTACACAGAGTCTAGCAACCAAAAATCAGGCATTCAAATAAGAATCCCTTACTACTTTAATTTAGCAAGTGACCGTGATTTGCTATTGGCATTTAACCAACTCTCTACTCGTGGCAGCGTTATTGAAGGTCAATACCGCCAATTAATGTATGGTAATGACGGTGAAAGCAATGGCTCCCTCAGCATTGAAAGTCAATACCTTTTTGACGATTATGTCACCAACCAAGCGCGTTGGTTACTAAACACTGCGCTAGAAATTGACCTTAATGATGAAACTGCATTAGACATTAAAACAGCGCGTGTTTCTGATAGCAATTACTACAAAGACATTTACCAAGACGCCGATGCTGGCAACACGCTTACTTCGTACCTCAGCTTAAACTTTGAAAGCGAAGAGAGTGGACTTAAAGCCAGTCTTTATGGCGAATCCAAGCAAGCCCTTAATGGCAGTGCCAATCAATACAGCAAATCGTTTGAAGTTAGTGCTGCAAAATCACTGGAAACACGTCTAACGCCACTTGACGTATCCGTTGTTGCAACAAGATTTAGTCATAAAGATGTCGGAAAAACAACCGGCACAAGAATGCACGGCGAACTTTCAACAGACAGAGCTTATGAGTTAAATTCTGGCACAATGACAACCAACGCATTCCTTTCGACCAGCAGTTATTTAATTGACGGCGCTAGCAATCAATCAAGAATTATTGGTGGCTTTGGTGTTGATGCAATATTCCCATCACAAGGACAAGCAACTCTGTTTGGTGATACAACAAACACCACGTTTACCCCTAGAATTGCCTACCACTTTGTACCGAAAACAGCGCAAGGCGCTATTCCTGTCTTTGACACCACAGACAAGTTTAATAGCGTGTTGACGTACGACACGCTATTCTCTGGCCAGAGATATTCGGGCCTCGACAGAATCGCTAACGCAAACGACATCACCATTGGACTGGAGTCTAACTACCTTGATCCTGTATCTGGTGACAGCCTGTTAAATATTAAAATCGCACAAAGCTTCTATATTAGCGACCAAGTTGTCAGTGACACTGCTGGTGTGGATTATGAAACGAGAAAGCATTTTTCTGATATTGCCGCTTCTGTCGATTTGGCACTAAACGAATTGAGCTTCAGTAGTGCCATACAATTTGATCCGTCAACAACCTCCATCGATAATCTCAAAACTTCTTTGAGTTACAAGACCAACTCAAGAAACTTTATCTCGCTTGCTCACGCCAATAACAATACGAATGAAACGATAGAGCTTTATGGCGCTTACCCTATCAATGCATCTATTCATTTATTTGGCGGCTTAAAGCGATCGCTAACCACCGGTATCACTGAAAAAGAAACCTCTGGATTTGCTTACGAGTCATGCTGTTGGGCGGTTCGTGTTGCCCACTTTAAAGAAACGGTTAACGGTGTATCTGACAACAGCACCAACCTTGAGCTGGTCTTTAAAGGCCTTGGTTCAAGTTCTTCTGACATGCAAACACGCTTAGAGAAAAACATACCTTACTACCGAGCAGATCTCACCCGATGAGAAAACTCATAGCACTGTTATTGTGCGCACAGTTTGGATCTGTATTTGCCGCTAACAGCATACTTGCTCTCGTTAATGACAACATCATTACCATGGCGTCTGTCGAGCAGCAGTTGAGCGCGGTTAACTCGTTTGATGAAAAAATGGCCGTCATCGATCAACAGATTGACAATCTTTTAATCCAAGAACAAATAGCAGAACTGGGTATTGCACCTGCACAACAATCGATTGATGCGTCGGTTGCACAAATAGCGCAAAACAACAATATGACCAATGAGCAACTTAGAGCTCACCCGCAATTCCCTACATTTCTTCAACAAATTATCGACCAACTTGCCGTTAGCACGTTGCAGCAAAGCGTCATTCAAGGAATGACAATCAACTTGACCGATGAAGACATTAAAGCCAATTGCCAAAATAATGCAAGCAAAAATAGCGTTAGACAAATTAGAGTGGCTCAAATAATCATTGCTGAGGTTGATGGTGTCGACGATCAAGAAGCCGCTGTTAGAGAGCTTCTCAACAAACTTGCAAAGCATGTAGAAAAAGGCGCCTCGTTTTACGACTTTGCAAAACTGCATTCACAAGACCCATCTTACGCGCAAGGCGGCCTCTCTGATTGGATTGGCATAGAGGGTGAGAATCTTGCTTTTTTTGACAACCTTAAAGAAGGCGAGGTGTCTGATATCTATAATTCAGACTCTGGCTGGGCAATAGCAATTAAAGCCGATGAGCGCTACATTGACTCCAACCTCGAAGCCTGTAAGCAACAAATCATTAACCAAAAGGCAACTCAATACTACCTTAACTGGGTCAAAGAGCTAAGAAATTCGGCTTATATCTATATATACCAAGACAAGTTAGACAAACACTAGCCCGCAACAACTCAACAATGTCAAAAACGATACAAATATACGGCTTCCACGGTATTGAAGCACAGCTTAATGCCAATCCCGAATGTGTTTTAAAAGTAACTCTTCAATCCGGTAGAGAAGATCGTCGAATCTCTGAGGTTGTCTCCCAACTTGACGACCACCAAATCAACTATTCTTACATCGACAAAAGCAAGCTAGATCGCCTGACCAAAGGCGAGGTCCATCAAGGCATTATTGCTGACATCGTCTTGCCGGCCTTGCCTGGGCATGATGCGCTAATCAAGTTCGTTGAAAGCTTAGGTACTAGCCCACTACTACTGATGCTGGACTCCATCCAAGACCCAAGAAACCTTGGAGCGTGCCTACGAAGCGCCAATGCAGCTGGTGTCGACTGCGTAATCATTAATAAGGACGGCTCTGCACCAATCAATGCCTTGGTGCACAAAACCTCTGCAGGCGCTCTAAACCAACTAAAAGTCTTTCAGGTAACCAACCTAGTAAGAACCATTAAAGCGTTGCAAGATCTGTCGCTGTGGGTTGTTGGTCTTGATGGCGAAACGAAGTCTTCACTCTATCAAATCAATCTAGCAGAACCAAGCGTTTTGGTGATGGGCACTGAAGGTAAAGGACTTAGAAAACTGGTGAAAAATACTTGCGACCAATTGGTTAAAATTCCAATGCATGGTAATGTTGAAAGTCTCAACGTATCGGTGGCGACAGGAATTGCACTTTTCGAAGCAACAAGACAACGTCAAAGTTGTTAACTCATCAGAAAGTTTCTGGTAAAATACTCACGCTTTAGAAAAGCAAATATAAGTGGGCTAGCATGAAGCCGCCAGAATTACTAAAACTGTTTAACTTTGCAAGGAAAGAGTTGATCTTTTCAGGGGAATACCAAATTAGGGATTTTCCAGAACTTGGAAAGATTGCAAGCAATAAATCAGATAAAGTCAAAGTGGCATTATCCTTTTCATTTGAAAACGATAGAACACCTTGTCTTAACGGGGTAATTTCACTGAGCATAGCACTTTCATGTCAGCGCTGCCTTGATGATATTATTCTAGATTTAAACGTTGAGTTTAATTTAGGGTTCGTAAAAAACGAAGGCCAAGGCGCAGGATTGGATTCACGCTTTGAGTTGTACGTGACTGAGGCTGAAGAATTATCAACAATTGCGTTGATTTCAGACGAGGTCTTGTTAGCGATACCAATGGTACCTTTGCACGATTTTGATTGTGCAACTTATAAAGACAAAGAACAGGTAGTTGAGCAAAAGAAACAAAACCCTTTTGCAATACTAAAAGATATTCAAATAGCCGATGGGGGCGAGGAGTAAGAAATGGCAGTACAAAAAAGTAGAAAAACACCTTCGAAGAGAGGTATGCGTCGTTCACATAATGCACTAAAAAACCCTGCATTATCAGAAGATCAAGAAACTGGTGAAACACACTTGCGTCATCACATCACTGCTGATGGTTATTACCGTGGCAAACAAGTGATCAAGTCAGTTGTTGAAGATATCGAAGAAGTAGAAGCTTAAATAAAGCAACTATGACAACCAAGGTATCAATTGATGCCTCAGGTGGTGACTTTGGGTTTCCCGTCACCATTGAAGCTGGACTTAATGCACTACGCTTGTATGGTGACCTGTGCCTGAATTTCGTCGGTGACGAATCGGGCATTCAGCAAGAGCTGGAAAAACACGCCAAATATAAGTCGCTTTTAAAGCGCATCACCATCACCCATACCAGTGAAGTTATTGACATGGGTGAACTGCCCTCGCACGCCCTGAGGCGCAAGAAAGACTCATCAATGAGAGTGGCTATCAATCTTGTTCACGATAAGACGGTTGATGCCTGTGTAAGCGCTGGGAATACGGGCGCTTTAATGGCAATATCTCGCTTTGTCTTAAAGACCATTAGCGGCATTGATCGACCAGCCATTATGGCAAACCTCCCAACCTACACAGGCCATACGCACATGCTTGACGTAGGTGCAAATATCGACTCAAAACCAGAAACTTTGCTGCAATTTGCAACCATGGGTTCGATTGCAGTGCAACACACTGAACAAATTTCAAAACCAACAATTGGCTTGCTTAATGTCGGCGTAGAAGACATGAAAGGCAATGAAAAAATTCAAGACACCGCCTCACTTCTTAAGAAATCCTCACTTAATTATGTAGGATTTGTCGAAGGAGACGATATCTATAAAGGCACTGTTGATGTCGTTGTATGCGATGGCTTTGAAGGCAACATTGCCTTGAAAGCCAGTGAAGGCGTTGCCAGTATGATGTCTCACTTTCTCAAGCGATCTTTTAAGAGGAACGCAATAACAAAACTTATTGCACTAATTGCCAGTCCAGTGATGAAAGATTTCAAATCACGCGTAGACCCTGGTCAATACAATGGCGCAAGTTTACTAGGACTCAAAGGTGTGGTTATTAAAAGCCATGGCGGTGCAGATGCAGAGTCTTATTTACAAGCAATTAAACTGGCCTATTTAGAGGCTCATGCTAAAATTACGGATAGGATTTCAGATCAATTAACGCGCGAGCTGGAACAACACAAAAAACAACTAATTAATGAAAAAGTTTGCACGAATTATAGGCACCGGCAGTTACTTACCTCCAAAAGTAGTAACGAACCACGACCTTGAAAAAACACTAGACACTAACGACGAGTGGATTGTTGCCAGAACCGGTATCAGTGAACGCAGAATCGTTGAAGAGCAAGGCACTTGTGATCTTGCCCTTGAGGCCAGTATTAAGGCTCTAGAAATGGCAAATATTGACGCCAGTGAGTTGGATTTGATTCTTCTTGCAACAACAACGCCGGATAAAATTTTCCCTGCAACAGCAACGATGCTGCAACACCAAATTGGCGCCTCTTGCCCTGCTTTTGACTTGCAAGCGGTCTGTGCGGGCTTTGTCTTCGCAATGACAACAGCGCAACAATACATTGAAAACGGCAGTGCAAAAAAAGTACTAGTCGTTGGCAGTGACACCCTTTCCAGAATTGTTGATTGGAGTGACCGAGGTTCAGCAATTCTATTCGGTGACGGTGCGGGTGCAGTTGTTCTTAGCGCTGACGACGAAACGGGTATTCTTCACTCAAAAATTCACAGTGATGGCAGTTTTCTTACGTCGCTACAAACAAGTAATAATCGTATCAATGAACTTGGTTTTATTCAAATGGCAGGAAACGAGGTTTTTAAAATCGCCGTTAACCGATTGTCGAGTTTCGCCGAAACAACATTGAAAGAATGCAATATGTCGGTTGATGATCTAACTTGGATGGTGCCTCACCAAGCCAATATTCGCATCATTACCGCGGTTGCAAAAAAGGTCAAACTGCCAATGGAAAAGGTGGTGGTTACTTTAGGAAAGCACGGCAACACCTCTGCAGCGTCAATCCCACTAGCACTTGACACAGCAGTACGCGATGGTCGCATTAAAAAAGGCGACAAGCTTATGCTCGAGGGTATTGGTGGTGGCTTCAGCTGGGGCGGACTGTTAGTCGAGTACTAAAACTTAGAACGTCCGCAACAGCAATTTTTCAGTCAAACCCCTCAAAGGGGATTCATCAACACTAAGTTGAGAAATGCCTTCACTGGCCTTTTGGTATAGTGATTGATACACTCTGACAGACTCATCCATACCAAGTATCGATGGAAATGTAGGTTTGTCTTTATCGGCATCTGAATTTTGTCTTTTCCCAAGTACTGCATCAGAAGTGGAAATATCCAATACGTCGTCTTGCACTTGGTAGGCAAGACCGATATCTTCTGAAAAAGAAGTTAATATTGCCTTATCTTCCCGACTTAAATCGGGCTTAAGAAGAGCGCCCAACATAACCGCACACTTCAGTAATGCGCCAGTTTTTTTGCGGTGCATTGAATACAACAAGTCAATTTCTACGTTTTTTGAAACAATTGATAGGTCAATGGATTGACCCTCAGCCATTGCAAAAGCCGCCTTTGAGAGCTGCCTCACTAAAGTAACTCGAATTCCTGAGTCTATGCTATCGTTCTTTGTCAACACATCAAAGGCCAAAGCCTGCAATGCGTCACCAGATAAAATGGCCTGACCTACGCCAAATCGAATGTGATTAGCCGGCTGGTTATGACGCATATCATCGTCATCCATCGCTGGCAAATCATCGTGAATGAGGGAATATATGTGAATGAGTTCTACAGCGCAAGCGCAGGCATCGGCTTGAGCCAAATCCACCCCAAATACGCTAGCCGTTGTATAGGTTAATATCGGCCGAAATCGCTTACCACCCGCCAAAACACTGTAGCGCATGTTTTCACTTAACGCACTGTTTTGACTTAATTGAGTGTCAAGGCAACTATTGACGCGCGTTCGGTAATTATCCAGGGGCATCTCTAATCATCAAATGGTTTTTCTGAGCTGTAATTATCGCTCTCACTCAGCACAGAAATCCGCTGTTCAGCATCGCTGAGTGCGGTGTGGCATTGACGGTGAAGCTTGACGCCCTTTTCAAAATATTTAAGAGAATCTTCGAGACTCAAATCACCAGATTCCATTTTATTAATAATAGACTCCAGCTCGCCTAAACCCTTATTAAAATCAAATTTATTAGCCATTATTTTCTCCATTAATCTGCCGCTTTACTGAGGACTTTATCCATCCAAGTACTCGGGAGTATTCTACCTAAAATTGCAAATAGCTTAGTGGGAAAGGTTACTCGATAGCGTACCTTGGGTGACTTTGACTCCAATGCGTGCAAAACAGGCTTTAAAACCGCTTCAGGCCCTAGGGTGAACTGGGCATTATCGGGCGAATTAAGTCGTTCAATCATCTTCTTGTAATCTTCTCGATAATCACTACTTTCAAAATCAACATGCTTTTGAAAAGACAAATAAGCATTTTTTCTGAAATCAGACTCAATCGGCCCAGGCTGAACCAGTGACAATTTAATGTTGGTGTGTCGAAGTTCAAGTCTCAGTGTATCAACCAAACCCTCTATGGCAAACTTTGAGGCAATGTAGGGCCCTCTAAACGGTAAAGCAACAAAACCCAATACCGAACTGATGTAAATCACGCGTCCTCTATTGTTCTTTTTCATCGACGGCAGAATCAAATTAGTCAATTCATGCCAGCCAAAAAAGTTTGCTTGAAATTGTTCTTCCATGGCGACGCGTGAAATATCTTCCAATGCACCAGCCTGTCCATATGCGCCGTTATTTATTAAAGCATAAAGATGGTCGGTTTTCTGAAAAAGTGCGCTTACAGCGCTATTTATAGAGTCTGAAGAGGATAAATCAAGCAACAATGATTCAAAACCTTCAGCTTCGAGTTTTATTACATCAGCCGCTTGCCTAGCGCTGGCAAAAACTCGATAACCTTTGGCTCTGAGGCCGTGCGCAAGATGTACACCAATGCCAGTTGAACAGCCGGTAATAAGAATGGATTTTACTTCTGTAGCTGAGTCCATCGATCTGCCCTTTCCTTTAATTCTGGGTTAATACTCTCAGAGCGTAAAACTAAAAAATCATAAGCCATTCTAAATCGCGGGTGAGCGATCATTTCTTTCTCTTTATTGGGTTGACAGGTTTCAAGCTTGTGCTGCATCAACCAAGTATCGCGTACACGAGCAGAAAGCCACTTGGGCATCATCACCTGCTCAACTTGCTTCTTAACCACATCTTCTGCCGCCTGGTTCATTGCAAGAAATCTTTGCTTTTTCTTTTTGTTGAGCTGCTCAAAGCGTTTATTTTGCGCACCCCATAGAAAAACAGCAAACAAAAAAGCTGGCGTTACAGACTTGCCTTCCTTAATCCTCTCAGAAGTATTAATTAAAGCTTGCTCGATAAAAGTCGTGCTTTCAGTCTGTCGAAAAAGTTGTTTTAGCAAACCTAGGTTTTCAAGTTGTTGAAAGATCTCAAGACCTTTCTCATTATGAAAAAGCTTTATGCACTCGTCAAACAATCTGGCCGGCGGAATATTACCAAGCAAAATTGCTTGTTTTTTAATCGCCTGAAGAATCTCCTCTGACAAGCTGGCAGCCAACTTAACTTGAAAACGCACAGCCCGAATCATTCGCACCGGATCTTCCTCAAAGCGCTCAATTGGATCGCCAATCATCTCTATGCGCCCGGCATTAAGATCGTCAAGGCCGCCAACATAATCAATTACTTCTGCTTTGTCTACGTCGTAATACAAGGCGTTAACAGTAAAGTCACGACGAAAAGCGTCTTCCTCAAGAGAGCCGTAAAGGTTGTCTCTAACAACACCCTTATTACTTGTCTGAACTTTGCCAGTACGAAATGTCGCCACTTCAAGAAATTTTCTTGCGGAAAACATCACATGCAATAAACGAAAGCGTCGACCAATTAATCGAGATCGCCTAAAAAGCTTGTGGGCCTGTTCGGGTGTTGCGCTTGTCGCAATATCAAAATCCTTGGGATGAAAGCCAAGCAATAAATCACGGATACAGCCACCTACGAGATAACTCTCAAAGCCAGCCTTTGTTAAAGTGCTGACAACCTTAAGGGCGTCTTTGTCTAATAATTTTTTGTCAAATCGATGCGCTTGACGGACTGGCTTCACAGGCGTACGGTTTCTTTGGGTGTCCAGTTAGGGCATTTATGCTCCACCACTACGGTTGTATAAATACCACCTCGAACATTGAAAATTGCCTCTAAACGCATAAACCTTGGCTCTGTCGCCGCCACTAAGTCACTAAGAATTTTATTGGTCACTGCTTCATGAAAGCAACCTTCATCCCTAAAAGACCAAATATAATTTTTAAGCGCTTTGAGCTCAACGCAACGTTTGTCAGCAATGTATTCAAGATTCAAGATGGCAAAATCAGGCTGGCCAGTCATTGGGCACAAACAGGTAAATTCTGGCATATCAATACGAATAACGTAATCTCGCTCGGGATTGGGATTTTCAAAAGTTTCTAAACTCTTACTTGGTAAACTAGGCATTACTTTTCTCTTTGGTATATAAATTGGGTATTTTAACAAGATAGGCCGACAAGTTTCCGTGCCTAAATTGATAAAGGATGATTATTAAAACAATAACTAAAAAATGGATCCACCAGAGGCCAATCCAAGCATCTATCTCACCACGCTCCAGGGCACCTTTAGCCATTAACAGGCCATTGTTGTATAGCATAAAAACACCAACACCAATCAATAAGCCAATACCTTTTCCACCTCGTGGAGATGCCTTTCCTAATAACACGCCAAGCGCCGACAGAATGAGGACACTAAGTGGTTGTGAGAAACGCCACTGCAATTCGGCGACGGCAGCATTGCTTGACTCTGCCAAAAGATCTAGTGTCGATTGACCTTCAATTTTGGTGTAAATAACTTCTGTTTCTTGCGACTCACCAGAAATTATCTGTAAGTCGTATTGATCAAATTCGAGAATACTTTTATTCTCACTGCTTGGAATGCCTTGGTAGCGCACCCCATCTTTAAGACGCAAATAAACGCTGCGAGTATCAGGATCTGTGTATTTTGTCGCTTCAGAAGCCAAGACAATCAAAGGCCTGCCCTTGGCGGAGGCGTAAATAAAGATCTCCTCCATATTTTGCTCTTGTGCGTCATCGGGTGTCGAGGACTCCGAGGCATAAAAGACAATTTCACCGTCTTTAAATTCTTGAAATTCACCCTCTTTGATAAAGGAAAATTCAGAGGCATTTTTGCTTTCTTCAACAATCAGATTTTTTTGCTCTTTAGCCCACGGCACTGCAGAGGTTGTCAAAAAGAAAACGAACAGAGTGGCTAAAACAACAACCGGCTGAATAAAGAGCATAAAGTGCTTGTCACCCAAACCCAGCGAATTAAGCACGATTGCTTCCGAGCTCTTGTAAAGCTGAGAGATTGTAAGAATGATAGCCAAGAACAAGGATAGTGAAAAGATTAGCGGCACATCTCTAATCATATTAAAGCCAATAAGCGGCAATAATTCTTGAATGGGAATGCCCTGGCGGACGCTCTCCTTCACCATTAAAACAAACTGATTGCCAAAGACAACCAAGCCAATGATAAAGATCATGGCAAAAAATAGCACACTTACATTGCGCATAAGATACCTAGCTATGCGACTATTTTGGTATTGAAAGATTCTAAGAAGATTCGTTTTCATAATCGAGTCGAATCAGTCTACCAGAAAATAACGGCTATTTCTTTTGCTTCATTGAGTCAAAGAATTCATCATTAGTCTTAGAAAATCTTAATCTTTCAATCAAGAATTCTGCGGCATCAACTGTATCCATTGGGTGCAGAATTTTACGCAAAATCCAAATTTTCTGAAGTTCCTGCTCCTCGGTAAGCAATTCTTCGCGACGTGTGCCTGAGGCATTAATATTAATCGCTGGGAAAATACGTTTTTCAGAAAGACGACGATCAAGATGCAATTCCATATTGCCAGTACCCTTGAATTCTTGGTAAATAACCTCGTCCATTTTTGAACCGGTATCGACCAAGGCAGTAGCAATAATGGTAATACTGCCGCCGTTTTCAATGTTTCTAGCAGCACCAAAAAAGCGTTTTGGTCTTTGTAGTGCGTTGGCATCAACACCACCTGTCAACACCTTGCCCGAAGATGGCGCAACAGTATTGTAGGCTCTTGCCAATCGGGTGATTGAGTCAAGTAGAATAATGACATCTTTGCCTTGTTCGGCGCGTCTTTTGGCTTTTTCAATAACTATTTCAGCAACCTGAACGTGGCGCTTTGCAGGCTCGTCGAAAGTAGAGGAAATCACCTCACCTCTAACTGAGCGCTCCATCTCAGTCACCTCTTCCGGACGCTCATCAATGAGCAACACAATCAACTCACAGTCTGGATGGTTGATGGCAATCGATGATGCAATATTTTGCATAATCATCGTTTTACCAGCTTTAGGTGGCGCAACCAACAAACCCCTTTGGCCCTTGCCAAATGGTGCAACTAAGTCAATAACCCTAGCGGTAATATCTTCTGTGCCACCATTGCCAATTTCTAGCTTTAATCTTTGATTTGGATGCAGTGGTGTCAGTGACGAAAAAGGGACTCTATTTCTGACGTTTTCCGGCTTGTCGCCATTAACCTCTAGAACCTTGACCAAAGCAAAATATTTTTCACCTTTTTTTGGTGCGCGAATCTTGCCGGTAACAACATCACCTGTTGACAGGTTAAAGCGTCTAATTTGATTCGGTGAAACATATATATCATCCGGGCCAGAAACGTACGAATCGTTCGCAGATCTCAGAAAGCCATACCCTTCTTGCAAAATATCCAGCACACCATCGCCCAAAACCTCTTCATCATTATCTGCCTTGTGTTTCAAGATTGCAAAAATAAGTGTTTGTTTTTTTGCTCTTGAGATATTCTCAACACCCATAGATTGAGCTAATTCCATAAGCTCAGCTGGCGTTTGTATTTTAAGGTCGGATAATTTCATAATTGATTTTTAGTGATATTTAGTGATATTTATATTGACGGATTGTCAAGTGGTGGTTTAATACAGATTGTATTGTGGAGTTGTGCCATTGTCAGCGCGATTCGCGCTGACAGCAATTGGTATTTTATTTTTTTGTTTTAGTTAAGTAAATAAGTTTACGTAGGGTCTTTAATTAAAGGCCTTTAAATATTGGAATCTATAAATGCACTCAATTCAGCTTTCGATAATGCGCCAACCTTGGTAGCTTCAACTGCGCCATCTTTAAATAAAAGCATAGTAGGAATACCTCTAATGCCATATTTTGGTGGCGTCTGCACGTTTTCATCAACGTTGACCTTGGCGATAGTCACACGACCATCATACTCATTTGCAATGTCGTCTAGAATCGGTGAAAGAGCTTTACAAGGGCCACACCATTCTGCCCAAAAATCTACTAAAACTGGTTGTGATGCATTAATAACGTCAGCATCAAAAGAAGCGTCCGTGACCGCTTTAATTTTATCGTTCATGATATTTGAAAAGTGAAATAGAAAGTTAGAATCAAGAGAATTCTTGCGCCTATTATATCACCAAACTCACCACATACCACTTATTTCAGAGGTTCGTCCAAAACAGTAAAAAACCGCATTACCAAGGCTTATGTAATAAATACCAAGATGAGTGGAATGGTAATAAAAGATAGTGCTGTTTGCACAGTGATAATGCTTGTCATTAATTCGGTTTCACCACCCAACTGCTTAGCCAATGTGTAGGAGCTGACAGCCGTTGGCACACAGCCAAATATAACCAAAACAATTTTTTCCGTTGTGCTAAAGTCAAAGTAATCACTGACTAAATATACAATCAGCGGGAAAATAGCCAGTTTTAAAACACACGAGATAATGAGGGGACTCATCTGAATCGATAGATTCCTAATCTTAATGTTTGCTCCTAGACCCAAAAGCAGCACGGGTATGGCACCCAATCCTAACAGCCGAGTTGTTTCATGAATGATAGGCACATCCTTCGCGTTTGCTATCGAGAACATAAAACCCACAACAATCGCCAAAATAAGTGGGTTTTTCGCCAACTCGGCAACAACGCCAGTTAACCTAGGCTTTGCAGTGTTAGACTTGGTGTCTTGCAGGACAATCACCATGAAAGTCACGATAACGACATTGACAACGGGAATAAGGATAGCCATAAGACTGGTGCCTATTGCCAAGCCTTGGGCGCCAAAGAGGCTTCCAGAGATTGCCAATGCAATAAAAGCGTTATGTCTAGCGGCACCCTGCATGACCGAACTTGATATTGCACCCGAGTAGCCACAAATTTTTCCCAATACAATCGACGTCAAAATGACAACAAAAAAACCACCTAGAATAACAAGGGCATAACTACCGAAAAGAGCTGGAGAGAAATGAATTTGCGAGATCTCATGAAATAATAATGCTGGCATTAGGATCCAGTAAACAAGCTTGTCGTTGAGGCTCCAAAAAGCCCCGTCCAGTATTTGATTACGTCTCAACAGGTTGCCAATAATCATTAGCATGAAAATTGGTGCAATGGCAAAAACGACGTCAGTAAACTGCAAGTTCATAACAATCTCTTATTTAGGTGAACGCTCAAAGAGCTTTAATATAATCACTGGCCATTTGTAATCTGGCAAGGGTTCTATCCTTACCAACAAGTTCAGCACAAACATCAATACTGCCCGCCTTACCATCGCCGCTTAGTGCAAGCCTAAATGGCTGCCCCACTTTGCCAAAGCCGACACCTTGTTGCTCACAAACCCCTTGAATTTCACCGTGAATAGCCTCAGCATTCCAAGTGTCAAGTGCTGAGAGTCTTGAGTGGAGTGCCTCAATAACAGGTTGTGATTTACTATTAAATTGCTTGCTGGCTTGTTTTTCATCAAAAGCTGCAAAATCTTGATAGAACATAACGCAGCTATCGGCCATTTCCACCAGAGTTTTTGATCTGTCACGCAGCGATTCAACCACATCTTCTATTTTAGGGCCACAGTTGACGTCGATCGAGCGTTGCTCCAAGTGCCACTGTAGGTGTTGAATCAATTCTGAAAGTTCAATGCTTTTAATATAGGACTGATTTAGCCAAATCAACTTTTCTTGATTAAAGCTCGCGGGCGCTTTATTAATATTATCAAGATCAAACAAATCAATCATTTCTTCTAATGAAAAAACCTCTTGATCACCGTGTGACCAGCCCAAACGAACAATATAGTTAAGCAGTGCCTTTGGTAAAAACCCCTCATCTCGATAAGCCATTACATTGACCGCTCCATGACGCTTAGATAAGCGCGCACCATCACCACCTAAAATCATCGGCACATGAGCAAAATCTGGCAAATCCCAATTAAGCGCGGTGTATAAATTAATTTGTTTTGGCGTGTTGTTAATATGGTCATCACCACGAACAACGCAGTCAATCGCCATGTCATGGTCGTCAACAACAACCGTTAAATTATAAGTAGGCGAGCCATCGGAGCGCGCAATAATTAAGTCATCAAGCTCTGAATTGGCGATTTCAATGTCACCTTTAACATGATCCCTAAAGGCTACTTTTCCCTCGTCTGGATTGAGAAAACGGATAACACCACTAGATAAATTCTTGTCGCGACAACAGCCGTCATATTTTGCTTTCTCACCCGCGGCCATTTTGTCTTCTCTTAATTTCTCCAAGCGTTCTTTAGAACACTGGCAGTAATACGCCCTGCCTTTTTTCAACAACTCATCGATAACTTCTTCGTAACGATCAAAGCGGTCCGACTGATATATTGGGCCCTCGTCATAATCAAGTCCAAGCCAATCCATGCCTTGCAATATTGCATCAACGGATGCCTGAGTGGATCGCTCTCTATCGGTATCTTCAATTCTAAGCGTAAATTGTCCGTTATTTTTCCTAGCCCAAAGCCATGCAAACAGTGCCGTTCTGGCGCCGCCAATATGAAGGTAGCCCGTGGGAGATGGTGCGAATCTAGATTTCATAAAGATATTTATTTTTGAATAAAAATTAAGAAGTATTTTGAATTTATATCAAGGCATTATCTACCTTAAATATTAGCATTTCGAGAGAGCCTGCACGCCACCGATTAAATCAAATGAAGTGTTAATTTTACACTGATATAATTAACCTCCAATAGTCAAATATCTGCAGCATTTCAATGGAATTTACCCAACAAGACGCCAATCACAACTCCATTATTTCTCACAATATCTCAGGCATAACTTTAGCTCACACAGAGCTGAAAAAACCCTGCTTTATTTCACCAAGAAATACCGAGGAACTCACAATACAGTCTTTAGCTGAAGTCAACAAAGAATTACTCTTCCGGCTCACTTGTCAAGAATCAATCGATTTATTGATTATTGGCACAGGCGAACGCGTGGTTTTTCTCTCTGCCAAGCAGCAAGTTGCACTTAGCGAACTCGGACTTGGTGTTGAATGCATGAACAATACTTCCGCCTGCAGTAGTTTTAATTTATTACTCTCAGACGCGCGATCGGTTGGCTTGTTGATTTTATGATTGCTTATTTGTACAAAAAATTTAAGCTTTTTTATCGCTATTTTAAAATTGACACACCACTACTATTACTCATAGTCATTATTTCCGCCCTTGGTTTATTGATTCTGTACAGCAGCTCAGGTGGCTCCTTAGGCCTTGTTTATAGACAATTAACCCATTTAGCACTGGCAACCGGGGTAATGTTAGTTGTTGCGCAAATACCCCCTCTTTATATGAAAAGGTCAGCACCTATTTTGATGGTTATTGGTATTTTTCTACTGATTATGGTGTTATTTTTTGGCAGTTCCGGCGGTGGCGCTCAACGCTGGCTAGACCTTGGTTTAGTAAAATTTCAACCTTCCGAAATGATGAAGGTGATTGTGCCCATTGCCATTGCCTCTATTCTTTCTGAGCGAACCCTGCCTCCAAGGGTGTCCCCCGCCCTAATTTCTTTGGGCGCAATAGCCATCGTTGTGTTGCTTATTGCAAAACAGCCGGATTTAGGCACGTCACTTTTAATTGGCGCCTCAGGTGTTTATGTTTTGTTTTTCTCTGGTGTTAGCATAAAACTGCTAAAAAACCCATGGCTTAATTTTGGTCTGCTATTAGGACTTGTATCGGGTGGACTGTACATTGCCTGGAATTATTTATTAATGACTTATCAAAAGAAACGCATATTAACTTTGTTTGACCCAGAATCCGATCCGCTTGGTTCGGGCTATCATATTTTGCAATCCAAAATTGCGATAGGCTCTGGCGGCTTCAGCGGCAAGGGATTACAGCAAGGCTCCCAATCTCAGCTTGATTTTTTACCGGAAGACTCTACCGATTTTATTTTTTCAGTGCTAGCGGAAGAGTTGGGCTTTCTAGGTGTGCTTTTGCTACTGCTCATTTACGGCCTGATTATTTATCGCTGCTTCAGCCTTTCGCTACGTTGTGAAGATAACTTCTCCAAGCTCTTAGGCGCCAGTTTATCCATGATCTTTTTTACCTACGTCTTTGTTAATATTGGTATGGTTTCTGGCCTATTACCAGTCGTTGGAGTGCCGCTTCCTCTAGTCAGCTACGGTGGCTCGTCCCTAATGACATTGATGGCAAGTTTTGGCATTATTATGTCTATTCATAAGCACAAAGGACCTAGGTATTTACAACGATGAAAGTCGCCTTTATCGCCCTGATTTTATTCATCAATACAACAGCACTTGCTGATGTTTTGCCATCTACACATTTTAAATCTGTGCAAGCTTTTATTAGTGAAATGGTACAAAATCATGACTTCAATAAATCTGAATTGCAGTTTATTTTTTCAAAAATTCAGCTAAAAAAAGTAGATAAAAGCACGCAAAAAAAAACAACTCACACACGTAGCGCTGAAAAAATAAGCTGGGAGAAATACCGATCCATTTTTGTTACGGAAGGCAGAATTAACAGTGGTGTGATTTTTTGGCAAAACAACAAAAAAACACTAGAAAATGCCGAGAGTAAATACGGTGTGCCCAGTGCAATCATTGTCGCCATTCTAGGTGTCGAAACCAATTACGGCAAAGTGCAGGGCAAATACCCAACCCTTAAAACACTCATTGGAAAGGCTTTTGGCACTTCTAGTCGCAGAAGCTTTTACCGCGGAGAGTTGGAATCGTTTTTACTGTTGGCCAGGGAAAACACATTACCACCATTAGCCATTAAAGGCTCTTCCGCCGGCGCTCTGGGTTATGCCCAATTCATCCCCAGTTCTTATCGATATTATGCTGTGGATTTTGATAACGACTTCAGAGTGGACCTATTCAACAACACCCAAGATGCAATCGGCTCAATTGCAAATTATTTGGCTAAGCATAATTGGCAGAAAGACGGAAAGATAGTTGAAATCGTTGAGCTGGATGAGGCTCAACAATCTCTTGCTCAAACCAAAATTACAAAGCCAACTCAAAGTGCGCAATACTGGCGAGAGCAAGGGCTTAATATAAGCAGCACAATTAATGACGTCGCCAAACTTGCTTTGATTCGCATGCGTGGCGATCAATCAAATCAAACTTGGCTGACTTTCTGGAACTTTTACGCCATTACTCGCTATAATCACGATAACCGCTACGCAATGACTGTTCATCAATTATCAGAGCGATTAAAACAAGCATTTACTTCAACTATTTAGAGTTAATTTTCTATGAAATTTCTATCATTCTCTTCCCTATTTAAGACCTTCTTAATTCTTTCTCTAGCAAGCAGCGTTAGTGCAAAAGAACCAAAATTCTACATCCCTGAAGCGCCCACAATCGGCGCTGCCGCTTATATCATTTTGGATCATAACTCCGGGAAAATTATCGCTGAAAATAATTCAGATGAACCAAGAGCGCCAGCAAGTTTGACAAAACTAATGACTTCTTATGTTGTTTTTAAACGCATAAAAGAAGAGTTTATCAGTCTTGATGACGAGGTAAAAATCAGTGAAAAAGCTTGGAAAACTGGCGGCTCTAGAAGCTTCATCGAAGTCAATAAGCTGATTAAACTTGAAGACTTATTAATGGGTATGATCATCCAATCGGGCAATGACGCCTCAGTCGCACTTGCAGAACACGTCGCAGGATCTGAAGGCACCTTTGTACTGTTCATGAATGAGTATGCACTGGATCTTGGTATGGACAATAGCAACTTCGAAAATGCTTCGGGTCTACCACATGAGAATCAGTACACAACAGCGCGCGATACTGCTATTTTGTCATCTGCCATTATTCGTGAGTTTCCAGAATTTTACAAATGGTACAGCCAGAAAGAATTCACCTATAACAACATCAAGCAAAGCAATCGCAATAAACTGCTGTGGTCCGATGCCACTGTTGACGGCCTTAAAACAGGCTACACTGATAAAGCAGGATACTGTCTTGTGACCAGTGCCAACCGAGTCGGTATGCGTTTGATTTCTGTGGTGCTTGGCTCTGACAGTTCCACGGTGCGTGTATCAGAAACACAAAAATTACTCGACTACGGTTTCCGATTTTTTGAGACGCAATCCATTGATGATGTCTCTCAACAAGTACCGGTGTTTAAATCTGAAAAAAACAGCATTAAAGTAGGCGTTACCAGCTCTTCTTATTTAACCCTGCCTAGAAACCAGTTTAGATACACAACACAAACGATTCATTTAAACAAACAATTAACAGCGCCAATCAAACGGGGTGATGCTGTTGGCGAGCTTATCCTCAGCTTCAAGGACGAAGTTTTGGCGCGCTTGCCTTTAGTTGCGCTTGAAGACGCCCCTGAATCCGGCTTTTTTGCAAGAATGATCGACTCAATTAAAATGCTCTTCTAAAAGGCCTTATCCATGGTTTATTTAAACGGCAAATTTATCGAAAAAGACAAAGCCTATGTTTCCGTGATGGATAGAGGCTTTCTTTTTGGCGACAGCGTTTACGAAGTCCTTCCTGTATACAAAGGCAATATTTTTTGCATTAAGCCGCATCTTGAGCGACTTAGCGAAAGCTTAAATACAATTAAAATACCCAATCCACATACACATGAACAATGGAGTGTGATACTTCAGCAGCTCATTAATTATCATCCACAACACGCTAATCAGTCCATTTATTTGCAAGTTACAAGGGGTTGCGATTCGGACAGAAAGCATACTTATGGCAATCTTAAGCCCACTGTTTATATGCAATCAAGTCCCTTTGAGGTCGTCCGGAAAGAAGATTTCCTGTCAGGACTTTCGGCAATAACGCGTGACGATATTCGTTGGAGTCAATGCAACACCAAGGTTACCTCGCTTCTTGCCAATATTATGTACGCTCAAGAGGCGAAACAAAATAATGTCGAAGACGTCATTCTTTGTCGTGACAATGTTGTTACAGAGTGCTCAAGCGCCAACCTCTTTATTGTTAAGAATGGCTGTGTTTATACCCACCCCAAAGGCCCACACATCTTGCCAGGAATTACCCGGGAAGTTGTTTTAGAATGCGCCGACTATTGCGGTTTTAATACCGAAGAAGTGGCGATTTCAAAAGAAGATCTACTTGACGCAGACGAGGTTTGGATTTCCAGCTCAACCCGCGAAGTACTGCCAATTACTAAGATTGATGACATCTTGATTAATCAAGGCCAAGTTGGGGAAATATGGTCATTAGTTTTCGATCGCTACCAGGTTGAAAAAAGCCTAAACAGCTAATTAACTTTGACTGATTTTTCTCACTATTGAGACGATTTTGAGTCAACCAATTGCAGTAAAATATTGCCTAGTGTCGAGGGTAAACCGACAATGAATGATTATGAACCCCGCCAGGCCCGGAAGGGAGCAACGGTAATAATTTTTTCTTGTGTTGGATTCTATTCTCGGCACTACTTACACCACAATTGTTAAACCGACATTCATGAGTGAGCACTACCAAGTTTTAGCGCGAAAATACCGACCTCACACCTTTGAGGAATTGGTTGGTCAGGCGCATACGGTTAAAACCCTGGTTAACGCCCTCAACAACAACACCCTTCACCACGGATTTTTATTTACTGGCACAAGAGGTGTAGGCAAGACAACCATCGCTCGTATTTTTGCAAAATCGGTTAATTGCGAGAAAGGCATTAGTGCCAATCCATGTGGAAAATGCGCAACTTGCATAGAAATCGACAAGGGTCAATCGATTGATTTAATCGAACTGGATGCCGCTTCGCATACCGGTGTGGATCATATGCGCGAAATTTTAGAAAATGCGCAATACCTACCCACCAAGGATCGCTTTAAAGTCTACTTAATCGACGAAGTGCACATGCTCTCCAAGAGCAGTTTTAACGCACTACTAAAAACCCTTGAAGAGCCACCTGGACACATTAAATTTTTATTGGCCACAACCGATCCTCAGAAGTTACCCATTACTGTTCTGTCGCGCTGCCTACAGTTCAACCTGAACAAACTAACACACGATGAAATTCTGTCACAACTGAAATTCATTATGAAGTCCGAAGGACTGAATTATGAAGAGTCCGCTTTGGCAAAGATTGCTGATTTTGGCAAAGGCTCTATGCGTGACGCCCTTAGCCTACTGGATCAATCCATTTCTTTTGGCAATGGTAGTGTTTTGGAGAAGGACATTAAGGCCATGTTGGGTTTAGTGCAGCACGATGACATTGTTGAGCTTGCCAGCCTTCTCGTCGAAAGAAAGCCAGCCGAAATCATTGCTTTTGTTAGAAAACTTGCACATCAAGGAGAAAACTTAGGCAACGCTCTGAAGGATTTAACCTCTCTCATTCATCAAATTTCAATCGCCCAAATCTTGCCCAATAATACCGAGAGCTCCAAAGAAGTACATGCTCTTGCAGGTCAGATTTCTGTTCACGATCTACAGCTGTATTACCAAATAGCCATTAACGGCCAAAGGGATCTTGTTCACGCACCAAGTGAGCAAGTGGGCTTGGAAATGACACTGTTAAGAATGATTTCTTTTCATTCTAAGCACGAGACCGAAAAAAAAACTCTAAAAATCAGCCCCACGGTTGATAAAAAAACAGCGACCGCTAAGGTTGCAATAGAGAGAAAAATCGAGAAAAAACCAGTAGCAAATGAAGCTTCGGCCTCGAGCCCTCCTGGAACCATACAAGAAAAAATAGAGACAGAAACCAAGCAAGCAGAAGTCACCACCCAAATAGATAATACACCAATCAATAATCAAGCCGATTGGGAGGCTCTAATTCAACAATTGCCTTTTAAAGGTGCGGCAAAAATGTTGGTTAAAAACACGCTTTTTGCGCAATTTATAGACGATAAACTAACACTGACACTTGACTCTGGCTTTAGTAATTTATTAACAGCGAACACGCAAAAGGCTATTGAAATGACACTTTTGGAGCGCTTTCCTGCTATCGGTGTTACTATTGAATCTGGTGAGACAAACAATCAGTCGCTCGCACAAAAAGAAAATGCTGCTGAAAAAGCACAGCGCCAAGAATTAGAGTCAAATTACCTCAACGACCAGGGCGTTCAGGCGCTTGAAAAAGCCCTAAACACCAAAGTTGATGTTAAATCAATCATGCGCCTAGAGGAGACTAATAATGTTTAAAGGCGGCATGGCCAGCATGATGCAAAAAGCGCAGAAAATGAAGGCAGACATGAAAATTGCACAGGATGAAATCAAACTTCTAAGTTGTACGGGTAAGTCAGCATCCGGCGCCATAAGAATCACCATCAACGGCCAACACCAAGCAACATCTGTTGACATCAATGAAAGTCTTTTGGATGACAAAGATATGCTTGAAGATTTACTTATGATGGCAATCAACGATGCCTCATCGCAAGTAAATAAAATTTCTGAAGAAAAAATGAAAGACGTTACTGGTGGCTTGAATCTAACCCTCTAGATTGCAATAAATATTTAATTATGATTGAAAAACTAAACAAAGCATTCTGTGTACTGCCCGGTGTTGGCGCAAAAAGTGCGCAGCGATTCGTTTATCACCTGCTCGAGCGGGACCGTGAGGGCGGTTTTGAATTAGCCAAAGCATTGGTTGATGCGATGGAGCACGTTAAAAACTGCTCAAGATGTCGAACACTTACTGAAAAAAAAATCTGCGAGATATGCACTAATACTGTGCGTGATAGCTCACAACTGTGCATTGTGGAAACACCCAGCGATATTCATGCCATCGAACAAAGCGGTGTTTATTCTGGCAAATACTTTGTTCTCAGCGGCTACCTCTCCCCTATTGATGGCATTGGTGCCGCCGAGTTAGGGCTTGACGAGCTTGAGGTGCTACTTGATAACGAGGAAATTGGTGAAATTATTTTAGCAACCAATGCCACGATTGAAGGCGAAGTGACCGCTCACTACATCCATAATTTAGCCAAAAAACATAACATTAACACCACCAGAATTGCCCATGGCATTCCGATTGGTGGTGAGTTAGAGTACGCTGACATCAATACCATTGCCCACGCCCTTTCTGGACGTAAATCTTACGATTAATCCAGCCAAATTGAAAAATTCGTAAATTTTACGCCCAGTCTTACAAACACTTACTTTTCACTCAAAAACGCTAAAAATAGGCCGTTTTTGACCTGAAAATAGCACTTTTAATCGATTTTTATTAAGATTTTTTAGCGCCTAACTTCTTATTCGCATAATTTGTGATATTTATATAAAAGCAAATAACCCTCTTCAAAATTTATGAAATTTTTTCTTTAGGTCTTAACACTTTTCCTGACGACCAGAAAAAGTATTCAAAAAGAGGTCGCCCTCAAAACAATCTCAATTTTACTAATCTTACTTCACTAGTTTTTCTAAACTCGCCTCACTCAAACAGACGAAAAAGGATTTAAGCAGTTAAGCTGTTATAAAACTAATCAAGCCCCAAAACCTTGCGCCTAAAGCGAATTAAGACGTCTTCGGTATAACCATTAGGTTGATTCTTGCCTTCAAAAACAAGTGCGAGGGACGCCTGATATGCAAAGCCATCCAAACTTGGCGCCATATTTTGATAATTGGGGTCATTCTTGTTTTGCCCATCAACCACAAATGCCATTTTTTCAAACGCCGCAAGCACTTCTTTTTCGGTGCAAATACCATGGTGCAGCCAATTGGTCACATGCTGTGAGGAAATGCGTAAAGTTGCCCGGTCCTCCATTAAGCCAACATGATTTATGTCTTGCACTTTAGAGCAGCCAATTCCTTGATCCACCCAGCGAACCACGTATCCAAGAATACCTTGGACATTGTTGTGAATTTCATCGGCAATCTCTTCCGAGGTTAGTTTTTCTGATTGCTTCATTAGAGGCGGTTTTAATAAGTCATCCTGATTAACTTGCAGACTTTCTTGGAGCTCCTGCTGACAACCACGCACTGAAAAACGATGGTAATGTGTGGCGTGTAACGTAGCAGCAGTTGGCGAAGGCACCCATGCACAGCTCGCCCCTGCTTCCAAATGCGTCATTTTTGAATCCATCATTGATCGCATTAAATCGGGCTGCGCCCACATACCTTTGCCAATTTGTGCGCGTTGGAAGAAGCCACTTTGCAAACCAACACTAACATTGTTTCGTTCATAAGTATCAAGCCAAACTTCTTCTTTAATTTCATTTTTACGCCGCATTGGCCCCGCCAACATTGAGGTATGAATTTCATCGCCCGTTCTGTCCAAAAAGCCGGTATTAATAAAAATAATCCGATTTTTTGCTTCATTAACACACGATTTTAAATTGAGAGATGTGCGCCTCTCCTCATCCATAATGCCTATTTTTATAGTGTTTTCTTGCAGATTAAGGGCTTCTTCTACCAATACAAACAACTTAACCGTAAAGGCCACTTCCCCGGGTCCGTGCATTTTGGGTTTGACAACATAGAGGCTACCATTTTTAGAATTACACCTAGATTGCAAATCGTAAAGACCGGCTAAAGTAGTCACCATAGCGTCCAGTATTCCTTCAGAAATCGGCTCGCCATCCGCAGTCTTAACAAGGTTAGTCACCATATGAAGACCAACATGTCTAACCAAAATCAGACTGCAACCGGACAAACTCTTCAGACGGCCCTTGATGTCCGTGTAAGTGCGATCTTTGTTCATTGACCGCTCAAGTTTTTCACCGCCTTTCACAAAATTAAAACTAAGGTTTCTTTTCATCAAACCAAGGTAGTTGCGGTAAGCGTTTATTTTTTCTTCAGCACTAACCGTTGCAGTTGAATCTTCGAAATCAACAATAGTGCTAATTGCAGACTCCAACAAAACATCAAAAATACCACTTTTGTGATAACTGCTTTCTTGATCCAAAACAATTTCCATATGAAGGTTGTTATTCAACAATAAGATATTTCCCGTAGAGGATAATCCGATGAATTTTTGCTCATCAACCAAAGTGACATTTTGGCCATTATTCAAGATAAAAATGAGCTGACTGGGGTGCTTTTCAATAGCGATAATTTGCCTATAAGAGGCACCTTTTAACGGCACAACCTCATCTAGAAAATCACACGCAAGCTCGGCTGTTTTCTTAACGCGACGCAGATTATGAGCAAAAGAAGTGGCCATACTGCCCTTGTTGGGAATAACGTCTGTGCCATAGAGCGCGTCAAACAAGCTACCCCAACGAGCATTAACAGCATTAAGGGAAAATCGAACATTCGAAATAGGCACCACCAGCTGCGGGCCTGCAATAAGGGCTATTTCATCATCGACATTGTCAACTTCTATCGAAAAATCCTCAGGTTGAGGTAAGAGGTAGCCAATTTTAGAGAGAAAGTCCTTGTATTCACTCGCATCAATATTGGGTGAATTTTCCGTGTGCCATGCGTCAATCTTCGTTTGCAGCTCGTCTCTTTTACTAAGAAGAGTGCTATTTTCTTTTGCTAATTTGGAGACAATAAAAATGAGAGATCTAAAGAATTCTTCAGCGTTAATCGACAAACCCGAACACGCCTCAGTTTCAATAAAATTGAAAAAATCACGATCAATTTCAAAGCCCTCAATCTCAACCCTGTTGTTTGAGACTTTTGAATCCTGAAGCACCACGTCCATCATTGAATACACACCTATAAGTTATTGAATTACTTACGAGTATATTCTTTTATGCGTTCTATATAATTGACACAATATTACATAAAATTAACACTTTATTACTTTGTTGGGGCGACACCACCCAATTTGTCGTATCGCCCGCCTTATTACTTTTATATCAGCGCATCAAGTCCTGCTTGAGACACCACAGTATCCTGATCAGGCGTGCCTGAACTGCAGCCAATGCCGCCAACGATTTGATCCTCAATAAATAATGGCAAGCCACCACCGACAATACAAAAACGCCCTTGATGAGACGTTTGGATGCCAAATGCTGGGCCGTGATTACGTGCAGCCGCACCATAATCTGCGGTTGGTTTTCTCGCTGCTGCTGCAGTAAACGCCTTGTCGATAGAAATGTTAATGCTGGTAATTCTGGCATTTTCCATTCTCGTAAATAACATCAGATGTCCGCCATCATCCACAATAGCGATATCCATGTCCACGCCTATTTCAACGGCTTTATTGATTGCACCATCCATCATTACTCTTGCATCATCAAGAGTGAGTTTTAATACTTGTTTCATAATTTCTCCTTAACTGTAATTACACCGTCTTCATCGGCGTATAAATATTCTCCCGGCGTAAAAGTAACGCCCGAAAAAGTAACTTCAATGTCTATTTCACCCACGCCTTTTTTTACGCTTTTTAGTGGGTAGGCACCGAGCGCCTTAACACCGATATCCATTTGATTGATATCAACAGTATCTCTTATAAGGCCATACATCACTACACCCTGCCAACCGTTCTCCACAGCCTTAGCAGCCAACATATCACCCAACATAGCGCAGCGCTTTGAACCGCCAGCATCGACCACCAGAACACAACCTGACCCATCTGAAAAAACCCTTTCTCTAACTAAAGAATTGTCTTCAAAACATTTAACTGTTTGAATGAGACCACTAAAACTCGTCTTTGCACCAAAAGATTGGTATCCAGGTTCCAGATATTGCACCTGTGGATGCAGCGCATCGGATATATCGCAAGTTTTATTCATTACTCTCTCCATAAATGTTGCACATTCTTTTCTCTTGGCCGTATGGGTAATAATCCATTACGCCCTCTTTCTTAATTCTTTGTTGTATCGAACACCAATAATCGGCGTCCAATAATTTCTGATAATTGCGACTAAATATTCCCTTCATCTTTGAATTTGGAAACATAAAGTATTTAAATTCTTCTGGAAAAACATCGTCAGGACCGACGTAATACCAAGGCTCCGAAGCCATTTCCTGTTCATGAGTCTTTGGCTCTGGAATTTTTCTAAAATTAGGCTTACTCATCAAGGTGATTTCATCGTAATCGTAAAACACCACCCGATTCTGACGAGTAACGCCAAAATTCTTAGTGAGCATATCACCAGGGAAAATATTTGAGTTGATTAGTTCATCGATTGCCAAACCATAATCATTAATGATGTGCTCCTGCTGCTCTTGCGTCGCAGACTCTAAATATATATTAAGCGGTGTCATTTTGTTTTCAATATACATATGCTTAATAATGAGCAAATCACCTTCTATTTCAATATTTGAAGGCGCCTTTGTTTTTAACTCAACAAGCAGAACATCGTCAATATCCTCAAGGGGAAAGGCGACATCCGAAAATTCCCAAGTATCTGCAAGACGACCGATACGCACGTGGTTTTTGACAAAGTAATACTTGTCCTGAACCATTTTTCGAGTGCCTGTTTTGGGCGGCGTAAAGTGATCATTAATCATCTTAAAAACAAAAGGAAACATCGGAAAAGTAAAGACCGACATCACCATTCCTTTGATGCCCGGGGCAATGATTAATTTTTCTTTGGTAATCTTTGAGTACTTCAAAAAATGCCTGTATAGCAATGTTTTACCGTGCTTGTGCAGGCCGATTAAGCTGTATAGATCCGCACGCGTTTTGCCAGGAATTGCCGTCCTAAGGTACTCAACAATCGCCGACGGGTAATCTGTATCGATAAAAAAGTAGGAGCGAGAAAAACTGAAAATTGACGAGATACTTCTAAAATCTGTAACCAAGCTATCGACAAAAATCCCACGATTTTCCTCGTTTAATAGCGCTATCAAAAATGGCCGACTAGCGTGCAACTCTGTAATAATATTGGCAACAATGTATGCGCCCTTACCCCTAATGAAGGCCGAGTTAATCACCTGAATCTCGAAAAGCTCAGATTGAATATGATCAAAATGCTGGTAAATCTGCTCATTTAATCTAAAAACATCCCTGTCCAAATCCTCAAAGTCACAAACAAAAGAGTAGCTTTTTAGTATTTGAGAGAGAGCGTCCTGTAAATTACCGTCGCGAACAATATAACTGTCAATAACAGGCTCGTCCATATCAATATAGTTGATGGATACGCACGGCTTGGTGAAAATGTATTGATTGTTGTAAAAACTGCGCTCAAAAAGATGGCAAAAGACAGAATTAAAAAACGTCTCTGCTAACTCGGGTTGCTTATGCTCAGATATTAGATGAACGTAATAGCGTTTAACGCTTCTCCAGAACCCGGAAACTCGTTCTTTTTGATCTAACTCTTTCTTAAGCTCGGCACAATAAAGGCTGACCTGGTCATCGTAAAAATTAAGGCGACGCTTAGACTCTTGCTCGATTAAGTCCCACTGACGTTTTTCGAAGCATTCTTTGGCTTTGATGGATGCACTTTTGATGTTTTCATAGTGCTGATTGAAGCCGCCCAATATTCTCTTGGCAACGTCTTCTGGAGTTGAATTGACCGATGAGTTTTGCATAAAATTCAGTGTTTCATCATAACACATTGAATCCACCCATGGATTGACTCAAAAAGACGCCAACCCATGAGGGAATTTTTATTAGAACTGCTCTTCTTCTGTAGAACCAGTAAGTGCAGTAACTGAAGATTTACCACCTTGAATAACAGTTGTAACATCGTCAAAATAGCCAGCGCCAACTTCTTGCTGATGTGAAGCAAACGTGTAGCCTCTGTCAGCAGATGCAAATTCAGGCTCTTGTACTTTTTCAACATAGTGCTTCATGCCTTCACCTTGTGCATACTCGTACGCAAGATCAAACATGTTGTACCACATGTTGTGGATACCAGCCAATGTGATGAATTGATACTTGTAACCCATGTCAGCAATATCTTGCTGGAATGAAGCAATTTGACTATCGTTAAGGTTCTTCTTCCAGTTGAATGAAGGTGAACAGTTGTATGCCAATAATTGATTCGGGTTTTCAGCCAATACAGCTTCTGCGAATTCACGAGCAAAACCTAAGTCCGGCTTGCCAGTTTCACACCATACTAAATCAGCGTAAGGTGCATAAGAAACACCACGAGAGATAGACTGCTCAAGGCCGTTCTTAACAATGTAGAAACCTTCAGGTGTTCTTTTGCCTGTTAGGAATCTCTCATCACGTGGATCAACGTCAGAAGTCAATAGATTGGCAGCTTCAGAATCAGTACGCGCTAGAACAACAGTCGGAACACCCATAACGTCAGCTGCTAGACGCGCTGAAATCAATTTTTGAATGGCTTCTTGTGTTGGCACAAGAACTTTACCGCCCATGTGGCCACATTTCTTAACAGCTGCCAATTGATCTTCAAAGTGAGCACCAGCTGCACCACTAGCAATCATGTTTTTCATTAATTCGAATGCATTCAATACACCACCAAAACCGGCTTCAGCATCGGCAACAATTGGAAGAAAGTAATCAACATACTTGTCGTCACCCTTCTCAATTCCACGAGCCCACTGAATTTCGTCAGCTCTTTTGAATGTGTTATTAATACGACGGACCATTGTTGGAACAGAATCGTAAGCATAAAGAGACTGGTCCGGGTACATTGTTTCTGATGTGTTACCATCAGCAGCAACCTGCCAACCTGATAAGTAAATTGCTTCAATGCCCGCTTTCGCTTGTTGCATTGCCTGACCTGCAGTGATTGCGCCCATACAGTTTACGTAACCTTTTTTAGATGAACCGTTAATCAACTCCCAAAGTTTTTCAGCACCATTTCTAGCCAATGTATACTCTTGCTGTACTGATCCGCGTAGACGTACAACGTCTTCCGCTGAGTAGCCACGCTTAACATCAGCCCAACGTGGGTTGGTTTTCCAATCCAACTCTAAAGCTTCTACTTGTTCTTTTCTGTTCATTCATTTATCCTAATAATACAACGTGCTTGACAATCAACAAACACTTCATTTGTTGGCAAAAATTATACGTTAGCAACGACTTGTTTATTAATAAATTTCATTATATAATCACACTATATCACTATATGAAATATGATGACAAGCGAGCAACCGCAGAAAAAACATAACGCTATTGAGAAGTGTTTACAGATTCTTTCAATCTTTTCGATAGACAAAGCCCAATACAGTCTCAAAGAAATTAGTGAGTCGTTAGGCTTTAATCTTTCAACAACATACAGAATTCTTACCACGCTTGAGGGTTATGGCTATGTCGTTCGGTTAAGAGATAAGCAATACACCATTGGCACGCAAGCATTGTATTTAAGTGCAATCTACACACACAGCAACCATCTCGATCAAATTCGACCGATTGTAGATAACATTCGCGACATTTCTGGCGAAACCGCCTCTTTCTTCATCGAGGAAGACAGTATGCGGATTTGCCTTTATCGTGCCCATTCTAGAGATGAAATTCGCCACAATATTGAACAAGGCACGCGACTTCAACTCAATCGAGGTGCATCGGGGCGCATTATTCTAGCCTACGGTAAGCGCAGCCGTGATAAGTCGGGTTTTTATAAAGATATTCGCGATAGCGGATTTTTTCAGGCCGTTGATGAAAACAACTCCTCACTGTTTGCCATTGCCGTACCCGTGCTTTCGCACTCTTCAAAATTTGTCGGCGCTCTAGTGGTGTCGGGCCCAGTTAACCGCTTTAACAGCACCCAGAAAGACACTTTAATTAAACTGCTAAAAACACAATTGGAAAATATTACCATTCCTTAGTCTATTCCCACCCAAGACTCACCTTATAAAACCAAGAAAACAGTACAAACATGGCAGCAATAAGACTATGAATTTATTGTATAATTGCGAAGTTTTATCCAATTCTTAGTTTTCATGGAAAAAACATACGATCCCCATCAAATAGAGGCGAAATACCGCGACATTTGGGAGCAGGGTGATTTCTTTTCCTCACAAACAAATTCTCAAAGCAAAGATGCCTACAGCATCGTCCTTCCGCCGCCCAATGTAACCGGTAGCCTGCACATGGGTCACGCCTTTCAGCACACCATTATGGATGTGTTTACGCGCTACCACAGAGGCAAGGGCGAACAAACACTTTGGCAGCCAGGTACAGACCACGCTGGCATCGCCACACAAATGGTAGTTGAGAGACAACTTGCACAGCAAAACATCACTCGACATGAGATCGGTCGTGAGAAATTTATTGAAAAAATCTGGGATTGGAAGCAACAATCTGGTGGCACCATCACCTCACAAATGCGTAGACTTGGCGCCTCGGTTGATTGGGATCGTGAACGTTTTACCATGGATGAAGGCCTTTCTGATGCCGTACAAAAAGTCTTTGTTGACTTGTTCAACGAAGGACTCATCTATCGTGGCAAAAGACTGGTTAACTGGGACCCTGTACTATTAACAGCGGTTTCTGATTTAGAAGTAATAAACACCGAAGAGCAAGGCTCTCTCTGGCATATGCGCTACCCTATTGCTAATTCTGACGAAGTGCTGGTTGTTGCCACTACTCGACCAGAAACCATGTTGGGTGACAGTGCCGTTGCCGTTCATCCTGACGACGAACGCTACAAGCACCTTATTGGTAAATTTGTTAACTTGCCATTAACTGAACGTCAAATACCGATTATTGCGGACGATTATGTTGATATGAAGTTTGGTACGGGTTGTGTAAAAATCACCCCTGCACACGACTTTAACGACTACGAGATGGGTCAAAGACACAATCTTGAAGTCATTAACATTCTCACCGACGAGGCCAAAATTAACGATGTTGCTCCCGAGGCTTATCAAGGTCTAGACCGCTTTGTTGCTCGAAAGAAAATTGTTAAAGATTTAGAAGCTCTCGGTCTGCTCGAGAAAATTGAACCGCACACCTTAATGACACCACGCGGTGACAGAACCAATACCGTGATCGAGCCCTATATGACAGACCAATGGTTTGTCAAAATTCAACCATTGGCAGATCCTGCTATTGAAGCGGTAAAAAATGGCGACATCCGCTTTGTTCCTAGTAACTGGGAAAAAACATATTTTAATTGGATGGACAACATTCAGGATTGGTGTATTTCCCGACAAATCTGGTGGGGTCATCGCATCCCAGCTTGGTATGATGAAAATGGCAAAATCTATGTTGCCAAAAACCTTGAAGAAGCCCAACAACAAGCCGGTAAAGACGCGGTTCTTAGGCAAGATGAAGACGTTCTGGATACCTGGTTCTCGTCGGCGCTTTGGCCTTTTTCAACACTGGGTTGGCCAGAAAAAACACCTGAATTATCACGCTTCTACCCTACCAATGTACTGGTAACGGGTTTTGACATTATCTTTTTCTGGGTTGCCAGAATGATTATGTTTGGCCTTAAATTTGCTGGCGATGTGCCTTTCAAAGATATTTATATCACGGGTTTGATTAAAGACGGTCAAGGCCAAAAAATGAGTAAATCCAAGGGCAACGTTCTTGATCCAATCGATCTCATCGATGGCATTACTCTTGAAGACCTACTAGAGAAACGCACCCAAGGCATGATGCAGCCAGAGATGGCAGCAAAAATCAGAAAACAAACTGAAAAAGAGTTTGCAGACGGTATTCCATCGTTTGGTGCCGATGCCTTAAGATTCACCTTTGCCGCACTCGCTTCTTTCGGTCGCGACATTAAGTTTGACTTAAAGCGTGTTGAAGGCTATCGCAACTTCTGTAACAAATTGTGGAATGCCTCGCGCTTTGTATTAATGAAACTTGAAGGTCAGTCCATTAACCAGAGTGCCCATCTCTCTAGCCCTGATGAATGGATTTTATCTCGCCTACAGCACACCAAAATTACTGTTGAAAAACACCTTGCCGATTACCGTCTGGATTTAATGAGTCAAACGCTTTATGAGTTTGTATGGCACGACTACTGTGATTGGTATTTAGAGCTTTCTAAGCCACTATTGAATGACGACAATACGCGCGCTGGAACGCAAGCAACACTGATTAAAGTGCTTAGCGAAACCCTCATCCTGCTGCACCCAATCATTCCATTTATTACCGAAGAAATTTTTGAACAATGTCAATCATTAACTGAGAGTAGCTCGGAAAGATTAATAACCACAGCATACCCTGAAGTTGATCAAGATTTAATCTGTGAAAATTCAGAAGCAGAAATTGCTTGGCTACAAGGCTTTGTTCTAGGTATTCGTCAAATTCGAGGTGAAATGAATATCGCCCCTGGCAAGCCATTACCTTGCTTTATTCAAAACAGCAACGACACAGATAAGGGCTATCTTAAAAACAATCACGCAATATTAACCGCGCTTGCCAAGCTTGAAGGCATCACCCAATTATCAGATTCAGACGAAGCCGCCGAGTCTGCGACCGCACTGGTGGGGGAGATGAAAATCTTAATCCCATTGGCAGGCCTTGTTGACAAAGAACAAGAAATTGCGCGACTTAACAAAGAAATTGAAAAATTAGCTAAACAGCAACAGCAATTCTCAGCCAAACTCAATAATGAAAAGTTTGTTTCTGGCGCACCAGAAGCGGTTGTTGAAAAGGAGCGACAAAAGCTGCACTCGGTAGAGCAAGCAATCAGTGATTTAGGTCAACAATTGGATAAAATATCGACACTATGAAGCTAATCAAATTCTTATCATTAGGCTTAATAATGATAACAACGATGGTTAGCGCCGAGTCCTTCGTCTACATCACCGATCAAGTAGAGATTCCAATTCGCTCTGAAAGCACTACGCAAGGGAACAACCTCATCCGTACACTGCCATCGGGAACCAAGTTGTCGATATTGCAAGCAACAGAAGATGGCTGGACACAAGTGCAATACGAAGACACCACCGGCTGGATTATCTCAAGATACTTAAGCAACAGCCCACCAGCACGACAACAGCTGGAAAAGCTCAGCATTGAAAACAGCGCCAATAAATTGATGGTGTCAAAATTACAAGGTGAAAAAGAACAACTCGAAACTGAGTTACTAGGCCTTAAAGATGACAACGCCACACTGACCATTCAAAGCTCGAAAGCCAAGGCTGAGAAAGAACATATTGAACAAATTTACCAAGATGCTTTAAAGCTTGAGCACGAAAACGAGAAACTCATGCAAGAGTCATTGCAACTCAAAACTGAACTGCAACTTGCCAACAATAATAGCCAAATCGAACAAGACACAAGCTCGAGAAATTGGTTTATAGTTGGTGCATTGGTATTATTCTTTGGCATGATGATTGGATTCATCCTGCCGAATTTATTAAAGCGTAAGCGTTACTAATCTTGAGACCTTTGTATTGATCATTTTGAATTTGATAGTGAGATTTTTTTTATTTTGCAAGGCATAATTTTAGAAGTTCTACTTGTTCTATAGCAATAAAATTTAACGGAGAAAAATGAAAAAAATCCTCTATTCCAAAGGGCTGAGACTAAAAATGTTAAAAAATGCAGAAAAAAAATTATCAATAGCTAGTGCTATTAATTTCAAATTTTTATTCATTTTATCAATCAGCAAACTTTAAAATGATCAATACAAAGATCTCATCCTATAGGAGAACACTATGAATTTGTTAAAACAAGCACTCACTTTTGATGATGTATTACTGGTGCCAGCACATTCCACTATCATGCCTAAAGAGGTTGATCTAACAACACAGCTGACCAAAAACATCAAGCTCAACACGCCGATTTTATCGGCGGCAATGGATACCGTCACTGAGGCTAATCTAGCCATCGCAATAGCGCAAGAAGGTGGTATTGGTATTATTCACAAAAACATGTCAGTCGCCGCTCAAGCGCAAGAAGTTTGGAAGGTTAAACGATTCGAATCTGGCATCATCAGAGATCCTATTAGCATTGATCCAAAGGCAACGATTAAAGACGTCTTTGACCTTCAAGCACACCACGGTATTTCTGCTCTTCCAGTTGTCTCCAACAATGTTGTTGTTGGCCTTATCACCAGTCGCGATGTGCGCTTCGAAACACGCCTAGATGCTTTAGTTGAGAGCATCATGACTCCACAACAAAACCTCATTACCGTTCGTGAAGGCGCCTCGATGGAAGACGTTCGTGCATTGTTACAAAAACACAGAATTGAGCGCGTTTTAGTAACGGATAAAAACTTTAAACTTGGCGGCATGATTACCGTCAGCGACATTAAGAAAACCAGTGACTTCCCTCTTGCTGCGAAAGACGATCAAGAAAGATTGATTGTTGGTGCCGCGGTTGGTGTTGGTCCTGGTACCGGTGAGCGTATTGCTGCCCTTGTTGAGGCAGGTGTCGATGTGGTGGTTATTGATACAGCCCATGGCCACTCACAAGGCGTGCTAGATCGTGTTAAAAAGACCAAGAAAACCCACCCAAATCTCGATATTATTGCCGGTAATATTGCCACCGCTCAAGCAGCACTTGACCTTGTTAAGGCGGGCGCAGATTGTGTTAAAGTTGGCATTGGCCCGGGCAGCATTTGCACCACTCGTATTGTTGCCGGTGTTGGCGTGCCGCAAATCAGTGCCATATCCGATGTGGCTGATGCCCTTAAGGGTACCGGCATTCCTATCATTGCTGATGGCGGCGTACGCTATTCTGGTGATGCAGCCAAAGCCTTTGCAGCTGGCGCTTACAGCATTATGCTTGGCTCTATGCTTGCAGGTACTGAAGAATCTCCCGGTGAAGTTGAATTATTCCAAGGGCGCTCTTACAAGTCTTACCGGGGCATGGGCTCACTCGGCGCAATGGGTCAAGCGCACGGCTCATCCGATCGCTATTTCCAAGCCGAATTAGCCGCTGATAAATTAGTACCTGAAGGGGTTGAGGGTCGCGTGCCATTTAAAGGCTCTATCCGCCCTATCGTTCACCAAATTGTTGGTGGTATTCGCTCTTCAATGGGTTATACCGGTTGCGCAACACTAGAAGCAATGCGTAACGATGCGGAGTTTGTGCAAGTAACTACGGCGGGGATGACGGAGTCTCATGTGCATGATGTGACTATCACTAAAGAAGCGCCAAACTATCACCAATAAAAATACACTGGTAAATTGCGCCTATAGTATTGTTGCCAGAAATCTCAAACAGGTCATTTATATTTTATAAACCCCCTATTTTGATTTCTTTACGCCTCACTCTAAGCGCAATTTTTCGACTGTATTTGCTTACTGCTCGTTATTTAAACAACCCAGTTCATTTATATAAACACAAACTCGAGGCCTTCGCCAGTCTTACGCCTCAAGCTAAATCAAAATCTAGGAATTACTGGATCTTTATGAGTTTGATGAGTTCTTATTATGTCTTAGTTGTCGAAAATTTCAGATTGATCGTTTATTAAATATAAGCTCATACCTTCAATTTTCTTGCACCTCAACTTACTCTACTGCATTGCGTTAATTTATTGCCCGGTAAGAGGTAAATTGGTTATTTATTGATAAATAAATCCCAACGTTGCTAATCACTAGGAAATTTAAGTTGTGTAACGTAGTAAGGTGGCTTAAATTTACCCGTGTGTATTTGCCTTTTTGTGTTTTTTGTTAACCAAGTCGTGCTGATTAATTTGTGCAATTTTTTGTTCTATGTCTATATTTCTTTGAAATTGAGCTATGACATTTTTCTTTATTCCAGTAGACGAAGTTCGTGGATTATATTTAATTTGAACGATTTTTTTGCCTTGTGCTTTAAGATAATTTTCTACGCCTTGATTGTGGGGCTTCCTACCCCAATCTTCACCAATAACAAAAATATCGGCTTTAACCTCTTTACAGACGGAAATATAATCCAGCTCATGGTATGGCAGAACAATATCCACGCAGCTAAGCGCTTGAAGCATTTCTATACGCTGATCAAGCGGAACGGCGGGCACATTAGGTTTGTATAATTTAACAACTTCATCAGAGGCAACCCCAACAGCAACTGTGTCGCCTAGAGTGGCGCAGAATTCCAACAACGCAAGATGTCCAACATGCAATAAATCAAAAGTTCCTACCGTGTATACAACCATTGTATTAATTCCTTATCAAAATATTTTTTCCTTTACTAGGGCGTTACTTTCTATAAAAGTTTCCAGCTGTAGATCGCTGTTATTGCAAGAGTATAAGCAGCAAGAACACAAACATTAAATGTACTTCCAGAAAGTTTTGGTGTTTTTATTTGTGAAACATTAAGGATTGCAATCCCTACACAACTGATATAAAGAATAACCGAAAATTGACCTTCACTAAACATGCTTTCAAATAGAAATATGAAAACGAGTATTAGATTATTGTTATCAAGAGCCATTCCTGTGTATCTGGCCCCATCAGAAAGTCCATAGGTATTAAAATAGCTCAATCGAATGGCGCTAGCAGCAATAACGACAAATGCTCCTAATAGAAATATAGGCTCGAATTTGCCATAACTCAAAAGAAGAATAGCAGGAGAAACGCCATAGTTCACAATATCTATTAACGAATCAAGCTGCCCTCCAAAAAAACTTTGTTTACCTGTTCGCCCTTTAATACTACGTGCAATAAGCCCATCTGCCCAGTCGAATGCAACAGCCCAAACCATGCCAATCATTGCAGCGTAGTAAACTTCCAATATACTGAAATATATGGCCAATATCGTACAAGCTAGCCCTGCAAGTGAGCATATGTTAGGAAGATCCTTTAAAAAGGAAAGAATAGTAGGCTGTAGCTCTTGAGAGCCATCTTTGTCTGTAGTTATAATCATCTAAAATTATTATGGGAATCTGTATTAACATCGAAAGGGTTTAGACAACCCAGAAAAACACCAAGCAGTTAATGCTGGATATGACGGTGTACGATGAAAATTCGAAGAAGAAGGGATTATACCCTTAAATTAATAGGTGTTTTGCTATTTTTTACTAATTTATTTACCACTTTCCCCGCATAGCACACAGGCAAACCTGAGCCATTAAAACAGAGTCACCTTAAAATGTTGGCGTTCCATTTTTTTCCTTTATAAGTGCTCAGAGTTAATGGACGTTTCTTTCTTTTCATCTTTAATTGCTTTGTTAAAGGCTGTTGGGTCAATCCCCATTTTTCTTAGCGTTCGAGCTGCAATACCTTTTTCCATGGATGCAACAACCTCCAAAACATGAACACCTAGAAGTTGAGTATTTCTATTCTTGTTGAGTTTATAAAGCTCTTTCAGCAGTATTTGGCCTGATGGTTGAGTGTCATATAGTTTTGTACTTCGCTGTACAATTTCGGGTGCGCTCATATCATAACTCGTTGACTTTAGGTCCATTCCTACGCTTTTAAGGGCGTCAAAATGTTGCATTTTTATCGCCTGATTAACGCCATCTGGATCAGTATCTAAGCGTTTAAAAACACCTCTTGCTGTACCATCTGGTAAATCCAGTGCTGAAAGCATGAAGTGCTCTACGCCAGGCTTTTCCTCACCATTTAGGTTTGCATGTTTTTCAGCCCCTTGACATAACTTGCTGATAGTTTTCATGTCGTCAATTTTTTTCTTTATTCTTGTAAACATTTTATTTCTCCATATTTTTTAGATAAACAGCATGCTTCTTATGGGCTGCTTGCCTTGTCACACCAAGAGATTCTGCTATTTGCGCCCAAGTCCACCCTTGTTGCAATGCCTCTTTTACTGCGCTGCGCTCTAGCCTATCCGCAACCACTCGTAACGATGACACGGCTGCAAGAGCATCGGCTGGCTTATTAGGGTGTGGTAATGTTTTTATTTCTGTCATGTGTCAATTATAGTTGACAGAAATTCACTTGTCAACTTTAATTGACAAACTCTAGAGAGTTAAAAGGAATTAAAGGGGTGCTACTCTTTTTACTTATCCGTATCAAGGCTTCATTAGAGTTTTGAGGGATTTAGTTTGTTTGAATAAGCAAACAAAGCAGGTACACCTCCGGTGTGCCAGAACAAAACGCTATCTTTTTTATTGATTTTTCCAGTTCGGATCATATCAAATAACCCGCCCATGGCTCTTCCGGTGTATACAGGGTCCAACAATATACCTTCGGTTTGTGCTGTCAATGAAATCGCCTCGTTCTCAAGGTGACTAATAACCCCATAACCTTCACCCACATAGTCAGAGTTCAGAATTAAATCTTCTGCTGAAAAGTCGTGATTAACACCAATGAATTTTGCCGTACTGTTAGCAAGAGACAATATGAATTGATCAAAAGGAACCTTATCTGTTTCTCCCTTATCAATATTTATTCCGATTATTTGATAGGACGCATCAAGCATCTTTTTTCCAAGCATTAGCCCAGCCTGTGTGCCTCCGGAGCTTGACGCAAAAACAATATGTGTGAACGATGTGCCGGTGTTTTGATATTGTGTTTCAAGCTCTTTTAATGCTTCAACAAATGCTAAAGCGCCGAGCTCATTTGAACCACCATATGGCACAACATAGGGTTTTTTCCCTGCTTGTTTCAGTTGTTCAACAATTTGAGGAATGTCTTCTCCCTTACGATTTTTACCAGCCCAATGGATATGGCAGCCAAATATTTGATCGAGCAAGAGGTTACCGTTAATAATGTCAGGCTCTTCTCCGCCTAAAAAAGATGGCATTCAAATTGCAGACTTGCCGCTGCGGCAGCGGTCTGCCGACAATGGTTTGATTGCGCTGCACCGGCGGTAATAATGGTATCTGCACCACACGCCAGTGCATCTCCAAGAATAAACTCGAGTTTTCTGGTTTTGTTACCGCCCAATGCAAGACCTGTATTGTCGTCCCGTTTCATAAATATTTTAGGGCCGCCAAGGACTTTACTTAGTTTGGAAAGTTCGACTATCGGTGTTGGAAAAAAACCAAGAGATTGCCGTGGTATCTTTTCATAATTCATAGCTTTAGTTTTAATTAATGGAGTTAATGGTGACACTACCCTTTTAACTTTAATGGCCAGGTATCTGTTAGCCGATACCCTTCTGGCCAAGGATCTTCGGGGTCAAGCATAAACTGATGAGTGCCAGTAATCCAAGCACGTCCTCGAATGGAAGGAATAATTGCCCTCTTCTCGGCAACTTTGACGTCTTCAACAATGGAACAATCAAACCGTGAATTAATAATCGAGCGACCAATCATGCGGTCACCTTTTTTCAGCACTCCTCTCTCACGCAACACCGCTAAGCGAGCAGAACAGCCGGTACCACAAGGAGATCGATCCAGTTTTCCAGGATCTATGACCACACTATTGCGACTGACTTTAACGCCCTCTTCTTCAAACAAAGGCAGCGCAAGTTGACAAAATGAAATATGACGCCAGTCTGGATTACTTGGGTGAGTAAATCCAAGTTGTTGGTTGGCAGCAGCGGTAATTTTAGCGCCAATTTTAGCGAGGTCAGCAGCTTCATCAGGTTCAATCTTAAAGCCAAGTGCGCCAGCATCAACAATCACAAAGCTATCACCGCCATAGGCCGTATCAACGTTCAGTGTGCCAAGACCTTCAACTTCAACAAATACATCAAGTTGGTCGACAAAAGATGCCACATTATGTACTTCAATACTCTTTGCCTTACCATTTTCACAATACGCTTTAACCGGGACCAATCCGCCCGGTGCTTCGAGTACAAACTCGGTAACAGGCTCTTGCATTGGAATGAGTCCTGTTTCAAGCAAGACCGTAGCAACACAAATCGAATTAGACCCTGACATCGGCGGGGTGTGCTCAGGCTCCATGATGAGAAATCCCTGTTGTGCTTGAGGGTTCTGTGCTGGAACAAGCAGATTGCAATGAGTGTACACCCCACCTCGAGGCTCGTTTAAAACAAATTGCCTTAAGTTCTCATCCTTCGCTAACCAGAGTGACTGCTGCCAAAGACTTTCACCCGGAGGTGGTGTAACACCACCAACGATCACATTACCCACCTCGCCCTCGGCGTGGCAGCTAACGATATGAATTAATTTTTTACTATTCATGGCAAAGGAGTTGGCACCTGGTTATTTGTCGTTATTGTTAAAAAATCCTAAATTTTTTCCCGCAATATTGCAAGAGCACTAAAAACACCAAAAAACCCTTAAAAACAGCCTTATAAAGCTATGAAACAGCAATTTTTTGCTCATTCTACGCCTTTCAGCTATCTGTTTTCAAAATATGTTAAATTTTAGTAAGCTCGATGTATTACACTCAATTACTTTCATTGTTTCATTGCCAAAATAGCTACGTATAGCAATTATTTATATTTACTTGGTCCGTTTTTTTCTAACGTACAAGGTTTTCTTTGCCTTAGCTACTAGATCATTATTTTCATCTATTATTTCCACGTCAAATACTGGAAAATACTTATCGCCGTTAGCGGTTTTTTGTTTAATTATTTCCAAATCTTTGTCTGAAACTTTTATAACGGATGTAACTTTTTTCTTGCTTGCTTTAACAAATTCGATATTTGTTGCTTTATCCCAAACCCAATACTCATCGCCCAGTTGTTGCACCAAAATAAACATTAAATGAGGATCAATCATCGAATGCAGGTTGCCACCAAAGTGTGTTCCAACAGCATTTTTATTAAACCAGCGCAATGACATGGACACATGGATCTCTTTCCAATCCTCACTTATGTAGGTGACCTTAATGCCCGCACCTAAATATGACGGATAAAAATTTAGCAATCGTCTGGCTAATTTAGGGGTTATTTTCATAATATATTTACAAATTCGATAACTAAAGTTTAAGTACCTTTTGGTTCGTCTTTGTCAAATACCACAACACCCTCGGGGATTGCTTCCCACTTTGCTTTCGAGCCAACATAAATGTGCTTGCCAATTTCAATGTTTGGATCGCCGTTTACACAACCCAGAGTGACGCCGTGCACAACACCTTCGAAAACACCGCATAGAGTAGAGCCGCACTGACTACAAAACTGAAGACCAAAGTCGTGGTTTCCGACATAGGTTGTAATTAAGGCTTTGCCAGATAACCACTTAAATTTTGATGGGTCAACTAATGCGTAAGCGGATGCTTGAGAGCTGAACGCTTTACGACAACGGGAACAGTGGCAAGACCGTGCGTCTCGAAGCCTACCATCGACTTGATATGTCACTTCTCCACAAAAACACTCACCAGTTATTTTCACATTACTCTTCATAACTATCGGAGGTAGATAAAATATATTACATTTTTTCTTGAGTTTTCAGTTAACTTCATTACACCCAAACATCATTTTCTGCGGTTAATTCAGGGTCGACGTCACCTGTATTGACAACGCCCTTCGGTTCAACCAACATAATTTTGCACTCTGACAAAGCGACAGGTCTATGTTCTACACCTTTTGGAATTACATACATTTCTCCACTCTTGAGTGCAACCTTTCCATCTCTAAACTCTATCTCCAACTCGCCACTTATCACAATAAATACTTCGTCTGTATCTGGATGCTCATGCCAAACAAACTCGCCTTGTACTTTGACAAGCTTAAACTGATAGTCATTCATTTCAGCAACAACCCTAGGGGACCAGTGCTCATCAAATCTTGATAATTTTTCTTCTAAATTTATTGGCGTATATTCCATGAATTCCCTCTACAGTTATATAATGCAAGGGTAACGTCTTTTTTTTATTCAAAGCGTTACAACAACACGAAGTCCAAAAAGAGACACAAAGGTATAGCAAACTTTATTTTATGATAAAGTTCGATGAGCGTCAGCTTAGCTAACTTTCAGGCACACTTTTCGCCATTTGTTCTTTAACTAATTCTGCGATCGCCTGATGACTCTCATTCTCTAGCGGCAAACCAGCAACCACACCTAATCTATTCACATCGGGTTGATTTTGACTTAGTTTCCATTGTCCAGTTATGGAAGTAATATCAACTTCTAAGCCAACTATAGCCGCAAGCATTTTCTGGATATACTCTTCTGGAGCATCCGATATCGACCATGGAATTACCTGTCCAGCTTCGTGTTGAGTGGTTAAGTCAGTTAACAAACCCAACTTCCATTCCTCATCATGAATATAGGACAAAAGACCCTTCACGTGAACCACCACATAATTCCAAGTTGGAACAACTTTGCCTATTTCTTTTTTTGTTGGGTAATAATTCGGCGATATATAGCAATTGGGACCGTGAAATATTACCAAGACTTCGGACTTATCTTTTAAGTTTTTCCATAGAGAGTTGACTTTAGCTATATGACCTTGCAGAATATTTTTTCCGTTGGACTGATCTAGGATAAAAGGAATGTGATTAGCCTCCAAGCCCAAGTCAGAATTAGTTATCAATGTAGCAAAGGGATAGTTATTGATAAGATCAGTAAATTGAGTTAGGTCATTTTGCTCAAATTTCTTTGGTACATGCATATTCGTTTTTCTACTTATAAATGGTAGCTAGAGAATCTCTTAAGGTGCTACTTTTGACAAAGCAAATACTTTAGAATTTCTATTATTTGTTCTGGAGTTTCGGCCCAAGCTTGAGCTGGGGAGTTAACCTCTTTTAAGGGATGAACCAATGATTTATCATGCAATGTAATGTACGGTTTGCTCAGTGCAGCGCAATAGCCGGCATCAAAAGCGGCGTTCCATTGTTTGTACTTTTCACCAAAACGAATGATGGCTAAGTCGCATTTTTCGATTTGTGTTTTTGTGCGAATGGCATTGACTTTAGCCGACTTATGATCACGCCAAAAAGAATCACTTTCTAAACCAAGACTATCTCCTGCAGCGTCACTAGCCTCATGATTAGTCACCGGCGAAGAGAAAGAGATTTCAAGATTTTCATTCGAGCATCCTGCAATAATTTGCTCTCTCCAGTCTGAGTGAATCTCTCCTGAAAGATAGATATTAAATTTCATTTTATGTCCTTGATTATTATATTTATATACAACTAACGTCTTTTTTTAACACAGCGGTTCTCAGGTATTTAGAGATCGTTCTTCGAATTGCGGGAGATTATCACATATATCATGCCACTCAGCCTTGGAGCCCACAAAGATGTGGGATTCTGGTTTTATACCTGGGTCTCCTTCAACACTACCCAGTGTCACCGTGGTTATCTTGCCCTTGTCGGTCCCTGCTAATGTTGAGCCACACTCACTACAAAAACACCACCCGCCACTTGGCGACGGCTCGAATACTTTTACAAACTCTTCGCTCGAGGTCCATTTAAAAGCATCTGGATTAAATTGTGCATAAGTAGCAAATGCTGCACCATGCTGACGCCTACACATAGAGCAATGGCAGTGATCTGCATCAAAGAGTGGACCAGTGACCTCATAACGAACCTTGCCGCACAAACATCCACCTTTAATTGCCATCTCAGTTTTTCCTGTATGCCACTATCAATATATTGTTCACAAATATATCAAAATTATACTCAGTACGGGTCATTGTAAATTCTTAAAAAATTTGGCGTCTACGTTAATCTGCTGGTTCGACTCGTTGAAGATTTCTTAATTAAGTACCTCGTAGCCCTTATCACAAACTCAAATAAGCTAAAATTCAAAAGCTTTATCTAAATAATTAATATCTGAATCAGATAACTGCAATTGCATAGCTTGGGCGCTGCCCAATGCACTTTCGACCCGACTCGCACCAGGGATTGGAATTATTACGGATGATTTTTTAAGTAGCCAAGCAAGGGCAATTTGAAAGGGTGTGGCCTTATAGCTCTGCGCTATTTTATTCAGTGAAGGACTATTCTCAGTGCGGACTTTACCATTGCCCCCACCAACGGGACTGTAAGCCAAAAATGCAATGTTTTCCTGCTCACAGAAATCTATAATACCATTGCGAAAATAATCAAGGTCAAAGGGACTACAGCGATCTTGGACACTAACAATATCAACCATTTTACAGGCTTGGATAATCTGCTCAAGAGTGGCATTTGAAAGGCCAAGATTACGAATCTTTCCAGCATTCTTAAGGTCAATCAAAGCACCCATGCTCTCTTCAAAAGGCACTTCTTTATCGGGCTCATGAAAGTGATACAAATCAATGGCCTCTGTACCAAGCGCAATTAAACTTGCCTCACAGGCGGCCTTGAGGTGATCAGGGTGGCCATTATCAATCCAATCTCCGTTGGGTCGCACTAAACCGCCTTTTGTCGCAACAGTCACCGGTGTACTACCCTGCCATGCATTGAGCGCCTTGGCAATCAAACGCTCATTATGGCCAATGTCACTATTATCTAAACAATACGCATCGGCTGTATCAATCAAATCTATGCCCGCGTCCAAGGCCTCGCAAATCAAACGTATCGCTTGTTGACTAGTCGGTCGGCTAATGGTGGAGAGCGGCATCGCCCCCAAGCCAATTGGATTGACTGAAATCCCGGATGAGCCTAATTTGCGTTTTTGCATCGGTTTTATTTCAACTCCAAGTCTGTTCTTTGTCTGCATTGTAAGTCCTGTCTCATATTATTAGCAATATTCCTAAACGCACAGCCCTCTACATGGTCATTAACCAACCCCATTGCCTGCATAAATGCGTAGGCGGTGGTTGGGCCGAAAAACTTCCAACCGCGTTTCTTAAGGTCTTTGCTCAGAGCTTGTGATGTTTGGGTAATGCTGGGAGTGGAATCGTTGTATTCGCCCTTGCCAATATGTGGCTCTTTGGATTTAGGTTCCCATTGCCAAATATAGGTGCAGAGACTTCCAAATTCGTCAACCATTTCAATCGCTCGATGAGCATTGTTAATAGTCGCTTCAATTTTTCCTCGGTGACGAATAATGCCGCTGTCTTGCAGAAGGTTGGCGACTTCTTTATCGCCGTAATGAGCAATTTTATTGAAATTAAAATCGAGAAATGCTTTACGAAAGTTCTCTCGTTTTCGTAGGATTGTCAACCAAGAAAGCCCGGACTGAAAACCTTCTAAGCAAATTTTCTCAAAAAGTTGAAAATCGTCGGTGGTGGGACGACCCCACTCTTCATCGTGGTAGCGTTGATAATCAGGGTCGTCTTTCCCCCAGTAACAGCGGTTGATGCCATCTTCACCGGTGTGTAAGTGTGCATCCTCTATCTTTGACATGACTAGTTAGTCACAGAACTAGACACACTGGTGCCGTGTAGACTGCGAGAAAAAGAAAATTGTGACCCCGTATCACTCGTCAGAATCAAGCGTCGTAGGCTTTTTCGTTCTACGACCAGGCTTAACCAATATTTCCAAATAAAACGATTCTAAGCCTTCGGCTTCTGCTTCCCCAATGCATTTACTAATTTCACCAGGATGAATGGCTTCTGCTCTTTCTTGTGTAGGACCGTATTTACAATCAAAATCCCAATAATCAACACCCTCAGGAAGAGTTTTTCTGCCCTCTCTTTTTAGGTATTTCTTAACATCACGCCTCACTGCTTCAACGAGCCTTGCGGGTTTAATTTTTGGATGTGTTAATTTGAATGTCTTTTTCATGATTACTTTTAAGGTTACGCAGTGAATAAGGTTGTTATTTTAATTAACAAAAACGAACATTAAGAGGATTGTGTCAACATTCATTAAGAAAGCAACCAGCCGCCATCCACATCAATGGTTGTGCCAGTGACAAAATCGTTCTGAATTGCAAATAAAATACCTTGTGCCACCTCTTCTGCAGTTCCAGCGCGTGGGATTGAGTGGTCACTAGTTCGTTCTTTAAATAATGTCTCTCGCTGTTTTCCCTCAAGTGCAACCATCGGCGTGTCAATAACGCCCGGTGAAACTACATTAATACGCCGTGGTGCTAACTCAGGCGCAACTGCTCTAACCATTGCTTCCAGCGCAGCACCTACTGAAGCTAATGAAATCTGCCCTGCTTTGGGTCTTCTTGCTGGCGCTCCGCTAACCAATACAATAGCCCCCTCTTCGCTCAAATGCTGAGCACCAAAACGTACAACGTTCGCATAGCCCCACAACTTCTCGAAAGAGGCTTGATAACCCTCCATATCCATCTCTAAAAAAGGGCCAAAAGATCTTGAGCCGCCTGTTGCCGTGCTTACTAAAATATCAAAAGGGGCGTGTTCTTGAAACAGTTTTGACAGTGCTTCTTTATCACGCACATCACATTTTTGCAGTGAAATGCCCTTTAAGTCGTCGCCAGCTTTCTGCGGGTTACGACTTATTGCCACAACTTTAGTACCCAACGACGCAAGTTTTTTAGCGGTTGCAAGACCAATGCCCGATGTTCCGCCAAAAACAAGTGCTTTTTTATCTGCTACGTTCATTAGTCTCTTTTCTTTGGTAATTCACTATGCTTACTCATCTCACCGGTTTCTTCAAACCAACACGCCCGTGAGTCCCAGAATATGTTGTGCTGTGGCCTAATTTCAGGATCTTCGTCCAATGTTCCCGCAGGCACAACGATATTTATACCGCCTTTAACCGCCGATGGCATGGATGAGCCGCAGTTTTGACAGAAACCCGTTGCAAAGTACTTTGCTTGAGGGTGCTCAAATCGACCCACCCACTCAACACCCTGCAGCCAGCGAAACTGCTTGGGCGGAACAAATAGATTAGCAGCATGTGCACTGCCGCTAAATTTGCGACAACGCGAACAGTGACAATATTGAAAGATCTTAAAAGGCGGATCAATCTCATAGACAACACCACCGCACAAACAACTTCCTTTCATCGTTTCATCCTCTATAGGTTTCAGATGGGTGTTAATTACTTTGCTTAATCATACCATTGTATCAAAATGGATTGCGATGGCTCATTCAAATGCGTACTTATATCTTGTTGCTATTAGTGTGTATGATTAGCCTTAAGGTCGATATGCATATATTGTAACCGTGCCTAACAAGACCGCATAACTAGAACAATTCATTCGAGCTGAAAATGATTCATTTTGGAAAAATTTCAAAGCAAGAATTTCTGCGAGATTACTGGCAGAAAAAGCCGTTGTTAATCAAACAAGCACTGCCGGAGTTTATTTCTCCGCTAACGCCTGACGAACTCGCGGGTCTTGCCTGTGAAGAAGAGTTTGAATCAAGAATTGTTATTGGCTCTACTGATGACAATAACTGGCGACTTAACAATGGGCCGTTTCCTGAAGAGGACTTTGCCAATCTACCAGATGACAATTGGACACTGCTTATCCAAGGGGTTGATCGTTACGTTGATGAAGTCTATCACTTAATTAGTCATTTTGATTTTATTCCACGCTGGCGTTTTGATGACGTGATGATCTCGTATGCCGCCACAGGTGGTAGTGTCGGCCCACATTTTGATTTTTATGATGTTTTCCTACTGCAAGGAAGTGGCAAACGCCGCTGGCATATTAGTAACGAGAATTGCACTCTTGATAACTATCTAAATAATGTACCGCTTAGGATCATGAAGCAATTTGATGCTGAAATTGTCTGGGATGCCGAACCCGGTGATGTTGTATACATTCCACCTAAAGTTGCCCATCATGGTGTCAGCCTCGATGACGAGTGCATAACACTGTCCATTGGCTATCGCTCATATTCAAAACAGGAAATGCTGGAATCATTAGAACTGATTGAAAAGACAAAATCAGGTGAATACTACCAAGATCCCCAATGGCAAAACGACCAAGCGCCAGCGCTAATACCCGATAGCGCAATCGAATCCGCACTGACATTCTTAGAGCTAGAAGAGCTGCCACAAGAATTTTTTGGTTGCCTTGTTACTAAACTTGATCCAATGGATGAAAAAATTCTAAATGAATTTTTCGCCTACTCGGTTTCTGAAACTCTGGAGATTGGCGCAAGCTATGAGCTTCATCCAAGCTGCCGTATCGCCTATTACAATACCGCAAAAGGTTTGCATATTTACATTAACGGCGAACCTTTTGACTTTGGAAATTTTGATGATGAAATGCTGATTGAATTTTGCAACAGAAGAAGGATAAGCATTTCTGCACACAATACCTTTAATCATAGCTTGGCAGTCTTTCTACTGGAATTAAACCTAATTCGCCGGCTACGCTCATAGCGAATCACAGCTGATGGAGTAGCCGTCTGTCAATTGATTTAACAAGTGCCGTAGCAAGGGAAAATGTATAATCAGTGTAAGGCTTTGATAACACAGTTAAATATTTTATTGCTTTAATTAATAGAGCCTACGGAGAAACCATGAAACCCGACGCTCTTCATGAGCAAACAAAAACTGCAAATGTAGACGATGTTGAACAACAGGAGTGGATCGATTCCATTGACTCTGTGCTTAAGCTGGAAGGTGTTGAGCGCGCCAAATCAATACTGAAGCTACTGCAAGAGCACCTCGCCAATCAAGGCCTTGCAATTGAAAGCCAACAAAGTCTAAACACCCCATATCGTAACACCATCCCACTAAGTCAGCAAGTCGCCTATCCTGGCAATATTGAACTCGAAAAAAGAATTGAAAATATCATTCGCTGGAATGCCATGGCAATGGTCTTACAAGCTCATGACGCCCAATCTGGCGTTGGTGGGCATATTGCTACCTACGGCTCCACTGCAACCTTATTAGAAGTCGGTTTTAATCATATCTTTCGCAAGCGCTCAGAGGACTACGGTGGCGACGTTGTTAATGCTCAGCCACACGCCTCCCCCGGCGTCTATGCGCGCGCCTTTTTAGAAGGCAGGCTAACAGAGGCTAACTTGAAAAACTTTCGCCGCGAACTACAAGAAGAGGCTGGGTTATGCTCCTACCCTCACCCCAGACAAATGAGCGATTTTTGGCAGATGCCGAACGCTTCCATGGGCTTATCAGTGCCGAGCGCCATCTACCAGGCGCGATTTATCAAATACCTCGAAACCCGAGGCTTAAAACCAAAAAACGGTGGCAACATTTGGTGTTTTATAGGCGATGGCGAATCCGATGAGCCCGAAGTCTTAGGAACCATCAATGTCGCTGCAAGGGAAAAACTAGACAATTTAATCTTAGTTGTAAACTGCAATTTGCAGCGCCTAGATGGTCCCGTGCGTGGCAACGGCAAGATTATTCAAGAGCTGGAGCGTAATTTTATCGGCGCTGGCTGGAAAGTACTCAAAGTGATTTGGGGTGGTGGTTGGGACCCTTTATTGGCCAGAGACCATAATGGCATTTTGCAGCACCGTATGGACGAAGCATTGGATGGTGATTACCAAATGTATTCAGTGTTGCCTGGTGATTCCGTTAGAGAACACTGGGTTGAAAACAATCCAGAACTAAGAGAATTAATGGCTACACTCAACGATGAAGAAATACGCTCTATCAAGCGCGGCGGTCAAGATCACAAAAAAATCTATGCCGCTTATCAAAGTGCCCTCGAAGAAAAACAAAGACCAACGGTGATTTTAGCAAAAACCATCAAAGGCGACGGCATGGGCAAACCGGGTGAAGGTAAAAACACCGTCCATCAGAAGAAAAATATGAGTGCTGAGGAGAGAATCACCTGCGCTCACCATTTTGGTTTAGCCATTACCGACAAACAAGCTGCGCAGGCTGAATTTTACTTACCACCAAAAAACAGTGAAGAAATCCAATATTTAACCAAACAACGCCGACTGCTTGGCGGCTATCTGCCAAGTAGAACAACTGAATGTCGACGCTTGCGGTTGCCTAGTTTAGATTTTTTTGATAAATTACTTTTAGGTTCTGGAGAAAGAAAACTTTCGACAACCATGGGCTTTGTTGAGATTTTAAGAAAGCTGTTAAAAGACAAAAAGATTGGACCTTATATCGTACCGATTGTGCCCGATGAAGCGCGTACTTTTGGCATGGAATCATTGTTTAGAGAATTTGGCATTTATTCTGTCGAAGATCAACATTACCAGCCAGTTGACGCCGACTCTTTAACACCCTACACAGAACGCAGAAACGGCCAAATCCTGCAGGAAGGAATCTGTGAAACAGGTGCAATTGCCTCATTTTTAGCCGCAGGAACAGCCTATGCCAATCATGGCTTGCCAATGATTCCCTTCTATATTTTTTATTCAATATTTGGCTTTCAGCGTGTTGGGGATATGATTTGGACTTGTGGTGACATGCTCTGTAAAGGTTTTTTATTAGGTGGCACTTCGGGTCGCACAACACTGAACGGTGAAGGCTTACAGCACCAAGACGGTCATTCCCATATTGTCGCTACAACCGTGCCCAATTTACTTAGCTATGACCCTGCGTTTGTCTATGAACTTGCTGTTATTATTCAAGAAGGTATCAGGCGCATGTACTACGAGCAAGAAAACATCTTTTACTATATCACTCTAACCAATGAAAACTACCCAATGCCAAAAATGTCAAGTGATGGTAATGTTGTAAAGGGCATTCTTAAAGGTATTTATTGCTATAAACGATCCGCAATAAAATCATCTTCCAAGCCAAAAGCTCACCTTCTCGGCAGTGGCTCAATTATGACTCAGGCCTTGGCTGCACAGAAAAAACTAGAAGACTATGGGGTCTGTGTCGATGTGTGGAGTGTTACCAGTTATGCGGAGATTAACCGTAACGCATTAGAGGTAGAGCGCTGGAATATGCTCAACCCTGATAAAAAGGAAAAACTACCCTACATTGCGCAATTATTGGCAAAAGAGACTGGCGTCTACGTCGCCACCACCGATTATATGAAAGCTCTGCCGAATAGTATTAAGGCTTGGATACCACACACCTTTGTCGCCTTGGGTACTGATGGTTATGGCCTTAGTGATACGCGCCCAACTCTTAGAGAGTATTTTGAGATCAGTGACAATTACATCGTTTGGGCGGCCTTAACCGCCCTTTATAAAGAAGAAAAAATAAGTGCTAATTTGTTGAAAAAAGCCAAAACCGAGTTAGGTATAAACCCCCACAAGAAAAATCCTATGCATTAGGCTCTCAATCTGTGGTGCTATTTTAATGGCAGTATATTTTTCGAAAACGTCTGCTTCAATACCACGGTTGACTCAATGCTTGCAATGCACTTTAAACTGCCCAACGATTTCTTCACAAAGCTTTCGTAACTGAGCAAGTCACTAGCAATAATTTTCAGCAAATAATCGTGTGCACCGGTAATCACCGAGCACTCTAAAACCTGCTCTAAATTACTCATTGCCTTTTCAAAAACATCGGCATTGTCATTGGAGTTTTCAGTCAGTCGAATAAAGACATACACCAAGGCATTGAGACCCACGGCCTGGGGATTGACTTGAGCTGAATAGCCACTAATCACACCCGCTTGTTCAAGTTTTTTAACGCGTCTTAAGCAAGGCGTGTCAGACATATTTAGCCGATTTGCCAACTCCGAAATAGCAATTCTTCCCTTGCTTTGTAAGATTGACAAGATGCTTAAATCTTTACTGTCCATACGAATATCCACTGCCTTTATCCTTTATTTGAATGTATTCAATAATAATATACATATTATTAGTGTAATTAACTAATTATATAACAATATAGGGAGAATTTTGACGATTTACACCTTAGCAACCCTGATATTATGCGCCGCAAAACACTCAACGAACATTAACTAATCATGACGTACAACACACGCACATTTGACCACTGGATAAGAACACGCTTTGTCGAGCTTAATTCTGCACTTGAAGAGCTCTATATGGCGCAAGACGATCGCGCCAACGTCGAAGCTGTTGGAGAGGAGCTGAAACAACAGCTCGAAAACGAAGGCAGAGAAATAATCAGCACATTGTTGTCCGAGGGAAACACCGATGAGGGCTTTGATCACGCATTTGATTTATTGGGAAATGTTGGTCTTTATATGGCTGCATGTCGCAGACACGAAATCACCGAGCCATCAAGAGAGACGGTTTCTCCATTGACAGAAGCCTCAGGGCTGGCTATGAATATTGGTGCCTCCATTGGTGTTACTCCACGCTTTGCCACTGCGCACCTTACCACTCACAATAAAGCACTCAACGGCACATACAAGCGCTTTACCAATTTGCCTGCAGAACAATTATTTATTGATTACAACACCAAAGGGATTCTGGCTTACAAACGAGCAGCTGATGCTTTGCTGAAAACTCAATCATTGGGTATTTCGCACCCCATCACTTACGACTTACTGGTCATTGCCAAACAGGCACTGAAGGATGTAATAGACTCGAATGCCGTATTGTTTGAAAAGTTAGATGCTGATGATTTTTTCTACTGTGTACGTCCTTACTACAAGCCTTACCGAGTTGGCTTACAAGTTTATCGTGGCGCCAATGCGGGAGATTTTGCCGGCATCAATGTCATTGATATATTGTTGGGATTGTGCCTTGCTAATGAGCCCTCTTACTCACAAATGCTGGTCGATAAATTTCTCTACATGATGCCGGAAGACCAGAGTATTTTGCGTGACTGTATGCGCAGAACGAGCATTATGGATGATTTCTTGGAAGCCCAATCGGACGTGGAAGAAAAATGGTATCAAAAAAATTTAGCGATACTCTTAGAGGTTTGTCAAATGCATGGAGAGACCGCCATTCAGCACCATAACCAACTTGTACAAAAATACATTGCCAAACCTGCAGAATCATTAAACGAATCACATCTTGATAAAGTCACTGCAAGCGGACCTCCGCTGACGGCCTTGCTCAGTGGACTTGAAAAATTAAGAGATAGGCGCGCTGCAGTTAAACGCAAAGATCTTCGAACACGTTTTGATGACATTCAAACGTTGAAGGCAAGCTTGCATCCAACCGATAAAGGATCAGCACATGTATAAAAATGACTTTTCACTATCCAATGGTGTTTACTTACTCAATCACTCTGTTGGAAGGCCTTTAAAAACAGCCCAGCAAGATTTTTCTAAGAATTTTTTCTCACCTTGGGAGCTCTCCAACGAGGAACCCTGGGGAGGTTGGCTTGGCATTATTGATAAATTCACAAGCAGTCTAGCAAAGCTATTTAATGGCGAACAATCGGAGTTTTGTCCACAGGTTAACTTGTCTAGCAGTCTAAGCAAAATTATCATGTCTTTGGACAAGTTACATGCAAAAAACTGTGTGGTTTTATTGAGTGAGAACGACTTTCCTAGCATCGGATTTGCCTTGCAGAATGCGCTACCAAAAAGCTGTGAATTGAGATTTATTCCAGCACACTTAGACATGGGTTGCGCCAACGTATGGGATGAATACTTAAATAATGATGTTCACTTGGTGTTGGTTAGTCATGCTTACTCCAATAGCGGCCAACTAGCACCACTCAGTGACATCATTCCCATGGCCAAATCAAGAGGAATATTAACCCTAATTGATATTGCGCAATCTGCGGGTATCGTACCATTGGATTTAAATACCCTGAAACCAGACTTTTTAATTGGTTCTAGCGTCAAGTGGTTATGTGGCGGACCAGGCGCTGCCTATTTGTGGATTAACCCAGATCAGTTACAAATGTGTCAACCTAAAGATGTGGGTTGGTTTAGCCACGACAATCCATTTGAGTTTGACATTCACGATTTTCGCTTCCATAATTCAGCCTTAAAATTCTGGGGTGGAACGCCATCAATTGCGCCGTATGTCATTGCAAAGCACAGCATTGACTACTTTGCAAAAATTGGATCTCAAGAAATCAGAGAGCACAATCAGCAATTAATGAATCTAATTGCCGGTGAGTTCCCCGATAAACTTATTTCGCCAATAGAGCCTCACCAGCGCAGTGGTACTATTATTCTAAATTTTGACAAACAACAAGACGCAGTACTCCGTGCACTTCAAGATAATGACATTACGGTGGATTGTAGGAGTTTAGGATTACGTATTTCGCCCCATTTATATAACGATGACGCCGATATTGATCGCCTGTTGTCAGTAATAAAATCAATAATTTAGGCGCTTACTGATGTTGATTAAAGCACAAAATGCAATAAGGCTTTTTTAACTAAAACAGGCGAGCTAATAACGTTGACAAGGAATCCACCAACAACTTTGCATTGTCCTGAGTAAAGACTAAAGGAGGTTTAATTTTAATAACATTATTATGTGGCCCATCAGTACTGAGAAGTATGCCAAGTTCTTTCATTTTATCAACAATCAGCTTTGCCTTTTCTGTTGCCGGTTTTAGGGTTGTTCTGTCTTCAACCAATTCAATCCCAATAAATAATCCAGTGCCTCGAACATCCCCAATCAATGAAAATTTATCTTTTAATAAGCGCAACTCTGAGAGCAAATAATTTCCTACATTGAGTGCATTCTGCTGCAACTCCTCTTGTTCGATTACATTGAGAACAGAGAGTCCAATTGCGCAAGAAACTGGGTTACCACCAAAAGAATTAAAATACTCCATGCCATTATTAAAGAAGCTTGCTATTTCAGCTGTGGTCACAACAGCTGCTATAGGATGGCCGTTACCCAGCGGCTTGCCAATTGTGACGATATCTGGGATCACTTCTTGTGTCTCAAACCCCCAATAGACAGAACCCACTCTACCCAAACCCACCTGAACCTCATCACTAATACAAATTCCAGAGGACGCCCTGACATGTTTATACGACTCCGCTAAAAAATCATTCGGTAACAAGATTTGTCCACCACAACCCAACATCGATTCAGCAATAAAGGTTGAACCTCCACCTTGCTTATTAACTGCCTCCTGAACCGCGTGAACATATTGTTTCCCAGCCGTTTTGGGGTTATTAAATTCACCTCTGAATAAGTCTGGCATCGGAACAACTTCAACATGTTTTGACTTTCCCTGTCCACCCTTGCCATTAAATTTATAAGGGCTGATATTGATCAGAGAGGCGGTGTTTCCATGGTAGGCATGATCTAGGACAATTGTGCTATCATTGCCCGTATATGCTCTGGCCATTCTTAAAGCCAGCTCGTTCGCCTCACTACCCGAGTTTACAAAATGACATACAGACAAGGGTTTGGGTAATTTGCTGCAAAGCTTCTCAGCCAACTCAACAATATTATCATGCAGGTAGCGAGTATTGGTATTTAAAAGCTGATTCTGCTGGTGAGCAGCTTGGATAACAACAGGGTGGCAATGCCCAACATGACTGATATTGTTAACACAGTCTAAATACTGCTTGCCTTTTTCATCATACAAATATTGCCCCTTTCCCCTGAGTATTTTTAGTGGCTCTGAATAAGCCAGAGAGAGCGACGGACCTAGGTGTTTTTTTCTTAACTCCAGTGTATATTTTTTGGATTTCACTTACTTAATATATTTTAAAATTATTTAATTCTTTGTCAGCAAAATTTTTCAGAAATGTCCATGCGTATGGCTCGGTAACAGAAATATACTTGTTTTCAGGAAATAGTTTTTTTCGATAATTCGCTGTTACCACGCTAAAACATGCACGTACACAAACAAGATGAATGAGTGAATCAATCTCTTCATCTCTTAATGGATAAACAGATTGAAAGCCCTGCACAACCGATTTGATCTTCGTCTCAGGCTCTGTCTCTTCTAGAACAAGATAAGTGATGGCTACCGCTAATTCGCTTGCTAAAAAAGTATGAGCCATATCACCAAAATCAATAACGCCAGATATGTGGCCACTGTCATTTAGAAGAACATTGTAATCATTGCCGTCATTATGAACATACTGGGTGCGTAAATATTTTTCATTGGGTACAATGTTTAACTGATAATTTGCAATAAAATGACGCACTACAGCTTTATCAGACTCACTCTCAATATAGTCTAAATGACTTTTCAAAAAGTCAATATTTCTAACATCCCATATCCATTGACGCTTTAAATCCGGATAATCAAACTCTCGAAAAGCAACATCCAACTTACCCAGAAATGCGCCAAATTCTTCTAATAAGAAAGGCTCAGGATTCTCGATGTCCTTTATAAAGTGCCCTGGTAAAAAAGATTGTAGGCGAATTAAACAGCCATTATGCCGGCTAATAAATTTACCACCTGTAGTCTGAATGGTACCTGGTACTTGTATGGAGGAATCAAAGTTGGCAATATGCCGCAAACTAGCGACTTGTAACTTAATGAGTTCGACATCCTCTGCCGGATTTGAAATCTTTAATACAAATTCTCTGCCATCTTCACGTTTTAAATAAAAATTCTGATCTCGCTCACTATCCAAGGCTTTAACTGAAGCTTCAAAACCGTAACAATTTTTGGCTATTTGGCGCGCTTCAGACAGACTAAATTTTGAGGGTGGAAAAGATATAACTGACATAAGTTTTAAGTTATCAAAAAAAGTAAAGCCAGTCAAGCTGAATAAATACTGACAATTGTAACAACCCCTATCCATGGGCTGTGAAAACAACACCTCAACAAAACATTGCAGCCCTATATTAGCGCATATAACGCCTTAGTTTACTTAATTATCATGAGCTAATTAGTATTAGATACCAACTTAAATAAGTATATAAAATCATTTTCAAATAGCCAATATGGTCCGTATTCGATTAACGCATAAAGCAATATTACAAGCTTCAAAATCAAACAGCTAGAAAGCCTGCGAGCCTATGCTCATTTGCACTGTTTAAGTTAGTCGAAACCAAACACAAGAAGCTCAACAATAGTAACACGCAGAGCATTAATTAGCATATATATAGATATGATATAGGGGATAATCTACGGAGTTTTATGTGTTTAGGTAAGTTTTATCTCAAGCACACTCTCCCTCGGGTGTGCTTGATATAAAGCTTATTGCGTAATCCATAAAACACTTTTTATTTATTGGAGACTCTTAATATGGACATGAACATCGTTCAAAAAAGCTTTGCATTTGGCAACAGCACAATTACATTCGAAACAGGTAGAATCGCACGTCAAGCACACGGTGCAGTACTTGCTAGCATGGACGACACACAGGTATTAGTAAGTGTTGTTGGTGCTAAAGAAGCCAAATCAGGACAAAGCTTTTTCCCGCTATCTGTAGATTACATCGAAAAAACTTACGCAGCAGGAAAAATCCCAGGTGGTTTTTTAAAGCGTGAAGGCCGCCCAAGTGAGAAAGAAACCCTAACTTCTCGCCTGATTGACCGCCCTATTCGCCCACTATTCCCCAATGGTTACATGAACGAAGTTCAAGTCATGATTCAGGTGATTTCTGCAAACAAGAATGTTGACCCAGATATTTTAGCAATGCTTGGCACATCAGCTGCATTGGCTATTTCTGGTGTACCGTTCAGCGGTCCGATTGGTGCTGCACGTGTTGGCTACCAAGACGGTAACTACATCATCAACCCAACATACTCAGATCTTGCAACTTCGGATCTTGACATGGTTGTTGCTGGCACAAAAGACGCTGTATTAATGGTTGAATCAGAAGCCAGTGAGCTTTCTGAAGAAATTATGCTTGGCGCAGTTATGTTTGCCCACGAGCAATTCCAAGTAGTTATTGACAGTGTTGCTGAATTTGCAGCAGAAGTCGGTGTTTCACCACGCGAATGGGTTGCCCCTGCAACGAACGAAGCGCTACTTTCAGCGATTCAATCTCAATTTGGTGAGCAAATTTCTAAGGCCTACACAACCGTTGACAAAATGGAACGTCAAGCAATGATGGCTGAAGTTAAAGAAGCCGCTGTTACAGCGCTTAGCACTGATGCAGAAGACGCACCTAGCGCGGACGAAGTTAAAGACTACATTAAGAAGGTTGAAAAATCAACAGTTCGTGAACGCATCCTTGCTGGTGAGCCGCGTATTGACGGTCGTGACAGTGACACTGTTCGTGAGCTTGCTATTGAAACTGGTGTACTTAACAACACGCACGGTTCTGCATTATTCACTCGCGGTGAAACGCAGGCTTTGGTTGTAACAACATTAGGCTCTAAGCGTGATGCACAACTTATTGAAAAACTTGAAACAAACGATCGTATCGAAGACCATTTCATGCTTCATTACAACTTCCCTCCTTACTGTGTTGGTGAGACAGGTCGTGTAATGGGTGTTAAGCGTCGTGAAGTTGGTCATGGTCGTCTTGCACGCCGCGGTATTGCCGCTTGCCTACCTAGCATTGAAGAGTACCCATACACAATTCGTGTGGTTTCTGAAATTACCGAATCTAACGGCTCTAGCTCTATGGCAAGTGTTTGTGGTGCATCACTTGCACTTATGGACGCAGGTGTTCCAATTAAAGCACCGGTTGCTGGTATTGCGATGGGTCTTGTTAAAGACGAAAGTCGCTTTACTATTCTTACGGACATCCTGGGTGACGAAGATCACCTTGGCGACATGGACTTTAAAGTTGCTGGTACTGCACGTGGTATTAACGCCCTGCAAATGGACATTAAAATTCAAGGTATCACGAAAGACATCATGGAAATTGCTCTTAAGCAAGCCAAAGTTGCAAGACTTGACATTCTTGGTCAAATGAACCAAGTAATCTCTGAGCCAAGCACTGCTTCGAAGAATGCACCCAAGACAAAAGTAATTAAGATTCCAACGGACAAGATTCGCGATCTAATCGGCAAAGGTGGAGAAACAATTCGTGGCATCATTTCTCAGTCTGGCGCAAGTATCGATGTTGATGACGATGGTAACGTAAACGTTTTCGCTAACGATGACGAGAGCTTCGAGAAAGCCGTACAAATGGTTAAAGACGTTACAGCAGTCCCTGAAATCAATAAAACTTACTTGGGTAAAGTTGCTAAGATCGTTGAATTTGGTGCGTTTGTTACAATCATGCCAAATCAAGACGGTTTGCTACACGTTTCTGAAATTGCTCATGAGCGCGTTGAAAATGTTGAAGACTACCTTAAAGAAGGCCAAGAAATCGAGGTTAAAGTCCTTGGTCTCGATCGTGGTAGAATCAAGCTTTCACGCAAAGCATTGATCGACAAATAAGACAAATAAAAAAGCCACCTTACGGTGGCTTTTTTAACTCAAAAATATACATATGTCCGAAGAAAAACTAATAGCACTGGAAGAAAAAATAGCCCATCTGCAGCATATGCTTGATGAGCTTAATATGGTGGTATTTCGACAAAGCGAAACGATTGATAAATTGCACAAACGCGTGCAAGAATTAAATGAGAAGGTAGCCAATTCAGATAGCACTCAAGCCGGTCAAGACATTATCAGTGACGACAGGCCGCCGCACTATTAGAGAGCTATTACTTCTTGATTAACGCCTCGGCGTTTATTGCAACACCCTTCCAGCCTCTACGCATAAAACTTCGAATATTGAGGTGCGTGGTGCCGTCTGCAAGTGAGTCAAGTACGCTTTGATAATGCTCACCAAAACACCTAAGAACCTCGTACTCGTTAAGTTCGTGCATCGATCCAAAGCAAAATACCTTGGCAGAGCCTTGATTTTCGTCCTCTTGATTGGCTAAATCGCCATTGGTAAAGGCGGTTGGTAAAAACGCATACTCATTGTCAATTAAGTCAGTAAAGTCAGAAAATTTCATTTCTCCGCCCGACTTAAGTTGCTCTAAATATTGCTCTGTAGTCATTCTATCCTCTTAGCTGTACATTGGGTTTGGCTTATTTATGTCGATGTCTAATTGCTGAATTGCATCAGCCAATATTTTACCCTCTAGAGAGCCTTCATCAACCAAGGCTTTTAATACAGCAAAAGCAATGTAATTAGCATTCACCTCAAAGAAAACCCTTAACTCACTCCTGGAGTCTGAGCGACCGAAGCCATCGGTTCCCAACACCTCATAGCGTGCTGGAACGTATTTTCGAATTTGCTCGGCGTAATTACGGATATAGTCCGTTGCAGCAATGACCGGCCCCTTTGCCCCTTCTAAGCACTGAGTAATGTAAGGTATTTGCTGATCGCCGTCAATATTAAAGCGGTTGTCTCTATCCACTTTTTGCGCTTCACGTGTTAATTCATTAAAACTAGGGACACTCCATATCGAGGATTTAACCCCCCAATTCTTATCAAGAATTTCAGCGGCCTTTTCCACCTCTCGCAAAATCGCTCCGCTACCCAATAACTGCACTTCATTTTTACCCTTGCCCACAATTTTTAGTAGATACATGCCTTTGATAATGCCTTCTTCAACACCTTTAGGCATTGCGGGGTGGGTATAGGCTTCATTCATCAAGGTAATATAGTAGAAGATGTTTTCCATCTTTTCATACATGCGACTCATGCCATCACAGAGAATGACCGCCAATTCGTAGGCATAAGTTGGGTCATAAGAGATGCAATTAGGAATGGTGTTGGCAATAATCAGTGAATCGCCATCTTGGTGTTGAAGGCCCTCACCAGCAAGTGTTGTTCGTCCTGCGGTGCCTCCCAATAAAAATCCTTTTGCTTGCATGTCACCAGCGGCCCACGCCAAGTCACCCACTCGCTGGAAGCCAAACTTGGAGTAATAAATATAAAACGGAATCATGGTGATATTGTGCGACGCATAAGAGGTGGCAGCAGCAATCCAATCGGATATTGCGCCCGCCTCAGTAATGCCCTCTTGTAACACTTGACCTTTGATGTCTTCTTTGTACCACATCACCGTTTCAGAGTCCTCAGGCTCGTACAATTGGCCAGAGGATGAGTAAATACCCATTTGCCTAAACAAACCCTCCATGCCAAAAGTTCTCGCCTCATCTGGCACGATTGGCACAACCCTTGGTCCTAATTGTTTATCACGAACCAATAAAGTCAAGAAACGAACAAATGCTTTTGTGCTTGAGAGCTCTTTCTCGCCTGACGACTTTAACAAAACTTCGAAAACACTGATATCGGGTGTCTTAATTTTTTCTAATTTAAAACTCCTAATGGGTAGATAGCCACCCAAGGCTTTTCGCCTCTCTTTGAGATAAATAATTTCTTCGCTGTCTTCAGCAGGTTTGTAAAAATTTAACTGCTTTGCGTCTTCCTCAGTAACAGGAATATCAAATCTTTTAGCAAAGCGAGTTAGCGCCTCAACACCAAGTTTCTTTTGAGAGTGCGTGGTGTTCTTGCCTTCACCAGCTTCACCCATGCCATATCCTTTAACGGTTTTCGCTAAAATCACCGTCGGTTGACCCACATGCTCTTTCGCCCTTTTGTAGGCTTGATACATTTTGTTAGGATCGTGCCCGCCACGGGTGAGCGCAAATATTTCATTGTCACTCAAATGCGCGACCAATTCTAGCAATTCTGGATATGCACCAAAGAAATGTCGACGCACATAGGCGCCATCTTTGGCTTTAAAGGCTTGATACTCACCATCAACAACTTCTTCCATGCGTTGTTTTAGTAAGCCAGAGGTGTCCTTGGCCAGTAATGCATCCCAATCCCTACCCCAAATTACTTTGATCACGTTCCATCCAGCGCCACGGAACATCGCCTCTAATTCTTGGATAATTTTACCGTTGCCTCGAACAGGCCCATCCAAGCGTTGTAGATTGCAATTAATAACAAAAATAAGATTGTCTAACTTCTCTCGACCCGCCAAAGAAATGGCGCCCAAAGATTCGGGCTCATCGGTTTCCCCGTCACCAATATAAGTCCAAACCGTACGCTTATCGGTTTTGATAATTTCGCGATGATGAAGGTACTTCATAAAGCGCGCTTGGTAAATCGACATGATTGGACCCAGACCCATCGAAACCGTTGGGAATTGCCAAAAATCAGGCATTAACCACGGGTGTGGGTAAGAAGACAATCCTGGATGATTTGCCTCTTGACGGAAATTGAGCATTTGCTCTTCGGTAATTCGACCCTCTAAAAAAGCACGTGAATAAATACCGGGGGCAATATGGCCTTGGAAAAAGATTAAATCGGCACCTTGATCAGCATCGTTACCACGATAAAAATGATTAAAGCCCACCTCATAAAGTGTTGCACTTGATGCAAAAGAAGCGATGTGACCACCTAATTCGGATGAAACTTGGTTTGCCTTGACCACCATAATCATCGCATTCCAGCGAATAATTGACTTAATTCGGTGCTCAATCTCATGCTTAACCACGAGTTTGGTTTCTTTCTCGACGGGAATCGAATTGAGATAGGCAGTATTCACACCTTCGGGCAAATCCATACCCTCGCTGTGTGCCATGTCCATTAATTGGTTAAGAATAAACTTAGCCCTATCCTCACCTTCAAAACGCGCAACAGACCTAAAAGCCTCTAACCACTCGATGGTTTCTTGGGGATCAATATCTTTATCAAACATATAATTCAGTTCAACCGTATCACGATTAAAATTCAAGTATTAAGGTGGGTATTATGCCAAATAAATGGCAAAAGTGTTTACTTTAGGTAAACCTTTAAAAAGATCAAACTGAGTGCAAAAGCACCGAGGCCCATCAAGGTCTGAACAATATCATTCGCTGGGAATAATAGTGTCGAAAAGTAAGCGCCGAAAAACAATGCCAGTAGTGGCATTAAGTACAATTGAAAGGCTCTAAAAAACAACTCAGCAGATGCAATTTCCAGGGTAATCACGTCACCCGCTTTAGCGCCTTGTTGTAAAGGTTTTTTAAATTGTGAGAAGCTCGCAAAAAAACCCGAGAGCACGCCCGTGCCGCAAGTGCTTTTTGACTCACAGGTTTGACAACCAGACTGTCTTTGAGCTTTTAACAGCATCCAGTCTTGTCTTATCTCAATAATTTCAAAGTCTTCTTTCATTCGGTTAAAGCATTTTCTACTTGTAGTGGCTTAAAAGCATATCAAAAAAGGATATAATTTCGTTTCACATTTTATCAAAAAATCTAATGGTTGTCTCAAATTCTATCTTTAAAGCTTACGATATACGCGGAATTGTCGAAGATGAACTGACGCCAGACGTGGTTAAAGCCATCGGCCGCGCGATTGGTAGCGAGTCTATTGCCAAGGGTGAACGCGGTGTAGCCGTTGGCAGAGATGGGCGCCTAAGCGGCATGATGTTAATGGATTCACTGAAATCTGGGCTGATTGAGAGCGGATGCCACGTTATTGATGTGGGTATGGTGCCAACGCCTCTGGTGTATTTTTCAACTTGTACCAAAGGAGCCACTTCTGGGGTGATGATCACCGGTTCGCATAATCCGCCAGAATACAACGGCTTTAAAATCATGATTGCCGGCGAAACACTCTCATCAAATCGCATACAAGATTTATACGACCGAATTATCAATCAAGATTACGTATTGGGTGCCGGCTCGTCAATGTCTGTCAATATTGACGAAGACTACATCAACACCATTACATCTGACATCAAACTCGATAAAGAGCTTAGCATTGTTGTCGATTGTGGCAATGGCGTGGCTGGCAATATTGCACCAAAACTGTTCGAGGCACTCGGCGCCAAAGTTAGCAAGCTGTTTTGCATGGTGGATGGGCGATTTCCAAATCACCATCCCGACCCTTCAAAACTCGAAAATTTACAAGACCTTATTAAAGAGGTTCTCGAAACCGGTGCTGATATGGGTTTTGCCTTCGACGGTGATGGCGACAGACTCGGCCTCATTGACAACAAAGGTAATGTCATTTGGGCAGACAGGCAAATGATTCTCTACTCTAGAGATGTTCTAAGTCGAAACGCTGGCGCTAAAATCGTCTTTGACGTCAAATGCTCTTCACTACTACCCAAAGACATTTCTGAGTACGGTGGCGAGCCTATTATGTCGCGCACAGGGCATAGCTTTATCAAGGCAAAACTCAAAGAAACAGGCGCTGCGCTTGGTGGTGAAATGTCGGGCCATATATTCTTTAAAGAGCGCTGGTACGGCTTTGATGACGCCCTCTATACGGGCGCAAGGTTGCTAGAAATACTCTCTAAAACAGATAAAACTTGTGCGGAGGTTTTTGCCGACTTGCCTGACAGCATCAACACCCCTGAGATTAATATTCACTTTGACAAGCAAGGACAACAATTTGAGGCAATGGATAAGTTGACAAAAACGACGAATTTCCCAGGTGCAACAATCACCACCATTGATGGTGTTCGAGTGGATTACGACAACGGCTGGGGTTTGGTTCGTCCCTCCAACACCACGCCGTGTTTGGTGCTACGCTTTGAAGCTGACGATCAACAAACACTTAACAACATTCAGGTAACATTTAAATCTTGGCTGGAAAGCAACGATATCCCTACTAACGACTTCTAAAGCCATCAACTTTAATAATCAAGTAGTGTAAATAATTGTTTATAATTTCGATACAAATAGAGATTATTAAACAATATATTACTATCCATGCAACAATACTCACTCTTAGATCTAAAGACTTTTATTGCTGTTGTAGAGGTAGGCAGTTTCAACCTAGCAGCAAAACAGCTGGGCATCAGTACCGCAGCTGTGAGTCGGCGTATTTTATCACTTGAAAACGCACTCGCTATACATTTAATCAATCGCACCACAAGGCAACTCAGCTTGACAAACGCTGGTGAGCGCTACCACGGTGACGTGCAAAACATCGTTAACGCGCTGAATGAATCAGAAGCGAAACTGAGAGATGAAAAATTAACCATTAAAGGCTCCTTACGCATTGCCGTACCAATGAGCTTTGGCATTCTACGAGTAGCGCCCATATTGCCAAAATTTCTTAAGCATTATCCAGAAATTGATATTCATTTACAACTGGAAGATCAGCAAACCAATCTTTATACCGACAACATTGATTTGGCAATACGCATTGGTGATTTGAAAGACTCATCACTCATTGGCACGCATCTTGGAGACATTGAAAAAATTATTTGCGCTTCACCTGACTATTTAGAGCGCTACGGCGAACCCGCAAGGCCATCCGACTTGAAAAAACATAATTGCCTAAAATACAGCTTGGGCTTATCTAGCGACAAATGGGGATTAAAGTCCGCCACACAACTGCAAGGCCAACTCTCCAGCAACAATGGTGATGCGCTACGTGAAGTTGCAATTAATGGATTGGGAATTATTACAATACCAACCTTTATTGTTGAAGATGCCTTAAAGGATGGCAAACTAAAAAGGATACTGCGCAATGTCAAGCTAGCGACAATACCTATCCATATCATACGTTTATCTCGGCAATTCACGCCATCCAAGGTGGCGGTGGTTATTGATTTTTTGAAAGAAGAACTGGGCGCTTTTAAGTAAGTTTGCTAGCCTACAGTTTGCTGTCTTGAGTCAAACGAACTAGGTGTAAGCGTAAACAATAGAACCGAGCAAGGCTAAGATTATCAACATTTTTAATTCTGCATTCATGTAATTTTCCTGTCAATCAGTATTGGGCGCTGACTAAACACTCCCAGCTGAGCAAACCTGTTAGTCACTATTAACTTAACAAAAACAGTATAGTTATTAAGTATGTCATTATAAACTTCATTTTGCGAAACTCAGTATTGCAAATAACACAACAATGTGTTTAAGTTAAGAACACCAATTAATGCGGTCAATTTGAAACCAATATGACTATGTTTTAACTCTGGGCACAAACTCCAAAACCGTAGCATTAACGCAGTATCTTGGCATGCCATCTGGGCCATCATCAAAGACATGACCTAAGTGGATATCAGAACTCACAGAGCGAATTTCGGTACGCACCATACCAAAACTGTAATCTGGTTTTTCGTATACTTCATTGTCCACAGGCTTGGTAAACGACAACCAGCCAGATGTTGAATTAAACCTATCCTTGGTGTCAAACAGCGTACGTCCTGAGAGCTTGTCAATAAAAACACCATCAGGGGTGTTTTTAAAGATTTCATATTGCTGACAATAAGGGCGATCGGTACCTTCGTTAAAGGCAACATTAAACGCCTCCGAACCTTTGCCCAGTTTAAATTCTCCTAGGGCCTTGTAAAACAAATCGGCCGACATATAACCCTGACTCGCCCACACTTCAACACCATCTGCAATGAAGAAAATAGTGGGTGTTGCCCAAGTTTCTGTTGTTAATTCAAAGCCTTGCAGACTCGATGCTGGCGCTGTTCTTAAAGGAATAGTGCCCTTATAGTGGTTAGTCACATCTCTTTCAAACTGCAGGCAATACAAACAACTTCCTTTAACCTCGGCTTCTACAATAATGATCTCTTGTCCATCTAAAGGCTTGAGTATTGCAAAATCATTTTCTTCTGTTTTTATCTTCTCAAAAGCGACGCCAGTAGAATACTCAGGGCAATAGCCATAAGGGTTTTTTAATAAGAAATCTTGATGATAGTCTTCCGCAGGCCAAAACTTGTCAAGCGGCTTCATTTCAGTAACAATAGCCCCATAACCTTCGGCGTTTAAAAGAGTTTGAAATTCATCTTTCGTGCGAAAAGCGATGTCTCTTTGTGTCTCGGTCGTCCAATATAAGGCGGAACGATAATTATTGCCAATGTCATTGCCTTGACCGTCAACCTGGGTAGGATTATGAATCTGCCAAAAATTTTTAATAAGTACTTCTGTGGAGACGATACTAGGGTCATAAGTGACCCTGACGGACTCGGTGTGATTGACCAATGTCTCATAGGCGGCAATTTCGGCGTTTGACTTGCCAATGTTTTTAAGCGCCGTCAAAAAGCCTTCGTTTTGCAATGTGCGATTTTTCAGCACCAACTCATAGGTTGGATCATCGTAACTACCGCCCGAGTATCCTGAGACAACATCAACGACGCCATCAAAGCGTTCAAAGTTTTTTTCAACACCCCAAAAGCAACCTGCTGCAAAGACAATCTCTAATAGCACTTCAATTCCTCAATGCTTAATGTTGCCTTCATTCTACGCCTCGATCTTTAGCAATAGCTACCTTTATATAATGGCTACTGTGCCGCTAATAGTTGGGCCGCTTTTTGATTCCCTTGTTTGGCAGCTTTTTGCAACAGGTCCAAACCCTTCTTTTTATTCAGAGAAGCACCTTTGCCGGTGAAATAAGCCGCTCCTAGAGCTGCCTGTGAATTATTCTCGCCCTGCTCAACACCTTTTTTCCACCAATCAATTGCTTGGTACATACTGCCGTCTTTTTCAAAAACTTTGCCCATCCAATAAAGAGATTCCGTATCACCCATTTCAATGGCTTTATTTAACCATTTAATAGCGCTAACCAAAGAGTCAGCATTGTAATAGCGCCAGCCAATTTCTCTGGTCACAGCCACCCCGCCCCTTTCAGCTGCTGCGATTAAATAATCACCCCCTTTGTTAGGTTTGCCATAATATTGATACACCCAGCCAACTTCGACCATCACGTCCAAGTCAAGCTTATCGACTGGTTGATTTGCCCAAGCTTTCGCCAACTCTTGATCGGGCGCCTCAACAACATTAAATTCATTTGCAATGGCAACCGCTAATTGCGCATTGGCACTGCCAGCATTGGCAGCCTCAAAGACCAAATCAACCACTTTTTGTAAATCTTGATCAACAACATATCCGTAATAATAAAGCAATGCCATTCTAAAGGTGGCCTCTATATCGCCCTGCTCGTAAAGCGGCGCCCATTCATTAAAAGCACCCACATGGTCACCTTGGTGAAAGGCGATAACACCTTCTTTTATACCTGCGTTTGCGCTCCCAATAAAAGCCCAAAATATCAGACTAAGTTGAACAAATTTTTTCATTATCAATAGCAGTGTTTAAAAACCGAAAAATCAAATATACACTAACTGAGCATCAATAATGACAACTGTTGGCTTCGTAAGACTAACTGTCAGCAACCACAGTTTGGTTTTGCTCACCCAATTTGTCTACGCCTAGGCGCATAGTTTGACCGGGCTGTAAAAATACCGGCTCGGGTTTAACGCCCATACCAACACCCGCTGGGGTCCCTGTAGAAATAACATCACCCGGCTGTAGACTGCAGAATTGACTTAAATAACTCACTAAAAATGCCACGCCATAAGCCATATTATTAGTTGTGCCGTCTTGATAACGATGACCATCAACCTCCAACCACAGATCAAGTTGCTGTGGATCGCCCACTTCATCTTTGGTCACTAACCACGGCCCCATTGGAGCAAATGTATCGCAACTCTTTCCCTTACTCCATTGACCTTTTCTCTCCAATTGGAAAGCGCGCTCAGAGACATCGTTCAGTACGCAATATCCAGCAACATAATCCAGTGCATCTTTCTCACTGACGTATTTAGCTGTTTTGCCAATAACAACTGCCAGCTCTACCTCCCAGTCTGTCTTGGTAGAGCCTCTTGGAATAACAACATTGTCGTTGGGGCCACAAATAGCGCTTGTGGCTTTGGCGAAAATAATTGGCTCTCTAGGCACTTTTGAGCCAGTCTCTTCTGCGTGATCGGTATAGTTAAGACCAATGCAGATAATTTTTCCAACGCCGCCAACACAAGGACCAATACGTACTGAGCTCAGAACTTCTGGCAATTGACTTGCATCAACTTGGGAAAGTTTTGCAAGGGCTTCAGGGTGTAGGAATTCACCGGCTACATCTTCAATAACACCACTCAGGTCCCGAATGACGCCGTTCTCGTCCAATAACGCCGGCTTCTCTTCGCCCATAGGGCCAACTCGTAATAATTTCATAGCATTCCTTTATTTAGATCATTTAATAAAATAGCAATAGAAGGGGGAAATAATCGATGAATATTAGACATTTAAACCCCTTCATCAAGATTCCTATTATACAAATATTTGAATTTCAACCGGTCCATTGGAATTGAGTAATTATCAAATCCAATATAAATTAAGTATAGTTTTAATTATGTTTGATACGTGTCTTAGAAGAATTCAGACAAAGCGATTATTGTATTACCTTGGTCATTTTGACATGATCAATACCCGCCTCTTGGTACTTTCCTCCAACACAAACAAAACCCAAGTTGGTGTAAAACTGGTGTGCGTGACACTGAGAGGACAGCCAAACTTTGTTGAGTTTCATTTTCTTAGCCTGCTGAAGAAGTGCTTGCATAACAATATTGCCAACCCCTTTGCCACGTTGATTTCTGAGCACTGCTATCCTGCCTATATGGCCATCTTCTAGAATTCTTCCCGTAGCAACTGCCGATCCTTCTGTAAAAACCAAAACGTGAAGTGCCGTCTCGTCGTGTTCGTCATGTTCAAGCTCAACTGGTACAGACTGTTCAACAACAAACACTTGGGTTCTAATACTTCTAATATCTTCGACGTAAGCCGGATAATCGGTAATTATTATTTTGCAGTTATCGCTCATTCTATCCAGCACCTTAAGTGTGAGCTATTCTTCGCATCTAGAGTCGCTTTGGAAAAACGCAAGGTTCAGCATTAGTAACCAAGGCAGTGGCTCACAACCTCGATCCTCCTGACAAACCATATCCCACTTCGGCTCTGCCTGAGAATGACAATCAAAGCAATTACCGCCAAAGCGATTCATTGTCTCCTTGGCGCCGCGAGTAATAATGGTCGTTTCGTGGCCATCAACACCCAAAAAGAAAAACTCCCAGTCATTGGTTTGCGGATCCCAGCCTTTGGCGCGCTTAACCATCGCTTCAATTGGCACCAATTGAATAACAGTACCCACTGGATACTCACCACCTTCAGACGAATTAGCCACTGCTAAAGCCTCTTCTAGGTGCCCCAGTTTATTGGTGATGAAAAAATTATTAACTTTATCCCAATTTTGAATGCACTCAAAATCCTCAGCCTGCATTTCCAAATCTTGTACTGGCTCTGTATTTTCTGCCATCAAAATGGATGTATAAAAGGATATTAACAACAAACAAAAAACTTTAATCATTTTCACGGGGTGGTCGATCTCCATCGTAGGTACGGTAAAGGCGTCGAGTTTTATGCATCGAAACAATACTTCCTTGGTCTACTAATTCAATTTTTGCGCTAAACCCTAATTGTTCTCGAATAGCAACTTTAATGCCGTTGATAATACCAGCATGACTACTAGCATCGACCTCATTTGAAACCTCCACTCGAATCAAGGGCGGGTAGTCAATCGGTGGTGGCGCGTCCAGAAAAATGTAGAACTCCCCAGTAATGCTTGGTTGAAGAGATAATAGTACTTTTTGTACAGATGCTGGAAAAATATTCACCCCTTTGACGACAAACATATCGTCACTACGGCCCAGTATATGAAATCGAAAACCGGTTCTACCGCAAGCGCAAGGCTCGGTATAAACCTGAACCGAGTCGTGCGTTCTAAAGCGAATCAAAGGGCAGGCTTCATACATTAAAGTGGTAAATACTAATTCGCCAATAGCGCCTTCCGTCTTTGGCATAACCTCTCCGGTCTCAGGATTAATTAATTCTGCAACCAATAATCCTTGGCCAAAAAAATGCAAACCCGTTCTATGCTCGCACTCACCACTTTGAGCGCCTACTTCTGCAGCGCCATATAAATCAGCAGTGCTCATATTCCAGGTCGACTCAATTTTTTTCCGATAATCAGGCACTTGAAGTCCTGCCTCACCCGAAAAAAACCCTTTTGTTATATTGAGCCCTTTGGCTGAAATACCTATCTCCTGCGCTCTTTCTGCTAGATGGATCGCATATGATGGAGTTGAATACAAACAAATATCTTGCTTAATTGAGTCCATCACTTGCAATAGACGATTAGTATTACCAACACCATAAGGCAGAATGGCTGCACCCAGCTTTTCAAAAGAGCTTTGATCCAATGTGCCGCCAGCGTACAAAGAGTAGTTAAAGCAGTTGATAACAAAATCATCAGGCCGGCAACCCATTGCCCACAATGCTCTTGCACCCATTTCGCTGTATGTATCTAAATCATTTTGTGTTAAGCCCAAGCGCAACGGCTGCCCCGTGGTACCACCGGTACCTACGATGCGTACAATTTCTGAAAACTCTACAGATTGATTCGCACCCAACAGAACGCCCGTTTTTTGTACATCCGCCAATTCGGTTTTTTCAGTAAAAGGCAGTTTATGTAAATCATCCAAATCCTGAATATCGTCAATCAAGATCCCAGCTTGACGCCACTTATCTCGATAAAAATCATTGGTCTGAAAAAGTCGAGAGATTTGCGTTCTTAAGCGCTCACTTTCCAAATCAAACAACACCTCATCAGGCATTGTCTCTAATGCCTCATTCCAATAAGGCTTATCGCTCATCACTTTACTCGACATTTTTTACTTTTTTCTTGATTGCAAAAAATCAGCCATTGCTTTTTGTGTTTCTGGGTGAGTAAAACAGGCAACATCCACATCCTCCTCTAACTCCAATGTCGTGTCAAAATCACTTTCCAGTGCAGCCAAGTAACCCTTCTTAATAAAAGCCAGACCGTGCGCGGGAAATTCAGCAATACGTGATGCTAAATTAATCGACTCTTGTAATAGCGATTCATCATCAAACACTTGAGTAACCAAGCCAATACGTTCAGATTCAACGGCATCGATAGGGTCTGGGAGCATGGTTAAATGTAGCGCCCTACCATGGCCAATCAATCGAGGAAGGATATAGGTCAAACCACCTGTTGGACTAAATCCAAGCTCGGCATCCGGCAAGCCTAATTTGGCAGATTTTGCTGCAAAACGTAGATCGCATAATAGTGCCAACTCTAGTCCACCGCCCAAACAATAACCATTAATCGCAGCGATAATTGGCTTTTCACAACCTTGCATCACCTTGGCAAGCACTTGATAGGCGTTAGCTGTTTTGCGAAATATTTCGGGCCTTGTGTCAGCCATCATGTGTTTGATGTCGCCGCCAGCACTGAATGCACGCCCATCACCGGTAATAACAAGCGAGTAAATGGTGTCGTCTTTGGCGCAAAGATTAATAATAGCAGTGAGTTCGTCTAGGGTTTTCTTATCTATTGCGTTTAATATTCGAGCACGATTAAGTGTAATTACGCCCACTTTTTCGTATTTTTCAAAAATAATTCTCTCAGTCATTTTCGCCCTCAAAGATTCTTTGATCCAGTTAAGATTCTTGCATCATACCTTTGTTGCAATTAATGAAGCCAACTTTATCCCGAGATGAATAAAAGATTAACAGCCAAGGCAACATAGACAAATGCAGCAAATACATTTAACCTTTTAACGATTGCTGGAGACTCACTTAACAAGGGCTTTAAAAAGCTTGACAGATAAGCAATAAAACTAAAAACACAGAGCGCGCAAAGAATAAAAATTAGACCAAGTGCAAACATCTGGGCTGAAACACGGCCGTTATCAATATTCACAAATTGCGGCAGAAAAACTAGAAAGAAGATGGCAACTTTTGGGTTGGTGACATTCATTACCACCCCAGTCAAGTAGAAGGACTTTTTGGGTTTCTCAGAGCCCTCAAAATCTATACTCTCACTTTTTATTGATCGGTACGCAAGGAACACAAGATAGCTTGCACCAATAATTTTCAGACCTTGAAATGCCAATTGACTTGTTTGGAAAATAACGGCGACACCAAGTGAAACCAAAACAGTGTGCACAATTAAGCCACTGCAAAGACCCAGGGTTGTAAGAATGCCGACCTTCCACCCTCTTATTGCAGATTGGGTTAATACAAAAATATTATCTGGCCCAGGAACGAAACTCAATACGACAGAGGCGCTGATAAAAGCCAAAATGGTTTCAATGCTGAATAAATCCAAGACTGTCTCTAGTTTATGATTTGCTTACTTACTGAATATTTCAGCACTATTTCTATAGGCTTTAAACTCAAGCGCATTGCCCGACGGATCTTTAATGAACATCGTTGCTTGCTCAGCCGGTAACCTAGCATAGCGAACGTGGGGTTCAATGATGAAGGCTACGTTCGATGATTTTAACTTTTCGGACAAATTCTGAAATTCATCCCACTCCAGCACACAGCCAAAATGCGGCATGGGCACAGTAATGCCTTCAACGCTAGATTGTGTTTCACAAGGCGAGACGATCTCGCCCAAATGAAGTGACAACTGATTGCCAAAGAAGTTAAAGTCAACCCAAGTATCCGTGCTACGCCCCTCTTCACAACCCAGAAGCTCGCCATAGAATTGCCGTGAGGACTCAAGGTCGCTCACGGTGTATGCTAAATGGAAAACCGTCACGTTATTGAAAGTGCGCCTTTCTGAGAGATGAAATTACTCTTGCTCGAAAAGTGACGCAACATCCTCCGAAGGAAATAAAGCTTCGTCTCGGACATTTTTCTGAATTGCAATAACGGCAAACAAGCTTAATACGTAAGACATCCCTAAAAAGCCCTTAAGGCTCAAAATAAACGTTGCGTTGAATAAGCCAACACATAGCAAAATGAGAGAAGCAGCCACAACAAACCAACAAATAGAATAATAAAGATTGGTTACAGGCAGGCCTTCCATTTTATCCCTAACGGCTTTTTGCAAGGAGATTGCAGAAAATAGACCCATCAACATTAAAACAACGTAATAACCTTGCTCGTTTAACTCTATGCCTACAACATTCCAAACTCCAACTGCGTACCCAATCATGCCGATAGCGAGAGCTGCCCATGAGGCGCCGATAAATGCTGCTGTGGGCTTTAAAAGCTCTAAGTTGCTGTTTTCCATTATGCACTCCTTTGCTGTATATTAAATTAGACTTTATCATAGCATGTTTCATAATGAGATATGATAAAAATCAGGCTAGCCCGAAAGCCCCATCACTAGGCCGATAAGGATTAGGGCTAGACCGGTTATTCGATTTTGCCATAAAATTTTCTTTGGATCGCCTAGCCACGATTTTGACAAGTGGGCTATCAAAGCATAAGTCGTCATAACGATATTTTCAATTGCAACCAAGGTCACCACAACAATGGCGCCTTCAAATACACTAAACATCCTCAAGTCAACAAAAAGAGGAAGAAAGGCTACCAAAAAAACAAAGCCTTTAATATTGGTAAAGTTCACAAAAAAGCCTTGGGCAAAAGATATTTTTGCTCTAAAAGTGCTTTTAGAATTGGTGACTGATAAATCTAGATTCTCAGCTTTTTTTCTCCATTGAATAATGCCTAGTGTGATGAGATATAACATACCTATGATTTTTATCACGCCAAAGGCGCTGGGAAAATTAACAATCAATACGCCCAGACCACTTAGCACCAGAACAATTCCACAAGCCAACCCTAACTGTAAACCGGCTATAGAAACCAAGGTCGATTTAAAGCCAAATTGAGTACTCTGACTCACAGTAAACAGCGCGCTAGGTCCAGGGGAAATGCTAATCAAAAAGCCCGCAGAGATAAGGCCCAACCAAGTTGAAAATTCCATTAAATCACCCTAAAAATAACTTAATTACTTTCATCGTGCTGACAATTCCAACAAAAGTCAAAGGTAGCATCGTTCATCTCATTGCAATTTTGACACCGCCACTGAGGCTTATCTACATCTTTATTTAAGTCCTCAATCAATTCACTTGCGCGCGAACAATCCTTGTCATTAACCACCCAAACTTCGGGCCAAGTTTCAATTGGCGCGAGCTGGCCAGCACCGCCAGATGCGTATTGATTTTTAGTAATAACATCAATGTTGTTTTGCAGAAGGTGATTGGCAACGGTTGCTACCAATGTGAGGTGCTCGTGGGTATAAACCAGTTTCATCTGAATGGCGAATTCAACATTAGTTCAAAACCAATGCCGCTAAGCCTAGAAAAGCAACAAAACCAATGACGTCAGTAATTGTCGTTAGGATAACGCCGCCTGCCAGCGCTGGATCAATTTTAAGCTTGATTAACAATAGCGGTAAAAAAGCGCCGAAGAAGGCTGCAATAATCAAATTAACAATAATGGCAACCCCAATAACAAAGCTTAAGCCAATATCATCAAACCAATAAAAAGTTGCGACTGCAATCACAATCGACCAACAGATGCCATTCAATATACCAACAGACACCTCTTTATTGATTAAAGACTTAATGTTAGCTGTTGTCACTCTGCCGGTTGCGATGCCTCGGGTAACCAGAATCAAGGTTTGTGTGCCTGCAATGCCACCCATACTAGCGACCACTGGCATCAGAATTGCTAACGCAATTTTCTGCTGCAAAGTTGCTTCAAACAAAGCAATAAAAGAAACGGCGATAAACGCGGTAATCAAATTCACCCCAAGCCAAATACTGCGTCGCTTTGTGCTTTGAACGATGGGTGCGAACACATCCTCTTCCTCGTCCAAACCCACCATAGACATCACCGAGTGCTCGGCTTGATCACGAATGACATCAACAACATCGTCAATGGTAATTCGCCCAACAAGCTGATTGTGCTCGTCAACAACAGGGGCTGAAATTAAGTTTCTTTGCTCGAATAATGTCGCCACTACAGCTTCATCCGTATTGGCAAGAATTGGCTTTGATGCCTCGGTACTAACCAATGGCATAATGGCTTGCTCAGGCTCTTCGGTTAAAAGCGTTGAAACATGTAAAGAGCCGAGATAATTAAAATTACGATCAACAACAAAAACCTTGTCGGTGTCAACCGGCATCTCTTTAAGCAGTCTCAAATAACGAATAACAGTACGCACAGTAACATCAGAACGCACAGTAATAAAGTCGGTATTCATTAAACCACCGGCCGAATCTTCAGGGTAGGTTAATACTTTTTTAAGGTGCTCTCGGTGCTTGTAGTCGAGTGTCAGTAAAAGACTGTGAACGGCTGTTTCTGGCAAATTAGGAACAATATCGGCCAAGTCGTCCGTATCCAAGCCCTCTGTTGCCTTGACCAATGCCTCAACCGACATTTCATTAATCAACTGTGTCTGCACATCTTCGTTGACTTCTTTCAGGGCTTCACCCTGAACTCTAGGCTCAATTCGAGGCCAAATCAGTGAACGATCTTTAGGTGGTAAAGCTTCTAGTAATTTAGCAACTTCACTGGGGTGTAATTCATCAAGTTGAGCGCCGGCCTCCTCTAAAAGAGAGGCCTCAAGTGCATTCATTAATTGTTGTAAGCACTCCTCGAAAGAAGCCTGTTCAGCCTTAGCCATAATTACAATCCGTTGCAATTGAGCATGACGGGCAAGCCCGCCACAGTCAAAAAGAACTCATTATAATTTATATGAACTAGCCTCTGTGGCTATGTAGTTTTTCTTTGTGCTTGATGATTTGAGAATCTAGCTTATTGACCAATTGATCAATAGAAGCGTACATGTCGCTACTTTGAGCCTTTGCAAATAAATCAGCGCCACTCACGTGGATCGTTGCCTCAGCTTTCTGAATATCCTTTTGTACTTCCAGAATCATATTGACGTTAATCACATGATTAAAATGATGTTTAATTTTGGAAAGTTTTTCTTTTGAATGCTCTCTAAGGGCGGGTGTGATATCGAGATGATGGCCTGATATGTTTAATTGCATAGATTATCCTTGTGAAATTTGATTAAATTAAAGGCACTTCTATTGTTGCATAATCACTTGATAAATGGTGAATTATTTATCTTTTTTTTGTATAAATTACAGAAAGTGGGGTAAGGGTAATTAGGATATAATTTTCTTTTTTTATGTTAAATTGAAAACTCATTTATGAATTCAATGGTGCTATTTTTAGACAGAGACTGCTTACGAAGATATAGATCTCATAGAGATGTATCTATGGTGGCTATTTTGTACTAATTTAAACAAAAAATTTAGTTTCAAAAGCCCCGTTTGGGGCTTTTTTATTTTTCAAAGGAAATTTTTATGTCACATTTAATGTCTAACTACCTCCCCCTTGATGTTACTTTTTCTTCGGGCGAAGGCTGCTGGTTAACGGATGACAAGGGTCAACAATACTTGGATTGTCTTTCAGGAGTTGGTGTTGTTAATTTAGGACATTGCCATCCAGCAATCACCCAAGCTATTGTCGAGCAAGCCAGTACACTACTCCATACTTCAAACTGGTATCGCATCGAAAATCAAGAGCTACTTGCTGAGCGTTTATGCAGCGTTGCCAATATGGATAAAGTATTTTTTGGCAACTCGGGTGCTGAGGCAAATGAGGCGGCGATTAAAATTGCTCGTCTTCATGGTCAAAGTAAAGGCATTAAAAACCCTATTATCTTGACTGCAAATCAAAGCTTTCATGGACGTACCATGGCCACACTATCAGCCACGGGCAACAGCAAAGTGCAAGCAGGATTTGCACCACTGGTCAGCGAATTTATTCATGTTGACTTTAACGATATTGACGCAATTAAAGCATTTGACGGGCACGCCAGTGTTGTGGCAGTGATGCTTGAGCCTATTCAAGGTGAGAGCGGCGTTATTATTCCGGATGACGACTACCTTAATAACGTGCAAACCATTTGCAATAACAACGATTGGCTGCTAATCCTTGACGAAGTGCAAACAGGTGTTGGGCGCACAGGCGAGTTTTTTGCTCACCAACACAACAACATCACACCCGATGTAATGACCCTTGCAAAAGGACTGGGCAATGGCATCCCGATTGGTGCATGCCTAACAAAAGGTGCGGCAAGCGAACTGTTGACGCCCGGCACCCATGGTTCAACGTTTGGTGGCAATCCACTGGTAACAAAGGTCGCCCTGAGTATTTTGGATGTATTTGAAAAGGATAACATTCTTGAAAATGTAAACAAGCAAAGCGCCTATATCCACTCACAGCTGAGTGAGCTCCTTAAGGGCCATTCAGCGGTTAAAGAGATTCGCATCAAGGGCTTAATGATAGCGATTGAACTTAATGTTGACTGCTCAACATTGCTGCAAAAAGCACTCGATGACAAAATTTTAATCAACATCACTGGCAATTCCATCAGAATGCTACCCCCGCTAATTATCAGCAAAGAAGAGGTGGATACCATGTTGGAAAAAGTAATCAAACTAATTGACAACGCGAGCTAATAATGACAAAACATTTTATTGATTTAGACGATCATTCGTTCAAAGACTTGCAAGGAATTATCGATAACGCCATTGCACTGAAAAAATCGCATAAATCAGGCGAGATAAACGAATCCTTAAAGAACAAAACACTGGCAATGATTTTCGACAAATCATCCACGCGAACCCGTGTGTCGTTTGAAGCAGGCATGACACAACTTGGTGGTCACTCCCTGTTTCTTTCTGACAAGGACATTCAAATTGGTCGTGGTGAGCCATTAACCGACAGTGCAATTGTTATCGGCTCGATGGTGGATGCGGTAATGCTTCGCGTCTCCTCTCACGACGACATTATTACTTTTGCAAAAAATACAGGCACACCAGTGATTAACGCCTTGTCAGATCAATCCCACCCCTGTCAAATGCTGGCAGATTTAATGACCTACCAAGAGCATCGTGGCTCTATTAAGGATAAAAAAGTTGTTTGGATTGGTGATGGTAACAATGTTTGTCAAACCTACATGCAAGCTGCAGAAATTTTTTCCTTTGAGTTAATTATCTCCACACCAAAAGGCTACGAGGCAGCGCAAGATTTTGTCAATAAATACCAAAATAATATCAGCTATTGCTCAAACCCTGTAGAGGCCTGTAATGGTGTCGACTTAGTGGTAACCGATGTTTGGGCAAGCATGGGTATGGAATCAGAGAAAAAAGCGCGAGAATTGGCCTTTAAGGACTTTCAAGTCAACGAACAGATGATGTCAGTTACTAATAAAGATGCTTTATTTATGCACTGCCTGCCTGCGCACCGCGGCGAAGAGGTGAGTGCCGAGGTAATCGATGGCAAACAAAGCGTTATTTGGGATGAGGCTGAAAATCGCTTGCACGCTCAAAAAGCGCTATTGCTGTATTTAATCAACGATTAATCGTTTTCTGCAAGCTTAAGTTTGGCTTCTTGATAAAACTTAACACCACGCTCAATTTTATCGCGACCTTTAGATACGCGCCAACGATTGGTATCCCTTAGAGAATACACACAGCCGCAATACTCTTGCTGATAAAACTCTTCTTTTTTGGAAAGTTCTAGCATTCTCGAAGAGCCACCCTTCTTGCGCCAATTAAAATCCCAATAAGGGACATCATAAAGTGCGCCAGATCGATGACCACAACCATTGATTTGGCTCATATCTTTCCAACGAGAAATACCCAAGGTGGATGATATCAAATCAAATCCGTGCTCTTTGGCGTACTTGGCAGTCACCTCAAAACGCATATCAAAACACGTTGTGCAGCGCGCGCCGCGCTCAGGCTCATTTTCCTGGCCCTTGGTGCGCTGGAACCATTCATCCTTATCGTAATCGCCGTCAATAATTTCCATACCAAGTTTCTTCGCAAAACGGACGTTCTCTTCTTTGCGAAGCTCGTACTCATCCACAGGGTGAATGTTTGGATTGTAGAAAAAAATAGTAGTCTCAATGTCTGCATTCGCTACAGCCTCCATAATCTCGCCCGCACAAGGTGCACAGCAAGAGTGCAGCAATAAGCGCTTCTCACCATTTGGTGGACTTAATTTTGGGCGCTCATAGGTATCAAGGGAGTAATCTACTTTAGACATTTTTTCACCTCTTTAAGCACTTCCCAAGCCTCTCTCTTTAATGCAGGACTGCTGAGTATTTCATGAGGATGGTAAGTTATAAAAACGTGGTCTATTGTCGATTTTAGCCCCTTATCCATAATCAAAACTGCCTTTGCAGGATTACCCTTAATGACAGAAGGCAGTGTTGTATTTGTTGCACAAACGCATTTAACATCACTCATTGGCAAGCCAATAGCGCCCAACATTTTCTCAAGTAGATCGTAGCTTTGACCCGATTGACAAAAAGAATGTTCTTGTTCAGTCTCGATTACCAAGCACCCAACAGGAACTGTTGTCGCATTGTCACGCTCATTTATGCCGTAAAGAAACTCAGGAATACCCAGCGTCTTCAGATAATCTTGTCTAAGCTCAGGTGTCATACCTGCGGATGCGCTCTCTCAACATGAGCCAAGACCTTATTAAGGGCATGAATGTAGGCTTTCGCAGAAGAAGTGATAATGTCAGTATCAACACCTTGACCATTAACAATTTTCCCCTCATGCTCTAAACGTACATTCACCTCACCCAGTGCGTCTGTACCCTCAGTAACGTTGGTAACCGAGTAAAGCTGCAATGTTGGTTCAATATTAACCATCGACAAAATTGCATGAAAAGTTGCATCAACTGCACCGGACGTTTTGGCCGATGCGCTTTTTTCTTCACCATTGATTGAAAGAGAGACTTCGGCAGTGTTTTCTTCACCTGTTTCAGTGCAAACTTTCAGAGAAAGCAGGCGAATCGCTTCAGTGGCTTCGGTTTGCGTTTCGGTGACCAGTGCTTGTAAATCTTCGTCAAAAATATCGTGTTTTTTATCCGCTAAATCCTTAAACTTAGCAAAGGCATCATTCAGAGTGGCTTCTGAGTCAAACTCAACACCCAACTCACTCAATCTCGCTTTAAAAGCATTACGACCCGAGTGCTTACCGAGTACCAATTTATTAGAATTCCAACCCACATCTTCTGCGCGCATAATTTCGTAAGTTTCACGGTGCTTCAATACGCCGTCTTGATGAATGCCCGCCTCATGAGCAAAAGCATTGGCACCAACAATCGCCTTGTTTGGCTGCACAACAAAACCGGTAATAGACGAAACCAATCTTGAAGCTGCAAGAATGTGTTCGGCATTAATATTGGTATCGAAATTGAAAACATCCTGTCTTGTGCGAATCGCCATAACCACCTCTTCTAAAGAAGTATTTCCTGCGCGCTCACCCAAGCCGTTAATCGTGCATTCAATTTGTCTGGCACCGTTTAATGCAGCTGCTAGTGAATTGGATACAGCCAAACCCAAGTCATTATGACAATGTGCTGAGAAAATCGCTTTGTCAGAATTTGGAACACGCTCAATTAATTGACGCACTGTCTCACCAAACTGATGTGGAATGTTATAACCCACGGTATCTGGAATATTAATCGTTGTCGCGCCAGCATCGATCGCCGCTTCAATAATTCGACACAAAAAATCAATGTCTGAACGGCCTGCGTCTTCTGGACTAAACTCAATATCATTCGTGTACTTAGTTGCTCGTTTTACCGAACGAACCGCCTGTGCCACTACTTCGTCAGGCGTCATTCTCAACTTCATCTTCATGTGAATGTCTGACGTTGCAATAAAGGTGTGGATTCTTCCAGAATTGGCGTTCTTTATCGCCTCACCCGCACGATCAATATCCTTATCAAGCGCTCTAGCTAATGAGCAAACCGTAGAGTCTTTTATCGCTTTGGCGACAGCCTTTACTGCTTCAAAATCACCCGGAGAGGCAATAGCAAAACCGGCCTCGATGACATCAACACGCATTTTTTCCAATATTTTCGCAATACGAACTTTTTCATCCTTGGTCATTGAAGCGCCAGGAGATTGTTCGCCATCGCGAAGTGTTGTATCAAATATTATTAGTTTTTCGGGCATTATCTTTTCCTTATCGTTGTTTGGTTTGTTACTTAGTTTTTGGGTTGGTAGACTTTCGTCTATGCAGAATATTATTGCCTTACGGCAGTAATCGTAACAACGCTAAGAGGCTGCCCAATGAAAGAAATGTAAATAAAGTATTATTTATTCCCATAAAGCAGAATTATAAAGCAACTTAAAGAGACTTGTTTCGTTTTTTCTGACGTCGCTTTTGTTGCAAACCGAATACAGTAAGCACGGGGCCTGACAACATGTAAAGAAAGAAAAACGCAAAAAGAACGACAGGCGGCTCGTAAGCAACAACAAGAATAATTAATGCCGCCAACAGCACAAGCCTAAATGACGTTCTACGCTTGAAATCCACTTCCTTAAAGCTATGATAACGAACATTACTGACCATCAGTATTCCGCACGCTACAGCAATCATCCAGCCAATAAGATTTTCGCTTGCGCCACTCAATCCAAGCTCGTATCCTTGTCCGGGTAGCCATTCGTACAATCCTATCATACCGGCCAATACAGCTGCGGCAGCAGGTGACGGCAAGCCTTGAAAATAACGCTTATCGGCGGTACCAACTTGGGTGTTAAAACGCGCCAAACGCAAAGCGGCACAAGCAGCGTAAACGAAAGCCGCCATCCAACCAATCTTACCCATACCTGACAGGGTCCATTGATACACCAAAATAGCAGGCGCAACACCGAACGATATCAAATCAGCCATCGAATCGTATTCAGCGCCAAAAGCGCTTTGAGTATTGGTCATGCGAGCCACGCGGCCATCAAGAGCGTCCCACAACATGGCAAAGAAAATTGCCATTGCAGCAATTTCAAAATCCCCCTTAATGGAGGCTATAACGGCATAAAAGCCACAGAACAAGCCGAAAGTGGTGAGAATGCTTGGCAGCAAATAAACACCTCTTTTGGCTTGGGCCTTATTATTTTCCATACGTTGGATTATAAGCGGTTTTTAATTTTTAGACTAATCAACCAATTTGTTTTTGGCGATCCAAGGCATCATTGCGCGAAGGCTCTCACCCACTTTCTCAATTTGATGCTCACGCTGAACTTCACGACGCGCTGGCAAATTACCCACATTAGCAATAAACTCTTTAGTAAATGAACCGTCTTGAATTTCTTTCAAGATTTTCTTCATTTCTGCTTTTGTTTCAGCAGTAACAATACGAGATCCGCGTGTTACATCGCCGTATTCAGCCGTGTTTGAGATTGAGTAGCGCATAGTAGCAATACCACCTTCGTGCAACAAGTCAACAATAAGCTTTAGCTCGTGCAAGCACTCAAAGTAGGCCATTTCTGGCTCGTAACCTGCTTCTACCAACGTTTCAAAACCTGCCTGAACTAGCGCTGTTGTGCCACCACAAAGTACCGCTTGCTCACCAAATAAATCCGTTTCAGTTTCTTCTCTAAAGCTTGTCTCAAGAATGCATGTACGACCACCACCAATAGCACAAGCGTATGAAAGTGCGGTCGCTTTAGCGCTGCCTGATACGTCTTGCTGAATAGCGATCAAATCCGGAATACCGCCACCTTTAACAAATTCTGAACGAACCGTATGGCCAGGTGCTTTAGGGGCAATCATAATAACGTCCAAATCCGCTCTTGGCTTAATTAGGTCGTAGTGAATGTTTAAGCCGTGAGCAAAAGCCAATGTTGCGCCTTGCTTTAAATTTGGCTCAATGTTATTGGAATAAATATCGGCTTGGAATTCATCCGGCGCCAGTACCATCACTAAGTCGGCCCATGCACTCGCATCCTCAACAGACCTCACACCCAAGCCCAGTTTTTCAGCTTTAACCGCTGATTCCGAGCCCGCTCTAAGTCCAACAACAACTTCAACACCAGAATCTTTAAGATTGTTAGCGTGTGCATGACCTTGAGAACCATAACCAATAATGGCTACTTTCATTCCTTTGATAATTGAAAGGTCTGCGTCTTTATCGTAATATCTGTTCATTTTTTTTACCCTTATTCCTTAATTTTTTAAATTACTGTTCTGCCCCTAGAGATTCCAGTCACACCCGTTCTAGAAACCTCCATTACTATTGCGAAATCAAGCGCATTTAAGAATGCGTTAAGTTTTCGTGTTTTGCCGGCAATCTCAATGGTGTAAGTTCTGTCACTTACATCCACAATTTTGCAAGAAAAAATATCCACCAACTGTTTAACTTCAAGCTCGTCTTTTTTCTTTACACACACTTTCACCAGCATCAATTCACGCTCAACGTGATCTTGGTCGGTTAGGTCAATTACCTTAACAACGTCAATCAACTTGTTCAGTTGCTTGACGATTTGTTCGATCACTCGATCGGTACCAGAGCTCACAATCGTCATACGGGACAAGCTAGGATCGTTGGTTTGCGCAACCGTTAGTGATTCAATATTGAAACCACGTGCTGAAAAAAGTCCGGACACTCTAGAGAGTGCACCTGCTTCATTTTCTAAAAGTATTGAAATAATATGTCTCATAGCTATACCGCGTTAAAGTCTGTTTCATTTTTTGAAACCATATCATCACGCCCTGCCAATAACATATCGGAATGACCGCCACCGGCTGGAATCATTGGAAAAACGTTTTCAGTTGGATCGGTCAAAATATCAAGAAAAACAGTTTTATCTTTTTGCGCAAAAGCTTCAATTAAAGCCGGCTTAAGATCTGCTTCTTTCTCAACACGAATACCAACGTGGCCATAGCTTTCTGTCAATTTGACAAAATCAGGCAATGCGTCCATATAAGACATTGCGTAACGTTTTTCATAGAAAAACTCTTGCCATTGTCGAACCATACCCAAGTAGCCATTATTAAGGCAAATGATTTTAACCGGGGTGCTGTATTGCAGCATTGTAGAGAGCTCTTGCAGCATCATTTGAATACTGCCTTCACCAGTAACACAAGCAACGTCCCTATCTGGATCGGCCAATTTTGCACCCATTGCTGCTGGCAAACCAAAGCCCATTGTGCCCAGGCCGCCAGAGTTAATCCAACGACGAGGTTCATCGAATTGGTAATATTGTGCCGCCCACATTTGGTGCTGTCCAACATCTGACGTTACGATAGCTTCGCCTTTAGTGACTTCATACAAAGTCTCGATAACCGTTTGCGGCTTAATCACACCTTCGGCTCTCTTGTAAGCAAGCGAGTCCACACTGCGCCAATCGTTTATTTGCGCCCACCATTTAGAAATATCGGCTAATTTAACACCCTTCAACTCATCAATTAACTCTGAAAGCACTTGGCCAACTTGGCCAACAATCGGAACATCGGCAACAACATTCTTTGAAATAGACGAAGGATCAATATCGATATGAATAATTTTTGCCGTAGGGCAGAACTTATCAAGATTGCCGGTGATTCGGTCATCAAATCTGGCACCAATAGCAACAACACAATCTGAACCGTGCATAGCCATATTGGCTTCGTAGGTGCCGTGCATACCCAACATACCTACAGATAACTCATCGGTGCCCGGATAAGCACCTAAGCCCATCAAGGTCTGTGTAATCGGAAAGTTTAATAACCGGGTAAATTCTCTTAATTCTTTAGAAGCGTTACCAATAACACTACCACCACCCGAATATAGGATTGGTCGCTTTGATTTTGCAATCAATTGTGCCGCTTTTTTGATCTGTCGACTGCTGGCTTTGATGGTTGGTTTGTAAGAACGTATATCAACCGTCTCTGGATAAGCTTCAGCCGTCATCTGCGCAATAGTAATATCCTTAGGAATATCGATTAATACAGGCCCAGGACGGCCAGTGGTTGCAATATGAAATGCTCGCTTAACGGTTTCTGCTATGTCTTTAATATCCTTAACTAGGAAGTTGTGCTTCACACAAGAACGTGTAATACCAACAGCGTCAACCTCTTGGAAGGCATCGCCGCCAATCAGTGGCGAAGGAACTTGTCCAGAGATAACAACCATAGGGATAGAGTCCATATGCGCTGTTGCAATACCGGTTACAGCGTTAGTAATGCCAGGGCCAGAAGTGACCAGAACAACGCCGGGCTTGCCGCTTGTTCTTGCGTAGCCATCTGCCGCGTGTGTTGCACCCTGCTCGTGTCTCACCAAAATATGCTTGACCGCATCTTGCGTTTCAAGGGCGTCGTAAATATGCAGGACTGCGCCACCAGGGTATCCGAAAACGTACTCTACACCTTCACTTTCTAGGCTATTAATCAGTATTTGCGCACCATTTAATTTCATGGTTGGTATCTATAATTAAAACTTTCTGATTATACCCAAAGACGGGATGTTAAAAGCTCTTCGTTGCTGGCCTTTTTACCTAGTGAATACGGCTAAATTACGAGTGTTTTTACACCAAAAAAGACGACATAAAACCGTTAATTTAAATGTCGTTTTGCCAGTCCTCGGAGTAATAGCTGATAGGTGATGACAGCTGATCAAAAGTTTCAACGCTGTACGCTCCAGGTTGGGACAAAATAGCTGAAAGCAACTGATCATTTAACATGTGGCCAGTTTTGTAACCCTCGTAATGACCAATAAGATTGCTGCCCAATAGAAATAAGTCACCAACAATATCTAGAATTTTATGCTTAACAAACTCATTGTGATAGCGCATACCATCTTCATTGAGAATGTCGTCATCGGTCAGCGCAATAGCATTGTCAATACTTGCGCCCAAGGCAAGGTTTTGCTTTTGCATCATTTCTACGTCTTTTAAATAGCCAAAAGTACGCGCTCTGGAGATCTCTTTTAAATAAGACTGCTGAGCAAAATCAATGGACAACCTCTGCCCACTTTCCTTAACTTTTTTGTGGTCAAAATCAATTTCCAGGGTTACTTTAAAGCCATCGTACGGCTCCACTTGCGCCCACGATTGACCGTTTTCAACTCTGACCGTATCTTTAATAACAATAAAACGTTTAGGCTCCTCTTGTTCTTCAATGCCTGCGGATTGCACCAAAAAAATAAATGGCGCTGATGAGCCATCCATAATAGGCACCTCAAAAGAGTCCAGCTCCACCAAAACGTTATCGATGCCCAAGGCAGATAAGGCCGACATTAAGTGCTCAACAGTCGAAATCTTGACACCTTTATTTTCAAGGCCTGTCGATAAAACCACCTCATTAACAAAGGCGCTGTGAGCGTGCACTTGCTTGCCGCCTGCATCCATTCTCTTGAAAACTACGCCGTGATTCACGTCGGCAGGAATCAATGTCAAATTGACCATTTTTCCGCTATGAATACCAACACCGCGCGCTCTAACTGTTTTTTTAATTGTTCTTTGCTTAACCATAACCTAGAATTCGCCAATCAATATATTTCTCATTTTACCCATCATACTAACTTCGCCTTTTGCTTTTACGAGCCGCTGTTGTGGCACATCCTCTTTATGCAATAAGAGGCCAATAGCCCCGCTATAACGATAGTCGCCAATAATTGACTCCAACCCTGAAACCACAGAGCGCTGTACTACACCCCTTTTTACTCGTCTCGAAAAGAAACCTCTAACCAAATCCACACAAGCGACTACCTCAGCGCCGCCACCGCACAGCACAAATCCGGCTTTAATGCTGCTTTCCAAATTTCGGTGCTTTAAGTCATTCTTAACCAGGGATAAAATATCCACATAAGCTTCTTCAATAACTTCAGACAGCGTTAAATTAGAAAGCTGGTGTAGCTCTTTATTGGTTGCCTGTACAAACTCAACAAGATGCTCGCCTCTAATAGTTGAGGCTTTAGCGCACCCGTGTCGCTCCTTTAATCTCTGCGCCTCTTCAAATGAGGTATCAAAAGCAAAGGCCACTTCTTGAGTGATGTCATTACCGCCAACAGGTATAACGCCACTATAAACAATACCACCCTGTTGGAAAACCGAGAAATTGGTCACGCCTGCGCCAAAATCAAGCAAACAAACGCCGGCATCTTTCTCTTCTTGTGTCAGCAATGCCTGCGAACTGGCAATCGAATCAAGCACGATACTATCAACACTGAGATCACTCTGCTTAAGGCTGTTTTCAATATTACGCATGCTCGAGCTTGAAACGGTAATAATATGCACTTCGGACTCTAAGACAGAAGCCTCCATATCAACAGGATTATCGATGACTTGAGTCTCATTTAAAGTGAACTTTTTATTGATCACATGAAGTACTTCTTTATTGGTTGGTGTGGTGATGGCTCGCGCCGATTCCAGCACCTTATCTACATCTTCTTTTGCCACAATTTGATTGATTGGAATGCGACCGGTTCGATCGAAACAAGTAAGGTGTGTGTCAGACAAATTTGCACGCACTAAGGCGATTTCGCCATTAAAGCTTTTGTTGGCTTTTTCCAGTGTTTTTGAGATGGCGCGTGAGAGAGAATCTATAGCAGAAACATGGCCTTTTCTAACCCCAGCAGAGGGGCCAATACCATGACCAATAAGGCGCAAAACATCGTCTTCTTTTTCAGCCACTAAGACCGCGATTTTATCGGTACCAATATCAATACTTGCAATAAAATCGTTTCCGCCGGTCATGGTTTAATTTCGAGATGAATGAGTGAGTTTTCAACGGATTTTACCTTAGTCCTTGTATCTCAAAGAAGCCCATTGTACTAATTTTTTACAATATTTAACCATTCATCAAGATGACTCAACTCAACCGTCTTTCCACTGAGTAATCGACGGAATAATTTGGCGTTTTTTTCGCCGTGATACAAGCCCAAAATATGCCTGGTCATTGACCTAATTGGCACACCTTTTTCACATTCATTTTGGATGTAGGTCATATACTTAATTAGGATATTTTCACGATTTTTTATTGTCTTGTTTTCACCATAAAATTGATGGTCAATTTCGGCCAATAAATAAGGCTGTTGATAAGCCACTCTACCCAGCATTACACCATCAACTTGAGACAAGTGCTGCTCAACTTCCACTGCATTTTGAACACCACCATTAATGCAAATAGTCAATACTGGAAAATCTTGTTTTAACTGATAAACCCATGGGTAATTTAACGGTGGAATCGTACGATTTTCTTTTGGACTCAAGCCCTGCAACCAAGCCTTTCTAGCATGGACGACAAACTGCTGACAACCCCTGTCGGCAATACGCTTTATAAACTCGCTCAACTGGGTATAACTTTCCATCTCGTCAACACCAATTCGACACTTAACTGTCACCGGAATGTTGCACGCTTGCATCATTTTCTCAACACAAGCACCAACCAAATCTGGCTCCTTCATCAAACAAGCACCAAAACTACCCGAAAGTACTCGCTCAGATGGACAGCCCACATTGATGTTAATGGCATCGTAACCCCACTTCTCGGCAATGTCAGCGCACTCCGACATCTCAAGCGCATCGCTACCGCCAAGTTGCAACACAAGGGGGTGCTCTGATGCGTTAAAGTCCAGCAGACGGTGTTTATCGCCATTAAGGATAGCTTTGGCTGTAATCATTTCAGTGTAGAGCTGCACCTTAGAACTCAGCAGTCGATAAAAATAACGACAATGCCTATCTGTCCAATCCATCATTGGTGCAACTGAAACTGTGTGGACGGGAATCAAAGCGACGCAATAAGATGCTTTAAGACAAAGCCAACACTTTGGTTAACAATCTCCTCTCGAGAGCCTTGAAAAGACTGCGTGCTTGTCGACAAGTTGTTTTTCACACAAAAACCAAAACAAACCGTACCGATTGGCTTTGCTTTTGTGCCACCTGTAGGGCCTGCAATACCCGTAATTGCCACAGCAACATCGGAGTCTGATTGACTAACAACCCCTTTAACCATTGCAATTGCAACAGCCTCACTAACAGCGCCCTCGGTGTCAATGGTTTGAGAATCAACCTTTAGCATGTTGACTTTGGCTTCATTGCTGTATGCAATATAACCACGATCAAAGTAACCGGATGCACCTGAAATACTGGTTAGAGCACTTGCCAAGGCGCCGCCAGTACACGACTCTGCAACAGATATCTTTAAGTTGCCATCAATTAACAGCTTAGCTAAGGCATGGATTCTCTCGGTCATTTAGTCTACACCAAGGCTTTATTGACAATTTCATAAACATCGCTCGACAAATTCTCCAACGAGCGAATACGTTCAAGCTGGTTTCGTTGCAACTTAGAATAATCCAGGCTATAGCGTCGCCAGTGATTAAACGAACTCACAAGCCTCGCAGCTATCTGCGGGTTTATATGATTCAACTCAATAACACTATCCGCCATTAGTTGATACCCTTCATCGGTGTGAAATTGAATATGATTTTGGCTAAAAGCGCTGAGCACTGAGCGCACTCGATTAGGATTTGTGAGGGAGAAAAGTGGGTGCTTCATTAGTACCTTCAATCGCCCAACATTCATTATTGGTGACAGACTTTGAACGGCAAACCACTTATCCATCACTTGCACGTCGTCACAATATTGAGAATAAAAATTCTCGATCACTTCGTCTCGATAAGAATTTTCCCTCAACAGGAGTGCTTGAAATGCACAAAGTTTGTCGCTCATGCAATTAGCTTTATTGAACTGCTCAAAGGCCAATTCAAATTCACCGCCTTGCACCAAATATGACAAACACAAATTCTTTAAAGCACGCTTACCAACCGACTCTGGTGAAAGCTCAAAGGCCACACTGATATTTAACTTTTTATAAGTGCTAAACAATAGCGGTTTTAAAGACCCGAGCAGCGCTTGAATGATACTTTCTCGCTTAGTATGAAGTTCGCCAACATCAATTTTAGGTACGCTTTGATGCAATATGTTTTCACTTGGCAAGCTCAACATTTCTGCAAATAAAGCGTGGTCATTTTCATTTTCAAGCAGCACTGCAAACGCGCTAAAGAGCTTTTCTTGATTACCGTGGTCAGCAAACAAAATACAGTCAAGCCATAACTGTTGTGCACTATCCCAGCGATTAAAGGCGTCTGAATCGTTAACACAGAGAAATAATTTCTCATCAAATGAGGCGTTCGAATGAACACGAATAGGTGCCGAGAACCCTCTAAACCACGAGGCAATAGGCTTGGCGTTGATGTCACTAAATTCTAGCGTTTTCTGTAATTCATCGATCATAACAACATCGGATGCCAACTCATTACCGTGATCGTCCAGCAGGCCAAAAGCATTAGGGATACACAGCGCACTCTCTTGATTACTTTGACTGAAGGTTGCTCGATAAGTTTTTGTCTGTGCGTCATACTCTTCGACTATTTCAACTTCGGGCGTACCAGCACGCGAATACCACTGCAAGAAATGAGTGAAATCATACTCATTGGCATCCGCCATACTGGCGACAAAATCATCAATGGTAACTGCATCGCCGTCGTGTCGCTCGAAATAAAGACTCATACCTTTTTGAAAGCCAACCTCACCGAGAATGGTGTGAATCATGCGAATCACTTCGGCGCCCTTGTTGTAGACGGTTGCGGTATAAAAATTATTCATTTCAATGTAGGACTCAGGGCGTACCGGATGCGCCATAGGGCCAGAATCTTCGGCAAATTGGTAAGTCTTAAGTGCCACCACATCAGCGATTCTTTGAATGGCTCTTGAACGAAGGTCGGAGGTAAATTCTTGATCTCTAAAAACCGTCAACCCTTCTTTCAAGCTGAGTTGAAACCAATCTCGGCAGGTAACTCGATTGCCCGTCCAATTGTGAAAATACTCATGGCCAATGATTGATTCGATATTAATAAAGTCTTTGTCGGTTGTGGTCTCTTCATTTGCCAATACGCAGGCAGAATTGAAAATATTGAGACCCTTATTTTCCATTGCCCCCATATTGAAATCATCAACCGCAACAATCATATATATATCCAGATCATAAGACAAGCCAAAGCGACTCTCTTCCCACTTAAAGGCATTGATCAGCGAAGCCATTGCGAATTTGGTTTTATGCATATTGTGCGGCTCAACATAAATCCTTAAGTCCACTTCACGCCCTTCGGACGTGGTGTAAGAATCTTGCAAATAATCGAGCTTTCCGGCAACCAAGGCAAAAAGATAACAGGGCTTTGGCGCAGGGTCATGCCACAATGCATGTGTTTCAGACTCCTCCACCAAGTTACCGTTACTCAGGAGTACCGGATACTCCTCGCGATTGGCGGTGATTCGCGTGGTAAAAACGCTGAGCACATCGGGCCTATCCAGATAATAGGTAATCTGCCTAAAACCCTCTGCTTCGCATTGCGTACAGAAATTACCACTGGACTGGTAAAGTCCATTAAGACTGGTGTTGGTCTCGGGGTGAATTCGATTGTCAATCTCCAAAACAAAACGCTCGGGCAGATTAGACAACAAAAGGCCGTCTTCTTTCAGCTCATAATCTACAGCACCACCATCAATGCTGATACAGAGAAGCTCCAATGAAACACCATCCAAAAACAACTCAGTAGTCTTATTTTTGACATTGGGGTTTTGGTAAAAAACAATACGCGAAGAGACGGTCGTGCCGTCATTGTTCAAATCAAAACTGAGTTCGGTTGTTTCAATGAGATAAGCGCTTGGCGTATAGTCCTTGCGAAAAATCTCTTGTCGGTTTAAAGCAGAAATAACAAACCTCCTAATAATAATCTATAAAGCACAAACGGCAACATTCCTACCCTATCGACCAAACGAATAAACATCGAAATGGTTGCGTAAGCGGCAATGGCAGAAATCACAAAACCCAATAACAAACTAAGCCAATCAATCGTGTTAGCGCTGTTGGTCAAATCTAGCGTCATCAACAGGGTTGATAAAATGATAACGGGAATCGAAAGCAAAAAGGCGAACTTTAATGACAGCTTGTACGATAAACCCAGCAACAGTGCTGCGGTGATTGTAATGCCGGATCTTGAGGTGCCAGGAACCAAGGCAACAGCTTGAAAAAGGCCGACAATAACCACATCACGCCAAGTAATAATTTCCCTTAGTTTGTCTTTTTTGCGATGAAGCCAGTCGGAAAGGCCCAACAACAAACCAAAGATAATGGTTGTGTATGCCACCACTTCAATTGATCTAAGGTTAAGCTCAATAAAATCTTTAAACAGCAAACCCGCAAGACCAACAGGAATGGTGCCAAGTATGACACCCCAGGCCAATTTGGCATCTGCTGTTAATTGTTTTGTTTTAAAAGAGCGAAAAAAATCATTCGACATTGAGTGCAAACTGCAACGGTAATAATAAACAATAGCACTGAGTGTGCCCAAATGCAGGACGACATCAAATGCAAGCCCCTGATCTGGCCAATTGAAAATCTCTGACGGAAAAAGCAAGTGTGCAGAAGACGAAATTGGCAAAAATTCAGTAAGGCCCTGAATAAGAGCAAGAACGGTGGTTTGGAAAATATCCATTTATAATTAAAGCTTATTGACTAGGTTTTGTTCTTTAAACCCATCCAATTTTACTGATTGTTTTTTTGTCAATGCCAACACTTTAAAACTTTCGCCCATTGCGCCAGGCAAAACCAACTGCTTAACTTGTTGAGCAAGAATGCTACGTCTATCCAAATCTTTTTCATCCAAAAGGTATTGATCAATTCTAAGTGAAATTAGGAACATTGCTTGAGTGCAATAACCGGCAATTGTAAAGCCACTCTCTAAAGCTTGCTCTGCAACATCAGAAAAATTAACTGAAGTGGTGATATCTTGTTGGCCAATATTCTCAAATGGGTTGTCACTTGCTTTGTGCTGGTAATAACACCTAAGAGTGCCTTCAGTGCGCTGCTCGTGATGGTACTCGCCACGCGCCATGCCATAGTCAATCAACAACACGAGACCGTCCTTCATTGTTTGGTAAAGCGAATCAACCCAGGCCAGCGCCTGTAGATTAACCTCCGTTGTGTAGCCTTCTACGCAAACACTTGGCAATGGTGTTAAAGGACTATTAAACGGCTTATCTTGCACTTGCCATTGGAGTGAATCTTGCTCAATCGTCACAACCAATTCAAAAAACTCACCCTGGTGATAACGCACTCTTTTGGCTGGCATGGCATCCAACACCTCATTGGCAATAACCACGCCAGAAAAATCACTCGGCAACTCACTAAGCCACTCAACACGCTCAACAAGTTCGGGTAAAACTCGTGAAATCGTTTCTTTTTGTTGTTGTTGCAACTGGCCACTCAACTCAAGAATGTAGTATTGCTGAGGTAGCGAGTCAAGCCTAGCAAGCTCGAAGAGTATTTGCGCAGCAAGAATGCCGGTGCCAGCACCAAATTCAAGAATATTACCACCGCCATTAATAATAGGCTCACACTGCCTTGCCAAGCAGTAGCCAAACAAGTCAGAGGTTTCCGGCGCGGTAATAAAATCACCCTGCTCGCCAAAAATAGTTTCACCACGACGATAATAACCGAGCATCGGCGTGTAAAGCGCCAAATCCATAAAAGCATCAAAACCAATGGCGCCATTATTATCACGAATGGATTGGACTATAATATCTTTAAGTGTCATAGGCAAAATATTTTATACGTACAAGGTCTTGGTTTTGTTGGAATTGACGCATCATCCCTATCAAGGATTATTTCTAAATAATGAAAACAGCATTAATCACTGGTGGCGCTCAACGCATTGGCGCCGAAATTGCAAAAACACTTCATGAGAATCAGTTTAATGTAATCATTCATTACAACGAATCCGAGAAAGAGGCAAAGACTCTTTGTGCCAAATTCAACAAAACACGTCACAACTCTGCGCAAATAATTCATGCAAACTTGGCGTCTATTAATGAAATAAATCAGCTTATAGAGTCAATTGAAAACATTGATTTGCTCGTGAACAATGCCTCGGTATTCTACCCAACACCACTTGAAAACTGCACTATGAATGATTGGGACAATATCATGAATATTAATGTTAGAGCCCCTTTTATACTCTCTAAGGGACTAAGTATAAAACTCAAAGATACGCAAGGATGTATTGTTAATATTGTTGATATTCATGCCGAACGCCCCTTAAAAAATTACCCGATTTATAACATCTCAAAAACGGGCATTAAAACGCTCACTAAGACACTGGCTAAAGAACTTGCACCAGACGTGCGAGTGTGTGGCGTTTCCCCAGGTTCTATTCTTTGGCCAGAACAAAACGCAGAACTTGAGCCACACAAAAAACAAATAATGCTCGAACGCATCGCCCTCAAAAGGCAAGGATCACCTGCAGATATAGCCGAAGCTGTACTATTTCTTGCGAACGCCAATTACATCACGGGCGAAGTGATTAACATTGACGGAGGTCGATCTTTACATCAGTAAAGTGGGTTGTTATCGTGAATTATGGTATAATTTGGCCGTCGAACATTTGAATTCGACCCACAAGAATTTTTTACATACACCTTGATAACAATAATCAAAACCAATCAAGGGGTATATTTTTTGGGCTATTTGACGCCACATACAGAACAGTTTTTAGTAGTTGATGACTTACATTAATCACACTTTTATTCCCATTCAATACTTCCGTATTGAGCCTTTGTACGTGCTCGATAGTCCTAATGTTATAGGACTTTACCATGAATCACATTCTCATCAACGCAACTCACAAAGAAGAGATCCGAGTTGCAATCGTAAGGAATCAAAAACTTACTGATCTCAACATTGAAACCAGCCTTAATCAGAAAACAAAAGGCAACATATATAAAGCAAAAATCTCTCGAGTAGAGCAATCTCTCGAGGCTGCATTTATAGACTACGGCAAAGAAAAACATGGCTTTTTGCCGTTTAAAGAAGTTTCAGAATTCTTCGCAAGCGGTATCACACCGAAAGCCGATAAACTCACTATCAGCGACGTTCTTAAAGAAGGTCAAGAGATTATTGTCCAAGTCGAAAAAGAAGAACGTGGCAACAAAGGTGCAGCTTTAAGTACGTACATCAACCTTGCTGGCGCCTATATGATTTTGACGCCAAACAATCCAAAAAGTTCTGGCATTTCTCGCCAGGTTAGCAATACGGATCGTCAAGCGCTGAAAGACATTATGCCGGAAATACAGCTGGCAAAACACTCTGGACTAATCATTAGAACTGAAGGTGCAGGCAAATGCCTAGAAGAGCTTCAATGGGAAGTTGACCACCTTACGCAATTATGGCGCTCAATCAGAACTGCTACCAAGAAACAATCCGACCCTTTCCTTATCTACCAGGAAAGTGACATCACTATTAGGGCCATCCGTGACTACCTTAGAGAAGACACAGACAGTGTTATCATTGATGATTTAGAAACTTACCAAGGCGTTAGAGAGTTTGTTAGTTTTGTTATGCCGCACTATCTTGACCGAATTAAATTATTCGACTCTTCAGAGCACACGTTATTTTCTCACATGGGTATCGAATCGCAGGTTATAAGCGTATTTACTCGAGAAGTTTCTCTAAAGTCTGGCGCAACGATTGTCTTTGACTCTACCGAAGCGCTGACTGCAATTGATATTAACTCAGCCAGAGCAACCAAGGGTGCTAATATCGAAGACACCGCCTACAAAACAAACCTCCACGCGGCGGCCGAAATTGCTGCTCAAATTCAGCTCCGTGATATCGGCGGCTTGATTGTGATTGATTTCATTGACATGTCTAGCGCAGAGCACAGACAGGCGATTGAAAAAGCAATGGAAAAAGCGACAGCCAATGATCGTGCACGGGTTCAAATCGGTAATATCTCAAGATTCGGCTTACTAGAACTCTCACGCCAGCGCTTAGAAAGCTCCGTCAGTGAGTCCATTAGCAGAACCTGTTCGCAATGCAATGGCAGTGGTCATACACCAACAATACCAACACTTGCGTTGACGATCATCAGGCAGCTTGAGGACACTTGCAACAGTAGCAAACAAACGGGTGGATTTACTGTACAGTCAACCGTCGAAGTGATCACTTACATACTGAATGAAAAAAGACAGTTTATATTGGATATGGAAGCAAAGCACGGCGTTAGAATTACGCTACTGCCAAATCAGTATCTGCACTTCCCTGCGTTTAATATCACCAAGCAAAAAGGTGAAACAAGATCACAACACAAGAGTTATCAGGGTATTTCAAAGCCGCAAGATTCTCTCGACTTAGGTTTGGTGGAAAAGCCTACTAAAGCAGTCATTACAACGAACCATCCGACAACCAGAAAACCTGAGAAGAAGATTTCGTTTTTCGCTAAATTGTTTGGCTCAAAAGAAAAGGCCGAAGATAAGAAACCACAAGACAGACAGCAGAATCGCAACCGCAATCAGAATCGCAACCGCAATCAGAATCGCAACCGCAATCAGAATCGCAACCGCAATCAGAATCAAGGCCAAAGTCAGAGTCAAAACCAAAGTCGTGGCACCCAGAATCAGGACAACAACCAGGGCAAGTCTGACAACCCAAACAGAGGTCGTAATTCACAACAAAAAACAACCGCAAAACAAGACAATAAACCTGCTCAAAACCAATCTAAAAGACCGGTTGAGAGACAGCAAAATAAACCAGTAGAAAATCAAGTTAACAAGCCCGCTGAAAAGTCGATTACTACACCAGTCGACACTCAAGCTAACAAGTCTATTGAGCGACAAACGACTAATATTGTTGAAAAATCAGTTACTAAGCCAGTCGAGAGTCAAGTTAACAAAGTAAGAGAAAAAGCAGTTACTAAACCGATTGAGAAACAAACCAGTAAGTCGGTTGAGAAAACTGCCGTTAAGCCTGTTGAAAAAACAAGCAGCACAACGGAATAATGGATAACTACGCTGTCTTTGGTAACCCTATTGAACACAGCTTATCGCCAGCGATTCACACCCTGTTTGCTGAGCAAACAGGGTGTGATATCCGTTACACAAAAATCCTTGCGGCGAAAGACGGATTTACTGAAAGAGCGCTTGATTTTGTTTCTTCTGGCGGTAAAGGCTTTAATATAACCGTTCCATTTAAATTAGAAGCTTTTAAGCTTGCTAATCACCTCACACTTAATGCCAAAACAGCGGGTGCTGTCAACACCATCAAAATTGAGAATGGTGAGCTTTACGGTGAAAATACGGACGGCAAAGGCCTTGTTAATGACCTCTGCAACAACTTAGGCCTATCGTTAGAAGGTAAAGACATCCTTATACTGGGTGCTGGTGGCGCCACCCAGGGCATTCTATTGCCCTTACTGAAGCATAAACCCGTCAGAATATTGGTTGCCAACAGAACAAAGGCCAAAGCCGAAAAGCTGGCTATGGATTTTGCCAAGCACGGCAAAGTTTGTGGTTTTGGTATGGATCAAATCAAAGCTAAACCGGTTGACATTGTCATTAACGCTACCAGTGCCTCTTTATCAGGCGAAATACCAGCGATATTGTCGGGTGTTGCACAAGGTGCTTTTTGTTACGATCTAATGTACGGTCAACAAACGCCTTTTATGGATTGGGCCAAACAAAGCGGTGCCAGCGGTATTAGTGATGGCTTAGGGATGCTTGTTGAGCAAGCGGCAGAAGCTTATTATTTCTGGCGTGGCGTGATGCCTAAAACCGATGAAGTGCTTTCTTCGCTCAGGGCGACAATCGGCTAACAATCCATTCACCCCCTTCTCTTTTATAGATAAGACGATCGTGAAGGCGATTTTCTCTGCCTTGCCAAAATTCAATAGTCTCTGGTATGACGCGATAACCACCCCAAAAATCTGGCAACGGCACTTCGCCTTTGGCAAACTTATTCTTCATGGACTCAAATTGGCTAAGCAACAAACTTCTTGAAGAAATACTGGAAGATTGTTGAGAGGCCCAAGCACCTAGCTGTGACTCTTTTGGTCTAGAGGCAAAATACTTAATGGATTCCAAGGTTGAAATTCTTTCCACCTTGCCCATAATTTTCACTTGTCGCTCCAAAGCAAGCCAAGGGAATAACAAGGCTGCTTGCGCTCGCTTGCCTAACTGGTGTGATTTTGTGGAATCGTAATTGGTAAAAAAGACAAAGCCTTTTTCGTCAAAAAACTTTAATAAAACTGTACGGACACCGATATTATCGTCATCTGCCGTAGCCAAACTCATTGCACTTGGCTCAACAACGCCCGCTTCTTTTACCTGCGCAAACCACTGAGAAAATTGAACAATAGGGCTGGCATCGAGCTCGTCTCTACGCAAACCACTTTGACGAAACTCACGTCTGAGATGGGTTAAATCACCGGTCATAACATTTAAATTTAAAAAGGTAATAAATTGCTTTTTTTCGATTCAGTCAAATGCTGCGTAATCAAAGCCTTAACTGGCGGGAACTTATCGGCAAACTTGAGCACAAATCTTCTCACTTGTTTGGCTATCGCATCATCATTAGTAAACAAAGCAACAATACCGTTGGTGCCAAAGAACATCAATCGAGTTAGGTAAATCTGTTTTTTTTCAAAACGCGTAAGCACAGCACTTGCGCCAATATCACTGCCTTTATTCAAGGCTTCATAAATACTTTCAGCAAGAATATTTTGCCCTCTTAAGCCCAAGTTAAAGCCGTGCGCTGTGACCGGGTGCATGCCAACAGCAGCATCGCCGATAAGGGCAAATCGATTGGCTTTAAAACGCTGCGCATGAACACCAACTAGCGGATAGGAATGGCGCTCGCCAACTTGCTTCATCGCACCCAGCTTATTATTAAATCCTTGAGCTGCAAGTGCATTAAAATCGTCTTCGTTAAGGCTCAACATCTCATCCGCCTTATTGGCTGGAACGGTTAAAACCACCGATGAAACATCGCCATTCATTGGCAGAAGCGCTAAAGTGTGGCCATAATTAAAACACTCCAGAGCAGTGTGATTGTGTGGCTTTTCGTGGGTCATGCGCGTGGTAATCATCACCTTGGAAAAATCTCTCATCAGCGAAGGTATGCCCATCTTGCGACGAATTGCTGAGAATCTACTGTCCGCAGCAACGACCAACTTAGCCTCAATTCTACGGCCATCTGAAAGCTCAATTTTTGCGCTACTCGCACTCGTACTGACATCTTCAACACTGATCTCATTGATAATATCAATATTATCGGCTTGAGATGCGCGCTCAAAAAGCGCTTTTCTAATAAGTTGATTAGGCACAAGGTAGCCAAGTGCATCAATGGATGATTTCTTGGTGTTAAAACTCAATAACGATGGCGAATCCCCATCAAAAACTTTAGCCTCTTTTAACGGGCTTACCTCATCTTGGTCGATAAGTGGCCAAACGCCCAGCTCATTAAGTACTTTTCTAGATTGGTGAGTCAGCGCAATTTCTCGCCCATCCAATTTTGGACTGGCAATAGCACTCAAGGGCGCTTTTTCCACCAAAAGCACTTTTAGTTTTGATTTTATCATCGAGCAGGCAAAGCTCAGGCCCACAGGGCCACCGCCAATAATGACGATATCGTAGTCCATCACATAGGAATGTCGTTATACACGGAAGGTATTATAACGCCCTTTGCAATAGCGAATCTAATATGACTCTAAACTTAACTCAAGACACGAAAACTAGGGGTAGAAATTAGAATAAGCTCTAATCCACTCCCAAATACGTGCGCTGCACACCTTCGTCGTCTCGCAACTTTTCCGCATTGCCTTCAAGTGCTATTTCACCTGTTTCCAGTACGTAGCCATATTACGCTAAAGCAAGTACCAAGCGAGCGTTCTGCTCAACCAAAACAATGGTACGCCCTTGGGTGTGAATTTCCTTAATAATGATGGCAATTTCTTGCTGCATAATCGGCGACAAACCCAGCGAAGGCTCGTCCATCAAAATCAGTCTTGGGCTAAACATCAGGCCTCTCGCCATAGCTACCATCTGCTGCTCACCACCACTCATGGTGCCAGCAAACTGCTTTACTCGCTCTTTTAGACGAGGAGAATGCTCAAAAACCATCTCAAGATTATTTTTCATTTGCTGCTTGCTTTTGACCAAATAAGCGCCCATTTCCAGGTTCTCCAAAACGGTAATTTGCGGAAATACGTGACGACCCTCTGGTACGTGGGCAATACCCATTTCTGTAATATCTTCAGGGTCTAGGTGAGTAATCGACTCACCTTCGAAAAGCACCTCACCCTGTGACGGTCTGACCAAGCCAGAAATCATTCTAAGGGTAGCGCTCTTACCGGCACCATTAGCACCAATTAACGTAATAATTTCGCCCTCTGGGAGGGGAGAAGATGGCTGATAAAACTTGCAAAAACAAAATGTGATGCCAGTTACAGGCACGCTTTAGAGAGGTGTGGAATTAAACTATTGAGCTGATTGGCGACCCAGTTCGATTTGCTCGAGCCAATATTTACTTTTCTCTAAATCCTTTTTGGTACCAACACCTTGCTTGTACATTGTTGATACTTTAAATTGTGAGCCAATATGTCCCTTACGCGCTGCAGTAATATAGTATTCGTAGGCCTTGCTTTTACTCAGAGCAACACCCTTACCATACTCGAACAAATTAGCCAATTTAGCATAAGCATCTAGGTGGCCCATCTCGAGCGCCCTGAGATAGTATTCCGTGGCTTTGACATAGTTTTGCGAAACCCCTAACCCGGTCTCGTACAACAAACCCAAGCGATAGACCGCTTCAATATGATCATAGGCGGCTGCCAGTTTGTACCACTGCACTGAGTTGTCGTAGCCTTTTTGTACGCCTTTGCCGTACTCGTACAACAAGCCCAATTGATATTGTGACTCGACGTGCCCCTGCTCAGCTGAACGCTCAAACCATTTAAAGGCGTTTTTGTAATCGCCCTGCTCAAGATACTCAAAACCGAGCACATATTGGCCGGATTCATTTCCAGATTTTGCTGCGTCGTTGTACCATTTTTTCGCCTCTTCTGGATTTTTCTCAGTACCTTCGCCCTTCTCATACATCTGTGCTAGATTGTGTTGGGCGTCCAAATAATTTTGTAATGCTGAAAGACGAATAAGACCAAAAGCTTTTTTTAGATCGCGCTCAACACCAATGCCCAAATAATACATTGCGCCTAAATAATATTGCGCTTTTGGATGTGCTTCATCTGCAGCCTTAGTCAAGTACTGAATGCCTTTTGCGTCGTCTTGATCAATGCCAGAACCTTCGATATACATAACACCCAGTGCGGTCATGGCATCAAGGTCTTTATTTTTAGCGGCCTGCTCAAAAGCAAGTAAGGCCTTGGTGTAGCTCTGTTCAACACCGTCGCCATAAAAATAGGCCTTGCCTCGCTCGTATAAAGAGGACTCAGCAGCAGTTGTTAGGGATGCAAGTAATAATACTAGCGCGACAGCAATCATTCTCATAGGGAATAATTGTATACGAAATGCTTAGAGTTGAGCTTTCTTTATTGCTTAATTGGCAGTCACACCAAGTTCTTTAGCCGAGTGGCTTGAGTGATACTTTTTTGGATGAGGAGGGATGGTAGTCACGGTCAGATTTGAACTGACGACTTCCAGCATGTCATGCTGGCACTCTAACCAACTGAGTTACGCGACTATAAAGGCAGACATTATACTTACTCGAAAACCGAGCGGATAATTTTTTGGATATCGCTGGCCGCTTGATAGCGATTTTCAGCGTTTTTAATAGGACGACCCACAACAATATAATCCGAGCCGCTTTTAAAGGCTGTAGCCACATCGACCACGCGCTTTTGATCGTCGTCGTTAGCCACCGGTCTGATGCCTGGCGTAACCGCAATCAGCTTGTTATCAACAAACTCACGCAAAAAAGGCACTTCAAGGCCAGAAGAAACAACGCCATCGCAACCCGCTTCAAAAGCGCGCTTGGCACGAGAAATCACCAGCTCTTTAACGTCGCAATCAAAACCTAAATCGTCAAGATCACCCCTATCTAGACTGGTTAGTGCAGTCACTGCCAAAACCTTTAAATCGCCTTTGGTTTGTGCTGCTCTTTCCATTAATGCCTGATTGCCGTGAATGGTAGCAAAAGTTGCGCCATAATCACTGAGGCGAGCAATCGCTCTGCCGACTGTTTCAGGCACATCAAAAAATTTCAAATCAACAAATACTTTTTTATCTTGTTGGATGAGCCAATTAAGAAGATCAAAGTATTGGCCAGTCATCAATAACTCCATGCCAATTTTATAAAAACCAACACTGTCATCGAGTTCGGCAACTAAATCCTTGGCCTGATCAATTTCGGGAACGTCAAGAGCGAAAATAAGCCGATCTTCAAGTTTAATATCTTTCATAAATCCTCAATAAAATATTTGGCAATGCAGTGGCAAATACACAGATTTTAGCCCACTAAATGAATGGCGAAATTATACCGAAAAAGAGCTTGTGAATGAAAACTCCTAAGCGCGGCTTAGGGGTTTATTGTTTACTTAATTAATGCCTACGATGTAATCGTCAATCGGCGCAACATTAACCCGTACCTTTATAATGTCTGTATAAGGTTTGGCTTTTGATATGTAGGAGAATAACTGATCTTGATAAACATAGGTAATGCGATAAAACATCGCGCCACTAACCGCACTTTGCGGATATCTTTGCTCGCATATTTCTCTAGAGTAAATCGTGCCTCCATTCGCTTGAGCCTCTTGATTTTGCGCGGCTTTTACGCCCATCAAAAATCCAATTAAAGTCAAGGCTTTTTTGCCGTCACCATCGCCCATTTGATTACCAATCATCCCGCCAACTACACCACTTAAAAAAGCATTGGTTGAGAGTTCCCCACTAGGACTAGAGGATTGACGATATTCTGTGATATAGCACTCTTGTGAGGACTCACGAATGACGTAATTTGAGTAAACTTTTTCGATCAAAAGCACGCGCGCATGGTCAACAAACTCATTCATCATTCGTGGCTGCACTTTGGGTGCTTCAGTTGTAACAAACTCAAAGGTAATGCCAGCAAAGGCCGCCTGAGAAACCAACAAACATAATAGTGAAATAACCAATCTATTTTTCATCTTTATCTCCTGTGGTAACATTGATGCAATCGATTATACACCTTCTATTTGAGCCAGTGCCAGACTCATCACCAGCGCTTTATTACTGTTACGACCCTATGTGTTCGTGGTGTTGGGCCTTCAAGCCAACATGGGAAAAAGTAAGGGCCGCAATTAACGATAAAGTCAATTGTCGTTATTTGCTTGGCGGTCTTGCGCCGGATAACGACCAACCAATGGGCCTGGAGACGCAAAACTACATTCAGACTAATTGGGAGAAAATTCAACAAGTTGTGCCCGGCACAGAGTTCAATTTTGATTTCTGGCGTCTTTGCGAACCGAGGCGCTCAACTTACGCGGCATGTCGTGCGGTTATTTGCGCGAGAAAACAACAGCCCCGTGTTGAAGTATTCTATATTGAAGCAATTCAGCACGCCTACTATCTGCAAGCAAAAAACCCTTCAAATGATGATGTACTAATCGATATTGCCAAGAAACTGGGGCTGGGCACGAAACAATTTGCCGAAGATTTGCGCTCAGCCGAAGCACAAAACATCCTGAACAAGGAAATAGCCTTGTCACAATCGCTTGGCATGACGTCGTTTCCATCGCTTAAACTGCTTAGTGGCGGCGTCATGTCAACAATTGAGATTGACTACAACAACGCAGATTTCATTATTGCGCAAATAATGACTTGAATTTGCACTCGGAAGTGGCAATAATACCCGTTCTGCCTTTGTAGCTCAGCTGGATAGAGCGCTCCCCTCCTAAGGGAGAAGTCGTGAGTTCGAATCTCGCCAAGGGCACCACTAAGTCTGTAGCGGTTTTGGACTTTTTCAAAATAAATTTTACCCAAAATTTTACCCAAATCTAATTTGCCATCATCCTGCCTAAGGGAGAAGTCGTGAGTTCGAATCTCGCCAAGGGCAACAGAATCCATCGAACAACAAATATGGCACAGGTATAATATTATGCCAATATCATTAGCAAAATCGAGTCCATGTCTGGCAATTCAATCGGAAAATTATTCACCCTGACGACCGCAGGCGAAAGCCATGGTGAAGCCTTAATTGGCATTGTTGACGGCTGCCCGCCAGGAATGAAACTAACCGAGGCCGACCTGCAAGGTGATTTAGACTTAAGAAAACCGGGCACTTCACGTCACACAACACAGCGCCGTGAAGAAGACAAAGTTAAAATTCTATCGGGCACCTTTGAAGGGGTCACCACTGGCACGCCCATTGCCCTTCTGATCCAAAACACCGATCAACGCTCAAAAGACTACGGCAATATTGCCAACTCTTTTCGTCCAGGTCATGCTGACTACACTTACCAGCAAAAATACGGCGTAAGAGACTACCGTGGTGGTGGTCGTTCATCGGCTAGAGAAACCGCAATGCGCGTTGCTGCTGGTGGTATTGCCAAAAAATACTTACAAGAAAAATACGGCATCAAAATTCGTGGCTATATGGCACAACTGGGTCCAATTACAATTGAGAATTTTGATTGGAACGAAGTACACAACAACCCGTTCTTTTGTCCTGATGCCGACAAAGTCAGCAAATTAGAAACTTACATGGATGCCTTGAGGAAATCAGGGGACTCTATTGGTGCGCGCATTAATATTGTTGCCAGTGGTATGCCCGTTGGTCTTGGTGAGCCAATTTTTGATCGCTTGGAAGCTGACATCGCCCACGCAATGATGAGTATCAATGCCGTCAAAGGCATTGAAGTCGGCGCTGGTTTTAACGCCGTTACACAAAAAGGCTCAGAACACCGCGACTCATTGACGCCTGAAGGTTTCACTTCAAACAATGCCGGTGGCACACTGGGTGGTATTAGTTCAGGGCAAGACTTACTGATTTCTATTGCACTCAAACCAACTTCGAGTTTACGTCTACCAGTTGATAGCATTGATGTTAACGGCGAAGTTGATGAAGTCATAACCAAAGGTCGTCACGATCCGTGTGTTGGCGTTCGCGCAACACCGATTGCTGAGGCTATGTTGGCCTTAACACTAATGGACCACGCGCTGCGTCACAGAGCACAAAACTGTGACGTTCAATCATTAACTCCTGTTATCCCTGCCGCTAAGAAATAAACAGCATCCAACCAACCAAAAACTATGTTTAAACTGATTCACAAGCGCGTTCCTAGTAACGCAAAGAACGATATTTTGTCTGGCTTAACGGTTGCTCTGGCGTTAGTTCCTGAAGCAGTCGCTTTCGCCTTATTGGCGGGCCTCAATCCTTTGGTCGGCTTATATGCTGCTTTTACCATCGGCCTTATCACCTCCATTATTGGTGGCAGACCGGGCATGATTTCAGGTGCTACAGGTGCTATTGCCGTTGTTATTGGCACATTGGTCTACAATCATGGTGTCGAATATTTATTTGCCGCAGTGGTGATGATGGGCGTGATTCAAATAGGCTTTGGACTGCTCAAAATGGGTAAGTTCATTCGTTTGGTACCGCATCCGGTTTTCCTTGGCTTTGTTAATGGACTGGCGATGGTTATTTTCCTCGCACAAATCAAGCAATTCAAAGTGGCGGACGAATGGATCAGTGGCACACCGCTCATGATTATGCTTATCATCATGGTGATCACTATGGTTGTTATTCAGTATCTACCAAAATTAACCCGTGCCATACCTTCAACACTAGCGGCAATTGTTATTGGCACGATTGCTGTATTGCTGTTGGACTTAGACACACGAACGGTTGGCGACATTGCCTCAATTGGTGGCGCGCTCCCGCCATTCCATATACCTAATGTGCCATTTGATTTAGAGATGTTACAAATTGTCTTTCCTTATGCCGTAGTGATGGCGTTGGTTGGTTTGATTGAAAGCCTATTAACACTGAATTTAATTGATGACCTTACGGAAACAACTGGACGACCGAATAAAGAATGCATCGGTCAAGGTGTGGCTAACACAGTAACGGGATTTTTTGGCGGCATGGGTGGCTGCGCAATGGTTGGTCAAAGTTTGATTAATATCAAATCCGGTGGTCGTGGTCGACTCTCGGGCATTGTTGCCTCTGTCGTGCTGCTGTTTTTTATTCTCTTCCTTTCTGACTATATTGAGATGATTCCAGTTGCGGTACTGATTGGTGTGATGATGATGGTGGTTATTGGCACCTTTGAGTGGGGCTCGTTCCGCTTATTTGGCAAAATTCCACTACCGGATATTATTGTTGGTATTTCGGTTGCTGTTATCACGGTATTGACCGACAATCTAGCCCTAGCAGTTATCGCTGGCGTTATCATGTCCGCACTGTCTTTTGCTTGGGATTCTGCCAGTAAGATTCATGCGACTGATGTGATAGACGATAACGGTTCTAAAATTTATAAACTTAAAGGTGCACTATTTTTTGGCTCGATTGAACACTTTCACGCCATCTTCTCCCCAAACAATGACCCTAAAGAGGTCTTTATTGATTTTCAGGATTCACGAGTTATGGACCACTCAGCCATTCAAGCGGTTGACAAGCTAGCCGAGCGCTATCAAAAAGCCGGAAAAACGCTACACTTAATGCATCTTAGTGCAGAGTGTAGGTTACTGCTAAACACAGCCAAAGATTTGGTGGAAGTGAATGTCTTGGAAGATCCTCAATACCATGTTGCTATCGACAAGGCTCAGATGTTAATCAAGTCTGCTAAAGAGCTAACTTAAGACCAATTCATAAATACAAATGTCACTCAATGCTCCTGAGCGTGGCGAAGAAATTCCCTCTGTGTGCTAATCCTCAATGCAACGCACACTCGCCCCGTAAGCACGTTTGCTACTGTTGAAGTAAGCACTATTACTTTTGAATTCCAATAAACGCCCATATTCACCAACAGTGGTTCGGCTCCAGACTGCCCCATTTTCACCAACACCGACAACCCCTCCACTGTCAAAGAAGCGAAAGCCAGCAACCGGCAACTTTAACAACGCCATACCCACTGAAGCCTTGATTGTATCCGCCCTAAGTTCTGCATTAGTTGGCACACTAAAGCCTTTGGGGCAAATATCATGAGCTCCGCCGTCCTTCCAAGCTAGACTGCGCCTCCATCCATTAGCATTGCCGTCATCTACTCTTATCTTTTTTCCGCCCCAGTGTATATCGGTATTATTTTCATCTTCCCAATCCCACCTCTCACCTAGCCAGTCACCTAGCTCTAATTGATTAAGGATAAACTGGCTATGTGCCGGACTGAACACATCCGAAACTACTTTTGTTGTGCCTGATATTCTAAACTGATGGCCATCATTGCCGCGACCCCATTGATACAAATCGCCATAGCAATGCAAGTCTGCAGAAGATTGGCAAGGGCGGGATGCACCAAGGTTTCTATCCAGCCACACTCTGCCCGTCTCAAGCGAAGTAATGGTTTTGTAGGTTTTGCCGTTAAACTCAATCGATTTAGCGAAAACACCACCGGAAAAGCTGAGTACGATTAAAACACTCAAAACTTTTAGGTTAAGGTGTTTATAAGTAGTAATCTTAAACATGATTAGAATTGGGACTTAGTTAAAATTATAATTGATCGATTGTTTGTTTTGATTTGCAGGCTTGGGGCGCAATTTAATAAGCTTGGGTCAAAACTTATTAATTATTTTCCCTGCTCTTCACCCCAAAGAATTTTGTGCAGCTGCACTTGCAGTCGCACATTGAGTTGCTTTTCAAGGATCCAATCAGCCAGCTGAGCGGGCTTTAAGGACTCGTAAACAGGCGAAAAAAGTACGCCAGCTGGTGTTGTGTTATTGTCCAATATATCGCAACACCAATCAAAGTCATCTCGATTTGCAATAACAAATTTGAGCTGATCCTTACCCTCCAAAAGAGGAACGTTTTCATAACGGTTTTGATGACACTCTGTCGACGAAGGTGTTTTAAGATCCATCACAATGGATACTTGAGGATTCACAGGGGAAACGTCAATACTACCGCTGGTCTCAAGCGAAATTTTGTAGTTATTCTCAGCCAGAGTGTCCAGCAGTTTTAGGCAGTTTTTTTGCGCCAAAGGCTCGCCGCCAGTCACGCAAACGTAGCGAGTATTGTATTGACGCACTTCAGCCAAAACGTCATCAATTGTTAAGGGGTTATTGCCTTTAAAAGCATAAGTCGTATCACAATAATTACAACGAAGTGGGCAACCCGTTAAACGAATAAAAACCGTAGGAATGCCGACATCTTTCGCCTCACCTTGCAGTGAGTAAAAAATCTCGGTAATGTTTAAAGTATCTTTATTTAAATTGTCCATCTTTTAATCGTTTAATATAATTGCGCACATCGGCCGCTTCCTCAAATTTTAAATCTTGAGCGTGCTGATACATTTGTTTTTCAAGGCGCTTCAACTCTTTTGCCAACTGCACCGGTGACAAGTGCACTTCTATAACATCAGAGTCTAGCTGTTCATCAATTTCAGCAGCAGATAAATCTGTATCCAGAATATTGACGATCGGCTTAACAATACCTTTGGGAATTATTCCATGCTTTTCATTGTAAATCTTTTGTTTCTCGCGCCTTTTACTAGTCACGTCCATCGCTCTTTGCATCGAATTAGTAATACGAGCAGCATAAAGAATAACCGAGCCGTTAACATGTCTTGCCGCTCTACCCATGGTTTGAATGAGAGCTCGTTCAGAGCGAAGAAAACCCTCTTTATCGGCATCTAAAATAGCCACCAAGGATACTTCAGGAATATCCAAACCCTCACGTAGAAGGTTAATACCCACCAAAACATCAAACACGCCTAGGCGCAAATCACGAATAATTTCAACGCGCTCAACGGTGTCAATATCAGAGTGTAAGTAGCGCACTTTAACTTGATGCTCGTGCAAATAATCACTCAATTGTTCAGACATGCGTTTGGTCAACGTCGTCACTAAAACTCGCTCTTTAAGGGCTACCCTTTTATGAATCTCAGAGAGTAAATCGTCCACTTGGGTGTCAACTGGACGCACGTCAATCCCCGGATCTAGAAGCCCTGTGGGTCTCACAACTTGTTCCGCAATAAAGCTGGAGACTTCCAGTTCGAAATTAGCGGGCGTTGCAGAAACCAAAATACATTGATTGATGCGCTCTGAGAATTCATCAAATCTCAAAGGGCGATTATCGAGCGCCGAAGGCAGGCGAAAACCAAAATCAACCAAGGTGGTTTTTCGCGACCTATCACCCTTGTACATGCCACCAATTTGACTGACAGTGACATGCGACTCGTCCAATATAACCAATGCGTCTTTTGGTAAATAATCCAACAGTGTTGGGGGTGGTTCGCCAGCTTTTCTTCCTGATAGATAGCGCGAGTAATTTTCAATTCCGGAGCAATAACCTAACTCTCGCATCATTTCTACATCAAGTACAACACGCTGTGAAATACGTTGCTCTTCAACGAGCTTGTTCTGAGCCAACAATTCTTTTTTTCTAACAACCAGCTCCGCCTTAATGTCATCAAGCACACTAAGTACTTTTGATTTTGGCGTAACATAATGCGTTTTAGGGTAAATGGTGATGCGCTGCAGTGCTTTAATTTTCTCGCCTGTAAGCGGATCGAACCATGACAAGGCTTCAACCTCATCATCAAACATTTCAACCCGCAGTGCGCGCTCTTCTGAGTCCGCAGGAAAAATATCAATAATTTCGCCTTTGACACGAAAATGACCTCGAGTCAAAGTCACATCGTTACGGTTGTACTGCATTTCTGAGAGTCGCGAAAGAATCTCCCTTTGCTTGGTTACCTCGCCCACTGTGAGATGCAAAAGCATCTTCATATAACTCTCTGGATCGCCAAGTCCGTAAATTGCCGAAACACTAGCGATAATAATAACGTCTCGCCTCTCTAATAACGCCTTTGTCGCCGATAGGCGCATTTGCTCAATTTGCTCGTTAATGGAGGCGTCTTTTTCAATATAAGTATCCGATGCTGGCACATAGGCCTCGGGTTGATAATAGTCATAATAGGAGACAAAATACTCAACCGCATTGTTGGGAAAAAACTCCTTCATCTCGCTGTACAGTTGCGCTGCAAGCGTTTTATTGGGCGCCATAATAAGGCTTGGTTTTTGCGTCTTCTCAATGACATTTGCCAGAGTAAAAGTCTTGCCCGAGCCCGTTACACCCAAAAGTGTTTGGTATTTAGCGCCTGCATTGATTCCATCAAGCAAAGCCTGAATCGCCTGAGGTTGATCCCCTTTCGGAGAAAAAGCAGACTTTAACTTAAATTTTCTAACCACTTTTAATGTTTTTTTCTTTAAAATGAACGGGTGAGATCTTTGTAACAAAGAGCTCTTCTAATTTTAAACTAATTCACCGCCACCGTAAATGTCAAGCATCCTTTCAAGTCGAGTCCAAAAAATTAAACCGTCCGCCACTCTTGCCGTCACCGCAAAAGCCAATGAATTAAAAGCCAAAGGCATTCCAATTGTACCAATGGGCACGGGTGAGCCAGACTTCGATACACCGCTTAACATTAAAGAGGCTGGTATTCGCGCTATTAACGCTGGCGAAACTCGCTACACAGCTGTTGATGGTACGCCGCAATTGAAAAAAGCTATTTGTGAGAAATTTGAAAGAGAGAATGGTTTAAGCTATTCTATGAACGAAGTAATGGTTTCTTCAGGCGGCAAACAAGTCTTTTATAATCTTTGCCAAGCAATACTGGACGAGGGTGATGAAGTTGTCATCCCAGCACCTTATTGGGTATCCTATCCAGACATCGTTATTCTTGCAGATGCGACGCCGGTGATCATCGAAACAGGCCTTGAGCAAGGATTTAAAATAACGCCAGAGCAACTCGAATCGGTAATTAATGCCAAGACAAAATTGGTTGTACTCACCAGCCCTTCAAATCCAACGGGTGCGGTTTACTCAAAATCAGAGCTCGAGGCCTTAGCAGCAGTTTTAATCAACCACCCACAAATCATTGTTTTGACCGATGATATCTACGAGCACATTCGCTGGGGTGATGAAGATTTTGTTAATATTATTATGGCATGTCCGGCATTGAAAAATCGCACCATGATTCTCAATGGCGTCTCTAAAGCTTACGCGATGACAGGCTGGCGCATTGGTTATGCGGCAGGACCTGAGGAAATCATTAAGGCAATGAAGAAAATTCAAGGTCAATCCACCTCCAACCCAAGTTCCGTTGCACAAGCAGCAGCCCTTGAGGCGCTTAATGGCGATCAGTCGTTTATTGAGGAAATGGTTAAAACCTTTAAAAGAAGGTACGATTATATTGTCGCAGGCCTTAACGCCATCGATGGTATTGAGTGTCCTGAATCCGGTGGCGCTTTTTACTCATTCCCTAGAGTGCAGGGCCTCATTGATCGCCTTGGTCTAGCGGATGACGTGGAATTTGCAACCTATTGTCTAGAGACTCTAAACATTGCCCTTGTTCCGGGCTCCGCATTTGGCGCTCCAGGCTACGCACGCTTCTCTTTTGCCACGAGCATGGACAACATTAAATTAGCAGTTGACCGCTTAGCAAGCGTGTAGAATAATTCTCCTTTTGAATGCTTGGGCTAGTTATGCAAAATCAAACACAATTCTATATCAATGGTGCCTGGGTTAACCCTAGTCGTTCCAACGACTTTGACGTTATCAATCCAGCAGACGAAAGCGTCTGTGCAACAATTTCACTAGGCTCGGAAGCCGACACCAACCTCGCGGTCAGTGCAGCTAAAAACGCGTTAGTGACTTGGAGTGTATCTTCAAAAGAAGAAAGAATTGAAGTATTAGAGGCGCTTTATAGCATTTACAAACGCCGATGGTCTGACATGGCTGAGGCAATCTCACTCGAAATGGGTGCACCAATCGACTTTGCAAGCACTGCGCAAACTGGCTCTGGTGCTGGACACATCAAAACCTTTATTAAAAAACTCAGAACGTTTGAGTTTGAAAAGCCCTTGGGTGATCATGCGCCAGACAACCGCCTCCTCTTTGAACCCAAAGGCGTTTGTGCGTTAATCACGCCATGGAATTGGCCTATCAATCAAGTCACTCTAAAAGTCATCCCTGCGATTGCAACTGGCTGCACGATGGTGTTAAAACCCTCCGAAATAGCGCCACTTTCTTCCATGGTTTTTGCCGAAATGATTGACGAAGCAGGACTGCCTGATGGTGTTTTTAATCTTGTTAATGGAGACGGCGTAGGTGTGGGCTCTCAGCTAAGCGCACACCCTGATGTTGACATGGTGTCATTCACTGGCTCAACAAGGGCGGGTGCGCTAATTTCTCATAATGCAGCCGATGATTTCAAAAGAATCGGGCTAGAGCTAGGCGGCAAAGGTGCCAATATTATTTTTGCTGACGCCGACGGTGACGCCGTTGAGCGCGGCGTTAAGCACTGTTTTAACAATACCGGCCAATCTTGCAACGCGCCCACACGAATGCTAGTTGAGCGATCTATTTACGAGCAATCCGTAACCAAAGCACAGGCTATTGCTGCGCAAACATCGGTTGACTTACCCGCAAAACAAGGGGCACATATGGGTCCCGTTGTCTCTCAGTTGCAGTTCGATAAAATTCAAAATCTTATCCAACAAGGCATTGATGAAAAAGCAACACTTGTCGCAGGTGGTGTAGGTAAGCCAAAGGGCTTTGAAACGGGTTACTTTGTGAAGCCCACCATTTTCTCAGATGTGAACAACCAAATGACCATCGCCCAAACGGAAATTTTTGGTCCGGTATTATCGATGATTCCGTTTGAGGATGAAGAAGATGCCATTGCAATTGCCAACGACACATGTTTTGGCTTAACCAACTACATACAAACACAAGACGCAAACAAGGCCAAGCGCATTGCCAAACAATTGCGTTCTGGGATGGTTGAGATTAATGGAGCTAATCTTGGCGCGGATGCCCCTTTTGGTGGCTACAAGCACTCAGGTATCGGCCGTGAAGGTGGTGTTTTAGGTCTTGAAGAATTCTTAGAAGTTAAGGTAATTAGTGGCTGGAAATAGCCATAGGTGTGGGACTCTTAAATCCATACCCAAACAATTCCAACCATTACTACAAGCATCATCAACATTTTTATCTCGCTACTCATATGCGCCCTTTTCTAATAAGGAGTTTGGATTATATATCAAACTATAGTTCTTTATAATCTATTTATTTAAATATCATATTGACTCTTTAATTTAGCTTTAGATTCATTTTGAAATCTTTTTATGTCTACTGGCAGAGGCTATCAGGCAAAAAATGGCGTTTATGATTAAAAGAACGGTATTGATAACTCTACTATTAACGGTAACTTTATCGGTTGCTGCGAGTCCACCTATTTAGCCATAAATCTTACCAAAAGACTTTTACTCAAAACACTAAAAATCCAAATAACGGCCACTAAAACGTTTAAATGACAAACCTCTTGATTTGTTTTTTTTGTACAAGTATTCTTAATTAGAGTGCATTCGCACTACATGCCATAATGACTCTTGATTTGCGTGATTCTCGATAAAAACGTATACTGTGTCAGAAAGTTATCAATAAATAGGAGTTATTATGCGTAGAACAATTCTACCTTTGATCTTGATTTTAACCTCAACAATATCGGTTGCCGAGTCAAATAACGATCGATTTGAGAATGCTTATAACTACTTGGAATCAGGCATTGGTACCGTCAAAATTGACGGGGTTGGCAATGGTCTTTACCTGAGTCTTGGCGGCTCTGGCACTTTTGGCAATTTCATTATCAATGGACAATTTTCTTTGGATATTGATTCGAGCAGCACCCCTAAAGTTTCTAGACTTGGTTTCGGCTATCTTTGGCGCCTGAATAATCAAGCCGAAATAATCATAGGCTACAATGTTTCTAAAATTGACTTAACACTCGATAGCGGGGGCTCTGGCACTGTGGATGAAGATGCCATTAATCTTGGTTTTTCAAGCTACCTATCAGACAACAGTTCGGCAACAGTGTCGCTTTCTGTCCCTGTGACTGGTGGCGGTAGTGTGGGATTTGGATTTGCAGGCAATTATTGGCTAAATGACTCCACCGCAATTCACTTCGGCTATGAACCAAATACCGGCGGTAGTAGCACAAGTCTAACACTTAGGTTTGGCTTATAGAGTACAAAACAAATACAGTAAAATAATAAAACCACCCTCCTCCTGATATTTATCCCGGCTCTTTGATCTGGGGGAGGATCACAAACAAAATTCAAAATTCACAATTACTCATAGAATTAAGACTCATAAGACGACATGGTGTTTAAATGAATAACAGCATATCTAGCCAAATCTTTGATGCCTGACCAATCATGTTTTTCAACTAAGGTTGTTGGTGTTAGCCAAGTTCCACACACATCACATTTGGCAGTTGCAGATAATCATATACACTTTGTGAGCCCCTTGGTATCAAAAGGCTAGGCGCATAAAAAAAGACACCCTAGGGTGTCTTAATTTATTAATTTGGCTCCTCGACCTG